>WNFP01005305.1_pt1 | contig 17735 bp, 15 predicted proteins | sample 5400201 | NCBI WGS metagenome assembly WNFP01 (sample SAMN13153355, study PRJNA577476) | soil metagenome | isolation source: 115 cm saprolite under Madrone tree | place: USA:California | collected 2016-06-14 | reverse complement strand
TGTTTCGATTTCGGCTTCTTCGCGCGTAGCGTGCGCTGTGTGCCCTTCCTGCCAGTAAAATTCCAGCGTGCGCAGAAAGAGTTTCGTCCGCAATTCCCAACGCACGACACTGTTCCACTGGTTCATCAAAACCGGCAAGTCGCGATACGACTGGATCCACTTCGACCACATGTGCCCGATGATCGTTTCCGAAGTCGGCCGGATCACCAGCGGCTCCACCAGCTTTTCGCCGCCCCCAATCGTCACCACCGCCAGTTCCGGCGAGAAGCCTTCGACGTGGTGTTTCTCTTTGTCGATGAAGCTTCGTGGAATCAGCAGCGGAAACGCCACATTCTGGTGCCCGGTAGCCTTGAACCGCCGATCTAGTGCCTGCTGCATGTTCTCCCACAGCGCCCACCCGTACGGCCGCACGATCATGCAGCCGCGCACAGGCGCATAGTCAGCAAGCTGCGCCTTCAGAACCAGCTGGTTGTACCACTCGGAAAAATCTTGTGCGCGTGTCGGGAGCTTTTCTTCAGCCATGCGGCGGTGATCCGTTCTCCCAGAGCAATAAATTAGTCTGAGTAAACTCAAAAGCGTATCGGACACGTTGCAGCCTGTCAACGAACGCGATTGGCGCGTCAATCCGAATGCTGGCCACCTGCGCCCTTGATCTCGCGCAATCGAACCATGCAAAACTCCCGTATCTCTCCGCGATCATTGCGTCTCCGCGGTATCTTTTCTCTTAAGCAGGCCGGGGCGCTGGTCACAGCCTATGATTACCTGCTCGACGTCAGATTCTCGGATGAGATTTCTGCCCGGGCCGAAACATGGTACAAATTTCGGGGTGGACCAATCGACGCAAATGCAGCCCGAAACTGCGACCGAGAGCATTCCGAAGGAGCCGCGTCACGTGCCAGAGGAAACCCCTCACGGGTGGCGCGAATACGTGAACGCGTTTCTCGCAGGGGAAATTTCCGCACTGACGAGATACTACGACCGCGTAATCCAATGGCTGCCTCGCGAAGACGATAAAGGCAGGCTACTCGCCGCAGTCGACGCGCCACGCAAAGAAACGGTCGGCAAAGACGAGCCGTTCCCGGATCTGACCCACGAGCGCGACAAGCGAACGGCGATTCTGATCAACGGCACGTACAACCACGACTTCGATATTCAGGCGCTTTTGCTGCAGTTGAAAGCGAAGCTGGCGCGCACGTCGCGTCTGGTCGTTGTTCTCTACAATCCGTACTTGCGTTGGACGTACTACTTGACGAACCGCATGGGAATCCGCAAAGGGGAGTTGCCGAGCACATTTGTGACGCGCGTCGATCTCGAAAACATCGCCAAGGTCGCCGGATTTGAAATTGTGCGGCAGCGGCTGGCGGTCTATTGCCCATGGAAAATGCTGGGACTCGGGACGGCCATCAACCGCGTCATGCCGCTAGTGCCGTTGGCGCGCTGGCTCAGCTTAACCTCGGTCGTTGTGATGCGGCCGCTGGTTCCGTCATCGCAACAGGGCGTGTCCTGCGTCATTCCGGCGCGCAACGAACGCGGAAACATCGAGAATGCGGTGAAGCGTTTTCCGGACCTGGGCCGCGAAGCCGAAATTATTTTTGTCGAGGGCCACTCGACGGACGGCACTTGGGAAGAGATTCTGCGCGTCTCGGCGGTGTACCGCGATCAATTTCGCATTCTGACCGTGCAACAACCCGGCAAAGGCAAAGCAGACGCGGTGCGGCTGGGCTTTTCACACGCAAGAGAAGACTTGCTGATAATTCTCGACGCCGACCTGACCATGCCGCCGGAAATGCTTACGCGCTTCGCTTATGCCTATGACCACGGGCATGGGGATTTCATCAACGGCTCCCGCCTCGTCTATCCGATGGAAGGAGCGGCGATGCGCTTCCTGAACCGCATGGGAAATATTTTCTTTGCGAAGATGCTCAGTGCGGTGCTGGATGTGCGGTTAGGCGATTCGCTGTGCGGCACGAAGCTACTGACGCGCCACGATTATGAGCGCATGGTGGCTTGGCGGAAAGATTTCGGCGAGTTCGATCCGTTCGGCGATTTCGAGCTGCTCTTCCCCGCTGCCGAACTCGGCCTGGAAATTGTTGACGTGCCAGTGCGCTACCTGGCGCGCACCTACGGCGAAACAAACATCCAGCGCTTCCGCCACGGCCTCCAGTTGCTGAAAATGACGTGGGTGGGCCTAGTGCGCATCAAAATGGGAATCAGAAAGAAGCGGTCGAGTCGCGCAGAACGTGGGGCACCAGACGTTTAGGCGAGAATTTGTTTAGAGCACAACACGTCGACGTAACCAGCACGCTCCGCGGCAATCTCGATCGCGCGATTGTCCGGAGCCAGCATGGCGGCGGCGCGAGTCAAAATGTGAAATTGATAGCCGGCGGAGCGAATGAAATCGAGAAGCGCTGACGGCTTAAACCCAAGCTCGCGCATTCCATCCGGGCCGTACTCGAAAGCGATAGAGAGTTCGGGGAATTTTTTCAGTGTTTTGCGCATCCCTTCGCAAACAGCAAGCTCGTAGCCCTGCACATCTATTTTGATGAAAGAAACGTTCTGCAAATTGCGCGCTTCAACAAAGTTGTCCACGCTGGTGACGGCCACCGTCGTGATTTTCTCGCCGGCAGGCCGCGAAGTTTTGAACTGCTCCGTGACCACGCGATGATCGGCCGAGTGCTCTTCGTTGTGCCAGAATTCGATTGACCCGTCTGCGCTACCCATGGCCATGTTGAAAATCTCCACGCAGTCGCCAAGGTTTTTGCGGCGAATGATTTCTCCAAGAGTCGCGAAACTGGCAAGGTCAGGCTCGAAGGCATAGACTTTCGTCGGCTCCTTCGTATTCGCCTTGATCGTCGCCGCAAAGACGCAGGCTGTATAGCCGATGTTCGCTCCGATATCGAGAATGTCGCCGCCCGTGAAAAGCTCAGGGCTGCGCCGAGTAAGCGCCCAAAACGGATCTTCGTACCAGCGCTTATATTGAAAATAGGAAAAAAGAAACGCGCGTTGGAATAAAGCTAGCTCGAGCAACCCGCTGGAGCGCGCCAGACTGTAGGCGCGTGTAAAAACGTTCGCAGAAGATTTATTGCTCAAGATTTTTCCAGCACGAGCAAAACTCGCAGAGCCGCCACACGGCGCCACAGTAGCGACGTGGCGCGCTCGAATTTCGAGAGTGCGGGATACAAAAACTCCGGCAAGAGATTCATGGCCTTAAATCCGCCGCTGAGCAGATAGGCAAACAGACAGAAGGGTTCGAGCGCAATGAGCCTAATGCCCGGGAGGGAACTCAGGGTGTTCGCGCCATGTTTAGAGCTGAACAGCAAGTAAGGAATGGCTTGATTGCCGTCGAAGGCCATTTTCCCCGGCGCAGAGCCTGTCTGGTTTTGTAGCCAGGGAGTCTCAGAAAGATCACAGCGTTCCTGGTGCAAGAAGCGAAAAATGAAATACGAAAAGGGCGTGATCCATGGTTCAACCAGCATCAAGCGGCCGCCGGGAACCAAGATGCGTGTGACTTCGCTTAGAAAAGTCATCGGCGTGGCGAGATGATGCAGCATGTCGAGCCCGAAGACATTTGTGACGCTATCCGATCGGAACGGGAGTTGCTGTGCGTCGGCAATAGCGTCGAGCCAGGGGCACCAGATGAGGTCTGTCGAGAGAATCTCCGGCGCGACCTGTTTGAAAAAACCGGGTCCGGCGCCAACTTCGATGGAGAGGCCGTTCGCTTTTCGGAAGGCGAGCAGCCGCACGAAAAATTCATCGTTGTAGACGCGCCGCAAAATGGGTTTTTGCGCCCAAATGCGGCGATGCCGGAGAAGCTGCTCCTGAGCTTGCGTATCGATGGCCACTGTGCGTTTTTGATTGTACTGACTTAGGCGGGAGTGGGATATGCAAAGCTCGCGTGTTGTTTCGACAGGTAACTAATGGTGTTGGCGTGCCGTTCGAATGACATTTGCCCGTTGCAAATTTTGATACGCTGATCTGACAGTGAATGCAATTTCAAAGTTAGGCCAAGTTCAGGAAGCCGAACTGACTTCGGCCACCGCGAACAGTTCGAGCGCTGTGGCTGGTTCGCCACAACAGTCGCGCTGGCGCCTCGTCGCTATCCTTGCAGCGCTGCTTGCGGCAGGAACGGCGGCCGTGTACGCGCCAGCGCTCCGCAATGGGTTCGTAAATCTGGACGATCCGGATTACGTAACGCGGAATCCGCATGTCTTAGGCGGATTAACATGGTCGGATCTCCGCTGGGCGCTGGGCTCGAGTTATCCCTCTTCGAATTGGCATCCGCTGACGTGGATTTCGCACATGCTGGACGTGCAACTCTACGGAAGAAATCCCGCTGGGCATCACTTCACGAGCATACTCTTGCACATCCTGGGAGTTGTTCTTCTGTTTCTCCTGATCGAAAGCGCCAGCGGCCGGGCGCTGCGAAGCGCTGCGGTAGCGGCGCTATTCGCGGTTCAGCCGCTGAATGTCGAAGCGGTCGCATGGATATCCGAGCGAAAGTCAGTGCTCTGCGTCTTGTTCTTTCTGCTAGCGACCGGAGCGTACGGCTGGTACGCAAAGAAGCCAAGCGGGGGACGATATCTGTGGGTAGTTTTGTTTTTCGCGCTGGGAATTGCGGCGAAAGTCATGGTGATTCCCTTCCCCTTTGCCTTGCTCCTGCTAGATTACTGGCCGCTAGCACGGCTTCCAGGAACGGATGCACAAGGAAGGCCGCGAGAATTTTTTGTTGCACTGCGCGCGCTTATGATCGAAAAGATTCCGCTATTCATGATGGCAGCGGCGGGCGGAGCCGTGACCGTCTACGTGCATTCGCGCGAACATGCGCTCACCGCGTCGATGCCATTTAGCTGGCGCTTTAAGAACGCGATTTTTTCTTACATCGCCTACCTCGGCAAGGCCGGTTGGCCTGTCCGGCTGGCGCCGTATTATCCGCACCCTGAAAACACGTTAACGTGGGCAACGGTAGCAATTGCGGGTCTGGCCCTAATCGGCATCAGCAGTTTGGTTTGGCGATTTCGCAAGTGCAAGTACCTGTTGATGGGCTGGCTGTGGTACCTGGGGACGATGCTGCCGATGATCGGGTTTATTCAGACGGGCCGCCAAGGGATGGCAGACCGCTTCATGCACATTCCGATGATGGGATTGCTTTTTGCATTGGTTTGGTTGATCGCTGACTTGGCGGCGGAAAAGCATTGGCAGAAAGAAATCACGATCGCGATTTTTCTTCTGGTGCTCGCACCATTTGCGGCGGTGACCATCAAGCAGATCGGCTACTGGCACGACAGCTACACGCTGTTCGGACACACCCTCGCAGTAACCAAAAACAACGGCTTCGCGGAAAATGACTTCGGAGTTGCTCTAATGGAGCGAGGCGAGCCGCAACTTGCGGCACAACATTTTGTGGCTGCCGCGCGGCTGAGTCCTGATCTGGCTTCGCCCCGTTACAATCTAGCGGTCTTGCTGCAAAAGCATAATCAGCTGAACGATGCGGAGCACGAATATCGTGCCGCGCTGGCCCTATCAAGCGACCAGGCTGAAATCGTGCAGTCCCACAACAATCTAGGAATTCTGTACCTGGGAGAACAGAAGTATCCCGAGGCGCTGACGGAATTGAGCGCGGCGATTGCAATTGATCCGAACGAGCAGAACAGCTACATCGGGCGCGGAACGGCTGAGATGCAGACGATGAATGTGGATGCGGCGATTGCGGATTTTGCAAGGGCGGCGCAGATTGCGCCTTCGCCGCTCGCATTGTACTGGCTGGGGCGAGCATTGGAAAGCAAAGGCGAAAATCAGCAAGCAATACAAGCGTATGCTGCAGCGTTGCAGCTGGCTCCAGCGATGGCCGAGGCTCGGGCGCGGTTGAATTTTCTGCGGGCGAAGCGCGAATGAGAGCGAAGGGTGGGACAAAATAAGAATCAATAGATTTGTGGCGGGACGATTCGACGCACGATTTTTCTACTCCGCGCGCTGAACTGCTATACATAACCGAATAAAGTCATGAAGCCGAAATCCATGTGAAGTTGCTGATGGCAGTGGAAAAGCGTGAGGCCGGGGTTGTCGGCGACGAAGTCCACTTCGGCTTCTTGATAACCGCCGAGCATCACAACATCTTTGAAAATTCCCGCGGTGGGTTTTCCCGCGATGCTGGTCAACTCAAAACTGTGGCGATGAAGATGAATGGGATGAGTGTCGTCGCTGGCGTTGCGCATCCGGATGCGGTAACGCCGGCCTTGCTTAACGTGAAATGAGGCGGGAACGATCTCACCGGTCATGGGATAAGAGACGCCGTTGATCGTCCAACGATTGAAGCCTTCTTCCGCAGCATTTTCCTTTGCGAAGGTCATGTCAAGTGTTTCGTCTGGGGTTGGGGCCAAGGCACCCGTTCTTGCAAAACGCATGTAGTTCCAGCGAAAAGCCGGAGGCGCAGTCCATTGAGCTTGGCCTGCCCGGCCGGCGTATTCCACGACAATACCCATTCCGTGCGGACGGTCGTGGTTATCGAGATCGCCCAAAATCCACACGCCGGGATGATTCATTTCGACAATGGCGGAGATCCTTTCGGCGGTGCCGAGCCAAAGGACGGGGACTTTTGCGGGATTTGGGACGGGATTTCCGTCGAGCGCGACGACCTGGAAGGAGTGACCCGGCAGCGCGAGGCTGCGAATCTCCGTCGCGCTGCCGTTGAGAATATGAAACAGGACGCGCCCGCCTGGCTTTACGCGAATCGGCTCGCCGTGGCCGAGCATGCGACCGTTGATGGTGAAAGAGCGGTAGCCGACTTCATATCCGTGGGGCATGCCTTTTGCGAGCGAAGCTTTCATGGCGGATTCACCGGTTTCCTCGAGAGATTTGTCAGGAGCGGATGGAGAAAGAAAATCCATCGCCATGTCGCCGCCACGACCGAATGTGGGCTCAAATTCTTTTAGGATAAGAAAAACTTCGCGGTCGTATTTGCCGGGGTTCTGTCGTGGCTCGATGTAGACGGGACCGACTTGGCCGCTATATTGGCCGGCGGCGAGACTCGCGCCAGCGCGATTGTGCGTGTGATAGAAGCGGAGGCCGGACGGCTTCGGAGTGAGCTGGGTGCGGCGCTTGCCGTGCGCGGGGATGAACGGAGTGCCCTCTTCAGCGGCGCCATCCACGTTGACGGGAACTTGCTGTCCGTGCCAGTGCAACTGCTCAGGAGTGTCGGTGTCGTTGTAAATATCGATGGTGACTTGTTGGCCTTCCTGGAAGCGTAGAAGCGGCCCAGGAAATTGGCCATTGTACGTGGCGGCAGAGATGATGCGTTTGGGTGCAATTTCGATCGGCGAGTTTTTGATGTGGAGAGTGTAGTCGGCGGCGGAGTCGGTTTGGGCGAGTCCGCCGCATTCTGGTGTTGATTCCGCTCGAGCAAGGCTGTTCGTAGGAGACAGTACCAGCGCCCCCGTTGCGAGGCCTGTGGTTTTTAGAAATTGGCGGCGCGATTCTGCAAAATTGTTCATGGATTCTCTTCCAGCTCTTGGTGAAGTTTCATCGCCGGGTTCGCGTGAGCGGCCTGCCTTATGGCCCGCCTCATCCGTTCGATTCGCTTGGGTCCACAAGGATGCGCTCCGCAACGCCGTACGGAATGACGCCAAACCGTTGCAGTTACGGCAATGCGAATGTGAAGAGGGCGGAGCCAGCGGCTACCGCGACATATTGCTTGCCGTCGATGGCGAAGGACATGGGCGACGAGTAGACGGATGCGCCGCACTGGAAATGCCAGAGAGCTTTTCCGGTGGCTGCGTCGAGAGCAATGAAGTTTCCTTCGGCATCGCCGGTGAAGACCAAGCCGCCTGCCGTGGAAAGCACCCCAGACCATGTGGGCGAAGGATGTTTCCATTCCCATTTTATTTTGCCAGAGTCGAGATCAATGGCGCGAAGCGCACCCCAGAAGGGTGCGGTGTCGTCGTTCGGAAAATAGGCGCTGCCGTAGTAGGCGTGGCCTTCTTCGTAAGGTTGGGGCGCGGTGCTAAAGATATCGCACTGCTCACGCGCGGTGACGTAGAAAAGTTTTGTTTGCGGATCGTATGTGGGCGACATCCAGTTCGTTGCGCCAGCGGCGCCGGGGCACACGCGATTCCCTTCCGGCGTAGGCGAAGCTTCTTTCAGCGGTGCAGGGCGGCCTTCGGCATCATTAGAAGTGCTCCAGGAAACCTTGGCGTAGGGATTCGCGGAGATTGGTTTTCCGGTAGAGCGATCGATCACGTAAAAGAAACCGTTGCGATTGGCTTGGGCGATGAGATGTTTTCCACCCTGGTCGATGATCACCGGAACTTGCGTGGCGTCCCAATCGTGTTCGTCGTGCTTAGTGAATTGGAAATACCACTTGAGCTTGCCGGTGTCGGGATCGAGGGCGAGCAGCGAGTTGCTGTAAAGATTGTCGCCGGCGCGGCCCTCGCCGCGATTGCTGGGCGACGGATTGCCAGTGGTCCAGAAAGTGGTGTTGCTGGCGGGATCGTAAGAACCGGTAATCCAGGCAGGCGCGCCGCCAATCTTCCAGGAGTCGGCTTCCCACGTTTCGTGGCCGGGTTCGCCGGGGCCGGGAACAGTGTAAAAGCGCCATTTGCGTTCGCCGCTGGTTGCGTCGTAAGCGTCGATGAAACCGCGAATTCCGTATTCGCCCCCGGATACGCCGATAATGACGAGATTTTTGATGGCGAGAGGCGCGAGGGTGATGCTGTAGCCTTTGCGATAGTCAAACGCTGTGGCGTCCCAGATGACATTGCCGGTTTTGGAGTCGAGCGCGATGACGTGCGCGTCGAGCGTGCCGAAGAAGACTTTGTCGCCGAGAATCGCGAAGCCACGATTGACGCGACCGCAGCAGGGGCGAATGTCAGCAGGAAGAGCGCGCTGGTATTGCCAAATAGGACGGCCGGTTTTGGCGTCGAGAGCAAACGTGCGGTCGTCTTGGCCAGTAGCGTAAAGAATTCCATCGACGACAAGCGGCGTAGTCTCAAACTTGCCGCCCGCCATGGTTTGGTAGGCCCAATTGGGAACTAGCGCACTCGCATTCGAGGTGTTGATTTGATCGAGCGTGCTGAAACGATGTCCAGAATAGTCGCCCGAATACATGAGCCAGTTCTGCGGCTCTTTGGCGGAATCGAGGAGGCGCTGCGCCGTGACTTGGGCACCTACATTCGATCCGGCGAGCATCGTCACAGCGAAAAACACGAGCGACGCGTGGTGGGTTCTTTTCACGAGTGGTCTCTTCATTGCGCACCAACGCTGAGCAAGAATGCGAGGATGTCGTGGAGATCTTTGTCAGGAAGCATTTTTTGGTCGTAAGCAGGCATGAGAGATTCGCGAGATTTTTCATAGGAACGCAGCTTGTCTTTTTCAAAGAGGTGAAGCTGTTCGCGCAAGTCCATCATCTGCACCGTGAAATGATCTTCGTTTAGAACTACGCCGGTAATTCTCTGGCCATCGGCCGTCTCGACTTTTACGGTTTCGTATTCCTGGGAGAATTCCTTCATTGCCTCGGAGATGCCCTGAGCCAGGCGGCGACTCGGATAGCGCACTGAGTCAATCAGATAATTGGTAGCGCGGGCGGAGCCAGTGGTGGTGAGGTCGGGGCCGAGGCGTCCTCCCTTCCCTTCCACCATATGGCAGGTGGAACAAGCGGCCGTGCCAAAGAAGAGTTGTTTGCCGTGCGCTGCATCGCCGAGCGGTTGCGCGGGAGCTTTGACTTGAACGCTGCGAATGTAGGCGATGACTTGCCATATTTCTGTTTCGGTCATGCCAACGCCTTGCTGTGTGGCGCCATTTGGAGGCATCGCCGTGCCGGGGACTCCTTCGTTGATGGTGCGAAAAAGGTCGGCGTCGAAATTTCCGTGACGTTTTTGCGCGCGGGTCAAATCGGGGCCGCGGCCGCCGCCGCGAGCGCCGAGTCCGTGGCAGAAGGCACAGTTGGAGCGAAACTGGAATTCGCCGAGTTTGGCGGCCTTGGGATCATTCGCGAGGGGATTCGTGTCCTGCGCAGAAAGCTGAGGCGCCGCGAGGCAGAGGACGACTGCAGCGAAGAACGCTAAGGAGAAGCAACGAAGAACAATGCCACGATGCAATCGATGTGACCGCTGATTTTTGTTCACTTGGCGGAAGGCAGACATATCAAGCGCGCGTGGGTTCGAGGACTGCAGGATCCTGCCAGTTTGTGGCGAGAGTGAGTTTGCCGTCCTTGACGGCAAAGCGATACGTGGCTTGCAGCTCGGCGCTGGTGTATTCGCCGGCGTACTCCGCGAAATTTTCCGCGGAAGCCTTCAGCGGTTCGTACCTTTCAAAAATTTGCGGCGTAGTGTCTTTGAAACTCAGCGTGAGCCGTAAGCCGGAGTTTGGTTGACGGTCGAAAACGATTTCAGGACCGGGCGTCGCGACAAAGTGGGTCGCGTCCCGAGGTTTGAAATGCGTGCCGAATGCCTCGATATCCACATTTGACGCGGAAATTTGAAGGACGGAGTGAGAGTCAACGTTGCGATACCAGCCGGCGAAGGGCTGGGGGTCAACGCTGGCGGCGGAGGCTGGAGCAGGTTCAGGCGAGAGCTGGCCGGCGAGGTAAAGATCCGCGACCTGATAGGAGAGGCGGCCGGGATTGCTTGTCCCCAGATTGCACAACGTGATGACGGAAAATTTTTGTTGGGGAAAACGTAGCAACTCGGTGCGATAGCCAAAGAGAGCGCCGCCGTGCTCGACGATGGGGAGTCCGCGATAGGTGCTGATAAAGAGGCCGAGGGCGTATTCGATTTGTTTTCCATTGTTGAGTACTCCTGGCGTTTGTATCTCTTTCAGCAGCGTGCCCTTGCCGAGTTTGTTGGCGTAAAAATTGCGGTCCCACTGAAGAAGGTCGTCGACGCTGCTCATAAGGCCGCCATCGCCGACTTTGTCGAAGTTGGTGGACCAGTCGATGCGGTAGCCGCCGGCGGGGCGGGGCGCGTAGGCAGGGACGCGGCCGGGGACGACGACGGAGTGGTCGTCGTAGAAGCGTGTGTGATTCATGCCGAGCGGCTTGAAGATATTTTCTTCGGCGAATTGAGAGAGTGGCTTGCCTGTGGCGCGGCGGATCACCACGCTCATCAGAAAATAGTTTGTGTTGCTGTAGAGGAATTCGTCGCCGGGCGGGTAGTTGAGTGCCTTTTGGCGCGAGAGCAGATCGAGCAACTCGGGCGTTGGGTGGATGTCCTCGAAATTGCGGCCGGCGAGGAGGAGCAGGCCGAGGATGTCGCGAAAGCCGCTGGTGTGATGCAGCATTTCGCGGAGCGTGATGGTCTTGCCATAAGAAGGAAGCTCCGGGACGTATTTGCGGACATCATCATCGAGCGAGAGAAAGCCTTGCTCGGCAGCGAGCACGACGCTGGCAGCGGTGAATTGCTTCGAGACGCTACCCATGTAGAAGACGGACTGCGGCGTGAGTGGGACGCCCAGTTCGAGGCTGGCCGTGCCGTAGCCTTTTTTGTAGATGAACTCGCCGTCGCGCACGACGCCGAGCGCGCAGCCTGGCGTGTCGGGCTTGTCGTAAGCCGCAAAAACTTGATCCACCTTGCGTTCTAGATCGCCCGTGTTCTTCGCATTCTTGTGTGCAAAGTTAGCAGCAGCGACCAACGAGCCAGCAGAGAACAACAGGATGGCAGCACGGCGCAACAGGGTCATGGCATAGGCTCCTCAAGATTCATTGAACGGAGGAGACTATATCCAGGTGGAATGCAAAGCAAAGCCTTTTGACATCGGTCAGCGGCCAGCAAGCCGTTTTCTAAGTGCCGACACACCTCAAAATGCGCGCCCACAAAGGCAGACTCGAGACTATCTCCCATGCACCCCTGGGACCGGGGAAGAGCCGCACGGAACGCATCCTCCTAGGAGGTGGAAGCGGTAAGGCACTCGTCCGATGCTTCGGCCGATTTGGATTATTTTAGGGCTGCGAAAACCCCTCTCGAAGTCCACGACCAGCCTTTGTATGCTCGAACTGTCTGCCGTGGCGTTCTCGTCCACGCGGAAATGTAGGTGCTCATCGTTTGAATACACCACGTAGTATCGAAGGCTTAGCGGATCTGCTGCGCAACTGCAGGCCCGGGCACCTACGAGCACATGAAGAGCGCCGATTTTCTGGCTCAGAGTGGCGACCAGAAATGGTTCCCCTTGCTGCTGGAGATCGCCCAGAAGAACGCGAAGAATGGAAACTATGTGAACGACGCGGCTGAGAGTGGCGAGGACATGATGCTATCCACGCTGCTTGTGATGATGCGCGGCTCAGACGAGGAGTTCACGCGCCCGATTGCGATTTCGACTTTTGCTTGCACAGGATCTCGCGCGGCAATACCGATTCTTCTCGGCCTGCTGAGAAGCACCGACACAGGGACTGCCGAGAGGGCTCTTTTTGGTCTACGCCAATTGACGCATCGGTCCGCCGTAGCCGGTGATCACTGGTATGACAATCCGCAGTCCCAATATGCAACGTGGGCTCAATGGTGGAATCGCGAGGGAAGCGACCGCATCTACAAAGCGACCGAATGCGGAAAGATTGCCGCTCTGAACTGATCAAAACATACCGGCCCCCCCTTTTTGGCAAGTGCAGATTCTAAAGGACTTAGATTTTCTGTAGGTTGATCAGAATCAACAATTGTTGACCTGTTTCGAAATGTTGATTCGAAAGCGCTTGGTGGTAAACATAATGTGATCGAAATTCGGTGTTTTCACCGCATGCCAGATAGGATTCGCTGTGCCACTGAGCTGTAAAATGAAAAAAGCGGCAGAGACGCCGCCGCATTTAGAATCCGCAGAACTTCCTGAGCCTATTTTAACATTTTGAGATTCTTTGTCTACGGGTAGTTGCTTCGCAGAAAAGGTGCGAGCGGGGGTAAGATGGTCCAACACTGGATCGAGCTGAATTGAGATGAAGTGAATGGAATAGGACAACCGAGATGACTACAGAAGCTAATGAACGGATGCAGAGGCCGCTTGAGGCGGTGGACCCGCGGATTGCCGAATTGCTGCGCGAAGAGGCGCAGCGGCAGGCGACCGGGTTGGAGTTGATTCCATCGGAGAACCTTGTTTCGGAGGCGGTGCTGGAGGCGATGGGGTCGATCTTTACGAACAAGTATGCGGAGGGGTATCCGGGGAAGCGGTATTACGGCGGGTGCGAGTACGCCGACAAGGTGGAGCAGTTGGCGATTGACCGGGCGAAGGAGTTGTTTGGCGCGGAGCACGCCAATGTGCAGGCGCACTCAGGGACTTCGGCGAATGTGGCGGTGTATATGTCCACCCTGCAGAAGGATGACGTGGTGCTGGGGATGAATCTTTCCCATGGTGGACACTTGACGCATGGGCATCCTTTGAATTTTTCGGGACGGATGTACAAGTTCATTGCTTACGGGGTGAAGAAAGAGGATGAGCGAATCGATTATGAGGAGATTGAGAAGCTGGCGTTGGAACACAAGCCGAAGATGATTGTGGCGGGGGCTAGCGCTTATTCTCGGATTATCGATTTTGAGAGGATTGCCCGGGCGGCGAAGGCGGCGGGGGCTTTGTTTTTTGTGGATATGGCGCACATCGCAGGGTTAGTGGCGGCGAGAGTGCATCCGAGCCCGGTGCCACACGCGGATATTGTGTCGACTACCACGCACAAGACTTTGCGGGGGCCGCGCGGCGGGTTGGTGTTGTGCAAGGCTGCGTTTGCGAAGGAGTTGGACAAGCTGACGTTTCCAGGGACGCAGGGCGGGCCACTGGTACACACGATTGCGGCGAAGGCAGTGTGTTTGAAGGAGGCTATGGAGCCGAGTTTTACTGAGTATCAGAACCAAGTGGTGGCCAATGCGAAGGCGCTGGCGGCTGCCATCGCGAAGCGCGGGTTCCGGATCGTGACGGGCGGTACGGACAATCACGTGTTCCTGATCGAGGTGCATTCGCGCGGGATTACGGGAAACGATGCGGAGAAGGCCCTGGATCGCGCGGGAATCACGGTGAACAAGAATTCGATTCCGTTCGATCCCCTGCCCCCCATGAAAGGGGGAGGAATCCGGCTGGGAAGCCCTTCGGTAACGACGCGCGGAATGCGGGAAGCGGAGATGGAGCAGATCGGCGTCTGGATTGGAGAGATTCTCTCTCACTTGGGAGACGCGGAAACGGAGCAGAGAGTGCGTAAGCAGGTGGCTGATTTTGCAGCACACTTCCCTATCTACGAATCGCGTGTGCGGGGAACTTCGCGCGCGGAACACGCGCGCGTGTGAACCCTAAATGAAGCAAGGAATCATTGAGGCGACGTTTGAATTTGAGAAGTGGCTGGGCGCCCAACTTCCCATCATCAGGCAAGACCTTCGACTTAAACATCAATTCATGGCCGAGGCGGCGTTCCCGTTTTTTCGCGCGACTTTTTACAGATGGCTGCAGCTGTGGCCGGAAGTATGTGGCGAACTCGCGAAAGCCCCCAAAGTTCTTGCTGTGGGTGACTTGCACATCGAAAATTTTGGGACTTGGCGGGATTTGGAAGGGCGTCTCATCTGGGGCGTGAACGATCTTGACGAAGTCTATCCGACGTCTTATGCCATCGACTTGGTGCGGGTTACAACGAGCGCCTATTTGGCGATTCTGGGAGAGCACCTGAACATGCCCCGCCGCGAAGCGTCTGAAGCGATTGAAGAAGGTTACCGGGACGCGCTGGCTGCGGGTGGGAAACCATTCATTCTCGCGGAGGATCACCAGTGGCTGAGGCTGATGGCGCTGAGCAAGCTGCGCGACCCGGTTCATTTCTGGGGCAAGCTGACGCATCTACCACCGTTTACCGCGAAACCTCCCAACGAAGTGCGCGAATTGCTGGAGGAATCGCTGCCGCCCAAGAGCATGTATCAGCTGAAGAAGCGCATCGCGGGGCTCGGGAGTTTGGGCCATCCGCGGATCTTGGCGCTTTCGTCGGCGGGTGGGGCGTTCATTGCGCGCGAAGCCAAGGCCATTCGGCCTTCGGCATCCGCCTGGCACAGTAAGGCATCCTCGGCGGTCATCTACGGACCAAGGCTCGTCACTCGCTGTTTGCGCGTGCAGGATCCGTTCGTTCGTTTTCACGGCCGGTGGCTGGTACGGCGGATGGCCCCGGACTGCTGCCGGATCGAACTGGCCTCCCTGACTGCAGAACGGGATGAAGCGCGGCTGCTGTATTCGATGGGATGGGAAACGGCCAACATGCACTTCGGCTCACCGCACTGTATCCCCCAGATCAAGCGTGATCTTGCCCACAGAAAAGGCCGCTGGCTGCACAAAGCAGCCAAAGCGATGTGCAAGGCTACCCTAAAAGATTGGCAAGATTGGCGTAAGGGCTGGAAGAGGCTGACGAAGTAAACCAGCGCGTAAGATTTCGTGCGTCCGCTGGAAAACTTATTGAGTCGACGTTTCCGCAAGTCAAAAAAAGGGCGGTTTGGCTGGTTTCGCCTACTGTACTTGATTGTGTCGCTGCTACCTCAGTGCGGCTGACCTAAGACTGTCCCACGGGTCAGTAGATTCTCATGTAAGGAGCGCGTAGGTTCAAGAAGGACTGGGATGGGAACCGCAAACGCGATACTGCTCCTCGCGGTACCAAACACCAACTGGGTGAACGCTACATTTTCATGGGTGACCACCGGTCGGTCAATTTCAAGGGTGACCGTGAAACGGTCAGTTTCTTGGGTGACCGTGAAACGGTCAACTCAGCCAGACCCGGCGCCCGGGCGTTTTGTACCCTCATTTTTGCGGGGCGCGACGAGTTTCTTTCTTCCCGGGGAGTCCTATCTCTTACCCTTCCTGAAGAGGTTGGGGGCCGCGAGGTGAAACAATGATGGATACGGAAGCCTTCCGCGAATTCAAGACCGGGTTAACGCTGCTGCGAGACAACTATGCGATGAAAGCGCTGCCGCATATGAAGCGCGCGGTAGACCTCGACAAAAACAATCCGTACTACATGTCGTATCTGGGAGTGGTGCTGGCGCGCTCGGAACAGAAATGGGGCGAAGCAGAACGGCTGTGCGATACGGCCGTGCGGATGAAGCGGAACCAGGCACAACTCTACTTGAATCTGGCGGAAGTGTACGCAACAGCGGGACGGCGGGAAGAGGCAGTGGAAGCCCTGCAGTCCGGTCTGAAATTTGCGAGGCGAGACGTGCGCTTGACGATTGCCATGAACCGGCTGGTCGAGCGGCGGCCTCCCGTACTGACGTTCCTGACGCGGCAGAACCCTATAAACCGGCAACTGGGAATCCTGCGGCACAAGACCCTGCAAATGTTCGGACAAGATTAATCTCGAGTTTTCTCCACCCCCCCAACAGCAAAAAGGCGGATGGCTTCACGCCATCCGCCCTTTTTGTTTTTAAAATGTGTCGAATTGCGCTAAAGGCAGGGGCTACCAGGGTGATTTGGAAAAGTTGTGCAAATTGGGCCGCTGCACGCCCATTTCCATGAGAATTTTCAGGCCGATGCCGAACATGCCGGTGGGAAGAGGATCTCGCCGGACAACTTCCGCGAGATATTCACGATTCAGTGACATAGGATCCTGAGAGTAAGGCAAAGTCAGAAAAAGGCGCATGCCGATTTCGTAGCCAGGTTCGCTGGTCTGGAAGAAAACGCCGCTGCGCGAGACGCTGAGGGTTCCGCGCATATCGTCGAAATGCTCCTTCTCGGGGTCCGAAGGACGAATACGCATGAGCTGGGTGATTTTGCAGCGGCGAGTGCCGCGGCGTTCCGAAGTTGCTAGTTTCGAAGTGCTTTTGCCACTTGTCGTGGGTGTCTTTCCCATGATGTCTTGCTGGATCTCCATGAAACCTGGCCTCTCCCTGAAGAGTCGCTTCAAGAGAGAGTTTGAGGCCAGTGCAACACAAAACCTATAGAGGAAACGTACCGGCTAAAGAGTAGGACGCTCCGAGAGGATGATAGTACGGAAGTACTGCGAAAGGAAGAGAGCAAAGCCGCCTTTTTCCATAAAGAAGTCAAATAAGGAGGAATTAATGCGGGGAGTTCCGAAGTGAAGTGGCAGATGCGGATTAGTACCGATATGGGACCAAGTACGAACACAGTCCCAACGAAGTCCGGCCCTAAGACATAGGTACGATGGGAGATCCTTAGGGACTGCCGATGAGAGTAGAAAGCGGAATGCGGCTGCGGAATCACAGATGTGTTAGGGCCGCCGCGATTGTGGATTCTCCGAGAGGAAGGCCTTCGCTGACGTGCCGCAGAGATCGCTGGAGAATATTCCATCATGAACGCAGCGGCGCGCCGAAGCGCAATTTCGTCAGGTCCAGGTCCGCACCAAGAACTAGTGCGAGGAGAGCGGCGACGGAATCTCCCCGCAGCGGAGGATGCGATGCGGATGAGGCAGGGGGACATCGATGTACTCGGATTGGACTGCGCGGGGCCCTTTCGAGTGGAAGGATTGCTCGAAGAAAAAGCGGACATTCTGCTGCTGACCTCGCGCGGGAGCCTGGTGGAAGACATTTTCGTGATCCGGCAAGTGCGATTGATAGCGCCGACCGTGCGCATCTTGCTCGTCGGAATGACTGAAGACGAAACCGATTTTTTCAGTATGTGCGAGCGGGAATCCGAGGGTACCTGCCGCGGGATGCCTCGGCAGAGGACGTGTTGGAGGCTATGCAAGCGGTGCATGCGGGCGAGGCGGAGTGTCCTGGCTCGCTGTGCGCATTGCTGTTCCGGTTCTTCGAGCGCGAGGCGACCTTGGTACACTCGGCGACCATCCACCCGAGGCTGGG
>WNFP01002733.1_pt1 | contig 17736 bp, 17 predicted proteins | sample 5400201 | NCBI WGS metagenome assembly WNFP01 (sample SAMN13153355, study PRJNA577476) | soil metagenome | isolation source: 115 cm saprolite under Madrone tree | place: USA:California | collected 2016-06-14 | reverse complement strand
ATGTAAAGTCTCGGCGGCGCGGACTGTCGAGTCACGCAATCCTTCGTAAGTGATCTCTGTATGCTCGTACAGCACGGCCACCTGCGCTGCGCGTGTAGGCAGGAACAATCGATCGAGTAGGCTCTGGGAATTCAACAAATTAAATGAGCGAACCAGTTTAGAGTGCAAGCTTCAGCTTGCCGCATCTTGAAACTGCCGAATTTATCATAGACCGACCCTCTCCGTATCCACAGCGTATGGAGCGCGGAGCTCCTGTCCGCCTGAGCGCGCAGTGCGAATGCTATTCCGGCGAGCTTCTCGCCCGATCTGAGCGGCCCGCGCCCGCTGGCGGACAAGGATGTCCACGCTCCTTATATTTTCTGAACATGTTCAAAATAACGCTTGACAGCGGCTAAAAACGGGCCTATCCTGCAATCGTTGAACGCGTTCAATTTCTAAGGAGGCCGATTATGACTCTGGAAATCACAACTTATCTGATTTACCTGGCTATCAGCATTGCGCTAACCATTTGGGTTGCGCACACGCTGCATAAGAACGGACGTATCTTTTTGGTCGACGTCTTTCATGGCAACGAACCGCTGGCTGATTCCGTCAATCACCTGCTGGTAGTGGGCTTCTATCTCATCAATCTCGGCTTTGTCAGCCTGACGTTGAAACTGGGTTACGAGCTCGCTTCGCCCAAGGAAGGCATTGAGGCTCTGTCCGTTAAAGTCGGCACTGTGCTGCTGGTCCTGGGCGGAATGCATTTCTTTAACTTGCTGATCTTCAGCCGCATGCGCCGCCGGGCTACGCTGCGCAACGGTCCACCGCCGGTTTATCCCGACGCTTTCACGCCCGTGCAGGAGGCTTAGGCCATGTCGACACTGACACTCCTTTATGACCCGACGTGTGGATTGTGCCGCAGAGTCCACGGGTGGCTGGTCGAGCAGACGAAGCTGGTCGAACTCAAAATGATCCCAATTAAGACGGAAGCCGCGCGCCGCCGTTATCCACAACTCAACCATGATCTGACTGGCGAAGATCTCACCGCAATTAGCGATGAAGGCGCAGTATATTTTGGTCCCAAGGCATGGCTGATGGTTTTGTGGACGCTGGCCCGTTATCGGGAATGGTCTTACCGGCTGGCGACGCCTGAGTTGCTGCCGACCACGCGGCGAGTTGTGTCTATGATTTCCCAACATCGTTATCAGATCAGCCGGGCGACCGGAATGGCGAGGTAAGCAAATGAACTCTGTCGCGAAAACGAAATCAACCAAGACGGTGAAAGGCCAGCAAACGAAAGCGCTCATTCTTGACAGCGCACTCGGGCTGCTGCGTGAACGGGGATACGAAGAAACGACCATGCGCGCAATCGCGCAGCAGGCCGGCGTGTCTTTGGGCAATGCTTATCATTATTTCGGTTCGAAGGAGCATTTGATTCAGGCTTTCTATCACCGCACCCATGAAGAGCATTTGGCCGCAGTGCTTCCCGCGCTGCAAAAAGAGACGAGCTTGAAAGGCCGACTGCTGTCGGTGTTACGTTTGAAGATTTCGACGCTCGAGCCTTATCACGAATTTGCCGGCGTGCTCTTCAAGACCGCCGCCGATCCGCACAGTCCGCTTAATCCGTTTGCGGATGATTCCGCGCCAACGCGACATGACAGCATCAAGCTCTTCGAGGATTTGGTGGCCGACACCAAGGCGCGCATCCCGGGCGATCTGCGCGCAGAATTGCCTTACCTGCTATGGCTTTATCACATGGGGATCATTCTGTTCTGGATTCACGATTCGTCGCCGCGACGCCGGCGCACTTATCGCCTGATCGATCAGACAGTCGACCTTTTGGACAAGCTGATTTCCCTGGCGAGCAATCCGCTGATGCGGCCGGTGCGCAAGCGAGCTTTGAAGTTGGTAGTTGAGTTGCGGCATTTGGAACTGGCAGAGGCGTGAGGTTGCGTATGCGGGACTTCATTAGATTTGTGATGCGAGGAATTTGGGGTGGAGCGATTTTCATGGCGCTGATATTCACTTACAACTTCGGTCTACGTTACGGCCCACTAGTCCTTGTCAGCCCTCTAGTGCTGCCATACGTTGTGCTTCCCGGTGGAGTTGTTGGTCTAGTCTTGTGGTTTTGGACGGGTCGGGTTGATTACGTGCTGGGCGCCCCCCTGAGAATCACGATCGGGAGCGTCGTTGTCTTCGTGATTGTTGTTTTCTTCGTTATCTATCAAGTAGCCACGAACCCTTTCACTCAAATCGATCACACCGGCACAAAAGTTATGCAGGAAATCCCGTGGATCTTCGTTGTGTCAACGGCTATTGGCGGGCTCGCCGGTTTGTTGTGTCCATCGAAGAGGCTCTTTACGAAAGCATCCAAGGTCACCTTTGGCGAGCGAATGTTTGTTTATGAAAAGGCGGAATCACAGGCAAAGCAAAACAGGGAGAAATCTCAAGCGCAGATTCAGAATCGAGATCATATATGAAGATTGTCATCCCCGGTGGTTCAGGTCAGGTAGGCACAGTACTCGCTCGCGCGTTTCACCAAAGCGGAAATGAAGTCGTGGTGCTCAGTCGCAGACCGGCGAGCAAGAAATGGCGCACAGTCGAGTGGGACGGCGAAACGCTCGGTGATTGGATCGCAGAATTCGAAGGCGCCGACGCGATCATTAATCTGGCGGGACAGAGCGTCAATTGTCGCTACCACGATCACAATCGTCGAGTCATCAAGGAGTCGCGGGTGAAATCGACGAAAGTTGTCGGTGACGCGATTGCCCAGGCATGGAAGCCGCCGCGCGTCTGGTTACAGGCAAGCACCGCCACGATTTATGCTCATCGATTCGATGCCCCGAACGATGAAGCCACCGGGTTGATCGGCGGCGCAGAGCCAAACGCTCCGGACACCTGGAAATTCAGCATCGATGTCGCGACTTCATGGGAGCGTGCGCTGAACGAATCCCCCACGCCGAACACGCGCCGGGTGTTAATGCGCTCGGCGATTGTGATGAATCCTGATTCCGGCAGCCCGTTCTCTGCCCTGCTTCAACTGGTAAAGTTCGGACTGGGCGGGGCCGCGGGCGACGGCCGGCAATACATGTCCTGGATTCACGATCAGGATTTTACGAGCGCCGTGCTCTGGCTGATCGAACATGAAGAACTGGAAGGCCCGGTTAATCTCGCGGCGCCCAACCCGCTCACTAATTCAGAGTTCATGCGGGTGCTGCTATCCGCCTGGGGCATGCCATTCGGGCTTCCGGCAACAGAATGGATGCTGGAGCTGGGCGCGCTCGTTTTGGAGAGCGAGACTGAACTCATCCTCAAAAGCCGACGCGTGGTCCCGGCCAGGCTGCTGCAATCCGGATTCGCGTTTCAGTTTCCGGCGTGGCCCGAGGCTGCGCGCGAGTTGTGTCAGAGAGCCCGCGGCAATGGCAGTCCGTAACATGTGCCGCCCAGGTTCTCGATGAGACTCGTCAATTTCAAACTGAGCAAGCGTCTTCTCCTTGCCCGCTTTGAATCACACTGCGTTCTCCTCTATCATGGCACGCACTGATACCGGCCCGATGGGCCGTGATTAAAACGGGGCCGTAGCTCAGCTGGGAGAGCGCATGAATGGCATTCATGAGGTCAGGGGTTCGATCCCCCTCGGCTCCACCAAATTTTCCAAATCATAGGGCGTCCTTCGTGGGCGCCCTTTCAGATCGGCCAGATCCTTCGTGCTGGGAGCGCGGACGGCTCGTCCGCCCTGAGCGCAAAGCGCGAACGAATTAACCGCTACGATTTTCTCGAGGAGGGCGACGACTTCGCACCTTCGGCGCGTTGCGGACGAGACGTCCGCGTTCCCAGCAGTAAGGTCATGATTCCGTTCAAATTGAATCAGTACCAGAGATTTACTATCCGGAGATAAGGATAGGGCGCGGAAGTTTCGAGTTAAGGTTCAGAGCGAACCAAGTGCTCTGGCCTCAGCGTGTCCACCTATCCTCTCTTGATCGAGATTGAGCCATTGACGTTACTGAGACGAATGCGCGGCCCTCCGTTGCCGATCTGGCCACTCAGATCATGGCCGACGTATTCACCGTCATTAACTTGCAGGCCAAAGTCGTTGGTGATCGCGCCATGAATCGTATTGGCCTTTACCTGCGCATTGGAATCCGACGGGATGGTCAGGACTATGCTGCCATTGACCGAATTAAGCGAGGTCGATTTCGACTCTTCCAGCCGCGTGATTGTCGCCTCTACTCCGCCATTGACAGTTGAAAGTTTCACGTCACCCGTCAAACCTCGAGCTTTGATATGGCCATTAACACACGCCGCTTTGACGTCGCCTTCGACACCTTCGATGTCGAGCGATCCATTGACCAGGTCAGCGGAATCAATCCGCGCCTTGCGCGGAATCGTCAACGAGTACTCGACGGTGGCCGGATTATTGTGCCGCCGCGACTCGCCGTCACTGAATGATTGATTCCGCTCCGGGTACTCGGTCCTGATTCTGACACTGTCCGCACTAGCGTTGACGTCAACTTTGGCTTCCTCCAATTTCTCTTTGGTGTAGGCGCGTTTGACTGCGTCGACCTTGACCTCATTCTGGTCCCACACAGAGATACGGACGCCGCCATTGATGTTCTCGATACTTACGCGGCCATTTGGGTTCAAGGGATAAGTCTGATGAAACTCTTCCGTTATTTCCTGGGTCTGCGGGTCATCCAGCAAGCTGAGTTGATAGTGGGTCGCCAGACCTCGGGCACTCTCGGCGCGCGCCACTCTTTCCCGGACAGTGCTTACACTCAGCAGGGCCGCCGCCAGGATTAGAATTGCGAGTATTGGTCTTTTCATTTTTTAGCTTTCCTTTCAAGTCTGAGTCTTGGGAGCCCTCCCTCACGGTCGGGCTACTGCCCCGTTTCGATCTAACGATCGGGGTCTGTCGTTCCTCAACCAATTCTTCTGAGATGGATGCTGCCGTTGACGGTCTTGAGGTTTAGTTCCCGTCCGCCGCCACCGATCGTCCCGCTGAGATGTCTTCGGCTCATGGCTCCAAGTATGGTGAGTTGAAAATCGGAAGAGATGTCGCCGCTGACCGTCTTCGCTTCCACCGTACTATTGGTTTCGGAAGGGAGATCGACCGTAATTCCGCCGTTGACAGTCTTGAAATCCAACGAGCCGGACCAATTCCCATTCTTGAGTTTGACACTGATGTCGCCGTTGACGGTCTTGGCTTGCGCATAGCCGCTGGTCGAAATATGGATGCTGCCGTTAACGGTTTGCAACTCGACTTTGCCGGATAATTCGAGCGCAGTTATTTCGCCGTTGACCGTCCTGCCGATTAGGTCCACTTTCGCCGGCACACGGACTTTGAAAGCGACTTTGACATCGTTGTCGTGAACGTTCATCCGGCCGTTCCCGTGTCCGGGCTCGCAAGTATTAGGATCGCCTGGATCGTCACTCGGATAGACGGCGCAGATCGTAACTCCGCCGGCGTGCTCGACAACTTTGATGCTCACTTGTGATGGATCACTTCGCCGCCCCGTCTTGGTGGCCGAAACTTCGACCTGATCGCCACTCGCCGGTTCGGCGCTGATACTTCCATTGATGCCTTTGATCTCAATCGACTTACCCTGGGCCACGTGGCCGGTCCATTGAAACTGATCGTCAGTTTGGGCTGGAACCTGGAGTTTGTTCCGCTCAACGCGGGACAGGCCACTCGCATGTACCTGAGTCATCCCGGCACTAGCCAGACGTGATCCCCGGATTCCAAGGTCGCTGGTGAAGTCCTTTAAATGATCGAAGTCCTTGACCGCGGCAGTAATAGCCACCAGGATCACAACCAGCATCAATGCCGCATTGAACCAGCCTCGCGATGTTTCACTCGGTTTCGACTTATTCATGACTTCTCCTTTCGGATTGTCCGGCCGCTGACGTCCCGTTGAATTGCTCACGCTGATCTCTGTCTGTTTCCGTCGCGCTTATTTGTAGAACACCGGTACTCGTCTCTTTGTGGCAAAAAGATGAAACCGCGATATCTAGGTTTGAGAACCCAGCAGTGAATTGTCTGTGTCAAAGCTCGAGTCCCCAGCGCCAAGGGCGCGAAATGTAGTAGCCCAGGGCAACGCCCTGGGTGGGAACGCATATGAGTACCCAAGCGCTGAAAGCGCGAAACGGCGGCTCGGCACCGAAACGGTTGGGCATTAAAAGTGCCACCTCGATCATTACGCGCTTTCAGCGCTCGGAAACTTGGTTGAACTTGTACCTGGGCCGATGGCCCAGGCTATTACAATTTCGCGCCTTTGGCGCTCCGAACCGTTGAAACAACCTCTTTGCGCTGGGTCGGTCCGGCGGCTCAAGTGATGGAAGGTTATTTCTTTCGTAAGTTGACTGTGCCGCTGAATGAGGAAGCAGTTATCAACGCGTCGCCCGTTCCGTAAACTCCACTGATACTATGCGATCCATACTCAGATCCCCTGGCCGAAGCTTGCGGACTAGTCGCAGACCCACTCTGCCGCGACGGCTGAGAAGACGTAACACTTGGTTCGGTGCTAATTCTAAGAGGAAACTCCGTAACCAGTTCGGCCCCTCGCGAGAGTTTCGCCTCGAGCCGGAAAGACGAATCCGCAGGCAAAGCCAAATTGATATCGCCCGAAATGGTCTTGAAGTCGTAGCGCCCGCCAGCGGCCAGCGATCCGCTCGAGCTCACCATGCCGCTAATGGTCTTGGCCTTCAATTCTGTGAAGCCGGTCTTTTCCAGCGTAATATCACCGCCGACCGTTGAAGCTTCAAAGGAGTCGCCGGCGTTAGCGGGCGCAACGCCGCGTGCTTCAATGCTTCCGCCAATCGAATGGAGCTTAGTCGAACCGTTCGAGTTTCTGAGCGAGATGTCTCCGCCGATAGTGCGCGCTTCGATGGACCGCTTTACGCCCTCCAGGCTCAAATCGCCTCCCAGGGTAGCAGCGGACACGATGCTTACATCGAACACCTGAATGTCGCCGTCCCGAGTGTGCAATCGCACGGTGGCGCCGCGCGGCACCTCAAGTTCCAAGTCTCCATTCAGGGAACATACATCGGATCGGTGCGGCCTTGTATCCGCGATCAGCACCGTGATCTCTTTCGCCGGGTCGGATTCGCGGTCTGCGGACGGACGGCGAAACTCAATTGCGGCCGCGCCGTTGGACCGGGCCCGCACTTCGTTTCGGTCCCAGCCATGAACCTTAATGTCACCCGATACGAGGCAGGCGGAAACAGACACGCTTGGATCGGCGGCAACGACACGTTCGATCACCGGGCCAGAGAGATTTTTCGAATGCTTGTCGGGACGCGCTAAGGCGCCGGCTGCCAACGCTATTGGCAGGCCGATAACAGCGGCCATGACTATTGGAGATTTCAAGCTTCTCGGATACTTCATCGTTACTTGCCGATTGTTACTTGCGTTGCGTGTTGAAGAGCCGTGCGTCGGCCACCTGAGTCATCAGATCTACTTTGCTCTGATAAGCCGAGTTCAGAAATTGCGCTGCGTCGGGATCTTTAGGATTTTTCTGCACGGCGGCCCGCGTCGCCGCAATAGCCTGATCCACGACGGCCAGATTGTGCTGATACTCAACCTGAAGTCCGGCTCGCATTGGCCTGGGATTCGATTTAATCGTCGCATCAAGAGCAGCGATGGTCTTGATATAGCCCTGTTCACCCGGCAGGAGTCTCGCCCTGGTTTCAGTTTCGCGAGTAAAAGGTCGTGACGGAACTTTCCCGGGTGCCCGGACGACAACAACATCGGGCAACTTCACACCTAAAGAGCCGGGACCTGGCGAGTCCGGAATTTTCGGCGAAGATTCCGGACTTGGTGTTTGAGTTGGTCCGTCATTTCGAACAACGTCAATTTGCTGTGGTTGCTGTCGCTTCAAGTAAATGACACCCAAGACAACCGCCGCGACCAGGACGGCGGCCACCATCGCATAACCGACCGCGCGTTGCGGAGACCCTGCAAACAAATCATTGAGCCAGCCAAACCAGGTGCGGGAAGATGAACTTCGATAACCCCGACCTGTCTTACTATTTGCTTGCAGTTCCGCAATCGCGCCTTCGAGTCGACGCCGAATACGTTCGGTAGGAACGCTCACTTCGAACTCGGGCTGCAGCGCCGTCGCCAGCATAGACATTTCGCTTTGCCCTTCATGCACTGCTTCGGAGCAGCTCGTACACTCCGCCAAATGTGCCGCCACCCGTTCGGCCCCTGCAACTGAAAGTTCGCCGTCGAGATAGCTTTGGAGCGTCCCTTCGTCTAAACAATCCTTCATCGGCTTCCTCCCACTTTTCGGTACACTCTCAAAAATTCCTTCCGCCCCCTGGCGACCAGACTGCCGACGCTGGTCTCTCTGATTGATAACGTCTGCGAAATTTCGCGATACGACAGCCCCTGTTGCTTTAGCAGCAGACAACTTCGCATGGGCTCTCTGATCGTATCCAGCGCGCGGCTGGCTTCGTCCAAATCCATCCGCCGTTCATAATCTTTTTCTGGAGCTATCCAGCCCGAACCATGCGCATCCTTCTCATAAGCGGTATCGCGCGCGAGCGAGCGGCTTCGCCCGCGCATAGCGTTGTGTGCTGCGTTTATCGTTACGCGCAATAACCAGGGCCGTAAGAGTTCACCGGCTGGGGTTGAGTCAAAGCCGCGATAGAGTTTGAGAAAGACTTCCTGAGTCACATCTTCGGCCAGGGCGGAATCGCGCAGCACGGCGCACGCCGCCCGAAAAACGGCGCGGTGATGGAGCGTAAATGCTTCGTCAAAACTGGCGGAAGCTCCCGCGGTCGCGATTTGGTCTGGCGTGGAGTCGATCAAGGCTCTTGCTTGTTCGCTCATTACTCTCATTATTAAGAACACCGCCTAAGGCGAGTTTGTGGCAACGTCAATCCCATCGCTGGGAATCACCGGAGAGCCAGTCCCGATTGTGAATCCACCAAAGCCTTCAGGATCCTTTCGCTGGCTTTTCCGTCGCCATAAAGATTTTTTGGCGTACTCATTGACTGATACGCCGTTTCGTCGTCCAGCAAACGCGAAATCTCTGACACGATATTTTCAGTTTCTACGCCGACGACCCGAGCCACTCCAGCGGCGACAGCTTCCGGCCGCTCGGTCACGTTGCGCATCACCAGCACCGGTTTGCCCAGGCTCGGGCCCTCTTCCTGTAGTCCGCCGGAATCCGTAACGATCATGTAAGAGTCGTTCGCCAGATGTACCAACGACAAATAATCCAGTGGCGCCAGGAGCGTAATATCGGGAGAGCCGGCCAGCAGCAGCCGCACCGGTTCGCGCACATGCGGATTCTCGTGGACCGGATACACGATGTGGACCTGGCCGGCATAGCGCCTGGCGATTTCGAGCAGGGCTGCACAAATGTTTTCCAAGGGCCGGCCAAAATTTTCGCGGCGGTGGGCGGTTACCAGGATCAGCCGGCGCCGGCCGCTCGCCATCGCCGCAATCTCTGCCGGCGCAGGTCGTTTGAGCATGCTTTGCAGTGCGTCGATGACCGGATTCCCCGTGACCAGGACGCTGCTCGAGGGAATCCCCTCTGCCAGCAGATTACTTTGCGCCGATTCGGTCGCCGCGAAATGCAGATCAGCCATCAGGGAAACGATGCGCCGGTTAATCTCTTCGGGAAAAGGTTGCGATTTGTCTCTCGTGCGCAGGCCGGCCTCGACATGGCCGATCTTGGCCCCGGCATGAAAAGCTGCGAAGGCTGCGGCCGCCGTCGTCGTCGTATCGCCCTGGAGCAAAACCCAATCGGGCTTTTCCGCCTTAAGCACCGGTTCAAGCTTTGTCAGCACGGCGGCGGCCACCTGCGTGGGCGATTGATCCTGGGCCATGATGTCCAGATCGTATTCAGGAACGATCCCAAAGAGCTGCAGGGTTTGATCCAGCATGCGCCGGTGCTGGGCGGTGACACACACTCGCGACGCAAAGACTTCGGGTTGGACCGCCATGCCCTCGATCAATGGCGCCATTTTTATGGCCTCGGGGCGAGTGCCGAAAACTGAAAGGATTCTCAACATGTATCAGTGCTGCTAAAACTCCGGTTCAGGTATTGTTAGATTACCCTGCACCCAAAAGAGACTGTCTGAAAACACCGGTCTGAGCGCCGAAGGCGCGAAATGTAATAGCCTGGGCCATCGGCCCAGGTCCGATGAGCTGACGCTTCCCTCTAGCGCTGAAAGCGCGAAATAATATTTGCGACAGCTTGACCACCGCGTATTTAGGGTTGATGTTTCCTATTTCGCGCCTTCAGCGCTTCCTAAACCCGTTGACACCCTTACCTGGGGCGTTGCTCCAGGCTCTTGCATTTCGCGCCCTTGGCGCTGAAATCACGAGTTTCCTGACTCTCTCAGGGTAGACGGATTAAGGCCATTATGCCATTAGAGATGGGATTTCCTTTTCTGTTATCATCCGTCTCCTTATTTCGTGATTGTTTTAAATCCTTCTTAATAACGCAGAGTGTTTGCTTTCTCGATGAGCTGAAGCGCCGGGAGACCGAAAATTAATGAACGTCCCTTTTCTGGACTTGAAAGATCAATACCGCGAACTTCACGAGCAACTCGATGTGGCTTACCGTCGCGTTGCAGAGTCGGGCCGGTTCATACTCGGACCGGAAGTGGAAAGCTTCGAATCTGAATTCGCCGCGTACTGCGAAGCGAGGCATTGCATTGGCGTCGGCAATGGCCTCGACGCTCTGCATCTGATTTTGCGCGCCGCTGAGATTGGAGCAGGCGACGAAGTCATCGTGCCGGGCAACACGTATATTGCCACCTGGTTGGCCGTGTCGTATGCGGGCGCGACTCCGATTCCGGTCGAACCGGACGAGCGAACCTATAACATCGACACGGAAAAAATTGAAGCGGCAATCACTTCGCGCACGCGCGCGATCATGGCTGTGCACCTCTGCGGCCAGCCGGCCGATATGGATGCCATCAACGAAGTCGCCGCGCGCCACGATCTAAAGGTGATTGAAGATTGCGCGCAGGCGCACGGCGCCCGCTTCAAAGGAAAACGTGTCGGCGCGTTGGGATTTGCCGCCGCCTTCAGCTTCTATCCGGGAAAGAATCTCGGCGCGTCGGGCGATGGCGGCGCTGTTACCACCAACGACGATGACTTGGCCCGGCGCGTGCGGTTGATTGGTAATTATGGTTCCAAGGTTAAGTATTACAACGAAACCAAGGGTCTTAATTCACGTTTGGATGAATTTCAAGCGGCATTTCTTCGAGTCAAGCTGCCGAGGCTGGACGAGTGGAATGATCGGCGCAAACAGATCGCCAAAGATTATTTGCAAGCTCTCAAAGGAGTCGAGAATCTAACTCTTCCACACGTTCCCGACTGGGCCGATCCGGTCTGGCACCTATTCATGGTGCGCCACCCGCGGCGCGACTTACTACAAGAACATCTGACCGCGAACGGCGTGGGCACTATCATTCACTATCCGGTGCCGCCACATTTGCAGAAGGCTTATGCTGAGCTTGAGTACGCGCGCGGCCAGTTTCCGATTTCAGAAAAGCTGGCCGACGAGATTCTCAGCCTGCCCATTAGTGCGCATCTCTTGCCAGCGGAGACGAGCTACGTGGTGCAACAGCTCTCGACCCTAATATAGGAACGTCACAAATCGATGCTGGTCCGAAGGGAGGGCAGGCCGATGGTTGGGGCGGCCGTAACATAAACCTTCAACGCGAAGACATCGGGACGGCCATTGGTCGCATGGCCGGAGTCATCGTGATTTCCTACGGTCGAGTGCCGAAGACTAATTGTGCTTTGAGCGCTAGAGGACTCACTAAAGCTTTCGCAGCCAGAGACTGCCTCCCTTGTTATTCAAACAAAGCGGCATTAACTCCTTGAATCTCTCTTCATGAAAATGCTCCAGGTATGTGTTGAAAAAAGCTATGCGGAAAGCAGCATTGTACTGCAAGAAAGATCGTACTAGATACGCTTCGTTCCAGGCGATACCCAAATCGTAGATCCATTGTTTAGGGTATTCGAAAGGATAAAACACATCATGAAAGTGCACGTAAACTCCGGATTGCAGGACTGGCAGGATCTCAAAGATGAGATAATTCACATCGCTGCCCACCTTGCTCACATGTGACGAATCAATGAAAAGGATGTCATTCGCAGAAAGGGACGTAAATCTGTCCAGACTGACTTCCTGAAGCCGCGACGGTACAAGATCTATTGTTTGCAGATCGCCCACTTTGAGCAGAGACAAAAATTCTCGTGGATTTGGTTCTATGAAAGTGCAGGAAATACGTTGGTCAAAGAAGAGTTCATTCGTGTCGAGCATCACACAAGACGAGTAGCCGGATCCGACCTCAACGATCTGCCTGGGCTTCAGGTGGCGGATCATCGCGTATAAGCAGATGGCGTCGGAGTAAGAGTACATTGAGTTTTCGAACCAATATCTCAACCCTGCAGCTTTTTCTGCGTGAAAGGGAAGCTCTTTATAGTAGTCAGCCAAAGCCGCAAGGGTGAGAAGTTGTTCCTGAAGGTTCAAGTCAACCCCCGCAACTTCTTCAGGGATTCTGAATATCTTCTTTTCGTCCCGTCTGACCTCGTCGCGCGAAGGGATAGGCGAATAAAAATGCCCGGGCGGTACGAATGAATTCCCTGCAACTCTTTCCATCGCTGGTTTGTCGATCTTTTCTAAGGGCGATTGCCTGCGTCGGCCCGAAATACGAGCGGAGTGCAATCCTCGGAGTCTGCGCACTCCGAACCCGATGCCGGCAGTGGCCAGTAGCAGCATTGTTGCGACTGAAATATAGATCCCAATCAAGAGAAGTCTGGGCCGGTACAGAAAAGTCACGCGATGGTTTCCCGCGGGAACAACTACGCCGCGAAAAGCATAGTTAGCTTGCAAGACCGGCTGTTCAATGCCATCGATCCGCGCTTTCCAGCCTGCGTCCCACGAGTCGTTCAGTACCAGCATTCCGGGACGGGGAGTGTTAACTTCGATCTCAACATCGTTCAGCCGGTCCGTAATTATCGAACAGGTCCCGCCCGAGTCAGTGACCGCGGGATCAAATGAAGGCAAACCTGTCTGGCCCTCAGCGATTACAATTGCGGCTCGACGCGCGTCAAACTTTTCATCAATCAGTGTTCGCAAAGAGGTTTCAGCATCAGGCACCGTCAAGATAGTCGGCACCACGAACGCGCGCGGCAAGGCGCGCGGCACTCGGTAGATCCAACCGTCCGGGCCTTGATACAAAAGTTGGAGGGACCCGTCCGCGACTAAATCAGAACCCTTCACATCGCGGGGCACAGTGTTGGGCGGCGTCACGATAAACCCGACCGATAGTTTTTCCAGCAGACCTAAGGGTAACTTATCATGGTAGAAGTAAGGCCTGTATGCAGGTGGTATGTTGCTGGGAAAAACGCCGCCCTGTTCAACCGTTCTCCAAACCATAGCGGTCGATAACGGCAAGAGAGACTCGTACCCTGAGGCCGAACGCAAAGCAAAACCTACGTTAGACTTGCCCGCAAACATTGGCGGCGTCCATTTCCCGTCAGGGTCATGATACAAAACCGGAAGGAAGTGATAGTCACCCTGAACACTCTTCAATTTCGAAATCATGGCAGTCTCTGGAAACAGCCATTCGGCTCTTTCGGGCTGTTGAGGATTTATGATCCATCCGAACATAATTAGCTGGGCGCATTGAACGGCAATTAAGAGAAATCCAAAACCGATCAGCACGGCGGGGCGTAACGAAGGATTAAGACGCCGACACATTTCACCCACGCCGAACGCGGCCAGAACCGCACACGCAAAGCAAAAAAGATAAAACGCATCATGCGGACGCATCGCGTTAAAGAAAGGCAACGCCAGTCGAAAGAAAATGTAGAGCGGCCGGGCCCCCAAAATCATCCCCAAAGAAACCAATCCAATGATACTTGCGAAAGTGACTAGCGTAGACCGCCGTCTCAAGAAGCCCGCTGGGACAAAGATCAGTGCCGGGATTCCGATAAAACCGAACGAAGCATAGTCAGCTACGCCCATTTTATCGTTGCCCGCTGCGCTCAGAGGAAAAACCAGTGCACGAACAAACGATCGCAGGGTAAAAGAGTTCGCGATCTGGGCCTCCAGCGTGAAGGGCTCACGGTGAACATGCGAAAGCAGGGAAGCTAACGAAAGCCATGAGACAGCGCTCAACGCTGCCGCCGTCAAACCGCTAATGATAAGCAGGGTCAAACAAGACAGCGCAGTTCGTCGCTGTCCGTTTTGCCCCGATCTCCTTGTAGCCGCAATTGCCAACCCGAGATACCATGACCCGGCGGCCACCGTTCCCAAATATTCCCAATGCTGAACTCCGTGAAGAATCGACATCCCCCACGCGATACCCATCGCCACAGCCCAGCGCCATGATTGTTTTCTAATTGCGAGGGTCGCGCAAAGCAGCATGAGGGGAAACCACGCAGCCGCGATTCCGACAAACTCGAATATCAGAAAAAAAGTGTTGTGACCATTCAACTGCCACACAATCGCGCCAAATAGCGCGCCCAGGAGATTAACGCCCCAGCAACGCAAGAGCGCGTACATAGCTAAGCCCGCGAGCAGCAGATGACTGAAGATCAGAAAGTCGTGCTGCCGAGCTGGCGATAACAGCAACATCGCGATTAGCTGAGGAGGGTAAAGCAGTCCGTTGCCAACTCCTGCTTCCATAATCGGCACGCCGCTAAAGCTGTACGGCAACCACATCGGTAGTTCGCCGGAACGCACAGCTTTGGTGGCAAAGACTGAACCAGGATACAAGCCCTCCGCCTGATCAGTTTGGGGATAGCCAAGCCCTTTGATCTCAGGACTGTTGGGAGTGACGCCAATCCATGGGTATTGCGCGTGCATGTGCGCACCCGACATGTTAAAGGTTCGTCCTTGCAGTAAAGGCAGAAAGAATAGAATGGTGACCGCGAGGATTATCCCGAAGGCCGCTACATGTTCCAGCGTTTCGTCGTTTTTTTTGATTAACAGAGCCATCAACTTGATCGGGCTTCGTTACGCGCTTCGTCCGAGCCAAGCCTGTTCTTATCACACGACAAGGACTTCTAACAAAGATTATGAAACAACCAAGGCTCTACGGAATATCGAATTACTCACGGCCTTGACAGATCGATAGACGCCCTTGCTAAACTCGACCGCGAAATGCGTGACTCCCCCAAGTCGTCTGAGAGGCCTTCTTCCTCCGAGCTAGCCGCAATCGTCGGCAGGTCAACTCAGCATCTCGAGGTCTTTACAATTGGCTGTTCCTGCTTTCTACGGTTACAACATTTTCAACTTATCTCTTTCGCAAGCGGGGCGAACAACAGCTCTGGTCGACCAGACTCAATTGGCTAAGTCGGGTTTAGTCATGCCCGTTTGCATGCCCAGCGCGGAGGAGCATTATGGGAAAGATTGTCATTATCGGCGACGGCGAGACCGCTGAATTAGCATACGAGTATTTCACCCACGATTCACCGTCTGAGATCGTGGGCTTTTCGGTCGAGAGCGCGTACTTGAAAAAGCAAGAACTATTCGGTCTTCCAGTTGTACCCTTCGAGGAAGTCGAGCGCACTTACTCGCCCGCGGAGCATAGTGCTTTTGTCGCTATCTCTTACACACAGCTGAACCGTGTGCGCGCTCGTCTTTACCAGGCCACGAAACAAAAAGGTTATTCGCTCGCGTCGTACATAAGCTCGCGCGCCTTCGTCTGGCACAACGTAGAGATCGGCGAGAATTGTTTCATCATGGAAAACAACGTGCTGCAATACGCGGTGCGTGTAGGTCATAACGTTGTCCTGTGGAGTGGCAATCACGTCGGTCACCAGTCCATAATTCGCGACAATGTATTTGTCTCTTCGCATGTGGTTATTTCGGGCTATTGCGAAGTTGGTGAAAACTGTTTCCTGGGAGTCAACAGCACTATCGCGAACAATGTGCAGATCGGAAAAGACTGTCTGATTGGCATGGCCGCCGTTATCAACAAGAACACAGAAGAGCGCAAAGTATATGTCGGCAATCCGGCCAAACCGATCAAAGACAGCTTTGCTCACTTCGGCCTCAAGGACGAACAGACGTGAGCCGAAAGTGGTAATACACTTGTCGCTTCGCGGCCGGATGATGGAATGAGATGGAAAGAATCCGTTTGGTTAAAGCAAGACCGGATCAGAACGGTAGCATACGCGCCGAGGCAGAAGATCAGGAGATCATTACGGAGGTAATGTCGGGAAAGATCGTTTTGCTTAAAGGCGTCTTTGCAGCGAATGACGCCAAACGTCTGCGCGATTTGGCCTTCGCGTGGGGCCGTGAGCAAGTCCGCTCTGAGCAGCAGGATTTTTATTCACTAGCCCGGACCAATCACTTCTGTTTCGAACGCGGGGTGTCAAGAATCCAGAAGACCCTGCACTATTACCACTCGTATAACTTCAACGACTTCATGACGAATCTACCGCAGGAACTAAGTCGGCTGTTGGAGAGGTTCTGCATCCCGCTGAAAAACTTCTACAACCGTCTGGTGGGCGGGGCGGCAGACTTTGTCGGTGAACAAAGGATCCACCCGCAGGTAATTCATTACCCTTCCGGCGCGGGGCACTTTGCCAGACACTCTCACGTGCTCGAACCGCAGCGCATCGGCGTCGTTACGTCTTTGTCGCAGCAGGGCGCGGACTTCAAACAGGGTGGCACCGGATTCGAGATCGAAGGCGATTTGGTGGACACCTCATCAATCCACGAGATCGGCGATGTTATATTGTTCCGCTACGACCTGCCACACTGGGTTTCTCCGATTGACATCGAGGAGGCGGTAGAGTCCACTTCATCGCGCGGACGTTGGACGCTCGTAATTCCTTATTACTGAACTCAAGCCCCGCACCAGTTCAAGTAACAAGACTCGGGGAGGCAGAGATGGAAAGCACTGAACACAAGATACAAGTTAGAGGTTCCGAGCAGCAGTTGTCGGCGCGGGAAACTCTGCTGCGGCTCTTCGAAAGCCAGCCGCTGCCGCCGGAACAACTCTTGACCAATCTCATGCTGTTCACTCGGAGTTCTGTCCTGGCGAAGGTTTTCTACCTCAATGAACTCTATCAGAGGATTCTGAACATTCCCGGGGTCATCATGGAGTTCGGCGTTTGGTGGGGTCAGAATTTGGTGCTGTTTGAGTCGCTGCGGGCCATGTATGAACCCTACAACTATACGCGTCGCGTCGTCGGCTTTGACACGTTCACCGGCTATACCTCTCTCTCAGATAAAGACGGCAATAATGAGTACGTGGCCGAGGGCGCATATTCGGTTTCGGACGGCTATGAAAACTACCTGGCCAGTCTGCTCGATTATCATCGGCAGGAAAACTCGATGCCGCAAATTAAGAAATATGAACTGGTGAAGGGTGATGCCACGGTTACCATCGAAGAATATCTTGGAAGACATCCCGAGACGATCATCGCTCTCGCCTACTTTGACCTCCAGCTATACGAGCCGACCCGGAAGTGTCTGGAGGCGATCAAGCCCCACCTGACGCGCGGCTCAGTCATCGCGATGGACGAAATCAACTGCCAGGAATTTCCCGGCGAGACGCTGGCACTCAAAGAAGTGTGGGGCCTGGACAAGCTTAAAATTATCAAGTCGCAATTCCTGCCGGACCGCTCCTACATCATTTTCGATTGAAAAAACCGCAGGGCGCTGCGCTCGCCGGCTTGTTGTTCACGAGGTGGCTACGGGTGAAATGGGAGAAGAAAGGGCTGATCTACGGAGCTGACGCTGCGTTTGGCTGGGCGCGCAA
>WNFP01002457.1_pt1 | contig 17738 bp, 18 predicted proteins | sample 5400201 | NCBI WGS metagenome assembly WNFP01 (sample SAMN13153355, study PRJNA577476) | soil metagenome | isolation source: 115 cm saprolite under Madrone tree | place: USA:California | collected 2016-06-14 | reverse complement strand
ACGAGCGCCGCCGGCGCATCGAGCGGGTGGAAACGAGACTCACCGCCGCCAACTTCTCCGGACTCACTCTGCAGCTGGAGGACGGTTGGGGTGATGCCTCGGGCCTCGCCAGGCTCGCCACCGGAGAGTGACGATGCAGGTACATTTTCGTCCCAGACAGCGCGCACCCGACGAGTTGGGTGGAGTGAAGATCCCGTACGTCGGGGCCAGAGGCAGGCGGCACAAGATCGCGTGGTACCTGATTCTGTTCGCGGTGCTGTCGCCGATCCTGCTGCTGCTGAGCGGGGTGGTGGGCAGCTGGCTCACTCTCACCGCCAACGGTACGGTGTTTCTGGAACAGCAGGAGATCCGCGCTGCGCGGGCCGGGCGCATCAGCCGGCTGAACGTCGCCGCCGGCGATGTGGTTGCGGCGGGAGAGACGCTCGCCGCGCTTGACAATCTCGAGCTCGACGCGGCTGCGGCCCGCAATGCCGTCGAGCGGCAGGCGGCGGCGGCGGCTCGTCGCAGCGTTTCGGCGCAGCAGCAATCCGCAACTGAGGAATTGCGGCTCAGGGAGCGGCTGGTGCGTTATCAGCAGGATCGCCGCGCCACAATTGCCAGTCTGGTGCGCGAGGGGGCGGCGACGGTCGCCGAACTCACCGCGGCCGAGTCGGCGGCCGCGGAAGCCGAAGTGGGGCTACTGCAGACGCGTGCGGCTGCTGCACCCGCCCCGGGCGTCAGTACTGCAGAGGTCGATCACGACTTGCTCGAGAGCGAGCAACGTTCAATGACCCTTACATCGCCCTACGGTGGCCGCGTCCTCGATATTCTGGCCAAGCAGGGGGAGTACGTGTCCCCTGGAGAGCCGTTGATGGTTCTGGCGCGGATCGACAGCCCGCGCGTGGTCGCCTACGCGTCTCCGAAGTTCGGAAGTCGGCTGAAAGTCGGCATGACAGCAACGATCCGTTTTCCGGACGGAACGCGGACACTGGCACGCGTAGCGGAGCCGCCGACACTCACGCAGCGCATGCCTGCGGACCTCGTGGACCAGTTCGGGCTGCGCCCGATGACGGTGGTACTGAATCTCCTGCCGAGGGAGAAGCTGAGCGACAGCCAGCGGGTTCAGGGGTTACCAGTATCGGTACGCTTCCACTACGACTGGGAGTCGTCCGGAATCGGCGGTGTTGTTGGGGCACTGCTCGGTGAATTGAGTCGGTAGATTCGCCTCGGTGGTGCGAGCAGGCGCCGCGCGCTACCGCGACTGCCCTATCGCTCGGATATCGTAGACTCGTCACTATCCATGAACCGCCTGCTCATCACTCTGGGTGCGAGTCTCATTTTGCTGGGCCTTGCCTGGTCCTGGATCAAACGCCTGCCGCTGTTTCGCCTGCCAGGCGATATCGTCATCGACCGGCCCGGATTCAGATTTTTCTTTCCGATCACGACGATGTTGCTCATCAGCGCGGTGATTTCGATCATCGCATGGGCCCTTCGCAAGTAATCGGGCATCGTCGCGCTGGCTGGCCCCAGCGCTCTAGCTGCCCTTGTGCGCGGCATGCTGGTAGCCGACAAAGACCCGCTTCGGAATCATGCAATGCACGCCCTTGCGGATATCGACGACCTGCGTCACACGACAGTCCCCCACGATCGAGGCAAGCGCGTAGGCCTCCTCGCGACTCATCGGGACGATCTGCTGACTGGCAAGCCAATGGACGGTCTGCTCCACGGCGATTTTCATCGCCTGATTCAGATCCTCGTCGTAACCCATGAAGATCCAGTCCGTCTTCGTTTCCGCCCATGGCCAGTCCGTCTTCAGGTCCTTGCGCACGATTGGCCGAATCTCGATTTCCTTGTAGGCACACTCGAGCGCCGTGAGGTTTACCTCACCGTTTCCCTGCCGGCAGTGGGAATCGCCGGTCCAGATCAAGCCACCCTTGAGAAACACCGGCAGATACAACGTCGAACCGGCCTGCAGCTCGTTCAGATCCATGTTCGAGCCGTTTTTCCAGGGCCGCAGCGTACTGGTGCGCCCTTTCGCATCATGAATCGGTGGCCCGGCCTTAGCATCCGGCTCGTTCGGGTCGACCCCGACCGCGAACGTTCCGGGGAAGGGCTGCAGATCGATCACGATTCCTGGTTTGAACTCAGTTTGCATTTTGACCAGATCGAGCTTGTAGTAGCGAACGAATCCTTCGGGGAACTCTGGCGCAAGCATACCCACGGTCGGAAAATCCTTGCCCGGCAGGTTGAAGTTGAAAGCGTCGGGTTTGGGAACGATCTTGAGTATGCGAACCTCCAGCGTATCGCCGGGCTCCGCTCCTGACACGTAAATGGGGCCGGTAATCGAGTGCGGGCCGCCTCCGTCGTTTTCCTTCCGCAGCTTCACGATTCCATCCATGTCTACGCCCGGTTTTATCTGCCCCAGTGAGTGCGAGATCGTTTCGATCGACACGGTGTCACCGGAGTTGATGACCAGCCTCGGCTTCTCGCCAGGGTCGTACCAGCCCCATTGCACGTTTTCCGGCGTCGCGGGCAGAAAATAGTGTTTCGATGCGCCTGACGCCTGCACGTTGGATTCAGACCCGCTTCCCTGTTGCGTGTGGCCCGCAAGTGCGACAGCGAGGATCAACGCGAGCGTGGCCAGCCCAGCGACTGATGTTCTCATGTGAGCTCCCGAGGAGGTTCTTATCGACCAACTTTCATGATAGGCGAGAATCGCGCCGGATCGCATCCCTGCAGCGCACCACCCAGGTAGAAGTTGCAGCCGCGCGCATTCGCGCTCGGACATCGCGGGTAGATGTGTCAGAAGCAACAGTCGGACATCTCCTACAGCAAAACGCGGCTCGCGCTCACGCTGTTTTTGTGAGGGTGCTCACGCACCACGACCGTTCTGTCGGGTATCTATGTGCGCATTGGCGCTACCGTAAGCGCATGCGGCACGTAGGTTCCTGGAGGGATCTGATGAACAATCGAGCGACACGCCCGGTTTGGGACGGTGACATTCCACGCAGCGTTGTGCGCGGTGGCGACAGCAGTTCACTGCTCGTGGACAGCGCCATCAGCCACTGTGAGAAACTCAGGCGGGTGTTGGAGCTGCAGGAATGGGTCGATTCGACGCCTGACAATCCGCTACTCGCTGGAACGTGCCGCAAGTGGCAAGAGGAGCGCGAGCAGTTGCTCAGCGAGCTTCATTTGGAGTAGGTCGGTCGAATCTACCGAAATCCCGGTCGGTTGGGCGTAGCGTGGCGCCTTGTTCGACTGCCATGGCGGCAAGCGCGGCGTCGGTCACGCGCGGCCCATCAGCTCGCCGCCGCTAACGCGGCGGCACAATTATTTCAGTCGCAGCGCACCGATGTTGACTTCGGTGCGGTCGCGCGTGGCCACGTCGACCTCGGTGCGGCCGGAGTTGGTGAGCGTCCAGGGCAGTGGCAGATTGTCCGACTGCACGGTGAGCACGTGGTGCCCGGCCGCGACCGCCGGGAAGTCAAAGCGCCCATTGGAGTCGCTGCGCACCGAGAAACGGCCGTCAAGGATTACCGTGACGTTTGCAGCGCCGGATTCACCAGCGTCGTAGCGGCGGTTCTCGTTCGCGTCCAGGTACACGACACCGCTCAGGCGACCGGATCCCGAGCCTGGCACGCCCCCCAGCGGCACGAAATGCGCGCCGCGCGCCTCCTGGTAGCGCACCGTCAGAAACATCCCACGCTCACCGCCTGCCGCAATGACGGCCGGAGTCGGCGGCGCTAGCGGCGAGGTCACGACCAGTGGCGTCCACGAGCCGACCCGGTTCTCGTAGTAGCTCGCGAGCACCGACCACGCGCGGGCCACCTGCCAGGTGAGTGAAACATCTGCGGACCGCGACGGCGCCGCCTGACCTTGCACGGCGGTTGCCCATTGGACGCTGCCATCCAGGGCGAGGCGCGCGGTGAGATCTCCGCCCCCGTAGACTGCCAGGCGCACGACGGTGCTGTCCTGCTCGACGTTTGTGATCGCCGTGCTGCGGATCCGGTCGACGGCGGTGGTGGTGCTCAGGCGAGTGCCGGCACGCATATTCCAGGTCTGCTGCAGCGTAATAGTGGCGTCCCGGGTTTGCGGATCGGTCGCGTAGTCGAGTTGTCCGCGGCCGATGCCGTAGGAGTTGGCGTTGTCGAGGTAACCCTCCACCGACCAGGCGCTGGCGCTGGCGCTGCGGCGGACGTTGAGGACGCCGCCTAGCCCTAAGTCGCGGGACAGCTGGTAGCGCGCATCGCCGTTTACGAAAGTCGTGCTGGAGCCCGTCCCCGACACCGAGCTGACCCGGTCCACGCCGAAGTCCGCCAGCCAGCGCCGGCTCTGGTAGTCCACGCGGTAATAGCCGCCCTGGGCGTCGCTGGTAATCAGCTGATTGCCCCAGGCGAGATTGGGGTCGATACGGAACGCGCCGAAGCTCTGCGTCATTGCGCCCCGGGTGCGCGAGGCATCCACCCACACACCGAGCGAGTTGCCGTTGCCATCCACGGTGCCGTCGATGACATTGATCTGTGCGCGCGAACCGCCGTCCTGCCACGCGGCCGTGAGCAAGCCGGTGGTGGAAGAAATGCGCTCGATGGCGGCCGTGGCGAATATGGTGCCGAGCGGCTGGTAGTACAGCGAGACATCGCGGGCGGCTGCGAATTCTCCGCCCAACGCCCATCGTGGCGCCGGCGCCCACTGTGCACCGAGCGTGGCCGTGGATCCGCCCAGGGTTTGAAAGGTCGGGACCTTGATGCCGTCGTAGATGCCCGGCTTGCCGGCGCCGGCCACGAACTGCAGCGCCGACGGGCCGCGCCATTCGGTCTCGACGCCCTCCATCGGCCCCTGCGCCAGCAGAAAGCGCGGTTGCACGCGCGCGAGGTTGATGAGCGGCGCATTGATATCGCCGAGTGCATTGTCCGCCTGCCAGCCATCGTCGAAGGGCATGCCCCGCTCGTGGAGCGAGAACGAGGCGGTTCCGTAGTCGTGGCCGACCCCGGGGCGGCTGGAACCGCCGGTGCGTGCTGCGGCATCCGCCGAACAGGCGCCGTAGGAAGCTGTGTCCCATTGCGCGTCCACGATCACGCCGTTTTCTTGAGTGCGGGGGGCAGGGTTCGGACCTTCCTGGTCGAGGACGCTCACGACACCATCGATGCGTATCGAGCGCGCGAGGCCATTGGTATCGCTCGTGCCGTAGTCCCCGGTGGAAATGTCGGGACTTAAGGTGCCGCCGGCGATGTAGCGATCCTGGAAGGCGGGCGGCTGGGGCGGCGGTGCCTGCGGGGCGGTCTGTGCCTGTGACGCTGCGCTCAGCGCTGCGATCACCCACGGGCCACACAGCCACGCCGCCAGGCGCAAGGCGCGGCCCGCCCCGGGGTTCATTCGAAGCGCTCGTTCAGCTCCGTGCTCTGATTACCCCATTGGAGTGTTCCCTGCACCGTGACGGGGAAAGTGAGTGTCGGATGGTCGTCGTCGCCGGTGGAAGGTGTCAGAAAGACTTCGCGGGCCTCGCCGGGAAGAATCGGCAAGTCGGAGGGGTTGAAGTCGTACTTGATGCCCTTGGCATCCGTGCCAGAGAGGAAGCCGCTCATGCGCGCGTGTGCAGTGCCGGCGTTGTGCACGCGCAGCGCCGGCACCTTTTGGCCGCTGAGCGTAACCACCTTCGGCCCGAACACTTCGATCTGTGGTTTGGCCTCGCCCACGATCACATACACGATGATGCCGATGCGCCCCACGACCGGAAGACGCAGTGCGCCGCTCTGGGCCACGGCCGGCTCCTCGCCCTCGACCAGGATGCCGAACCGGCACTCACCCGCCGGCGCATCCTTCGGGACCTGCACCTCGAAGCGGTAGCGGATGGTGCCGCCGCCCGGCAAGGCGACCTCGGGCCTTTCGATCGCGACCCAGGACCGGCAGCTGTCCGGCTGCAGTTCATCCTGGAAAGCGACGCTGTAGTCCGCACCCAGCGTGAAGTCCGCCGTGTGTACGTGGAACTTAGCAGGCGCGGTGGAACGATTGGTGAGCTCGACTACCTGGTGGACCGTGGTGCCGGCCCGGCTCGTCAGCTCGAAGCGCGGCGGCGACACCAGCGCGGCAAATCCGGCGGCCGCAGCCACCGTCGCATGCCACGCGGCCAGCAGCAAACTCACGCCCGGTGCCATGCGTCGCACGATCACTCCTCGTCCATCTCGAATCTGAAGTTCACGTGGTACAGCTGCCGCATCTGGGTGCCGTCCGCCTCCAGGGTGAGTTGCAGTACGTCCTCGATAAACGGCATCGTGATCAATCCCGAGTACACGAGCGCGCGAGTACCGGAGCTCAAGCGTCCCGGAAGCAGCCGCCCCTGTGTGGACCACGAGGCGTTCATCGCACCAGGCTGCTGCGCCGGCAGCACCAGGTAGATGCGCCCGGGGCGCCGCAGCCAGGGCGCGACGTTGAGTTTCACGCGCAGAGTGAGCGTGCCGGTCATGCGGTTGTTGACGGGCCGGCGCGGCGACAGCTGTTGCCAATGCAGCACCAGCGGCGCGTCGTAGGGCAGCGTGCCGGAGTCGTCGATGACCCTGGTCTTGGCGTCCGCCGGGGTGGCGGCCGCGAATACCGTCAACAGCAGCAGCAGCGGGAGGGGACGCATAGCTCGGGCGGCAACGCGGTCACGGTGCGGTCAAGGTGTAGAGCACGCGGCCGGTATAAGTGCCCGCGGCGGGAACCGTGGTGTTGCCGTAGGAGAAGGTCCAGCAGCTCTCCGCCCACTGGTTTTGGGCAATGGCCCCCACGGTCTGCACCGCGCCCGCGGTGAAGGTTCCGGCGGGGAAGGGTTGAGTCGGAGTGCTGCCGGTCGGACCGTTGCCGCCGGTCGTCCAGGAAATTCGCGCGAACGAGAGCGTGTCGCCGGCGCCATCGACGAGCGCGGCGGGCACGGTCGCGGTCACATTGACGGAGCCTCCGCCGGCGGTCGTGGTCCGGTAGAAACCCCCGATGTACAGCTGCGCGGGGACGTTACAGAACGCAAAGCCGTCGTAGGAACTTGCGCCCACGGTGCTGTCCGTGGTCATGGCCTGCGGGGTGCCGTTGCCGACTGCGGCGGCGGCCACGGTGACGGAGTCCTTGTTGACCGTCGCGTTATTGCCCGGCGTGCCGCCGGTGTTGTAGTTGCCGGTGAAGCCACCGACTCCCACCTGCAGATAGACGGTTTTGGGCGCCGCCGGGGCGATTGTCACCGTGAAGGCGCAAACCGTGTGCGGCACTGAGGCGAGCAGCGCAACGCACAGGACGGGCCTGGCCAGGCGGCTTGCGTTATGCAAACCCGCCCCCCCTAGGCGCTGGTATGGGTCGCGCCGTAGGGGGGACATAAAGCACCGAGTCTTCGAGTCTAACGAGCGTTACGGCATCGTCGCGGTGTAGACCACGCGGCCGTTATTCACGTTCACGCCACCGTAGGTTCCGGCCGGCGGCGTGGTCGTGTTGGCGTACGCGTAGGTCCACTTCGCATCCTGGTTGATCACTTTGGTCGGGGGCGCGGTGATCACCACGTTTGCGCTGGTACCGTTGGCCAGCGTGGGTGCCGGCAGGGCCGTCGCCGAGGTCAGTGTCGTCGCGGTTGTGGTGATCTGAGTGTAGGCGATGGAATCGCCCGCGCCGTCGCCGAGCGCACCGGTTGCGGTGGCGTTGAGCGTCACGTTGCCGCTGTTGCTGACGACCGCTGCCGTCTCCACGCCGTTGGTCTGATCGCCGCCCGTGCCCGCGACCGCGGTGCCGTTACCCACCACTGCCGCGGTAGGCGCGAACTGAATCAGATCAATCGTGCCGTTTGCGCTCAGCACCCCGGTCGTGTAGGACGATCCGGTACCGACGCGAAGATAGAGAATCTTCGGAATGGTGATCTGGAAGTCCACATGCGCCGTCGCGCCGGGTGCGGCCGTATTGGCGCCGGTCTGAACGTTCGACTCGGCGCTACACAGCAGGGGCAGCGCCGCCGCCGCGGACAGGAGACCCTTGAGTACGATCGAATTGCGCATGATGCTGATTCCTGAGCTTGATTGAGAGACGTTGTCGCGTTACGCCGCAGCAGCCGAAGTCGAATGCGACAATGGCTGCATTGTTGTGATTTTGTAAGAACCTGTTTGTGACACCCCACGCAACTTTGGATAACGGGGGCTCAAGCTTGCGTTTTCATTTAGACTTCCGTAAATGAATGACACTTCGGTAAATGGGTGACACGTTCATAAATGGATGACACGTTTGACGATGCTTGCGGGTCAAGGATCTCCGGTGGTGAGATACGACGAGAGCATGGGTACCAAACGAGATCTGGAAACGCTGAAGGAGCTCGAGCAGCGCCGACGGTTGGCGGGGGAGCTGCTGCGGCGGGGTGTACGGCCGGCCGAGGTTGCTCGATGGGTCGCGTCGTCGCGACAGTCGGTGATGCGCTGGGGCCGACTACTCGAGCAGGACGGTTTGCGGGGTTTACGACGTGCGGAGCGGATTGGGCGACCGCCCATTCTGACGGACCGGCAACTCGAGCAGCTGGCGAAGCTCCTTAAGGCGGGGTCGCCGGCGGCCGGGTATGCCACGGACATGTGGAAGCTGCCGCAGATTGGGGCGTTGATCCGGCGCGAATTTGGGGTGCGCCTGGCGGTGAGCTCGGTGTGGCGGACCCTGCAGCGGATGGGCTGGAGCGTGCAGCGCCCGACAAGCCGAGACCGGCAACAGAATCCCGCGGGAGTGATGCGATGGAAGCAGACGCGGTGGCCCTCCCGAAGCAAGACGCTGCGCGGCAAGGACTATTGATCGCGCGACATGCCACGGGAGGGTTTTACCCGAGAGACGAGCGTCCGCGTCGGCCTCAAGCTGCCAGTCCGAAATGGCGCGATCTGGCGGAGCCTTGAAAGCCGCATGTGCGATCAGACCGCCTAGACCATCAACAGGCGCGGGGATACCCGCGGCTACCTGATGGTAGCGGCATAGCGACGCCTTGCCTTGGGGGAACGGGCGGCGTATATACCGGCGACGTCGACGCGGGCACGGCTGTCGACCAACAGGAGCCGCATGCCTCGCACGGCCGAGAACACGAACTGGGCCGCCACTGTCGATTCGATCGTAAGCCGCGCACCGAGATCGGCCTCGCAACGGGACCCTCTACGGGCGCAGGTCCGATTGCTCGCGCTGCTCAGCTCTGCCGCGCCCCTCAATGTGCTGCTCGGCGCACTCGCGTCCTATGTCGAGACCTGGGCGGAGGGTCTCCATTGCACGGTACTGCTCGTCGACCCGACGGGGCGGCTGCTGCGGCCCGGGGCAGCTCCGAGCCTGCCAGATGCGTACACCCACGCGATAGATCCCGTGCCGATTGGCATCGGGGAGGGAAGCTGTGGCACCGCCGCGGCCCGTCGCGAGATGGTCGTCGTCGAAGACGTTGAACAGTCCGACCTTTGGACCAAATATGCGCCGATCGCGTTGTCGCACGGCCTTAGGGCCTGCTGGTCGGTGCCGATTGTCGACGATGCCGGCGCTTTGCTCGGCACGCTGGCCCTCTATTACCGCGAGCGACGAGCGCCGTCGACGCAGGAGACTGATCTCATTCGGTTCGCATCGTCCCTGGCGGCATTTGTCATGCAGCGACATCGCGACGCGGAGAAACTCCGGACCACCGATGCGCGGCTTGAAGCGGCTATTTGGGGTACGGATATCGGCCTTTGGGCAAGCGGCATCGACGGCGATTACAGGTGGTTCGACAAATGGTGCGAGCGTTTCGACATCGACCCGTGTGACGGACCTGATCAGGACCGACGCTGGCGCGAGAGGATTCACCCTGACGATGTCGAGCGCTACACCAGAACGAGCGACGACGCCGCGCGGGGTGTCATCGAGCACTATATCGTTGAGTATCGGATCCTGACCCGGAGCGGAAGCTGGCGCTGGTTGCACGAGCGCGGCAAGGTGACTGTGCGCGATGGCAGCGGCGTCGCGCAGCGTTTCGTCGGTGTGTGCTTCGTGATCGACGAACAAAAGAAGATGGAAGCAGCTCTGCGCAGGGCGGAGGGCCGCTACGAACTTGCTGTAGATGCCGCCCGACTGCCGGTTTGGGAATATGACGTCGACCGCGACACCGTCATCGGCAACGTCTACTGGCACCAGGTCTTGGGCCACGACCTAACGGAAGCGGAGGCCCTGCGGCGCGCAGAGACGTGGCGGGGCAATATCCATCCCGACGACGCTGGCCGGCTCAGTCACGTATTTTCGGGGGATGCGGCTGACGCCGCCGGCTTCTTCCAGTCCGAGTTTCGCATCCGGGCTGCCACCGGTGAGTACAAATGGCTACTCGATCGTGGCCGCGTGGTCGAGTGTGCTCCTGACGGAGCACCGCGCAGGGTGATGGGCGTCTCTCTCGATATTGATGCCCGCAAGCGGACGGAAACAGCCTTGCGCGAGAGCGAGCAGCGGTTTCGCGGCGCGTTCGAGTCCGCAGCCATAGGCATGGCGCTGGTAGCTCCGGACGGCCGGTGGATGCGAGTTAACCGCGCGTTGTGTGAAATCGTGGGTTATACGGCCGAGGAGCTGTTGGCGACGACATTTCAGGCCATCAGCCACCCGGATGATCTCCATGCGGACATGGAGTACGTGCGACAGATGCTTGACGGCTCGCGATCTCACTACGACATGGAGAAACGATACTTTCATAAGGACGGGCACATCGTCTGGATCCTTCTATCCGTCTCGCTGGTGCGCGATGACACGGGTCAGCCAATGTATTTCGTGTCGCAGATCCAGGACATCACCGCTCGGAAGCACGCGGAGAGTCAGCTCGTCGACAGCGAGTTCCGCTATCGGACCATCGCCAATCTCGTGCCGGGCTTCGTGTTCGAGGGAGTGGTAAGGGATGGGCACCCGCAGCCGACCTGGGTGAGCAGCGGTTTTGAGCGCGTGTATGGCTGTAATCTGGATCGCTTTATTGAATTGGGTGGCAAGAGCTTCTACGACGCGGCGACGCGCGAACGTATTCTTGCGGGTGCGTCCACCATTGCCCAGGGGTCCGATCTCAACATCGATGTGTCGCTGTGGAGCACCGACGGTGTGCAACGTTGGCTACGGGTCGTTGCCCGAGGCGTTCGCGGGCCGGGAGCAGAGGTTGACCGCGTCCTTGGCGTTGCAGAGGACATCACGGAGCAAAAGCGCCTCGAGTGGGCGGTCGGCGAAGCGACCTACCAGGAGCAGCAGCGACTCGGCAAGGAGATTCACGATGGGCTGGGTCAGGAGCTCATGGAGGTTGCGCTGCTCGCCCGGGGCCTCGCCGCGTCCGCGCGAAAAGGCCACCAGCCGAAGGCGGATGAACTAGACCGGCTCTCGTTGCTTGCCAGCCGGACGATCAGTACTTGTCACGCCATTGCCCAAGGCCTCTCGCCGTTGAGCGAGGCGCATGGCGGGCTCGTCCAGGCGCTGCACGACATGGTGGACCGCCAGTACAACTCCAGCGGCCCCGCCGTGCGATTTAACGCCATCGAGGATGCGCCGCTGCGCCTGCAGTGGCCGTCCACGGAACACGTGTTCCGCATTGCTCAGGAGGGTCTGACGAATGCGCTCAACCACGCGGGGGCGCACTCCATCAGTGTCACTCTCGATGTTCAGCCCGACACCGTACGGCTCGAGATCTCCGACGACGGCGTCGGATTATCGCCGTACGCGGCACAGTCTGCAGGCCTCGGCCTCAAAATCATGCGCTACCGGGCCGCAATGATTGACGCTCATCTGTCGATCGGACCCGGAGAGAATGGCGGAACCCTTCTGGTCTGCGAGTGTCGGCAGCCGGCATAGCGCGCCGGACGTGGATGCGAAAGCGCGCGGCCCGCCGGAGCAACTCAAACAGTATGCGGCTCGAACGTTGCTCGGGGCGAAGGGCTAGTCGGCGCTCCCTGAGGCAAGTAGCTGCGGAATGTGGTGAGCCGGGTGAGCAGCCGAGCGACGTCGCGTCCCATTCCTAGCTCGTGTCGAATCATTCGGTAGACGATGTAGTAGCGGACACTCGTGAAGAAGTCCTTCACATCCAACGTCACAACACAAGATTGCCCAAGGTGTTGCGATGCATTCGAAGCAGGACTCCGTCCTCGAACCGAACCGTGTACTGCCTCGGTGACTTCGAATTCGTCCAGGACGAGACTCTTGATTCGACGCCGGACTTCCAAGAGCTCGGCGTCTGGGACCCACAGGTGTCTCACTTTGCTTCGCTTCTTGTCCTGGAGCGCAACATGGGAATAGTGCTCGCCGATGTGATCCCCGATTGCCTGCAGCCGTTTCAGCGGCACACCCAGCCGCCATGCGAATGCGCTCAACGAGACAATGGAACTCACTCCGGCCCACCCTCAAAGTTCAGGGACTGCTGTGGCTCCCCCTTTGACTAAACGGGGACCATGAGGAGAACCCTACGAGATTCTCCTCAATTTGTGATCAGAAATTGGTTGCCCACTGAGGAGAATGAGCCCATATTCTCCTCATCTTGTGAGGAGAATATGTATATCTGGCAAAGGCCGAATTGGCCGAATTTCCGGTGGGAGCACGCGCGATTGCTCGAGCCCCTCGCCGCCGCGCGCCTGAAGCAGGGCCGACTCCTAGGCAGCAGGGCTCGTCTGGGCTTCGACCTAAAACTCGACGCGCAGCTCGAAGCACTGACAGAGGAAGTCATTAAGAGCTCGGAGATCGAGGGAGAAGTTCTCGATCGTAATAGTGTCCGCTCCTCCATCGCGCGCCGGCTGGGTGTGCCACAAGCCGGCGTCGCACCGCCCGACCGCCGCACCGAGGGTGTGGTCGAGATGATGCTGGATGCGACGCAAAATTATGCCGCACGCTTAACGCAGGAGCGGCTTTTTGGATGGCAGGCGGCACTATTCCCCACGGGTTATTCCGGTATGCATTTGGTGCTGACAGGCGCGTGGCGAACTGATGCCGAAGGCCCCATGCAAGTCGTTTCAGGTCCCATTGGGAGGCAACGCGTCCACTATGAAGCACCGCATCCCTCACAACTCGAAGAAGAGATGAAGCGCTTCTTCACATGGTTCAACGAAAAGAGGGACACGGAAGGGCTGCTCCGAGCAGGCCTTACTCACTTGTGGTTCGTAACCATTCATCCCTTCGAGGATGGGAATGGGCGTATCGCACGCGCGATCGCAGAACAGGCTCTAGCGCAGTCCGAAGACTCGGGACAACGGTTCTATAGTGTTTCGAGTCAGATCCGCCAGGAGCGCACGCAGTACTACGATTCGCTCGAGAGCGCTCAGAAGGGCGATCTCGATGTGACAGACTGGTTCGTCTGGTTCCTCGGCTGCTTCTCGCGCGCAATCGACGGCGCCGAGAAGGCCACTGCAACTGTGCTAAGAAAAGCGGATTTTTGGCAAAACTATGCACGTGAGCATTTCATCGACAGACAAAAAGCAATGCTCAATCGCCATTTGGATGGATTCGAGGGCAACCTCACAGCGAAGAAATGGGCGAAAATCACCAAAGTCTCGATTCCGACTGCCCAGCGTGATATCAACGATCTCGTCGAGCGGGGAATCCTGCGACGCAATCCGGGTGGCAGTAAGAACACCAGTTATGACTTGGCTAACGCATAGGCTCGTCGTCGCTCGCGAGCGCTTCCTACTGCCAACCTGCCGTCCTCTACCGTTCAGGAGCTCGGACGCCCGAGTTCACGGATGCGCTAAAAGTTCGTTTGGACGCGGAGGGTAGCGTGGCTGGGAGGGCCCTAACTACGGATCGCCGCGCGCAACACGCCGCCGCATAACGTTTAGGGGAAACTAGGCCGAGATGGCAATCATGCCGCAGGAGATCGTGAAGCGTCTCTATGCCGCGCTGCCTAGCGTGCGCCGCTGGATTGACGAGTACGTCCTGGCTCACGCGGCCCAAGCTAGAACCGTCGAATCGCTGGGACTCAAGAGACTCTCGAGTTACTTTCCGACGACACTACTCAGACAGGCTAAGACTGTCACTGTTCCCCTAGTGCAGTTCCCACCGGTTGATCGATTCGGCCTGCCTGAGTTTGCCCAAATGCAGCAGATGTCATTTGGGGGCATCACCTTCAGGGACACATACTTCCTTGCGCAAGGGCAGACGTCAGAAGAAATCCACTTTCACGAACTGGTTCACGTCGTGCAATGGTCGAGGCTGGGGATGGATAATTTTCTGCTCGCCTACGGCCTTGGTCTACTTCAGTTCGGCTACGAGCGGAGTCCCCTGGAGCAAATGGCTTTCCGACTACAGGCTGATTTCCAGCGCGGTGTTGTACTGCCGCAGCTCACGAGATACATCGAGGTACTTACCGATGGCATTTGGTCAGGACTCGCCCCGAACCTGCACTGACGCCATCACTTCGCTTCGCGCTTGGTTCAGTGCGGCGTGCCGCTGAACACCGTCCGCGACCTCCTCGGCCACTGGCGGTGTTCGAGAGCGCCGCCTTCGGGCGGCGTTTTCATGTCACGGGCTAAGCCTCGGGCGCAGGACCGGCAGGGCACAGCAATTGTCCCCGCGGACTCGCCAGTCTTTGCCCCATGCACGCGGTAACGCTTTCGCCTTATTTCGCGCCGCTGACCGACTTGGTATCTGTGTTCAACAGAGACGTGCAGATGGATCCTGTGAAAAACAAGGCGGAGCGTTCACACGCCCGGGAGTTGTGGCCCATTCTCGCGCTGATCTTTACCGGGCCGGTCCTGTTTGTAAACGTGCTCCTGGGTGGGGATCGGGCGTTGCAACGCGCCTGGATCATCGCGCTGATCGGATTGGCTTGCTTCGGCTTTCTGGGGCGGCGCAAGTAAACGATAGCCCCGAGCGATGGACCGATCGCTGCCTATCGCCCGCGCTGCTGACGCCGCGGCCATCCGGCGATCATTTGCCCGGATCACAGATTCGACGCCAGCCGCGAGGATCGGCGTCAACTAGGGCTCACGCCGCACTTCTCTGGCGGATTTATCAAAACGCAAGCCGAGGAATGCGGCATCTGGTTCGGTACGCTGATCCGCGACTTGCTGCGAGCCGCCATTCGGCGTAGCCAGGTTCATCGAAGGGACTCGAGGTCGCCGATGAAAGGCGGTGCAGTGAGACCGCGCCCGTGGATGTTGGCGGCCACTGCGCCTCCGATCGTCAGCCGATCGGCGCCGGTCTGTTTTTGCCGAATGCCCCACCGGCAATGCCGTCCATCCGGGCGCGCCAGGTATGCGCGAATGACATCGGGCCACAGTATGCCGGCTTCGACCTCGAGCAGACCTCGATCAAGATCCAAGCTGCGGACGCGATTGAGCCGACGCATGTCCAACAGCGTGCCTCCGCTCAAGAACTGCTGACCACCCATTGCGTGCCGTCCGCCAGCAACGGCCAGCGGTCGCCCTTCTGCGCGACTTCGTAGCACGACGCGCGCTACGTCCTCTGTGGTCTGTGGCTCAAGGATGCGTGCAACCGACGTGCGGTTCAGTCCTGAGTGGGTGTCATTGACCCAAATAGCCTGTGTGACGCGTCGGGTACCGAATCGGTGATGAGCGTGTGGCATACCAGCGTCAGGGACCCGGGGCGACGCCACCTTAGCGCGCCCCCAATTCACCATCGTTAATGAAGTCCGGGTCAAAGTCTGCGATCGCCGCCAGTGGATCAATTGGCATTCCCCAAACCCGCCGGCGTTCGGTCGGGGCCAGGGCCCAGAACTTAGTCAGCGACGGCGAGTTCGCAAAAAAGGGCCAGACCCTCGGGCACAGCCGGCTAGCGGGCCTAGCGTTGGCCGATATGAGTCGACATGGCCGATATATGGCCGATAAACCGGAAGTACTGAACCTCCTCCGTGCACGTGGGGACGGCTGGACCTCGCCCGCCCAGATCCGCGCGATCATCCAGGTGCCCGACCGGTCTGTCTAAATACAGGATGGATCTCCCAAGACACGCCCTCGTACACGTTTGTGGTTGCGCGTAACAGGTTCGGGATTTTGGTGGAAAGGGAGGGACTCGAACCCTCGACCCCGGCATTATGAGTTCAACGACCGGCCGAGTTCCAGGCCGCACGGAATGCGATGTCGGACGGCGGCGATGATGATGGGTGACACGTCAAGTGGCCACTGCCTTGGGCTGTGCGCGCGGCAAAGGCGGAAATGTGAATGCAACCGCGGTGGCTGCGAGCGCGATGGCCGTGGAGCTCAGATATAGCCAGCGATAGTCGTGATATGTGTCGAAAATCCAACCACCCGCCACGGGCCCGCTGGAAAGCATGATGGCGGCACCGAACACCGTCCCCATGATGCGCTGGTCGAAGTATTCGCGGGCGAGCACGGCGTAGAGCGGCATGACTCCGCTGTACGCGGTTCCGAACACGATCCCGAGCAGGTAGAACTCGCTCTGTCGGCTCGCGAGCATATAGCCCTGAATTGCGAGCGACTGGACAAACAGACCACCGATCAACACCGGCTTCACGCCCAGCCTGTCCGCAGCAACTCCGAGGAGCAGTCGGCCACCGAGTCCCGCGAGCCCTTCGACGCTGTAGATACTCACCGCCGCCATCATCGGCACACCACAGGTGATCGCATAGCTCACGAAATGGAAGAGCGGACCGGAATGAGCCGCACAGCAGAGAAAGAACGTTATTCCCAGAACAATGAACGGGACGGAAAGGAGCGCAGCCTTCACGCGCGGCACGGGTCTTCCGGCGTCCATGGCTGCCGCAGCAGTGGAGTGATCTGTCCTGGGCGGCTGCCGCACCAGCAGCGCCGCGGGAATCAGAAACACCCAGGCGAGACACCCGAGGACAGCCAAGGCTGTGCGCCAGTCGTAGTGTGAGACGAGCCAGGCTGCAAACGGCGACATCGTCATGGGTGCCATACCCATGCCTGCTGAGACGAGGGACACCGCGAGCGCTCGCTGGGTGTCGAACCACGCCGTCACGGCGGCGATCATCGGCGCAATGAATGCGCCGCACGCCACGCCGACGAACACGCCGAAGCCAAGCTGGAACATGACAGCGGAGGTTGCGCGGCTCGCGAGCCACAGGCCAGCGCCGAGAATGATCGCCCCGGCGAGCACGACGACACGGGTGCCCAGGCGGTCACTCGCTGCGCCCCAGGCAAATCCCGCAAACCCCATGACGAGGAAGTCCAGCGTCATGGCGCTCGAGATGGCCGCGCGGCTCCAGCCGGTGGCGGCCGAAATCGGCCCCAGAAAGACGGCAAGCGAGAACATCGCTCCGATGGCGACGCAACCCATCAGCCCGCCAAGTCCGACAATTACCCAACGATAGGCTGAAGACATACCACTGTCCTTCCACGTTCCTTCCCTGACGACGTACGGAGACCGCTCGAATCGACAATTGTCGGGCAGCTTAGCGTGAGCGTGGCCGGTACCAGAGGAGCGAGGCACGACCGAGGTATCTAAGATTTTTCCCGAGGTGTCTAAGATTTTTCCTAGTCACGGGCAGATAAGAACCTGATTTGCTGAGTTAGCCCGGATGCGACTCTCAACTGCGGAATCCAACAATCCAACCGTCGACCCGTACTCTCGCATTTCTTTGCGTTTGGTCTGGTTGCTCAGTGCAACTTCGTGCGCGGACCCTGCGGTGGTCGGGCCCGCGGGCGCACTCGACCCCATTGCTCCGCAGACCCGCTGCACTCACCGGCAGATCAGTGGTTAGCTGGAGGTTCGGTGTAAACAACCTCCCCGGCTATGACCGTCATCACGGCGCGTGCGCGAAGAATATCGGCTTGTGGCACGGACATGATGTCATCCGACGATCCGCTCAGGGCATTTCATTTTGGTGG
>WNFP01001617.1_pt1 | contig 17743 bp, 19 predicted proteins | sample 5400201 | NCBI WGS metagenome assembly WNFP01 (sample SAMN13153355, study PRJNA577476) | soil metagenome | isolation source: 115 cm saprolite under Madrone tree | place: USA:California | collected 2016-06-14 | reverse complement strand
ATCGCGAAGCCCGGGAAGAATCTGCGGGTTACGGCGCACTCGACCGACGGAGTCATCGAGGGCGTGGAGTGGACCGGGGGCGCGAATTGGGTGGTCGGCGTTCAATGGCATCCGGAACGCATGTTTGGAGATGCATTCTCCGAGCGCCTGTTCCGTGATTTTGTTGCCGCGGCGCGCGGCGCGGTGGTCCAAAAGTCTTGAGCTTTTTCCGGTTTTTGTTTTTCAAATTGTCGGGGGGATTGGATGATTTCACTGGCGGGCAAGGCGGCACTCATTACCGGTGGTTCGCGCGGGATCGGCGCGGCGGCCGTCAAACTGTTTGCGCAGGCTGGCGCGGACGTGATTTTTAGCTATAACAAGGCGAAGGACGCCGCTCTGCAAGTCGAACAGGAGGCCAAGAAACACGGCACGCGGGTCGAGGCGTTTAAGGCGGACGTAGGGCGGCACACTGACAACAAGAAGTTGGTGGACCAGTGCCTGGCGCGGCTCGGGCGATTGGATATTGTCGTGGCCAACGCGGGAGTCTGGAACATTGAGGACCTGCCCGTCGAGAAAATGAGCGAGAAGCACTGGGATGAAATGATGCGGGTGAATTTGAAGAGCGTTTACTCGATCATTCATTTCAGCGTGCCGCAGATGATCAAGCAGAAGTCAGGGAAAATTATTCCAATTACTTCGACGGCGGGGCAGCGTGGCGAGTCGTTCCACGTCCATTATGGCGCGAGCAAGGGGGGCGTGATCAGCCTTGTCAAAGGACTCGCGATTGAGCTTGCCCCGCACAGCATCCTTGTGAATTCGGTTGCTCCCGGGTGGGTCTCGACGGACATGTCTAATCCGGTCATTCAGACGAAGGTGGGAGCAAAGGCGGTTGCCGCGGCCATTCCGCTGGGCCGTGCCGCAACCCCCGAGGAAATTGCGGGGCCGATTCTTTTTCTGGCTTCGGACCTGGCCAACTTCCTTACGGGAGAGATCATCAATGTAAACGGAGGATCTGTCTTGTGCGGTTGAAGCTTGTCCAGATCGGGGTTGCGGCTCTTCTTGTGAGCGCGGCGGTTGCCTCGCGTGCTGCCGCGCAAAATCCTGATACATTGATGCCGGAGCAGAGCGCCGCGAAGGCTAAGCAGATTCTCAGCGATCTAATTAACGCACGCGGCGGCGCTGGCTACACGGAAGCGATCGAAGGCGAGTGCCGCGGTACGCGGGCGCAGTTTGGCCACAATGGGGAAGTTACCGGATACGTGGGCTTCGCCGATTTTCGCCGCTACCCGGACAAAGCGCGCCTGGAGTATTCGGCGAAGAGTCACAATCTGAAGAGCATCCTCAATACAGTGATTGGGGTTGAAGGTCTGGACTGGTCACATGCTGGCGTTATCATCGCCGTGTATAACGGCGATCACGGCTGGACTCTCGACAGGAGTGGCGTGACGGAACTGCCAGTTACTTCAATTTCCGAGTTTCAGGAACAGGTTAAGAGAAACATCGACAACGTGTTGAAGGTGCGCCTGAAGGAGCCGGGTTGGACCTACCGCTTTGGGGGCAGCGACACGGTCGATTTGAAAGAAGTGGAGTGGGTGGAGTTGACCGACAGCGAGGAACGGACGTTTCGGCTGGCTGTGGACCACAACACGCGTCTGCTGGTGCGAAGCGTGGTTACCACCAACAACGAAGAGACGCATGAACGCGACGACGATGTCACCATTTATACGAACTACCAGTTGAAAGATACCGTGTGGACCCCGATGCAAATCACCAGGGACCACAACGGACGCCGCGCGGCTCAGTTTTTTTACGATTCCTGCAGATACAACCCCGGATTTCCCAATGACTACTTCGACAGATCCTCTCTCCAGAAGAAGACTGTGGACGCCGGCGGCAAGAAAAGTAAGAACTTTAATAATTAGGTTAGCGCCAAAGCTGGCTTTCTATTTTTGCTGGACTTGCGGACGGGCGACGGACTGTTCTTGTTGCGCCACTGCGGATGCCAGCCGGCATGATGGCATTAGCTGGCTGCCTTGAAGCAGGTTGGCGCGCTGCGCTTTTGCTAGACTGGCAGCCCTCGATGAAGCTCACTCCACGTCAGCAGCGCGCACTGCAATCCATTTGCGATACTTTCGCACCTGCATCCGCCGATTGGCCTTCCGCATCCGACCTTGGCATTCCCGCGGCGATTGGAAATTCGCTCGATTTGAATCCTCGTTCGGGCGAGAGGGCGCAATTTCTGCAACTGCTCGATCTTTGGGATTCGCATTTACATAGTTTGCTCACCGTTCGGCGGTGGGCGCCGTTTTCTGCACTTACTCCGGAAGCGCGAATCCGCATTTTGCTTTCTTGGGCTGACAGCGGCTTGAGCCGCCGGCGCGGGGCGTTTCAGGCTTTGCGGAAAGCGATCGGATTTCTTTATGTCATGCTGCCGGGCGCAGATGGCACACCAAGTCCCGTCTGGAAGAAGTTTGGTTATCCCGGCCCGCTTGGGCTGCAACCATCCAAATCTCGTGCGCTGCAGCCGCTAATCCCTGAAGTGGATACGGATTTGTCTTGCGATATATGCATTGTTGGCTCTGGCGCCGGCGGCAGCGTGGCAGCTGCGGTGCTGGCTGCGGCCGCCAAGGACGTGATCGTGCTCGAGGCGGGCAACTACTACGACGATGCTGATTTCGACGGCGCCGAGCTTGGCGGGTTCCGGCGCCTATATTTGGAAGGTGGGTTTGCCGCGACTGCAGATCAGAGTGTGGGGCTGCTGGCTGGAGAGTGCCTCGGAGGCGGGACGATCATTAATTACTGCACATCGTTTCGAACGCCTGACGATGTGCGCGCGGAATGGGCCGCTGCAGGAGTGCCGTGGTTTACCAGCGAAGAGTACAGCAGCAGTCTCGACGCTGTTTGCGCGCGTCTCTCGGTAAACCTCGATCACAACCGCGTTTCCGCGCGCGAACAAGTCTTGCAACGCGGCTTGAGCGCTTTGGGCTGGCATTCGGAGGCGATGCCGCGCAACGTTGTGGGATGCGAGCAGGGCAAAATTTGTGGTTACTGCGGTTACGGTTGTTCGATTGGCGCGAAGCAATCCAGCACGAAGACTTGGCTTGCCGATGCGCAGCGCGCGGGAGCTCGCATGGTTACAGAGACGCGTGCTTTGCGCGTTCGAATCGAAGCTGGCGCTGCCACAGGCGTGGAAGCGCGCTCGCGGAATGGTTGCCGCGTTAGTATTCGATGCAAAGCCGTGGTCGCTGCCTGTGGAGCGATTCACACGCCTGCGCTGCTTTTTCGTTCCGGCCTGCGGAACGAAAATATCGGCCGCCATCTTCATCTGCATCCTGTTTCGAATGTTTGCGGAGTTCTTGAAGAAGAGATTCGTCCGTGGGAAGGCACCATGCAGGCCATCTATTCGGATGAGCACCGCTTTCTCACCGGAAACTACGGAGTGAAATATGAAACGACCGCGTTGCAGCCAGTCATCGCCGTGGCTGTGCTGCCGTGGCGTGAGCCGGAACACTATCGGTCGTTGCTCGGGAAATTAGCCAATACTACGGCCATCGGTGTTCTTTTGCGTGACCGCGACGGCGGGTGCGTGAGGCTCGATAGCGAAGGCAATCCTGTCACTCACTACGCATTGTCGGAATTCGATCGCACGCATTTGCGCAGCGGGTTCATCGGTGCGGCGCGCATTTTGGAGGCGGCTGGTGCGCGCCTCATTTTTTCTCCGCACGCAAAATGGTGTTCCTATGAACCTGGCCGAAACGGTTCGCTGGATTCCTTCACGCAAGCTATGGACGAAGCAGGCTGGGACTCCGGCCGACTCGCACTTTTCTCCTTTCACATCATGGGCAGCGCCCGGCTGGGCGGCTCGCCGAAAACCTCCGCGACCAATCCGGACGGTGAAACTTGGGAAGTAGATAATCTTTTCGTAATGGATGGGTCGTCATTCCCGAGCGCGTCGGGAGTCAATCCGATGATTTCGATCGAAGCTATTGCGCGGCGCAATGCTTTGGGACTCGCAGAACGATCAGGGATATAAGTGTCTTAATCAGAATAAGATAGGGGAGTGGTGAGGCGAAACCTAGGTATGAGTCAGAAGCGATTTTCGATGGACGAAAGGATCCTATTGCGGCGCTCTCCGAGGTTTTCTGGAAGTCCTAGGAGTAGTGCCGTTAACTAGCCGTATCGTTGCACAGGTTTGGGTACCGCTTACCTATGGGATTTTGCTGCTAAAATGTACTAATCTTAGTGTCTTAGGCGGCTCTCGGAAAGTTGGCGGAGCCTGCCGACGGGTGTCGTTCCAAAATGAAACTGAACGCCAAGTTTGCGTCCCCGCGTCGAAACCCACGAAACGGCTTTAGCTTGGTGGAGCTCGTACTTTCCTTGGCTGTGCTCCTGGTGATTACAACTCTAGCCATACCTGTGGTCGTGCGCTCGCTGCAGACCTACCAGCTTAATGCTACGGCCTCTCAATTGGCAGGGATGCTTAAGTTTGCGAAATTCGACGCCATTCGCCAGAACACGCCGGTGAGCTTTCAGATCAAGCAGAGCGCGAGCGGCACAAGTTGGATCGCATGGGTAGATTCCAATGGCGACAATCAGCCAGATGGAGCCGAGCCGCAAATGGTGATTCCGATGGCAGGGAATGACACGCTTCTGGCAAGCTCCGTGCCGAGTCCACATCCAATCATAGCTACGCTAGGTGTTGGTGGCACCGGCCTCCCATGGACAATTCTCTCAGGATCCACTGGCAGCATAATGTACGACCAGCGCGGCGTCGTCGTCGCTCCACCTGCCGGTGGGGGCCCGGTGGTGGCGGTTACGACAGTTTATGCGCTTTACCTCGGCAATCCCAACCCTAACGACGCGAATTCCAGTTACCGCGCAATCATAACGCTGCCTTCGGGCGCCGTGCAGGTGTGGACGTCAGGCCCGGACGGAAATTGGCAGCGAGTCAGCTGATTCGTTTCGCAGGAAAGAGTGATGAAGAATCCGCACGACAGCACGAAGGGCAGGAGGGCACGGAGGAATCAGCGCGGATTCACTCTCACGGAAGTTCTCATCGCCATTGTCATTCTGCTCGTAGGCATTGTCGCCGTCGCACAGTTGGTACCCGCCTCGATAGGCTCCAACACGGTAAATCGCAACGATTCTTCTGCTCTGGTATTCGCGCAGCGGCAGATGGACCTATTCCTTCTTCAGCCGCTCAACAATGCGGCCTGGATCGAAACTATAGACGGGCAACTCTTCCCGTGCAATCTGGGAGACCCGACACAGCCAAACGTTGTCGTTGGCAATCCAGTCGTTGTGTTCTACAACCAGCTGGTAATCGATTTTAGCCCTTCGACGGGGTTCGCGAACTACAGCTTTATCTACCATGATCCGAACGACCCTGCCGAAGTATCTTATGACGTGCGGTGGGCGGTGTACACGACGACCAACGGCAGCGCGGTTACATCGAAGCGATTCATACTCGGGGCGAGAAAAAAGGGCGGCAATGGAGTCTACAGGCCAGTGACTCTTGACACGATTCGATACAAATGAGACGCGCCCCTCACAACCGGAATGAACACGGCTTCTCGCTCATCGAAATGATGATCGCTGCCGTGATCTTCATTTTGCTTTGCAGCGCCGCGTTCGCGCTTCTCTCACTCGCCCAGCAGCGATATCAGACCGAATCTCAGGTCTTGAATTCGTTTCAAGAGGCTCGATTCGGCTTGGACGAGATTGTGCGCGACGTGAATGGCTCAGGCTATCCCCCGCAAAACCAGTTTTCGCTCGGGCCCCCCGTTCCGCCCGCGATTGCTTATGCGATCACGCCGGTCGCCTGGTCCACCGGCTATCCCAACGCTCCCTGCCAGATTGGTACCGGCGGGGGTGGGACGTGCGCCACGCCCGGAGATTCTGATTTGATCATCGAAAGGGACGTTGACCCTTGGCGCACCAATGGCGTCGAATGGACCCGTTACCAGCTTAACAACAACATTTTGTCTCGCAGCCAGACTTCCAAAGTGGCCAACGGAGACCCCGATACGACCACGGCGGGCGGATTCGTTCCCTACGTCCAAAATGTGATGAATAACGACCCTACTCTTTCGCTACCGCCCACGCAACTTGCACGATTCCAGGCAGCCTACCCGAATATGTTTCCTGGAGGAAATCCGGTGCCAGTTTTCAGTTACTACTGTTATTCACCTTTTGGACCGCCGCAACTGTGCGCTTCTGCGGCTGCAGGATCTTACAATACTCCCGTTCACGTAACCGACGTCGAGATTACGCTCATCGTCATGGCGCCCACGCAGGACACGCAGACGGGGCTGCCGAGGTTGATCGAATTGCACGGACGGGGACACAGCCTGAATCCGGTTCAACATTAAGTGCAGGGTCAGCAGGGGCAGAGACCGAGGATGAACAAAGACCGCAGGAGGCGCCGCCGCTTCGAAAAGGGAATCGCCCTGCTGATCGCGATCTTCGTTTTGCTATTGATCAGCGTCGTGGCAATTGCTTTGCTGGTTTCTTCCGGTACGGAAACAGCGCTAGGCGCAAACTACCGGTCGTCCTCGACAGTGTACTACGCTGCGCTCGCAGGCCTTGAAGAAGCCCGCGGACGCTTGGTGCCGAGGAATCCAAACTTCTTCGGTCCTGGCGTCATTCCCAACCCCTTTCCACTGGGCTGGACGGTCTACGTTATAAACCGCTCGGTGGGCGATAACATCGTGCCCTGGGACCAAAGCAATCAGTACTACGACAAGGAATACAAGAGCGAATTTGGTGTCGAGGCGTCAGGTGCGGTCTTCCAGCCACCCGTTCCCTCGGTCTGGGACAATAACGCGCAGATTCCCGGTCCCCTGTTCAAATGGGTCCGTATCAACGCCGCGACAGAGCGATCTCTCTTCCTCGACGTGGACTCTGACGGCACTATCGACCCAGTCATGGTGTATTACAACCCGTCAGCCGTCGATGGTTCCGGCAATTCGGCGCCGAGCCTCACGACCGCGCCCACCCCGTTTCAGGCTCTTGAGGTTACCGCTTTGGGTTATTCACCCAACGGAAGCAAGAAAATCCTGCAGTATCTTGTCGCGCCCGTGACGCTGAATATTACATTGCCCGCGGCGCTGACATTGGATGGTTTTTTAGACTCTTTCGCTGGCCCCAGCCACAATTCTTTCCAGATTGCAGGCAGCGATGCGGGCGACCCGGCTTGTGGCGGCTCGATACCGGGCCAGGTACCTGCCATCGGAGTCCCCGATAACCCGGATGTGAGCAACGTCTCAAGTGGAATTCCTGGACTCCAGGCTGGTAACTACACGGGGCCGGGCCCGTCTCCCGACGTAGCTGTCGTCACACTCGCCGCGAATTTGCAAACTGTGCAAGGCCTGAACCAAGTCGTTCAGAACATTATTCAAAACGCGGACGCTGTGATCGCGGGACCTGCGACCGAGGCAAATCTGCCCTTGGCGATGTCCAACACGAATCCTATGACCATCGCGATCCAAGGTGACCCTACGCAACCCCAGCAAGGCGACTTTAATTTGGGTACGGGTATCCCGGCGGGCTTCGGACTGCTTCTTGTAACTGGTAATTTCACCTATGCCACCGGCTCCAATTGGAACGGAATTATTTTGGTCATCGGGCAGGGTACAGTAACAGCATACTCAAGCGGCCCCGGTGGCTCTTTCAATGGAGCGATGCTTGTCGCGCAGACGCGCGACTTATCGGGGAATTTGCTGCCAGGACCCAACCCAGGGCCCGCGAGCTTCAACGACACGCCGAATGGAAATGTGGGCGCAGGAATTGTTTACAAATGTTCCTGGATACAGGCCGCAGCAGTTCCTATGACATACAAAGTTTTGTCTTTCCACGAAATCCCACAGTAGAGATAGGATTCGGAATGAATCTCAGCAAACCTTTCCAGAAACTTGGCGTATCTGTTCTCGCGCTATGTGCTGTACTTCTCTCCGCTCGAATGAAATGCGCTGCTTCTCCTACGCAACAACAAGAGCAGCAGCAATCGTCACCGCCGCCATCGACTCCCACTCCTCCGGAGAATTCCCAAGCCGCCTCACAGCAAATACCGGCGGTGGACCAGCCAGGTGCCAAGCAACGCAAAATATGGACCAACGATGACCTTATTTTGCTGCGAACACCTGCCGATATTTATCTGTTGGAAAAGGAAGCCAGGGAGGCTGCGGAAGCAGAAGCGGCCGCAAAGGACGCAGCTCTTAAAGCGGCCGCAACGCCCGGCAAAGAACCCGCGCTTGAAATCAAACTGCCGGACACGCCTGAAGAGACCGAGAAGATGCTGAAGAACACACAAGACGATATTCAGGAGGAAACGGTCGTTCTCGACAGATTGCGCAAAGAATTTCCGGACACTCCGGAGAAGCAGCAACCAGAAAAACAGAAGGAAATTGATCGCTTAGCAGGGAACCTCGAGACATTGCAGAAAGACGTGAAGGCCCTTCAAGAACATCTTCAGACGCTTCGAGAAAAATCTCAGAGCGAGAATCCGCCTGCGCCAGCTCCTCCGCCGCCTAATTGAGTTCTTCTCCGGCTGCCAGAGCAGTATTTCATACGATCAACTTCTGCACGTTTGAAGCGCAGACGTGCCTTGAACTAATCGGCGCTGTATAATGGTTGGATGCGTAACAGTCAGGGAAGCGCGCAGATGCATGGCACTACGGTTTTGTGTGTACGCAAGGACAATAAGGCCGTGCTGATCGCCGACGGGCAGGTGACCATGGGCGATCATGTGATGAAGCACACTGCGCGGAAGACGCGCCGCCTCTACAACGACAAAGTGATTGCGGGTTTTGCGGGCTCTACCGCCGATGCGATATCCCTCTTCGAGCGTTTTGAAGGCAAGCTTCAGGAGCACTCGGGCAACTTGCAGAAGGGCGCTGTCGAGCTGGCCAAGGAGTGGCGCAAAGACCGCGCGCTGCGGCACCTCGAGGCGCTGCTCATTGTTGCGGACTCGAAATCCACATTTCTCCTCTCCGGCAACGGCGACGTGATCGAACCGGATGATGGTTTGTGCGCCATCGGCTCCGGCGGGACTTATGCGCTGGCCGCGGCACGCGCTTTGATCAAGCACTCGAAGCTTGGTGCGAAGGATCTGGCTATGGAAGCGATGCGCATTGCCAGCGAGATTTGCATTTTCACCAACGCAAACTTTACAGTCGAAGAACTCTAAGGGTCGCGCGATAATACGCCGAGCCGTTTTCGCGCATCAAAGGCACTGGACATAACGGGATTGCACACAGGGGAATTGCACACAAAGGACTCGCGCACAACAAGGTCGCACAAAAACAGATTGGACATTTCATGGCCAGCAAGACCGATAAAGAAATAGTTTTCACGCCCGGCGGCAACGGCGCCCCGCCCGTAGAAGAAGAGCAGCTTCTCCCTGCTCTCGACGACATGACCCCGCGCGAAATTGTCGCGGAGCTCGACAAATACATCGTCGGGCAAAACGCGGCCAAGCGTGCTGTCGCCGTTGCTTTGCGCAATCGCGTCCGCCGGCAAAAACTTCCGCCAGAAATCGCCGAAGACGTGCTCCCCAAGAATATTTTGATGATTGGCCCGACAGGTGTTGGCAAGACCGAAATTGCGCGCCGCCTCGCGCGTCTGGCCGGATGCCCCTTCGTCAAGGTCGAAGCCTCGAAATACACCGAAGTTGGCTACGTGGGCCGCGATGTGGAATCGATGGTCCGCGACCTTGTCGAAACTTCCATCGACATGGTTCGCGAAGAAAAGCTCGATGAAGTCGCCGACCGCGCCGAGCAAGCTGCGGAAGAGCGCGTTCTGGACCTCTTGCTGCCCCCGTCTCCGCCGCCCCCCTCCGGAACAACCGAAACGGAAGCTGCAGCCCAGCGGGAGCAGTCACAGCGCACGCGAGAAAAACTGCGCGTCCAACTTCGCGAAGGCAAGCTCGATCAACGGATGGTCGACCTCGAGGTTCGAGAACGCTCGATGCCCTCGTTCGAGATCATTTCCAACCAAGGCGTCGAGGACATGGACGTCAATATGAAGGACATGTTCTCCAACCTCTCTGGGCTGTTTGGCCAGCAGAAAAAAAAGCGCAAGATGTCCGTGGCCGATGCTTTCGAATACCTGATCCAAGAGGAAGAAAACAAGCTGCTGGATATGGACCAAGTCACGCGCATTGCCGTCGAGCGTGCCGAGCAGATGGGCATCATCTTTATCGATGAAATTGATAAAGTCGCCGGGCGCGAATCGGGCCACGGGCCGGATGTTTCTCGCGAGGGCGTTCAGCGAGACATTCTTCCGATCATCGAAGGCACGACCGTCAACACACGCTACGGCATGATTCGCACCGACCACATTCTTTTCATTGCCGCAGGCGCTTTCCACGTTACGAAACCGTCGGACCTCATCCCGGAACTGCAAGGCCGCTTGCCTATTCGCGTGGAGTTACAATCGCTCAAGGAAGAAGATTTCATCCGCATTCTGACGGAACCGAAAAACGCTCTCATCAAGCAGTACGTTGCGCTGCTCGACACCGAAGGCGTCAAACTGAACATCACCGAGGACGCCGTTGCGGCCATCGCACGGTTTGCCACGAGCGTGAATGAGTCGACGGAAAACATCGGGGCGCGCCGTCTGCATACCATTCTTGAAAAAGTCCTCGATGAGCTTTCCTTCGAGGCGCCAGACCTGAAGAAAAAGAATGTGAAGGTCGATTCCGCCTACGTGACCAAGCAGCTCGCGGATATCGTCAAGAATCAGGATTTGAGCCGCTATATCCTGTAAACTCCAAACATCAAAGATGGAAATCCGAAACTTGCGGAAGCCTGTATCGCGCCGTATGGAAGCTGCACGCTTGGCGAGTTTCGTTTTTCTAGTTTCGGGGCCCGCATTTCTTTTTGCCGGCGGTTGCGGTGCGCCCGGCGAACCGACTCCGCCCACTCCGCCGGTTCCCGTGGCGGTCACCGATCTCACCGCGCACCAGGCTGGTGACGGCGCACAACTCATTTTCACCTTGCCCGCGAAAACCATCACTGGCGATCGTCTTGCATTGCCGCCAGCGGTGGAAGTCGTTCGAGGCGCGCCGAAGCCTGATGGTTCGCCGGACGCAAAATCATTTCGTATCGTCTACACGATCCCGGGTTCGCTCGTGGAAAATTACGTTTCTGAAGGTCACGTGAAATTCATTGACCCTGTGGCGCCAGAGGAAATTCGCGCACACCCTGGCAGCCCGCTTGTTTATGTTGTCCGGACACGTGCTTCGAAAAAGCGCGCCTCGGCGAATTCCAACGCGGTTTCGGTCCGCATGTTCCCTGTGCCGGAGGCTATCGCTCGCCTGGAGGCGCGTGTCACAGAGTCCGCGATTGAGTTGAGCTGGACGGCACCCACTCGTATCTCGGGCGGCGATCCAATTACCGCATTTTCAGGCTATCGGATTTATCGCGGCGAACTTGACCCTTCCTCTACTGAGGCTGCTTCTGCAGAGTTCTCGAAAGCCAAATGGAAATCGCCGCTCGCTCTCCTCGCCCCCTCGGACGAAAACGGCTACCGCGACACCGTTTTCGATTTTGGCAAAACCTATGCCTATGTCGTCAGAAGTGTCGTGCCCGTTGAAGATAACCCAATCGAGTCCGCGGACTCCGCCCCTGCGATTGTTTCCACACGCGATACGTTTCCTCCAGCCGCTCCGCAAAATCTGGTTGCCGCCGTTCTTGCCGGCGCCACTCCCGGCTCCGTCCTGGTGGATCTCTCGTGGTCCATTAATCTTGAAACCGATCTCGCCGGCTACCGCGTCTATCGAAGTGAGCAGCAGGACACGCGGGGAACGCTTAGTACGCCTGATCTGTTGCTTGCACCGGCGTATAGTGATACGTCTGTAGAGCCCGGCCACCGCTACTGGTACTCTGTGACCGCAGTCGATCGTGCTGGGAACGAAAGTGAATCCAGCGCGGCCGTCGCGGTTGATGTCGCGAAACCTTCTCCGTAGCTCCGGGTTCTACTCAGCATCTCTTGGGAGAGTGCCGCTTGATGACCGTTCGTGCACACCTGCCCGCATACGGATCGTTCCATGTTTTCCGGAACGCATCGGTTCGCACGGGTGTCTATGTCGGTTTCATTCTCTCTATTGTGTTTAGTGGATGGGTGATTGTGGCCAATCGTCTTCCGCTGCTAGATCGCTTTGCGTTGGTGCGCAATCTGGCCGCTGTTTCTGTTCTGGGGCTAATCGCATTGATTCCCGTTCTGCGATTTTGGCGAATGCCGGGCAATTTACTGGCTTCCAGCCTCGTCGCTTGGGTCCTTTTTAGCTTGTCCTACCGCGTTCTTTGCATGCTCTTTGTGGGCCTTGCGGAGCGCTTTAGCGCGGTTCAAGTCTTCGTACTCGGTGCTGTCTTGTATATGCTCGTGGTTTCTCTTTCTTGGATCTGGACCATCATCCGGCGCGCTCGCGCGTCGCACGTGTCTCATCCGAATCATCATCCGAGCTGATCCCGAATGAAATTCTGCCGGTTTCTTCCACTTGGTTCTTCTGCCTCACAGCCGCCAGCGCCGTTCTATGGCCTTATCGAGGACGAGCAAATCCGCGAAATTTCTGGTCCTCCATGGAATCCTTGGTCGCACGGCTCGCGCAATTGGCCGGCGGCGGACGTTCGTCTACTTGCTCCTGTCGAGCCCGGGAAGATTGTTTGCGTCGGGCGCAATTATGCGGCCCACGCGGCTGAACTCGGCAATGAAGTGCCCAAAGAACCGCTCATTTTTCTTAAGCCGCCTTCGGCCATCGTTGGTCCTGGTGAGCCGATCGTTCTTACGCCGCAATCCCAGCGTGTTGAGCACGAAGGCGAGCTTGCGCTTATCGTTGGACGGCACTGTTCGCAGCTCAAGGACTCTGACGACCCGCTGGCCTATCTGCTGGGTTATAGCTGCCTCAACGACGTCACTGCGCGCGATCTCCAGAAAAGCGACGTGCAATTCACGCGCGCCAAAGGCTTCGATACGTTTTGTCCTGTTGGGCCGCATATCGAAACTGAGCTCGATCCATCCGATGTCTTGGTCGAATTGCGCGTCAATGGCACGCTTCGCCAATCCGGGCGCACGTCTCTCATGACCTATCCGGTGGCGTTTCTCGTCCGCTGGATCTCGCGTGTCATGACTCTTAATCCAGGAGATTTGATTGCCACAGGGACCCCTGCTGGCGTTGGCCCGCTTATCGCGGGAGACGTCGTCGAGGTTAGCGTGGGCGGTGTTGGCGTGTTGCGCAATCCGGTGCAAGCCCCGCACATCTAGTTTCGCAGCACTGCCACTGTTTCGGTAAAATACACACCTGTGGGGCGAGTTCCCTAAGAAGGCCATTGTTTCGTGTATCGTGAGCCTGGGTGTGCCGCCGTGCGCGGGTCCGTCACTCCGCAATTCAGTTGCATCCTTGGAGATCGCTAATTGAAGGGGCTGTTCGCAGATTGGAAACTTGTTCTCGCCATGGTCGGCGCTGCCATCGCGGCGATCATCATGATCGCCTACGCCTTCTTTCGCCCGGCGGAAGAGCCCGAAGACATTGAACGCCGCCGACGCCTCTACCTGAATCAGATTGGGCGCATCGCGGAAGGACAGGTCGTCGAATTAGCCCAACATCCTCCCGAGCCGCGCGAGGTGCAGAGAAAGCTCTTCGGCTCTCGTGCTCGTCCGATCGTTGATTTGAGACCCAGGCACCTGGTCACTTACAGTTATGCGATTTCCGGGGTCACCTATCACACGGCGCAGGACATCACAGGCCTTGAAGGGCAGATTCGTTTCGAACGACTCGTGGCAGGTCAGCCCGCCAGCGTGAAGTACGATCCTTCGAATCCCAGCGATTCGATTCTCGTCGCCGACGATTGGTCCGGCTTGCGCTGAACTGCGAACCCTTTGCGCTGAGCCTCGAAGCGCTTGTGCTGATGTTCCAGGCTGGTGTTCCTGCTTCGGCGCCGCATTCTGATTTTCGCCCAGTTGCGCTATCCTTCTCCCTGCGGCTTGGGTGCGCCGCGCCACCCTCATGAAAATGATCGTCGCCTCAATCTTGACCACAATTCTCATCGTTGCGATGACTCTTGGCGCGATGTTTATTCTCGTGCAAGCCACGGATTACGTTACGTCGCTCGAATCGCCCATCCAGCGCGCTGTCGCCATCGTTGCGGAACTTGTTCTCGGCGTCGTCTTGCTGCTTGGCACCGTTTGGCTCGCCACGCATCTCGCCGTTCGCATCTTTGCCAGAAATGAACCGGATGCTCCCGGAGGAAAGCTTGCCTGAGAGAGACGCAGCTGCAAGCGCAAAAGAAAAGCATCACGACCGCATGGAAGAGCTCCGCCGCCAATCCGCGGAGGCCGAAGCCGGCGGTGGTCCCGAACGTCGCGAGCGCGAGCACAAAGCCGGCAAGCTTGCCGCGCGCGAACGCATCAACCTTCTTCTTGATGAGGGCACGTTCGAAGAGTTGGACAAATTTGTCCGCCACGGGTGCGTCGATTTTGGAATGCAAGAGCAGCGTCCCGCGGGCGATGGCTTCGTCACCGGCTTTGGGCGCATCGATGGCCGCCTAGTCTACGTTTTTGCGCAGGACTTCACCGTATTCGGCGGCTCACTCTCCGAAGCCAATGCGCGGAAAATCTGCAAGGTCATGGATCTCGCCATGCGCGCCGGCGCCCCGGTGATTGGACTCAACGACTCCGGCGGCGCACGCATTCAGGAGGGGGTCGCTTCGCTCGCAGGCTATGCCGATATTTTTCTGCGCAACACGCTTGCCAGCGGCGTAATTCCGCAGATCAGCGCCATCATGGGCCCCTGCGCGGGCGGCGCGGTCTACTCTCCCGCGATCACCGATTTCATCTTCATGACGCGCGAGACTTCCTATATGTTCGTCACCGGCCCCGACGTCATCAAAACAGTTACCCACGAAGAAGTCACCAAGCAAGAGCTCGGCGGGGCCATGACGCACAACGAAAAAAGCGGCGTGGCGCACTTTGTCTCCTCGGACGATGCCGATTGCCTCGCCATGATTCGCGAGCTATTAAGTTTCCTCCCTTCCAATAATGTCGAAGATCCCCCGCGCCGCCAGTCCTCGGATTCTCCGGACCGGCAGGAAGAATCTTTGAACTCCCTCGTTCCCGACGAGCCTCAAAAACCTTACGACATGAAGGACGCCATCCACGCCATTGTCGATGACGGCTACTTTTTCGAAGTCCACGAGCACTTCGCGAAAAATATTGTTGTTGGGTTTGCGCGGCTGGATGGCCGCCCCGTCGGAATTGTCGCCAATCAGCCGGCGTTTCTCGCTGGCGTCCTCGATATCAATGCTTCTCTCAAAGGCGCCCGCTTCGTGCGCTTCTGCGACGCTTTCAATATTCCGCTCATCACTTTCGAAGACGTTCCCGGCTTCTTGCCCGGCACGCAGCAGGAGTTCGGCGGCATCATTAAGCACGGCGCGAAATTGCTTTTCGCGTTCGCGGAAGCCACAGTCCCCAAAATCACGGTAATCACGCGCAAGGCCTACGGCGGCGCGTATTGCGTCATGGCCAGCAAGCATATTCGCACCGACGCCAATTTCGCCTGGCCCTCCGCTGAAATCGCCGTGATGGGCCCGGAGGGCGCTGTAAACATTGTCTACAAGCGTGAGCTGGACAGAGCTTCCGAGGCTGATCGCGAGCGCCTCCGCCAGGAAAAAATCGACGAATTTCGCGAGCGCTTCGCCAACCCTTTTGTCGCGGCCGAAAAAGGCTACATCGACGCCATCATAGAGCCTTCTGAAACGCGTTCCCGCATCATCACCGCACTCCGCGCCCTCGAAAACAAGCGCGACACTAACCCTCGCAAAAAGCACGGCAACATTCCGTTGTAAGTTCCGCGGGAATCAATCGTGAAACTTCTCTTCGAGACGCTATTCACGTTGGGAGCGGAGGAATCATACGGGTGGCTCGGTTGGGGGCCTCTTATTCTGGCAAGATTCGGAACGCCCGCTTGCGCGCAGTTCGGTAAACGGAAAAATCGCGCCGGTCGAGTGTGAAAATCGTCCGAATGTCTTCTCGATTCGCCAGATGGACAAGCGTGGCGTCAGTGAATTGCGGGCGCAGGCTCGCATAGCGCTTCAAGACCTCGACAATTTGGCCAGAATCTTTTCCCGTGATGGGAAGGACCTCTAGGAAACCACCATTAGTGCTTCCCAGCAAGTTCTCGAAGGCGACGGGATAATGGCGAAGCAGCCACGCCGCTTCAGTAATGACAGGCCAGCAAGTTAGTAGGGGGCCTTTCAAACTTGCCAGAGTTCTCACGCAAATTTCGTGATACTGATCAACGGGCGAAAGCACGGCCACGAGAGGACCTGTATCCACGAGAACGCGCACTACTTTGCCTTCCCAAACCCCTTGAAGTGACGTTTATTCGTGCTGAGATCCTTGGGCGCGCCCTGCACGCAGCCGATCAAGCCGGCTTCTCGGGCGAGGTCGTAAGCAGTCTGCTCGTCCGGACTCTTTGACAGATACTGCTCCAGAGCGTCTCGCACGACGGCGGATTCCCGGGCGCCCGTCATGCGGGAACGTTCTTTCAGGCGCTGCGCAATTTTTTCGGGAACGCGCACGGAAATCCGTTGAGTCGCCAAGGCAGCCTCCGATGGACTGTGTCAGACATTATGCCACAAGTGTCTGACAAGCGCAATGCAGCTATTTCGTGACCGGAAAGGTGTGGTAACCATGCGAGATTGGCGATTGTCGCCAGGCTCGCCGCTGGGCGCAATTTGCCGATTTTCTCTTTAGCATCCGCCAAACCCGCTAAAGTTGAACGGCCTTTCTGCCGATTCTATTCTCGAAGCGAACCTTCCCTCCGGCCCGGCCGGAGCCCCCGCACCTTTGGCTTGGAGGATGTCGCATGGCCACAACTGTCCGGGAATACTCGCTGGATTACTATCTGTTGGACCGCTTGAGATTCAGCGGTATCGAGAGAGAAAATCTCGAAGACCTCGTCGGCATCGTCACACCGCGCCTTCAGCAGATGCGCATCTTGCCGCGCGGCATACCCAAGTCCAATCAGTTCGAGGCGAATGTTACGCCCGGCAGTTAGAGATTGCCGCATTCCGCAGAGTCTCTCCGAGCATGGTAGCAATTCCGAAGAATTAGACACTCCGGCCGCGCGCGCGGCTTGGCGGCCATACTCCTCGTGCTAAAATCCCGAAGCAACATCAAAGGTCCATGTTCCGGAAAATCCTGATTGCCAATCGCGGCGAAATCGCCGTGCGCATCCTGCGCGCCTGCCGCGAGCTGGGCATTCGCTGCGTCGCAGTTTTCAGCGAAGTCGACCGCAAATCGCTCCACGTTCGTCTCGCCGACGAGGCTTACCCCATCGGTCCTGCGCCGTCGCGCGAAAGTTATCTTTGCATCGAGAAGATAATCGACGTAGCGCGCCGCTCCGCCTGCGACGCCATCCATCCAGGCTACGGTTTTCTCGCGGAAAACTCGGCGCTCCCCCGCGCCTGTGCTGAAGCAGGAATCACTTTCATCGGTCCGAGCGCCGAAGCCATGGAAGCTCTCGGCTCGAAAACGGCCGGCCGCCAGCTCGCCCGCCGTTCCGAGGTACCGACCGTTCCCGGCGCAAACAATTCCATTGAAAATCCCGATGACGCCCAGGCCCTCGCCCAAAACATGAGCTATCCCGTTTTGTTGAAGGCTGTCGCCGGCGGCGGCGGCAAAGGCATGCGTGTCGTTACTCGCGACTCAGAATTTACCGCTGCTTGGCGTGATGCTTCATCAGAGGCCCTGAACGCCTTCGGCG
>WNFP01005387.1_pt1 | contig 17744 bp, 12 predicted proteins | sample 5400201 | NCBI WGS metagenome assembly WNFP01 (sample SAMN13153355, study PRJNA577476) | soil metagenome | isolation source: 115 cm saprolite under Madrone tree | place: USA:California | collected 2016-06-14 | reverse complement strand
AGGCTACTCCGGCCAGAGCGGGGTAAAGATGACCGGACCCTACGAGTACGTCGCGCCCTCATATTGGCAGACCGACAAAACCGATTCCGCACGCCAGTGCAACCAGGGCGGATGCGGCGGAGCCTACGGCTTCAACACCGAGACCAGCATGGGGCCAGCGGTGCCGCCGATTGAGAGTATTCGCGCCATGGTGGGTAAAGATCATCTCTGGCCGATTAACGACTCGTGGAACTATCACGCCGGTGGCGGCGCGTTCAAAGATGTCCACGTTTTTAGCGACGCGATAAACGCCCGCTTCGGTCCGGCAACCAGCGCCGACGACTACGCTCTAAAGGCACAGCTTCAAACCTACGAAGGCGTGCGGGCCATGTATGAGGCTTACAGCCGGAACAAATACGTTTCGACCGGCGTGATCCAGTGGATGCTGAACAACGCCTGGCCTTCGATGATTTGGCACCTGTATGACTTCTATCTGCGCCCGGGAGGCGGCTACTTCGGCGCCAAGAAGTCCATGGAGCCGTTGCATCCGGTGTACGGCTACGACGACCGTTCGATCTGGATGGTGAGCAGTCAGTACGTCGACGCCCCGGGACTGAAGCTTACAACCAAAATCTTGAACCTCGACATGAGCGAGAAGTATTCGCAACAGACCCCGCTCGATGCCGCAGCCGACAGCACGAATAAAGTTCTGACGCTGCCCGAGATCGACGGCCTTAGCCCAACTTATTTCCTGGTCTTGCGACTGGAAGACGCCAGCGGAAGACTGGTGGGATCGAATTTCTACTGGCTTTCAAGCCAACCGGAGACGTTAGATTGGGAAAAGTCGAATTGGTACACGACTCCAACTGCTTCCTATGCGGACTACACTGCTCTTGCCCAATTGCCCAAGGTCAAACTGAACGTGGCGCACCACACCGAGCGCAAGGGTGAAGCGGCTATCACTCACGTCACGGTGGAAAATCCCAGCCAGAGTCTGGCATTCTTCGTGCGCCTCAAGGTAGACAAGGGTAAGGGCGGAGAGGAAGTTTTGCCCGTCCTCTGGCAGGACAACTATTTCTCCCTGCTGCCCGGCGAAAGGCGCGAAGCAACCGCGACTTATAGGGCGCAAGAGTTGGGAACGGCTCAGCCCGCAGTAGAAATCAGCGGGTGGAACGTAGCTGCCCAATAGGCGGCACGGCCGGCATTATTTCTTTCCGCCCGGCCGCTGGAGTTCGCGTATGGTTCGCTCTTGCTCGGAGTCTTCGATAAGCCGGGCGAGCCGTTTTAGTCGCGTTTCTTCCTTCTTCGCGCTGATGACCCACCAGCTTGCGGTCCTCTGATACCACGGCGGCTGGGCCTGGAAGAATTTCCAGGCCTTGTTGTGTAGGCGAAACGTCTTTTCGTACCTGCCGCTGAGCTTCGCGCCATTCCGCTGCTCGTAGGCATAAATCTCGGATCGGTTGCCGGTGCGCCGTTCGAAGGCCTGGACGCCCGCAGGCCGCATCAGGCCCAGCTTGGTCAATCCAGCGACGCGCTTGATGTTGACTGTGCTCCAAATGCTCCGCGGGCGTCGCGGCGTAAAGCGAATCACATAGCTCGTTTCATCCAAAGACTTTCGGACACCGTCAATCCAGCCGAAGCAAAGAGCGCCATCCACGGCTTCCGGCCAGGTGATGCTGGGCTTGCCCGAGCCCCGCTTATGGAACCCGACCCACAGCTCCTCGTGTTTTTCCTGGTGCTCTTCAAGCCAGGCGCGCCACTCGGATGGCGACAGGAAGAATTTAGGCTTCATGGCCAAGGATCAGATTTTATCAACCTTCTTCCGGCGGGAGTTCGAAGTCCACCAACTCGCCGCGAAAGCCTCGCGTCTTCCAAGCGCCGAAGGCGATGCCGATGGCCATCCAGATTGCTCCTACGATTCTCGCTTTGGTGCTGAGGTTCCACCATAAGATCAGGCAGATGAAGAAGCCTAGAACCGGCGGGAGAAAATTCGATATCTTCTTTTTCTCTTCGCGGACGAAGTAGCGAACAAAAGCAGCCGCATTCACGCCCATGAAAGCAATTAGAGCGCCGAAATTCAGCAAGTTCGCCCCTAGTTCGTAGCCCGTCGCCGCCCCGGCTATCGCGGGCAGAAGGAAGGCTCCCGCTAACGCCAGGGCGCCTACGAACATCACGTTGTTGCGAGGCACGCGCCGCTTGGGATCGACCGCGCCGAAAAATTTCTTGGGGAGCGCGTTGCTGCGTCCCATGCCGTAGAGCAGGCGAGCGGCGCCCAGCTGCGCTCCCATGCCGGAGCCAAAGTTAGCTACCACCAGAGTGAAACCCACAATCGCGAACAAGGGCTGCCAGGCACGGCCGGCAACGAACGTGAACGCCGTGTCCACATTTGGAAAAGCTTCTGAAGCCGGCCATACCAACTGGGCGGCATAGACTTCCAAAGCGGAAAGAAAACCAATCACCACGCAGGTGAGCACCGTGGCCAGCAGGATGTTGCGCCGGGGATTTTCGGCTTCCTCGGAGAGCGTCGAAATACCATCGAAACCGATATAGGTAAGCACCGCCAGAGAAGTGCCACCCAGGACCAGTTTGGTATTCCAGGTTTGGGGGTCGTAGAACGGTCGGCTCAAAAATCCGGGGTCTTGCGGATGTCCGAAAATGTAACGCGCAGCAGCCACGAAGAACAGGGCGATCACCACTCCCATGCCGGCCGCCAACCCGGCGTTCACCCGTGCGGAGGTCTTCACTCCCTGCATGTTCAGCAACGTAAATACGACCGCAAAAAAGATCGCCCAGGCCCAGTACGAGACGCCCGGGGCAAACACATGGGCTTGCTGGCTGATCCAGATGATGCAAATCATCGGGTTCAGCATGTAATCCATCACCATGCTCCAACCGGTCACATAGCCCAGCGCAGGATTGATTTCCTGGCCGACATAAGTGAAGGCCGACCCGGCGCTGGGATAGGCCCGCGCCATGCGCCCATAACTGATCGCCGTGAACAGCATCGCGACCATCGCGATCAGGATGGTGGTTACGACGTGCCCGTGGCCGCGTTGGCTCAGCACGCCAAAGACCGACATGGGCGCCACGGGTTGGATTACGATGACGCCGTAAAGAATCAGATCCCAAAGAGTGAGCGATCGGCGAAGCCGCGGTCCGGAGGAGGAAGTAGTACCGGCAGGAGTGGTTGCCATTCCCGCGTATTGGATTATGCCGCCTGAGGCGCTGTCAACGATTAAAACGATTTGGTACTGATTTTTTGGCCGACTCTATCCTCGTACCTTGAGCGTGCGGCTCGCAAACGCCGGCCACCTCAATTCGATGGACGATAGTCGAACCGGTATCCCGTCGGTTCGTTCCCGGAGAGATGGCGCGTGTTGTAGTTCAAGAAATAGTCGACGTGCGCATCATCCAGCGGAAACGACCTGCCCTTCGGATACGGATAGGTGCCCATGCTGCGGAAAGGCAGCGGGTGCACTGTGCTGGCCTCGGCGGCGTAAAAATCCATGTCTTTTTCGTAGCCGTTCGCCACGAAAAAGTAATCCCGCACCCAACCTTGGGGCAATGCCGGAAGCTTTGCGGGATCAAAGTCCAAAACCACTTCGTCCCCTGATCCAAAGACCGCGAGCCGGTCATCGTAACCAGTCAACAGTGGACGCACGTCGCCGTAACGCGTGTAGGTGCCGGCGGGGCGCGTGTAAGGGCCGGTTGGACTGGTCTTTTCGTATACGTATAAGACATTACCTGGCGGTTGGTTTTCGATCTTCAGCGGGAAGCCGTGGTAGCGCAGGTCGGCGCGCGCCAGAGGAACCGCCGTGAGCCGGGAGTTCTGATCCTGCGCGGTGCGATTCACCAGAATGTTGTCCCAGTAAATCTGCAGGTTGGTCGTGATGCGGATGCGCCTCGTTCCCTGCGGCAGTTTGTCCGTCAGGTCGGCGGTCATGGTGCGAGGGCCGCCAGCCGGAAAGCCCAGGTCGTCCACCACCCGAACCCATTTGCCGTTTGCGTCCTGCACTTCGACATACGGCGCGACCGCTTCGATGCCGGCCTGATAAGCAGCAAACATGCTGGTTGCGGAGAAGTACTCAATCTCGCCGTGCATGAGCAACCAAAGCGGCCCACCACCATACCGTTCGCCGAGATCAAGCTCCAGGCTGTGCGTTTTGACAAAGCCTTGGAAGCGCTGTAACTCGAAATCGCCGAAATAGCGATGTGCCAGCAAATCCGGCAAGACGTTGTGCCCATGTTCGTCCCACGCTTCTGCGGGCGGACGGGCATCACGACTGAAGACAACTTTGAACGGCGGATACGGCGGGTTGCTGGCGAAATACTCGTTGGGGAATACGTCGACAGGGCCGGGATGGTCCACGGCCAGCAGCTTCACCTGGTCGAGGTAGACTGCTTCCTCGAGCGGTTCCATGAAACGGAAACTGAGCTTGCCGTCTTTCTCGCGAACCGAGTTGCGGGGCACTTTGATGTATTCCGTAGGCCGCGGAATGTCACGCTGGTTGGGCCCAACCCAGTGGCCGACCACGCCCGCACCCAGCATGTCCCCAATCAGTTGGTAGTGGGTGCCATCCCAGGCGAAAAGCGTGGGGCAGGAACTGCCGCGGCGATCCATTTCGAGGAAACTGTGGTCCTTCAGCCCGGCAACCTGAATTTCGTCCTGTATTACTCCGGAAGGCCAGAGCATGCGCACAACATCAGCTTGCTTCTCTCGCCCCAACCCGACAACAATGTCCGTCGAGCTCTGTCCCAGATAGCCGGACGATCCCGCAATTTCAAACTTCTGGCGATTCACCCCAGCGAAGACCTCGACCTTCGTTCCAATCGCGCTTTTGTTGTCAGCCAGACCCTTGAACGAAAAACGCAACCAATTGTTCTTGTTGCCACCTTCGTTGCGCAGCAACACGGCCGGTCCACGGTTCTGGGTGATGAGCAAATCGGTAGCACCGTCACCGTCAAAGTCGGCCGTGATGATCGCTCGCGGGTTTTTCAGTTGAATCTTATCCAGACCAACATCGGCCGTGACATCTTTGAAACCGTCAGGACCGAGATTACGAAAGAGCCGGACTTCACCCTTGCCATCGGCAGTTTCACCTACGGCGACCAGGTCAATCCAGCCGTCGTTGTCGTAATCGAAGGCCGCTATGCCCCAGCCGCGAATCCAGTTCGGAGTGGGAAGAGTAACGGGATCGAAGCTCTTTCCTTGATGGTTACGCCAGAGCGTCACTCCTGGTGCGGCTAGCTGTGTGAAGCCCACATCCATCCAGCTGTCGTGGTCGAAATCCAGAGCGGCGATACCTACGGTCGGAACTCCGGGTCCCCAACCTGAACGAACGATGAATTTCCCCTCCCGCGGATTCTCGAAGACGGTTGACGTCTTGTACCAACCGGAAGCAACGATGTCGACGGCGCGATCATTGTTGTAATCGCTTCCAACCACGCCAAAGGTTGGCACGGGGGCGGCTATCCCGATCTCTTGGCTCTGGTCGGAAAAAATTCCATTTCCGTTGTTGCGCCACATGCGGTCCAGTTGGGGAGGCTGGAACTCCCCGCCGGTCCAAGGATCGTTTCGCCGCAGATCGAAATAGGGATGCGTGCTGTACTGCGCCACGAAAAGGTCCAAATCCCCGTCGTGGTCGTAGTCGATGAAGGTCAGTCCCAGGTTGAACACGTCTGGTGCATCGCCCACAGCAAGACCTGCGGCCGAGGTTGCATCTTTGAACGTGCCATTCTTCTCGTTGTGCAGGAGCAGGACTCGGTCCTTGAGACTCACAGCGAGGTCGGTTGCGCCATCGTTATCGAAGTCGCCGGCCGTGCATCCGATGGCGTGGACCGTCAGATCCAATCCGGCTTTCTTGGTCACATCTTCAAACTTGCCCCCGCCCGCGTTGTGATACAAGGCCATCCCACCCTGCGGACCGTTGTCGGGCAAAAAAATGTCGGGCTTGCCATCGCCGTCATAGTCAAGAAAACAGGCGCCCGGTCCGAGGAACGATGCCAGGTCGTTCGCAGGGCCCGCTGCGGGCTTCGACATCAGCCCAGCAACATCCGTCATCGGCACAAAACGGACCGCAATTTGCGGCAACGGCTTCTCCATTGCTGAAGGCGATTCCTCCACCAGCGAATATTTTCCCTGGTCTCCGTAAGCCAGCCCGATGGGCGAGCCGAGTTTGTTTTGCGTGATGTGCTGGAAGCGAACCAGATGTTCGCGGGCCTGCGCCGCATCACCCGACTGCTGGTAGGCTCGCGCGATGCCGAATTCGGCTGAAGCGTGCAGCGGGTTCAGCTTGAGCGCACGCTGGAAGGCGTCGATGGCCTGCGGATATTGCTTGAGCTGCGCCGAGGCGGCGCCCAGAAAATACCAGCTATCGGCGTCGTTGGGGTCAATTTCAGTGACGTGGCGAAACGCGTCCACTGAACCCTGGGGATTATCGGAATTCTTGTAGAGCAATCCGAGGCTGAACCAGGCGTGGGGATCGCCGGGGTTTTTCTTCACGGCTGCTTCGAGAAGCGCCTTGGCGGGCTCGATGCGCGTCAGGTTAAGCAGGGCCACGCCCTGGTTCAAGGCGGCAACCTGCAACTCCGGGTCGAGAGCGGCGGCCTCCTGGAAGGACTTGAGTCCCTTTTCGAAAAGCTGCTGGTTCATGTAGGCAGCGCCCAGATTGTTGAGGCGCGCCGCCTCCCTGGGATTGGCAGGCGAGGTTGCCGCCTTTTGCGTGGTCGCGGCAAAAATACCGAAGGCCGCCAAACTGATAGCCGCGATGAGAGTTAGTCGAAGCATAAGGAATTTAACCACAGAGGGCACGGAGGACACAGGGGAACGTCAAACTTGCTCTGCGTCCTCTGTCCTCCGTGGTTCATCTCCTTCCCGCTCGTCTCAGTCCGCTCGCGGCAAATCTCACTAGAGGGGGGGCGACTCCCAGCCACCGCATTGCTCCTCCAAAGCTGCCGCCACCGAAAGAACAATTTCTTCTTCCCATGGTCGCGCCACAATCTGCACTCCGATCGGCAAACCTTCCGGCGACTTCCCCACCGGCACTACCGCCGCCGGAGTGCCCAGCAGATTGAACCACTCGGTATAGCTCCATGCGTCAAGATACTGCACAATCTTTCCCTCAACTTCCCAGCTGCACTCGCCGTGGCGGAACGCGGGAATGGCAGCCACAGGACAAAGCAAGACAGGATATTTCCGCATCTGGGCAAATATCTTCATGCGCACCAGATCGCGCTGCACCCAGGTATCGAGCAACGATTCGCCGGTATGAGACGGCGCGGCGGCCGTCCAACTGGAAAACCGCCTCAGCAGAGGACTGATCTCAGCCTCATGGCCCTGCATCATCGGACCGAGCACCATCCCGCCGGCGACACCAAATATTTTCCACCATAGTTGGCGGGCGAGTTCGAGTTCTTCCGGGCGGAAGGGTTGCACTTGAAATCCAGCGCGTCGAAGGCCCTCAGCCGCGGTCCGCACTGCCGCGCGAGTTTCCGGAGTCACAGGCGTGCGGCCATCGTCTTCGAAATAACCGATTCGGAGTCCCTTCAGATCATCGTTCTCCGGCCAGCGCACCGGCACCGGCGCCGCCGAGGGGTCGCCATCGTCGGGGCCCTGCATGACTTCGAACAACACTTTCAGGTCACCTACAGTCCGAGCCATCGGTCCGACTACACCCAACAAAGCGAAAGGCCCGGCTGAGACGGGGAAGTGTCCCGTTGCCGGTATCCGGCCGGGAGTGGGCTTCAGGCCGCAAATTCCGCTGAAGTGTGCCGGCACGCGAATCGATCCCCCTCCATCGCTGCCGACTCCACCGACTGACATGCCGGCCGCGATCGCGGCGGCTTCCCCGCCACTCGATCCACCGGGCGTGCGCGAAACATCCCATGGGCTATTGGTTCGACCGTAAAGAAGATTGTCCGTCTCCCACGCCATGAGCAGTTCCGGGGTATTGGTCACGCCCAGAATGATCGCGCCGGCCTGACGCAAACGGCTCACCAGCGGAGCATCCTGCGCAGCCACAAAGCCCGCGCGCAGTTTCGATCCCGATTCGCAACGCAGGCCGGCGACTTCGATCGAACTCTTGATACTTAGCGGAACGCCATGCAGAGGCCCTAGCTTTTCACCGTTACCGGCGGCTTCCTCTGCCACTCGCGCCTGCCGGCGCGCCGCTTCGGCATCGACCTGCACAAAGGCGTTTAACCTTGGATTCAATTCTTCAATTCGGGTGAGATGGGACTCGACCAGCTCGACCGGAGACAGTCTCTTTCGCCGGATTTGTTCAGCCATGGAAACAGCAGAAAGGAAATTCAGTTCGCGCATGCCATCTCAATCAGGCGATCTAAATCAAGCATCTCGATCAAGCGATTTCAATCAAGAAAGAAGCTTGAGTCTAGCATGCGGCGGAAAAGGTGTTCGCCCAACGAACCCTCGAGGAGAACAAAGAACCTAGCGGGAACCGGCCGCTGCGCGACTAGCCTTCTGGCTTCGAGCAGAACGCACAACGGTTTTCTTCTTGGCTTCTCGCTTCACGAACCACTGTTTCAGATACTTTCGCGAAGCTGGGGTCAACTGGGAAAAGAGCATGCCGGCGCGGCCGCCATCGTCGGCCCAGATTACCTCGCCCATACCTTCCACCATGTGGCCGGTGCCGGGCAAAATGAAACGCAGCGGAACTTGCTGAACTGGTGGCAGCGGTTCAGGCGCCTGCAGCGCCAGGCCGTCCCGATTGAGATCCAGCACCATGGCCGGCAGCGCGGCGATGCCGAACTGCAGATAAACTAGCGATTCCAGCGGCTGGCGTTCTGATTTTCGGCGGTCCGGGCGCATGAAACCGCGGCCCGCACGCAGGCAACGGACGATCTGCCCGAAGACCAGCGGCTTATAAATGATAAAGTTGACTCCAGCCTGGAAGGTCTCCGCGATTTCAGTGAACGCGCTGATCATCCCGAAGATCACCGGCCTGCGCCTTGAAGGCGCCAGTCGCGCCATGCGAGCTACGGTCGCCGCACCAGGCAGGTCGAAGTCCAGGACAAGTGCCGAGTAGTGGCGCAGCACCGTTAGATCCAAGGCCTCGGGCGCCGACAGGCACACTTCCGGCTCCATTTCAACCTGATCCAGTGCTGTCCCGAGAACGCGGAGGGTTTGTTCCTCGCCGCACATCAGCAGGGCATTGAGCGCCATAAGGTCGCAGCTTACGACTGCACCGGACCTGGGTAAAGTAACCCCGGTAATCGGCTGCCCCTTACCAGAAAGAATGAATCTCAAATAGGGACAGAGACTTGCGCTAATTTCGCTGTTTCTAAACGCGATTTCCTGGCGCTTGCGCCGGCGCTCTTTTGTTGCCAGTTCACTCGCGCGCTCAGTTTTGGGGCCGAAACGAAAGGCTAGCCGCGAATATAAAGCGAACATCGTTTGGGAAAATGGGGCCAAGTTCTTTCGTAATCTGCCCTCTCGAGGCCGCCAGTGTCATAGTGGGAAATCATGCCTCGATCAAGACGAGCTGACAAGGCCCGGCGCGCCCCCCGGGTCAAACTCGCTGGGACCATTCTGGCTCTGCTCCGGCTGGACAGCGGCCGGGAGATCCGCGCGCGACTGCACCAGCTCTCCTTTACTGGCGGTCTGCTCCACCTGGAAAAGCCGCTGGATGAAGGAATCAAGGTAGACGTGATGTTTCACGTCGTTGATAGCACCATTCGAAGCAAAGCCGTCATGCTGTTTCCCATGTGGGCTACCCAGGGTTGTCTCCAGCCTTTTGAATTCGCAAACCTCGAGGAAGAAGACCGTCAAAAACTGGAATCCGATCTGCAGAAATTCTTGAGTTCTAGCGCGAGCGGTTCACCCTCTTTCGAGGGTGCGGCCGCGGCAGGTTCCGAGTAACAGGGACGGCCGTTGGCCCCTAGGACTTGGTATATAGCCAATGCGAGGCTGGCCCTGGGGTCAGTAGGTGCTCTAGCGAGACATGTGAATGCCGAACGGCTCCTACAACTGTCGCCCCAAGCATCCCGGTTCACTCGCACAGCGTGATCTTAGGTAAAATAATTCTTCCAACGTGTTGAGTGAATCTCATGGCACACCAGCATTCCGCTCGTTTTCTGAAAATCGTCGAAGACGCCAGAAAGCGCGTCCGGGAAACACGCCGCTAGTTCTCTATTGCGGCGGGGGATACCGCTCCGCCTTGGCCGCCGACAACCTTCAGAGAATGGGTTACACCAACGTGCTCTCCATGGACGGCGGCATTCGCGGCTGGCGCGAAAAGCATTTCCCGCTGACCAGGGGATAGCAAATCTCCCGCCGAACGATCCCGCAGTACCTCGGTAACTTGATCGGATCTCTCCCTAGCGTCAGCATGGAGTCACCCGCATATTCTTCTGCGCTCGGGTCCTTGGCCTCGGAAAGACTAGGTCTCGGAAGACGGGATCGAAAGATGGGGCTCGGAAGCAGGGGCTCGGACAAATGGGGCACGACAAGCAAATTTCGAGTGAAGGCGCTTCAGCGGCCGGGGCAGCGCCCGCGCTCGATCGCGGGGCATTGGAAAGCCAGCTCGTAAATGCTGGCGGTCCCGAGCAATGCTGCACCGAGCTGTCCAGGATTTTCCGTGTGCGACCCAACGAAGTCGCCCTCTTGCGCCTCGAAAATGGACTGCTGAGGTTTCTTTTCCCCAGCGAGCTTACCACCGCGGGATCAATCCCGATTTCCAGTTCATCCGCGGTCGCTGCTCACACCGCGGTCACCAGGAAAGTTGAGTTGTTCAACAACTTCACCAGAGTCAAGCACGCCAGCATTTTTGAGAGCGTCAGGCCGAGCGGGGAAGCGAGCGAAGAGCTTCGCCCTGCGACCATTCATAAGCTGATGTCAGCGCCCGTGCTCGACAAAGGGGACAAAGTTCTAGGAGTAGTCCAGATCTGCCACAAAGGTTTTGATCTGGCTTCCGCTGGGCCGGACTTTACCCTCGACGACCTCCAGAAACTTGAGCTTGCCGCCAAGGCTCTCGCTCAGGTTGAGTTCATGCACGAGAGCTGTTAACTGCAATTGCGTTCATGAGTAAAAACCTCCGGCTCGCACCGGACGCGCCAGGCTCAAACGGCGGCTCACCCGATTTTGCATTGCCTGATCGATCGCCTGTTTCTCCTGCACTGTCAGTGAGCGAACGCCGCCTTTGCGAAGCTGGCCAAGCACTAGCGGCCCGATGGCAACCCGCACCAACCGCAGCACTTCGACGTCAAGCTGTTCCAGCATCCGTCGTATGTGGCGATTCCTGCCCTCGTCCAGCACCATCTCAAGCCAACTGTTGCGATCACCACGGCGCAGAATGAGAACCCTCCTGGGGCGAAGAAGACCTCCATCCTTGGTCTTGACTCCGGAGGCCACCGATTCCAGCAGGGCTGCGTCCGCCACCTTGTTGATTTGCACATGGTAGGTTTTGTCCAGGCACGTTGCCGGCGCCAGCACTCGAGCCGCCCACTCGGAATCGTTGGTCAACAGGAGCAGGCCTTCGCTGGCCTTGTCCAGGCGGCCGACTGGCGCCACCCAGGGCAGGTCACCTTTCACAACTTCGGAACCCAAAAATGCATACACCGTTTGCCGTCCCTTCTCGTCGGAGGTTGTAGTAACCGTTCCACGCGGCTTGTTGAGTATGAGATAGACCTTGGTGGCAGTTGGCACCGGCCGGCCATCGACCTCAATGCGATCCTTCTCCAGGCGGACCGGCGCTTCGTGATCGCGCCTGGTAGCGCCGTTCAGCCGTACTCGCCCCTCGTGGATCAAATCAAACGCGTCGGACCGGGAGCAGTAACCGAGTTTCGAAAGCGCGCGCGCCAAACCCACTCGCCGGGAAAGCTTCTGGCTGGTCACGCTTCCATGTTTATCATGGAAGCCAAACGAGGAAACACGTCTCTTCACAAGGCCGCATCTTCTACAATCACGTACACGGGGAACGCTCATGAACATAGAACCTTTCTCCCTTCCCTACTCCGACGCCGCCGTGGAAGATCTGGGCCTCCGTCTCTCCCAAACGCGCTGGCTCGATGAAATTCCCGGCTCAGGCTGGGAATACGGCGTCGATCTCGACTTCATCCGGCAGCTCTGTGCCTACTGGAAAGACCATTTCGACTGGAAAGCGCAGGTAGAGACGCTATCCGCTTTCCATCACTACCGCTGCACCCTGGATGGCATCGGCATTCACTTCATTCACGAGCGCGGCAAGGGACCAGCGCCCATCCCGCTGGTCCTTACCCATGGCTGGCCCGGGTCATTTCTCGAGATGCTCAAGATCATTCCGCTGCTCACCGATCCGGCAAGTCACGGAGGCGACCCCGCGGTTTCATTCGATGTGGTGGTTCCCTCACTTCCAGGCTTTGGCTTTTCAGACCGGCCCACAAAGCGCGGGATGAACACATTCCGCATGGGCGAGCTTTGGGTCGCGCTGATGGCAGAGCTGGGTTATGAACGTTTTGCCGCGCAGGGAGGCGACTTCGGCGCAGCGGTGAGCACCATTCTAGGATTGCGCCATCCCCAGCACGTAGTCGGCGTCCATCTTAACTACATTCCCGGATCCTACCGGCCTTACCTCGAGCCAGGCACGAAACTCGACCCCATCGAGCGGCAGTTTCTGGACGACGCGGACCGCTGGTACGTCGATAGCGGCGCCTATGCCCACCTGCAACGAAACACCCCCCAGACCGGTGCCTACGGCCTGAATGATTCGCCGGCCGGGCTGGCTGCCTGGATTGTGGAAAAATTTCGGGATTGGGCGGACTGTGATGGCGAGGTGGAACGCAGGTTCAGCAAGGACGAGTTGCTTGGCAACATAACCCTCTATTGGATGACCCAGACCATCCACTCCTCCTGCCGCCTTTACTACGAATCGAAGAATATGCCCCTTCAATTCAAGCCAGGCGATCACGTGCGCGTACCCTGCGCGATCGCACGTTTCCCCAAGGAAGCGCCTTTCCCTCCACGGGCCTGGGTTGAACGCGGATACAACATTCAGCGCTGGACCGAAATGCCGCGCGGAGGCCACTTTGCCGCGGCCGAAGAGCCTGAACTATTAGCCAAGGACATCGCTGATTTCTTCGGTCCTTTGCGGTCGACCGCCTGACATGGGCTTTCGCCGTCATCATAAGTGGCAACAGGGATTGGCCCAGATTGGTGTTAGTCTGTCTGAGAAAATGCTGTGATGGTTGCGAACGCCCGATTGACTGCGCCTTATGGCTGAGAAGAACATCGGCGAAGAGAAAAACGCCGGCGAAAGCCCGCACGTGACCAAGAAGCCTTATCTCAGGCCGGAATTCCGCTACGAACGGGCCTTTGAGACCATGGCTCTTTCTTGTGGCAAGATCCGCGGCAGTCAGGCACTTTGCCGCTTCAACCGCAAGAATTCGTAACCACTCGCCTCTGATTTAAAAACCCAAGGACAACTCAGGCTGACTTTGTTGCCCGCCACCAACGGCGCACAGCCACCAGCGACCAGATGCCTTCGACGACTCCAAACGGCCAGGCTCCCTGCAGAAAGCCGTAAACCGAGCCCAGCATGCACGCCACACTGAACGCCAGGATGAACCATCGGCTGCGATTCTCTAGGGCATAGCACACCAGCATCGCGGTCACCGCAAACAGTCCGAAGAGCGTGAGGTGGCTCACGCTCCAACTCTTTGGCTAGATTGCTTCACTTGGGCGTCGCCGCTTTTAGGATACAGTTTTGCTCGTAGTCTTTACAGGATCGAGCAGGGAGTAGTGCGGCTCCATCTTTTGACAGCGATCGGCTCTGCGCTCTTTGTGTCCGCTTCGCGACCTTCGCGGTTAAAATAGCCGCAAACGGCAGTCATCCCTATTTCAAGAGCGAATCAAGCGCCAGGTTTAGCTCCAGCACACTCACGCGCGGCTCCCCGAAGAAGCCCCATTGCCGTCCCTGAATGTTGCGGGCAACGAGGTCCCGCACCTCTTTCTCGCTCATGCCCCGTGCTTTGGCGATTCTCGGGACCTGGAAGACCGCGGCGGCAGGCGTGATGTGGGGATCGAAGCCCGAGGCGGAAGTCGTGACCAGATCGACGGGGACGGGTTCGCCCGGATTCTCCGCCTGCGCGCTGGCGACGTCGGCATTCACACGATCAATGAGCTTTTGATTTGTCGGGCCCAGGTTGGATCCGCCGGAATTGCTGGCGTCATAGCCATTCGCGCCTGCCGCGGACGGGCGCGGGTGGAAATAACTCGCCCCCACAAACGGCTGGGCAATAATGTGTGAGCCGACCACGCTTCCGTTACGCCGCACAAGTTGCCCGTTGGCTTTCTCCGGAAAAAGGACCTGCGCCAGTCCAGTGACCACCAGAGGATAAACCAACCCCAGCAGCACAGTTGTGACAAGCGTCATAAGCACGGAAATTAGAAGATTTTTTTTCATGGTGATCCTCTTTAGGCCATCCCAATGCGGGTGATGGCCATGTCGATCAACTTGATGCCGATAAACGGGATAATGATTCCGCCCACACCATAGATGAAAAGGTTATTGCGCAGGAGCGCAGCGGCGCCCATGGCGCGGTACTTAACGCCCCGCAGTGCCAGCGGAATCAACGCGATGATGATCAGCGCGTTGAAAATGACCGCCGACAATATCGCTGACTGTGGTGTCTGCAAATGCATGATGTTGAGCGCGGCAAGCACTGGGAAAGTGCCGGCAAACATCGCCGGGATGATGGCAAAATACTTGGCCACGTCGTTGGCGATGGAGAACGTCGTCAACGCGCCGCGAGTCATCAGCAGTTGCTTGCCGATTTCGACAATCTCAATCAGCTTAGTGGGATTCGAATCCAGATCCACCATGTTTCCCGCTTCCTTCGCAGCTTGCGTGCCCGTGTTCATGGCCACGCCGACATCGGCTTGAGCCAGGGCGGGAGCGTCGTTGGTGCCGTCACCAGTCATGGCCACCAGTTTCCCGTCACCCTGTTCCCGGCGGATAAGATCCATCTTCTCTTTGGGAGTGGCCTGCGCCAGGAAGTCATCTACGCCGGCCTCGCGGGCGATGGCTGCCGCGGTGAGCGGGTTGTCGCCCGTGATCATCACCGTACGAATGCCCATGGCACGAAGCTGGCTGAAGCGCTCGCGAATTCCTCCCTTTACGATGTCTTTGAGGTAGATCACACCTAACGCGCGGCGATTCTCGGAGACAACCAGCGGCGTGCCGCCGGAGTGCGCGATTTGCTCAACCGTCGCCTGCACTTCTTTCGGAAGTCCATTGCCGCTGACCACAGAAATATATTTTGCGATCGCATCCGATGCGCCTTTGCGGATCTCGCGGCCATCGCGGCCCTCCGGCGTCTCATCGGGAAGCGATGACAACTGGGCCGCGTCGGCCAGTTGGGCCTCGGAAACTCCCGGTGCGCAAACAAACTCCGCGGCCTGGCGATTTCCTAGAGTGATGGTGCCAGTCTTGTCCAGAAGGAGGGTGTTGACATCGCCCGCAGCCTCCACCGCCCGCCCGGACATAGCCAGCACGTTGTGCTGTACCAGTCGGTCCATGCCGGCGATGCCAATCGCGGAAAGCAATCCTCCGATCGTGGTCGGAATCAAGCAGACCAGCAGCGACACTAGTACGAACACCGTCTGCGGCGCCCCGGAGTAGATTGCGAACGGCTGCAGCGTGACCACTGCCAGCAGAAAGATAATGGTCAGACCGGCCAGCAGAATGTTCAATGCAATTTCGTTCGGCGTCTTCTGGCGCTCGGCACCCTCCACCAACGCGATCATGCGATCCAGGAATGTTTCTCCGGGGTTGGACGTAATCTTGATCTTGATGCAGTCGGAGAGCACGCGTGTGCCGCCAGTCACCGCCGAGCGGTCCCCTCCCGCCTCGCGGATCACGGGCGCAGATTCGCCCGTGATCGCCGATTCGTCTACTGACGCCACACCTTCCACGATCTCGCCGTCACCCGGAATAAATTCACCCGCGGTAACCGTTACCACGTCACCGGAGCGCAGCTTCGAACTGGCGATCTTTTCGATCTTGCCGTCCTGCAGAACCCGACTCGCAACAGTTTCCGATCTCGCTTTTCGCAAACTTTCCGCCTGCGCCTTGCCGCGCCCTTCCGCCATGGCTTCGGCAAAATTTGCGAAGAGCACCGTAAACCACAGCCAGAGCGTGATCTGCAGATTAAAACTGAATGCACCCTGATGGCGAAGTGCGTCCCGCACCAGAAGCACGCTCGTAACCACGCTGCCGACTTCCACCACAAACATGACGGGATTGCCCATCATTTTGCGTGGGTGCAGCTTGACGAATGAATCCCAGATCGCGCCCTGCACGATCTTCATGTCCCAAATCGCTTTACCTTTTTTCTCTGCCATAGTTCCTCAGAAAGTCTTGCCGGCTTGCATCAGCAGGTGCTCAAGAATTGGTCCCAGGCTCAACGCGGGGAAGAACGTCAATGCACCCACGATCACGATCACACCTACCAGCAGCATGCTGAACAGCGGCGTGGTCACCGGAAATGTGCCCACCGATGGCGGAACATATTTCTTCTTCGCCAGGTTCCCGGCAATCGCCAGCATGGGAAGAATCATGAAAAAGCGTCCCATCAGCATCGTCATCGCGCCCGCGGTGTTGTACCAGAGCGTGTTCCCGCTCAATCCGCCGAAAGCGGACCCGTTGTTGCCCGCCATTGATGTAAAGGCGTAGAGAATCTGGGTAAGGCCGTGCGGGCCCGCATTGCTGATGCTCGATGTCCCGAATCCCTCCACCGAGGAAATGCCCGCCAGGACCAAGATGACGAACGGGAAGACCAACGTCACCAGCATCGCCATCTTCACGTCGTAGGCCTCGATCTTCTTGCCCAGATACTCTGGCGTGCGCCCGACCATGAGTCCGGCGATGAACACCGCTAGCACCACGTAGATAAGGATTCCGTAAAGCCCCGCGCCTACTCCTCCGAATACGGTTTCACTGAGCATGATGTTGGCCAGCGGCACCATCCCGCCCAGTGGAGTGTAAGAATCATGCCAGCCATTGATGGCGCCGCAGCTCGCGTCGGTCGTGATGGTGGCGAACAGCGTGGAATCCGCAATGCCAAAGCGGACTTCCTTGCCCTCCATGTTGCCGCCAGACTGCATGAGGCTGGCATGCTGATCCACTCCCTTAAGCAGCGGATTGCCCTTGGACTCAGCCCAATAGGCGGTGGTCACGCCGGCCAGAAACAGAGCCGCCATTGCCGCCCAAACCGCCCAGCCATGGCGCTGCGATCCAGTCATGCGGCCCAGCGTGTACGTCAGCCCGGCAGGAATCACAAAAATCGAAAGCATTTGCAAATAGTTGCTTAGCGGTGTGGGATTCTCGAAAGGATGGGCGCTATTGGCGTTAAAAAAACCTCCGCCGTTGGTCCCCAACATCTTGATCGCTTCCTGCGAAGCTACCGGACCCTGGGCGATCACCTGATCGGTTACCGTATCCATCACCGGCTTGCCATCCTGGCCCACCACCGGTTTCCCGTCTGTTCCCACCCGCTGCACCTGCTGTGGCTCGACCAGCTTTGCCGTGTCGTACGGCCTGAAGTTCTGTACCACTCCTTGCGAAACCAGGATCAATGCGTAAACGATGCACGCCGGCAGCAGCACCCAGAGCGTTGTGCGGGTTAGATCAACCCAGAAATTGCCGATGGTCTCCTTTTCCCGCCGCGCGATGCCGCGAATGAACGCAATCGCCAACGCAATGCCCACAGCGGCCGAGGCAAAGTTGTGATACGCGAGCCCAGCCATCTGCGTGAGATAGCTCATCGTGGCC
>WNFP01001616.1_pt1 | contig 17749 bp, 18 predicted proteins | sample 5400201 | NCBI WGS metagenome assembly WNFP01 (sample SAMN13153355, study PRJNA577476) | soil metagenome | isolation source: 115 cm saprolite under Madrone tree | place: USA:California | collected 2016-06-14 | reverse complement strand
TCGGGTTCAGCTTCGCCGGGTGGCGCGCGCGCTGGCCGCTCTGCTGAGCCGGGCGCGCCTCAGTGTGCGCGGGCGTGCTCGAGGCAATACTCGGTGAGCTTGCCCCTGCACTTCTCCTGGCAATCGCAGACGCGGAACTCGAGATTGGGATCGTCAGCGTCGCTGCGGCCGCACTTGGCGCAGACCCGGGCTTTGCGGACGGGCGGCGCGAACGCCGGCGAGACCTTGCGGCGGGCGACGCCGGAGCCCCGGACGCGCGAGCGCAGGGTGGAGCCGCAGAAGAGCAGGAAGTCCGCCAGCGACACGCCCACGGCGGCGCGCGAGGCGAGGTCGCCGGTGACCAGCTCGTAGACCATCAGCACGCCGCTGAGCATGCCCAGGTACTTCACCTTGATCGGCAGGATGAGGAGCAGGACTTCGTAGTCGGGGAACTCCACCGCGAACGCCAGCAGGAGGGCCTCGGCGACGTAGCGTCCGGTCACCGGTCCGAAGACGAAACCGACCGCCAGCGTGCCCAGCGCGCCGAGCAGGAAGAAGAGATCGAATCGGAAGCTGCCCCACTGCGCTTCGAGGGCGCTGCCCATGGTGTGCAGGAACCAGAGCCCGAGGAAGGTCCAGAGCAGGCCGGTCCCGGTGACCGGCCCGGTGGGCGCGAACAGGAACGTCAGGACGCGCCAGACCTCGCCGCGCATGACCGCGTCCGGATCGAGCCAGAGGAGATTGGCCGCTTCCGGCCGGGCGAACACCAACAGATGCAGGACGCCGGAGAGGCCCACGATCCAGAGGATGATCCCTTCCGGCGCATACCGGCCCAGGCGGCGCTCGAGTCTGGCAATGACTTTCTCCACGCCGACCCTGATTAGCATCGCCGTGCTAGAAGGGCGACCCCAGATGGATCCGATCGCGCGATTCACCGAGCTGCTGGAGCGGGCGAGGAAGACTCCGGCCATCGCGGAGCCCACCGGGATGACGCTCTCCACCGTGGGAGCGGACGGGCGGCCCTCCGCTCGAATCGTGCTGCTCAAGGGCGTCGATTCCGACGGGCTGGTGTTCTTCACCAACACACGGTCGCGAAAAGGTCGCGAGCTCGCCGCCCAGGCGGACGTGGCGCTGACGTTCTGGTGGCCCCAACTCGAATCCCAGGTCCGCTTCGAGGGGCCGGCGAGGCCGGTGAGCGCGGCCGAGGCCGACGCCTACTTCGCGACGCGCCCCCGCGTCTCGCAATTGGGCGCCTGGGCCTCCGAGCAGAGCGCTCCGCTGCGCTCCCGCGAGGATCTGGAGAAGAGGTTCGCCGAGCTGGAGCGCAAGTACGAGGGGAAGGACATTCCGCGGCCGCCGCACTGGTCGGGGTACCGGGTGGCGCCCCTGGTGGTCGAGTTCTGGCAGAACCGTCCGGCGAGGCTCCACCAGCGCGAGGTGTACACGCGGAAGGCGCCGGGCGCGCCGTGGACGATGACGCTGCTCAACCCGTAACGTTCAGTTCGCGGAGGGTCTTGAAGTATCGACCGTGGGTCTTCTTGAGGACTTCAAGGTTGGAGGCGACGAGCAAGGGAATCTCGACGTCTCCATTCGGCGTCGCATACTTGCGTTCCCATCGCTCCCGCTGTGCGGATGCCTCTGCCAGAGTATCCGTCTCGTAAGGAACCTCAACCAGGCGACCTTCCGAGCGTTTGTACGCGAGCACGAAGTATCGACTCACAGGAGCTCCAGTTCCCGTTTGAGTCTATCAAGTACCTCGCCGAGCTTGGCAACTGAATCATTCGTCGCGCGTCCTCCATATGCTGCCTCGACACGCTCGAACAGATCGATGTGGTCAGATAGCTCCCTCAAATATTGAATCGTCTGATCCCCTGGCTTGGCCGGGGGGATATTGGGGGCGCCGCCGTACCTGATCTGTCGGCCCCACCGATCGGCGAGCTTCTCGAAGAGGTCAGCCCACTGATGCTGGCGCTCTGTCCGTACTTGAATCTCCACCGTGCGTTGCTGTTCGCGAACGATGATGTGGACTGCCCGATAGCCATGCTGCGGCTTTTCCCTGCGATCTTCCACTGTATGGCTCGGCCATTGACGCAAGAGCTTCTCAACGAAGTCATCCTGGCCCAGCCTCCCTAAAGGAACTACGACCCTCGCCCCTGCAATGTCTTGGATTTGCGAGAGTCGAACCCTTTGGCGCCGCAATTTCTCGATGATGGTCTCCGTAGTCTTCAGGCGGGCCGTGATTTCATTTGACCGAGCTGGAACCAGGCGCAGCTTCTGAACGACATCTCCGAGAACTTGTCCATGGAAGTCGACATATTCCTTTAGGGCCAGTAGGTCGACTTGCGTCGGGGACGCGCCAGTCCGAAGGCGCTGTCCCAGCTTGTCAATCTGGGATTTCGAAACCAATTTATGACTTCGTCTTCGGAGGCTTCGGTCCGACCATGTCCTCTGGGCGGACCCACTGATCGAACTGCTCGGAGGTGAGATAGCCAAGCTTGAGGGCCGCCTCCTTCAGCGTGGTCCCTTCCTTGTGCGCCGTCTTGGCGATCTTCGCCGCCTTGTCGTAGCCGATGTGCGGGTTGAGCGCGGTCACCAGCATCAGCGACTCGCGCATCAGCTTGGCGATGCGCTCGCGGTCCGGCTCGATCCCGACCGCGCAGTTGTCGTTGAAGCTGCGGGCGCCGTCGGCGAGCAGCCGCACCGACTGCAGGAAGTTGTGGATGATCATCGGCTTGAAGACGTTGAGCTCGAAGTTGCCCATCGCGCCGCCCAGGTTGACGGCGACGTCGTTCCCCAGCACCTGGGCGCAGAGCATGGTCATGGCCTCGCTCTGGGTGGGGTTCACCTTGCCCGGCATGATCGAGCTGCCAGGCTCGTTCTCCGGGATCTTGATCTCTCCCAGGCCGGAGCGCGGCCCCGAGGCGAGCCAGCGCACGTCGTTGGCGATCTTCATCAGCGAGACCGCCAGCGTCTTCAGGGCGCCGTGCGCGAACACCAGCGCATCGTGGGTCGCGAGCGCCTCGAACTTGTTGGGCGCCGAGGTGAATGGATGGCCCGTCAGCTTGGAGATCTCCGCCGCCACCCGGTCGGCGAACTCCGGATGCGCGTTCAACCCCGTCCCGACTGCGGTGCCGCCCAGCGCCAATTCCCGGAGGTGCTGGAGCGCGCTCTCCACGTGCCGCAGCCCGTGATCGAGCTGCGCCACCCAGCCGCTGATCTCCTGTCCCAGCGTCAGCGGCGTCGCGTCCTGCAGGTGCGTGCGCCCGATCTTGACGATGTCCCGGAACTCCTCCGACTTGTGCGCCAGGGTGTCGCGCAGCTGGCGGACGGCCGGGATCAGCTGATCGACGATGGCGGGCACGGCGGCCACGTGCATGGCGGTGGGGAAGACGTCGTTCGACGACTGACCCTTGTTCACGTCGTCGTTGGGATGGACCAGTCGCTCCTCGCCGCGCCGGCCGCCGAGGATCTCGCTGGCCCGGTTCGCCAGCACCTCGTTCATGTTCATGTTCGTCTGCGTGCCCGAGCCGGTCTGCCAGACCGCGAGCGGGAACTCGCCGTCGTGCTTTCCGGCGATGACTTCGTCGGCGGCCTGGACGATGGCCTTTCCCTTCTTCGCGTCGAGCACGGCCAGGTCCATGTTGACCTTCGCGGCGGCGCGCTTCACCTGGGCGAGCGCCTTGATCAGAGCCGCCGGCATCTTCTCGGTGCTGATCTTGAAGTTGGTCAGCGAGCGCTGCGTCTGCGCGCCCCAGAGGCGGTCCTCGGGGACCTCGATGGGGCCAAAAGTATCCTTCTCGATGCGGATGGCCATGCGCGCCTTCCTGCGGGAGTGCGCGCGGTGCATAGCGCCGTTGGCGGCGCTAAACAAGCGGAGCGCCGATTTGTTGACCGGGCCTGGAACGGCCGTAGCGTTCGCCCCGTGCAAGAGCGATTCGACTCGGAACCAACTGCGCCGGTGGCGATTCCCATCTCCGATCCTCCGATCGCTCCAGTGGCCGTCTCGTTCGCCTCCGGTCCCTCGGCGGAGGACAGGGCGGACCGCCTCCCCCGCCGCGGAGGCGCGCTGTCCTCGCGCGGCCGCCGGGCCGCGGGATGGGCCGTCGACCTGGTCCTCCTGGCGCCGCTGGCTGCCGCCCACGTGGTCGTGGCGGCCCGTCTTGGAGGGCCTCCACAGCCGTTGCTCAGCGTGGTGCTCGCGGCCCCGTGGCTCTGGCTCGCTCTCGGGATGGGGCTTGCGCTCGCCTGGTCGTGGATCTTCGTCGCGCTCTGGAGCCGGACGCCGGGGATGGCGTGCACCGGCCAGCGGCTGCGGACGGCTCGGGGAGGCGCGCCAAACCCGGTGCTTGCCTTCGCGCGGGCCCTCCTGGCCGTGGTTTGCTCGGCCCCGGGGCTGTTCGGATTCGCGCTGGCGTTCTTCGACCGGCGGCGCCAGACCTTGCACGACAAGCTCTGCGGGTGCGTCGCCGACGTTGACTGATCCACTGGGCGGCCGTTAGGCTCCGCCGCCGTGGCAGAAGCGAAACAGTACGTCCTCCCCATGCCTCGCAAGCGCGGGGTGATCTTCTTCCTGCTGGCGAACGCGTTCGCGTTCGCGCTCTGCGGATGCGTCTGGGCGCTGTTCTGGTACGGCGACTTCTTCACCCCGGCGGCGCGCGCCATCTGGGGCTTCCTCGCCGCGAATTCCGGCTGGACGGTGGGCGCCGCGCTCTCTCCCCTCTTCGCCGCGCTGGTGCTGGGCTACGGCTACATGCGCCGCGCCATGGCCCGGCGCGCGCGGGAAAAGGCAGAGATGCTTGCGCTCGCGGCGCGGCGCGCGGGAACGGAGCTGCCGCAATAGCTCTGCTCGCTCTCCTCTTCGCGGCGGTGACGGTGCCGGCGACTGCGGACGTGGTGGTCTCGGTCGAGGACGCCTCCGGCGTGCGGGCCATGCTGGCGAAGGCCGGCACTCATTCGCCTTCGCTGTCGCCCGAGTCGATGGGCGCGTCGATGCAGCAGCGGGTGGGAGTCGATCTGCTCGCGGAGGATGCCGCCTGGGGGCTTGCACGGAAGGGCGCCCGGCTGCTGGTCTTCTCGCGAGGCGCGGTCGGGCTGAGCGCTCCGGTGAAGAATGCCGCCGCGGCGAAGAAGATGCTCTCCTCCTGGCTGGCGGAGAGGCCGGGGCGGGCGGGACGCGTCATCCGGTCGCGGCTGTTCACCGCGTCCGGACAGGGCGCGGCTGCCCTCGTCCCGGCCATGTCCCGCCAGACTGCATTGACCGGGGAGCTCGCCGCGCGCGCGAAGGGGCCTGTCTGGGTCTGGGCGCGGCTGGCGGATCCGCTGCGCGCGATGGTCCTGTCGTTGGACGCGGGCGGACAGGGTCTGGTCGCCCGCGGCACGGTGACCGCGACCGGTCCTCTCCTCAGCGGCCGCCCTCCAGCGGGATGCGAGGGCGCGATCGCCTGTGTCCGGGCCGGCCTCGCACCGGCGGGGCGCGTGACGCTCGCGACCGTGCTCCAGCGGTTGGGCCTGGTTCCGCAGCCCGAGCTCGCCACCGCCACGCGCGTCGAGGAGCGGATCGAGAGCGTCGAGGTGAGACAGCTCTCGGGACCGGGCTCGCTGGCGCGCGCGCTCCCGCTGAAGGCGGTGTTCGAGGGCCCCGAAGCCGATGGACCGGCTTTGCAGGGGCGGATCGACCTGAGCGCGATCGGCGCAGCGCTCGCCGAGCTGACTCCGCTCGATGCGCTGCGCGGGCCGGTGGCCGCCGGAACCTACGCGTTCCAGGTCGTGTACGGGCGGCTCCTGCGCAACGCGGGTCCCCTGACGTTCACCGGAGACCCGCGCGAGAACGGAGCGGACGTGGAAGTGCGGCTGCCGCTCCGCTAGTCTCCGTCGTAGATGCCGACCGCCCCCGACTGGAACGCCACGATGATGCGGCGCTTCGTCGTCGCGGTCGCGGGCTGCACCTGGATGTCCAGCACCGCGCTGCCCGCCCTGGAGCCAAGGGCGGCGGAATCGTAATGCATCACCGTCCCGTCCTGCTTGAGGCGCGTCAGTCCGCCGCCGTTCAGGTACCCGACCCAGATGCTCTCGTCCGTCGGATCCTTCGCGAGCGCTCCGACTCCGTTGGACTTGAGCACCTGGTTGTCCAGCTTCGCATCGGCGAGGAAATGTCCGTCGTGGTCGACGATGCGGATGCCGTTCAACGCGGAGCCGATCCAGGCGCTCCCGTCCTTCGTCACAGCGATGCCCCTCGCGGCGTCGATGACGAAATCGCCAGGATTGTCCTTGTCGGGTTCCTGCGACAACCAGTACTGGGGCCCAGGAATCAGGCGGCGCTCGCCTCTGGGGTCGGGCCAGATGTCCATCCGGTTCCAGAAAGCCGCCTGTGCGGCCGGGTCGTCCGCGATGTTGCCGGGATTGTGATCCCGGCTCACGTAGAGTTCGGTCCGGTCCGCGGCATTGAAGAAGTCGCCAAGCTCCTCGCCGAATCGGAAGCGCGTCGTCCTGTACTTGCCACCGAACCAGACGTCGTAGAGGGTGTTTCCCGAGCTGTCCACGTGCGGCACCGTGTCGACTGCGACGCCGTAGTAGTCGCCGGTCAGGAACCTGCCCTTGGCGTCGTTGATCGCCGGATGTGAGTGCTCCAGGTTGCCCGAGCAGCCGCGGTGGCCGTTACAGGCGGCGTTTCCGCCGTAGTCCGCGAGGCCCATCGCGTATCCGTGGTTCCCGCCGAACCAGATGAACCCGTGATCGTTGGGATCGCCGACGCGCCACTTCGAGCCGCGCTGCCAGACGATGCGGAAGATGGTGCAGAGCTTTTCCCGGCCGGCCTGCTCGTGGGTGACCTCGCCAGGGCCGCTGAAGATGTCGTAGTGGGCGACGTTGATCCCGCTGCCGTTCAGCACGACGCGGTCGGCGTCACCGCTCTTGTAGACCGACGGGATGGCGCATGAATGTGGCGCGGTACCATCAGGGCATTGCTTATCCCACTCGTCCTCGCAGTCGCCCTTGCCCTGGTACCCGACGTACGCGCTCGAACCCGGCCCGCCGGTGATGCTGATGGCCGGCGTCTCGCTCAGGCTGGGGTTCGAATCCGCGGGTGAGCCGTCCGGCAGAAAGCCATACGGATGCAAGCCGTCCGCGATGGTGAATTGCTGGAACCCCTGCGCGCCGGCGCGCTGGACGTAGATGCCGTTCGACCGGGCCGCGACCCAGATGTTCCCGTTCTCGTCGGCCGAAGCTCCCACCACGTTCCCCGAAGGCAGCCCACTGGACGCGAACGTCCAGCCCTTGCCGTCCTGGACGGTCATGATATCGCCCGGTGTCCACACCACGGTCCCGGCGTCCGTGCCCCCGTCGATGCCGCCGTAGCCGGCGTCCTGACCCGCATCGGTACCACCGTCATTGCCCGCATCGGCTCCAGTGTCGTGGCCGGCGTCGACCCCCGCATCCGCGGGTGGCAAGACTTCGCCGGAGCCGCCGCCGCCCCCGCAGGCAACCGCCACCGCTACGACCGCCGCCGCCGCCAACAGGCCAAACGTCCAACGCATGGTTCTTCCCCCGGGTCTGCTGCAGAGCAGGGGGCGTGCCAGCGGCCGCACGGGAGCGTGGGGGAGGCGTTGGGAAACGCGGTTCTCACCGGTGACGACGCGGCCGGAGCATGTCGGAGTGCCGCGATACAATCGGAGAAGGGCGGGGGCGCGGGGCCCCCTGTACAGAGTAGAGAAGGCGCGCCAGTGAAACATCGAGGTCCGTCCACGTCCAGACGCAGCCCGCAGCCGCTGCTATTCAATCCGGCCATGGATGCCGAGGCTTGCTACAGGGCGATCGAGGGCCGCGACGGGCGGTTCGCCGGCCGGTTCTTCCTCGGCGTCCGGACCACCCACGTCTACTGCCGGCCCGGCTGCCCGGCCCGCCTTCCCCGTCGCGAGAACGTGATCCTCTTCCCGTCGGCCGCCGCGGCCCAGGCAGCGGGATTCCGGGCTTGCCTGCGTTGCCGGCCCGACGCCGCGCCCGGTTCTCCGGCGCAAGCGGGAACGGCCGCCACCTTGTCGCGCGCGCTGCGGCTCCTGGAAGAGTCGGGAGAGGCGGCCGGCCTCGCCGACCGCCTGGGCATCACCGACCGCCACCTGCGCCGCCTCTTCGCGCGGCACCTGGGCGCGTCTCCGGCGGAAGTCCTGCGGACGCGGCGGCTGCACCTGGCGCGGCAGCTCCTGGAGAACTCTCCCCTCCGCATCATCGACGTCGCGCACGCGTCCGGCTTCCACAGCCTGCGGCGGTTCAACGAGGCGGTCCGGCGCGGATTCGGGCGCACGCCCTCGCAGCTGCGGACCCGGCCGGCGGAAGCGGGCGCGGAGCTCTCCCTCAAGCTTCCGTTCCACCCGCCGCTCGATTTCGAAGCGCTGCTGGCATTCTTCGCCCAGCGCGCCTTGCCCGGCGTCGAGGAAGTCGATGGCGGAGCCTGGCGCCGGCGGCTGCCGGAAGGATGGCTCCAGGTGCGGCGCGCCGGTCCGGCCCACCTGGAAGCGCGCATGCCGGCGGCGCTGGCTCCCCGCGCGCTGCAGATCGCGGCGCGCATCCAACGCGTGTTCGATCTGCGCGCGGACCCGCGGCCCATCGTCGAGCACCTCTCGGCCGATGCGGCGCTCGAGCCGTTCCTCCGGCCGGGTCTGCGCGTGCCCGGCGCCTGGGATCCCTTCGAGATGGCCGTCCGGGCGATCCTCGGACAGCAGATCTCGGTCGGTCACGCGCGCGCGATGGCGGTGGACCTGGTCACGCGGTTCGGCGCCTTCCCGACGGCGGCACAGCTGGCGGACGCCGAGCTGCGCGGGATGCCGGGCGCGCGGGCGAGCGCGATCGCCGGATTCGCGCGTGCGGTCCGGGACGGCGCGATGCTCCTGGACGGAGCGCATGAGCTGGACGCAACGGTCGCTGCCCTTGGCGAGCTGCCTGGAATCGGAGATTGGACCGCCCAGCTCGTCGCGCTGCGCGGACTGGGGGAGCCCGACGCGTTCCCCGCCGCGGATCTCGGACTCTGCAAGGCGCTCCAGCTCACGCCGCGCGCTCTGCGCGAGCGCGCGGAGCGCTGGCGTCCCTGGCGGGGCTATGCCGCCGCCGCAATCTGGCTTTCTTGAAGGAGCAACGCATGCTGCGCATCGATACCGTCGAAACTCCCATCGGCCCGGTCCACCTCGCGGTGGAGGGCGACGCCTTGCGGGCCTTGCGCTTCGAGGAACCGTTCGAAGGCACCCACGAGCGCACCGCCGTCAGCGAGCGCGTGCGCGCGTACTTCGCCGGCGACTTGCGGGCGCTCGAAGGCGTTCAGGTCGATCCCGAAGGCACCCCGTTCCAACGGCGCGTCTGGTCGGCGCTGCGCGACATCCCGCCGGGAGAGACGCGCAGCTACGGAGAGCTCGCCCGCCTGCTCGGCACGCACCCGCGCGCCGTGGGCTCCGCCAACGGCGCCAACCCGGTGTGCCTGGCGATCCCCTGCCACCGAGTCATCGCCTCCGATGGAAAGCTCTGCGGCTACGCCTGGGGCGAAGAGCGGAAGCGCTGGCTCCTCGCGCACGAGCGCGGCTAGCGCCGCCGGGCGAGCAGCCCCTCGCCCGGCGATTGCCTGGATGAACGTTCGCCCCCACGTTCCGTACGCGGACGTACGCCGCGCGGGGGCAAGGAATGCGGCCGGGCGGGTGGTGGGGACTCGCGGCAGCGCTGGTGCTGGGCTGCGGCGGCGGAAGCGGGGGCGGCGGCTCGGTCGCCCCCGGTTCGCATTCGCTCGCCATCCATGTCAAAGGCTCAGGGACGGTGCAGAGCGTGGCTCCGCCCGTCTCGTGCCGCGCCGACTGCCGGCAGGACGTCGCGGGGGGCGGAACGGTGCTGTTGACCGCCACTCCCGACGCGGGCAGCGCGTTCGCCGGATGGCAAGGCGACTGCACCGGCACCGCGGCCTGCTCGGTGGCGATGGACGGCGACCGTTCGGTCAGCGCCCTGTTCACCGCTTCGGTCGCGACGTTCCGGGTGACGGTGATCTCGACCGGCAGCGGAACCGGCCGGGTGACCTCGAGCCCCGCTGGAATCGATTGCCCCGGCACCTGCGGCATGTCCGCTCCGATGGGCACGTCGGTGGCCTTGAGCGCGCAGCCCGCCGCCGACTCGAGGTTCTTCGGTTGGGGCGCGGCGTGCCAGGGCAGCGGCACGTGTACGCTGAGCGCTTCCGGGGACGCGTGGGTGGACTTCGAGAAGAACGCCCCGCCCGCGCAATGCGCGGGTCTCGCGCTCGCGCCCCCGGCGGCGATGCGCGTCTCGGTGGGCGGCCCGAACGAGCCAGGGTGCGGATCCGGCATCGGGGACTCCCTCGGCACCATCGGCCTGGAGACCACGGACTTCGTCCACGTCGGCTCGCACGCGACGTTGCTGCACTTCATGGACGGGAACACGGGCCAGCAGCTCAACTGGACCGGTCACAACGGCTCCAACGGCTCCTCTACCCGATGGGCGCCGCAGCCACAGGGCTTCGTCGTCGCGTACTTCTCCGGCCCGCTCTCCGGCTCGTATCTCACCCTCGAGTCCTGGGACCATCGCGGCCAGCTCGCGCGCAGCAGCCCGGCGATGTGGGGGGACATGCTGACCAGAGGCGCGCCCCGGGGCGGCCTGCTGGTCGCCGGCAAGTTCAGCTGGATCACCGACACTCCGAGCAAACGGCAGGCATGGATGTTCGGGCCGGATCTGAACGTCCTCTGGGCCCAGGATCTCGCTTCACGGGGCGCCATCTTCGGGACGGGCTGCGACCCCGACAACCGCTGCTTGATCATCAGCAACGGCGGGGGCGGCGCCATCTCCGCCCAGTGGTTGGACGCGAACGGAGCGGCGCTCACCGGCGAGTTCACGCTGCTGGACAGCTTCCAGGCGGGGCCCAGCACCTGGTTCGAGACGGCGCCCTGGATCGGCGGCGGCCTCGCGGTGCGCCGGGTGGATCAGCAGAACGACGAAAAGGGACACGCCTATCGCACGGCGCAGTGGCTGGTGACGGTGGGTGCCGGTCAGCCGCGCCCCGTGCCCGCCCCGCAGTGGCTCAAGGACCGGCCGAACACCAACCTCGCCTTCGCCCGCGGCGGCAAGGGGTACGCGCTCCTGCCGATGGGGGCGCCCGACGTCCAGTGCGCGCAGCGGATCGAGATCGTCGCGCCGGACGGGACCAGCTGCGATTCGCTGGACGCGACCATCGCCGCGGGCCGCTGCCGGACCGAGGACATGACGGTGACGCTGGGCGGAACCCCGGTTCAGGAGATGCCGGCCGATCCTTCGCAACCGCCCATCTGCTCGTACCGCTGGTGGAAGGACGCGCTGCGCTGACGGCCCTTTGCCCGGCGCGCGGCTTTGGGTAGGGTGCCGCGCGCCATGAGCGAACGGACCAAGGGTCAGCCGCCGGAGCCGGCCGGGGGGACGTCGTCGGCCCAACGGCAGGAGCGGCTCGCCGGTCTCTCTCCGCGAGAGAAGCTGGCCGCTCTCGACGCGCAGGCCGAGCTGGGCGGCGGTCTCGACCGGATCGAGAAGCAGCACCAGGAAGGAAAGCTCACGGCCCGGGAGCGGATCGAGCTGCTCGTCGATCCCGGCAGCTTCATCGAGCTGGACAAGTTCAAGACGCATCGCGCGGACGACTTCGGGATGTCGGAGAAGAAGATCCTCGGCGACGGCGTGGTCACCGGGTACGGCACCGTGGAAGGCCGCCAGGTCTTCGTCTTCGCGCAGGACTTCACCGTCTTCGGCGGCTCCTTGAGCGGCGCCTACGCGGAGAAGATCTGCAAGGTGATGGACCTGGCGGTGAGCACCGGCTGTCCGGTGGTCGGCCTCAACGACTCGGGCGGCGCCCGCATCCAGGAGGGCGTGGTCTCGCTGGCCGGATACGCGGAGATCTTCTACCGCAACGTCTCCGCCAGCGGCGTCGTTCCCCAGCTCAGCGCCATCCTCGGGCCCTGCGCCGGCGGCGCGGTGTACTCGCCGGCGATCACCGACTTCATCGTGATGGCCAAGGGCAGCTCGTACATGTTCATCACCGGCCCCGACGTGATCAAGACGGTCACGCACGAGGAAGTGACCAAGGACGACCTGGGCGGCGCGCAGGCCCACAACGCTCGCAGCGGCGTGGCGCACTTCGCCGCCGAGGACGAGCCGGCAGCCATCCGCGCCCTGCGCGAGCTGCTCTCGTACCTGCCCTCCAACAACCTGGAGGACCCGCCGGCGGTGGCCACCGACGACCCGCTCGACCGGCGCGACGAGGCGCTCAAGACCATCGTGCCGGAACATCCGAACAAGCCGTACGACATCAAGGAAGTGATCCGCGCGGTGGTGGACGACCGGCAGTTCTTCGAGGTGCACGAGCACTTCGCCCGGAACATCGTCTGCGGATTCGCCCGCCTGGGCGGACGGAGCGTCGGCGTGGTCGCCAACCAGCCCGCGGTGCTGGCCGGCGTCCTCGACATCGACGCCAGCCGCAAGGCGGCGCGCTTCGTGCGCACCTGCGACGCGTTCAACATCCCGCTGGTCACCTTCGTCGACGTCCCGGGCTTCTTGCCCGGCACCGCGCAGGAGTGGGGCGGGATCATCACGCACGGGGCGAAGCTCCTCTACGCCTTCGCCGAGGCCACGGTTCCCAAGCTGACCGTGATCACCCGCAAGGCGTACGGAGGCGCCTACGACGTGATGGCGTCCAAGCACATCCGGGCCGACGTGAACCTGGCCTGGCCCACCGCGGAGATCGCGGTGATGGGCCCGGACGGCGCGGTGAACATCGTCTTCCGCAACGAGCTGGCGAAGGCGAAGGACGCGGAGAAGGCCAAGCAGGACCTGGTGCAGAAGTACCGCGACACCTTCGCCAACCCGTACAAGGCCGCGGAGCTGGGATACGTGGACGAGGTGATCCTTCCCGAGGACACCCGGCCGCAGCTCTGCCGCGCCCTGCAGATGCTGCGCAACAAGCGGCAGGATGTCCCCCAGCGCAAGCACGGGAACATCCCGCTCTGAACCGCGAGCTCACGCTGCTCGACGCCGTGGGGATCTCCGCGCGGCCAAGGCTCGCGGAATGGACCTTCGCCGCCCTGCTCCTCGCGGTGGGAATCGGCTGCTGGACAGCCACCGCCCTGGCGCGAAAAATTCTGGCGCCCAGGCCGTAAGATCCCTCCGTGCGCTGGAACGTCGAAGAACGGGTGCGCCGGATCCGCTGGGTTTTCCTGCCGATAGGGCTCTGCGCCCTGGTCGCGGTGGGCGCGCATGCCGCGGCGGACGTGGTGGGCGACCGGGTGCTCTGGCTGGTCGACCGGGTCGATGCGTTCTTCGATTGGATCTGGTCGGCGTGGTCGTTCACCGCGCCGCTGGTCGACGTGGTCGGCCTCACGCAGCGGACCTGGTTCGCGCGCGCCGTCGCGCTCGTCTGGGAGCTCCTGGCGGACGCGCTGATCGCGGTCCCGCTCCTGGGATACGCCGAGCGCGAGCCGAAGGAGGAGTGGAACGCCGCCCGCGAGGTCCTGCGGCGCGTCCGCTCTCCTCTCCGTCTGGTCCGGCCGGCGGCCACGCTGCTGGTCGCGGTCGCCGGCGCGTACTCGATTGCCCGGGCGGTGCAAGGCTCGGTGCAGCTGACGCTGCACGTGTTCTGGATCGCCTGGCTGGCCCGCGCCGTCACGCTGATCGGCCTGCTCGTCCTGCTCGCCCCGCGCGCGGTGTTCCGCTCCCTCGAGCACGGCCCCGGCGCGCGCTACCGGATCCCGGCCGCGGTCGTTCTCCTTCCCTTGATGCTGGCGGCCGCGCTCTCCTTGCGATGAAGACTCGCGCGCCCTCCATGGAGCTCGCTTCGCTGAAGAGGCGCCTGCCCTTCGCCGAGCTCCTGCTCTGTGCCCTCTGCCTCTGGGCCGCATGGTACCGCACACCCGCCGGCGCGCTGGTGCGCTCGATCGGAGCCTGGATCTTCGGTACCCGCACCAACGCCCGGCCATTGCTCGCGTATTTCGGAGCCGGCACGCTGGTGCCTCCCCGACCTCCGCCCATCCTGACCGGTCCGATCCCGCCCGCGCAGGTGCTGGCCTACGGCGCCGGCGCCGTCCTGGAGGTCTCGCCAGCCGAGGTGGCACCGCGACTGCGAGAGCTCTCGCAGCGGCTCGGCTCCGACGATGCCGCCCTCCTGGCGACGTTCTGCGGCGAGGAGACAGCACGCTACGCCCTCGATCAGGCCCGCTCCTCGGCCCTCGACGACCTGTCCCGGGCGCTTCCGCCGCACTCGGAGACCTGCGTGGGGCAAGCGGCGCAGGCAGCGATGCTCGCCGGTGCATATGCACTCGGCTGGCCGCTCCCTGAGTCCGTGCGGATCACGTCCCCCTTCGGCGTCCGCGAGCATCCCATGCTGGGCGGGAACAGGCTGCACACCGGCGTGGACCTGGCCGTTCCGCTGGGGACGCCGGTGCGCGCGGTCGGCGCGGGCATCGTCCGGCGTGCGAGCAGCGACGGGATCAACGGCCGGATCGTGATCCTCGACCATGGCCGCGGAGTCGTCACCACCTACTGCCACAACGACGCGCTGCTGGTGCACGACGGGCAGCACGTCGAGAAGGGGCAGATCCTCGCCCGCTCCGGCAAGAGCGGCCGGACCACCGGGCCGCACCTGCACTACCAGATCGATCTCGCGGGCGAGCCCGTCGATCCGCTCCGCTTCCGCGCCCAGCGACCAAGGACCGCATCAGGCGCAACGGACTGAGCGCGGCGCCGGTTCTCGCCGCGCCCACTTCTGGTAGGTTCGCCGCCGTGAGCATCCGCAAGGTGTTGATCGCCAACCGAGGCGAGATCGCCGTCCGCGTCGCCCGCACTTGCAAGGAGATGGGCATCGCCACCGTCGCGATCTACAGCGACGCCGACCGCGCGGCGCTGCACGTGCGCGCCTGCGACGAGGCGGTCCGCGTCGGCCCTCCGCCCTCGCGCGAGAGCTACCTGGCGATCGAGAACGTGATCGCGGCGTGCAAGGCCACCGGGGCCGACGCGGTCCACCCGGGATACGGCTTCCTCTCGGAGAATCCAAAGTTCGCGCGCGCATGCGCCGCGGCCGGCGTGACGTTCATCGGTCCGCCGCCCGAGGCGATGGAGGAGATGGGCGAGAAGACCCGCGCCCGGCGCAAGGCGACCGAGGCCGGCGTCCCCGTGGTCCCCGGGCTGAAGGAGCCCATCCCCGAAGGCGGCGAGCAAGCCGCCAAGGAGTTCGCGCGCTCGATCGGCTACCCCATCATGCTCAAGGCGGCGGCGGGCGGTGGGGGAAAGGGGATGCGCCTGGTCACCGACCCCAAGGACTTCGACTCGGGCCTGGCCACCGCGCGGCGGGAAGCGCTGGGGGCCTTCGGCGACGGCCGCGTCTACATCGAAAAAGCGGTGGCCCGGCCGAGGCACATCGAGATCCAGGTCTTCGCCGACAGGCAGGGGAGCTGCATCTGGCTGGGCGAGCGGGAATGCAGCGTGCAGCGGCGCCATCAGAAAGTGATCGAGGAGACGCCCAGCGCCCTGGTCACTCCCGAGCTGCGCGCCCAGATGGGCACCGTGGCGGTGAAGGCGGCCAAAGCCGTCGGATACGTGGGCGCGGGCACCTGCGAGTTCCTGGTCGACGGAACCACGCACCAGTTCTTCTTCCTGGAGATGAACACGCGCCTGCAGGTCGAGCACCCGGTGACCGAGCTCTGCACCGGACTCGACCTGGTGCGCTGGCAGATCGAGGTCGCAGCCGGCGGCAAGCTGCCCTGGGCGCAGGACGACGTGCTCCGGAACCTGCGCGGGCACGCGATCGAGGCGCGCTTGTACGCGGAGGATCCAGCGCGCAATTTCCTGCCGAGCCCCGGAACCATCCTCGACCTGCGCCTGGCCGAAGGGCCCGGCGTCCGCAACGATTCCGGAGTGGAGAGCGGGAGCGAGGTGCCGCGGTACTACGACCCGATGATCGGCAAGCTGGCGGTCTGGGCCCGCACGCGCGAAGAGGCCATCGCCCGACTCGGGCGCGCGTTGGGCGAGACGGTGGTGAAGGGCATCACCACCAATACGTCGTACCTGCGGCGCGTCCTCGGGCTGGAGGAGTTCCGCAAGGGCGACTACGACACCGGCCTTCTCGCGCGCGCCCAGGATCGGCTGCTTCGGCGCGAGAAGACAGGTGAGGAGGACATCGCGCTGGCCGCCGCGGCCATCTGGCAGCTCGAGCAGGACCGGCGCGCCGCCCTGCGCCAGCCGGCAGCGGCGCCGGCGGACTCCCCCTGGGCGCGCGCCGGCCGGATGCGGGCGCTGCGGAGGCCGCGATGAGGTACACCGCGGTCATCGGCGGCGAGGAGCGGATCGTCGAGGTCACGCCGCGCGAGAACGGGTATCGCGTCTCGATCGGAAGCGAAGTCCTCGACGTCGACGCGGTCCATCTTCCCGGCGGGGCGCTCAGCCTCATCGTCGGAACCCGCAGCTATCGCTGCGACGTCGAGCCCGGTCGGGACGGGCGGCTCTCGGTGCTGGTAGGGAGCAATGTCTACCCGCTGGAGATGCTGGACGAGCGGAAGCTGCGGATGCGGCGCGCGACGGGGAAGTTCAAGCTGGAAGGCCCGCAGCGGGTGGACGCTCCGATGCCGGGCAAGGTCGTGCGCGTCCTGGTGAAGACGGGAGACGAAGTGCAGGAGGGTCAAGGGCTGTTGGTGGTGGAAGCGATGAAGATGGAGAACGAGCTGAAGAGCCCCAAGGCGGGCAAGGTCACCGAGTTGCACGCGGTCGAGGGAGCCGCGGTGGAGTCCGGCGCGAAGCTGGTGGTCGTCGCATGAGCAAGGAGCCTGCCTACCTGCACGGGACCTCCGAGGCGGAGCAGGGGCGCCTCTCGCTGCTGAACCGGCTCTTGAACGAAGCGGCGATGAAGGAGCTGGCCATCCGGCCGGGCGAGTCGATCGTCGACTTCGGTTCCGGGCTCGCGCAGCTCGCGCTGGACATGGCGCGGGCGTCCGGAGTCCGGCTGGTGGGCATCGAGCGCAGCGAAGAGCAGCTCTTGCGGGCCCAGCGTCACGAGCTCCTCGATCTGCGCCGGGGCGACGTCAGCGATCCGCCGTTGCGGGATCGCGAATGGGGCTCCTTCGACCTCGCGCACGCGCGCTTCGTGCTCGAGCACGTGCGCGACCCGCTGGCGGTGGTGCGGCACATGGTGCGCGCGGTGCGCCCGGGCGGACGCATCGTGCTGCAGGACGACGACCACGACGTCTTCCGCTGCTGGCCGGAGCCCGCCGGCTTCGGCGCGCTCTGGCGCGCGTTCCAGCGCAGCTACGACCGGATCGGCTGCGACCCGTACGTCGGCCGGCGGCTGGTCTCGCTGCTCCACGAGGCAGGCGCCGCGCCGGTGCGCTCGACCTGGATCTACTTCGGGTCCTGCGCGGGGGAACCGAAGTGGGCCGGATTCGTGGAGAACCTCCACAGCCAGCTCCAGGGGGCGCGGGAGGCGATGATGGACGGCGGCCTCCTCGGCGCCTTGGAGATCGACGCCGCGCTGGCCACCTTCCTCGAGTGGTCCCGGAGGCCCGAGGCGGCCATCTGGTATGCGGTGTGCTGGGCGGAAGGAGCACGCAGATGACGGCGCTGGAGAAATGGGCGCGCGAGGTCTACGGCAAGGCGGCGGAGAAGCCGGGGGCGCTGCGCAAGGCGCTCTTCCAGACCACTTCCGGCATCGAGATCGAGCCGCTGTACTCTCCCGACGCGCCGCCCCCCTCCATCGGCTTCCCGGGCCAGTTCCCGTTCACCCGGGGCGTGC
>WNFP01001615.1_pt1 | contig 17750 bp, 9 predicted proteins | sample 5400201 | NCBI WGS metagenome assembly WNFP01 (sample SAMN13153355, study PRJNA577476) | soil metagenome | isolation source: 115 cm saprolite under Madrone tree | place: USA:California | collected 2016-06-14 | reverse complement strand
CGCCGCGTTCGAAGCGCTCCAGCGCGAAACGGATCGCCAGGTGTTCGGCCAGCTGCACGATCACCGACTCGTCCGGCTTGGCGTTCGGAGCTTGCGCCGCCAGGCTTGCGAGAGCTTGTTTCAACGTATCTTGCGCGCGGCCCGGCAATTGCGACATCTGCTCCTGGAATGCACCGGCCGCGGCCACGCCACCCTGCCCTGTGCCAACGTGCCCAAAGCTCGTCAGCGCGCTGAGAATCCCATAGATCTCTTCTTCGCTCGGCTCGCCATGCCCGCCGCTTCCGCTTCCCTTTCCCGCACCGAGCCCAGCACCCAGCGCCCCGGGCGACCCAATTCCGCCACTAGCGGCTACTCCAGAAATAGAAATGGTGGCCGACCCGCTGCCGCCTGCGGTCCAAAAGCTTGCACCCGGCCCTGTCCCAGTGCTTGTTCCCCCGCCGCCGGTCCCTCCGCCGTTACCTGACCCAGTACCGGCGTGTCCGGCTGCACCGGAATCTTCTGCGCCCGGAGCTCCTTCAGCAGGCGTAGGTCCGCCTGGGCCCGGCCCAGGAACTCCACCGCTTTTCGAACCCTGCGCCGCGGCAATCAATTCGAGCAGCTTCTGAGGGTCGTTCAACCACTGTCTGAATTGTTCTTGGTCGCCGCCAAGCGATGCGGCAGCAATCTGAGCGGCCATGCTCGCGTCTTTCAGCCGCGCATCCGTGGCCACAAAGCAAATCTCATTGATGCGGATTCCCTGCGCGCCCTCGAGGGCGGCTTTCAGTTGCAGTGCCAGCTCGGCTGGTTTCGCTTTGCCCGTCGGAAAGGCGCGCGCGAACCGGCCAATCTCTTCTTCCGTGACGGAAGCGAAAAACTGCACGCTGGCCACGCCCGCCGCCGAAAGCAGTTGCGCAAATTGCTTTTCAGCGGGGAATCCTTCGAGAGGCACACCATCCAGCAATAGCTGCGAATTCGTCGCTCCCAGCAACAGCCCCCCGTCAGTCCCCATGGGGATGGCGCTGCGCAGCTCCTGCCAGGCAACGCGCAGCAGTTCGATGGTCCGGGTATGCTCATGGCCGTACAGCCGGGCAAACTTCAGGAGGATGTTAAGGCTTCTTACGAATGCGCGTCCGGCCGCTGTTTTTGGGTCTGCTTTCATCTTACGCCGCGTGGGCCTTCAATAGAACTTCCTCACTAGTACCGTAGGGTTAGTCGCCCTCCGCCGCAATGGTACAGCGGTCCCATGTGCCCGGGCGGTCAAGCCACCATGAGGACGGGCAGGACCCTGACCGAACGGACAGGTTACCGGAAGGCGAGGTCAGGTGAGAAGGGGATGTCCCTGCCGCGAAAAAAATCGCAACGCGCTGTGTCTAGCTCTTCGAGATCGCCACGCGGCCGCGGCGCCGCGTGCGATTCGTGACCTGGGCAACCATGGGCAGCCCACCTAGCTCCAGCAATAATTTCCGTAAGCGGTAACGTTCATCCAGATCCATGTCCACGAATTCGAATGCCATCGCCTGAGGCCGCGCTCCGCGGACAATTGCCTGCGCCTTGATGTTGCGCACGCCCAGCGAGAATTTCAGCGACAACAGCGAGCCCGGAGCCAGATGGCGTTCTCCGGAACCGATCCCGCCTCCCAGGTTTAGCTCCGGAATGGACAGTCTGAAGTTTTCCCGCAAGTTCGTCGTCACCGCAATGAGGTTGCGCGAAAGCTTCACGCGCGCGTAGCGCCGCTGCCGGATCACGGAAGCATTGGGATCGGGATCCGTGGGTTCGAGCGTCAGTTCCTTGCGGTCGATTCCGCTGGCGGCAACCTTTTCCATTCCCACGGCCTGATCGACGCGCAGCAATGCCTGCGCCGCGGCGATTCTCAATTCGTTTGGATACACCCAGCGCCAAACTTGGCGGGTCTCCAAAATATGCTGGAGTAGCGCGCTGGAAGCGGACGCGCGCAGCCGGCCGAGCGCCTCTACCGCTTTCAGCCTCGTGAACGCGGGCGTCTCGTCGTTCTGCACTAGTTCGATCAGTTTCGGAATACAGCTGGCTTGCCCACTCATCCCCATTTCGTCGATGGCCAGCGGACGAATCAGAACATCGATCGAATCGTAGAGCGCAAGAAGCAGCCGCGCCCGCTCCTCCGAGGGCGCGGCGGAAAGTTGCCGGACGGCGCGGTCATGCGAGGAGCGCGGCCACTGCGAGAGCCGCGCCGGAAGAATCTTCTCCACGTTCTCCGGAGAAAGCTGACTCACCAAGCCGATGGTTTCGGCGGACTCACCCGCGGGAGCGGTCTGCAACGTTTCGAGAAGCCGTTGCGTGGCGTCCTCTCCCAAGGTGCGGATAATCGTGGTGAGCAGATCGCAATCTTCGCGAAAACCGCAATGTCCGAATCGATTGGTGACATAGTGGATCGTGGCCTTGGGCATCAGGCTGAGGATATCCATCATCCCGTCCGCGATCTGGCCGCTGCGCATCGCTTCCTCGATGAATTCCGGCAGCCGTTCTTCCGCACCGATGCGTGGCCGCAGGCTCTGCGTCGATCCGGGCCTCTGCGCCTCCACGCTCTCGAGCGACGAGAGTGCTTGCTGCATCGCCGGGTAGCAGCGCTTGGAGGCCGCTTCCTGGCTCAATCGCACGAACGCGGCACTGACCAGCGTTTGCAATTCCGGTTCTCGCTCGACGGCCAACTGGTTGCCCAAGCGGCGGATCGCCTCCATCAAAGCGCTGCCGTCCCCGCTCCCGTACAATTCAGCTAAATCCGAGAGTCCGATCGCCGTCGTTCGCCGCGCTTCCGGCGCTTCCAGTCCCACGCACGAAGCGTACTTCATTAAAATCTCGTTGACGGTCTTCAGTTCCCCGCGCCGCAGCATGTCTTCCAGGAACGCCCTCACGTTGCGGGGCGGAACGCACCAGGCTTCGTCCGAAGTCAGCACCTCTTTCTTGTTCTCTTCGGGAACCTGCTCCCAGAATTCTTGGTCGAGCAGCTCCGTGTACGACTGCACGGAGAGGCCCGCTTGCGACAGCATTTCTTCCTGGGTCGAAAGAATCTTGCGCAGCGCCTCAATTTCCGTATTCATGCGGTCGAGCAGTTGCTTCACGGCGTTCACGCGCAGTTCGCCTTTTTCGTAGCTGTCCAGCGCGAAGCGGATTGCCACGTGCTCCGCCAGTTTCAGCAGCATTGGCTTGTCTGGCTTGGCATCTGGCGCCTGCGCGGCGAGTCCCGCCAGGGCCTGCTGCAGCGTGAATTGCGCTCGCACCGGCATGGCGCTCAAGCGCGATTGGAACGTCGGCACGTCCATGCGGTGTTCAGAATCTTTCCGCGATTTGCCCAGCTGAGCGAACAATCCCAGCATCGAACGAACGTCTTCTTCCTCGACGCTGAATCCGCCGCCCGTACCAGCTCCGGTTCCCGGCAGACCGGCAACTCCAGCGGCCGCGCCGCCGCGCAACAATGCCGAAGCCGTCAGCCACTTTCCGGGCGGCAGGGGCTCGCCACTTGCAGTCGCAACGCCCCCTCCGGTTGCTGTCCCGCCTCCGCCTCCGCCCCCACCTCCGCCACCACCTCCGCCGCCGGTTCCTGGTCCAGTCCCGCCACCCTGGCCACCGATACCTGTCCCCGTGCCACCTCCGCTGCCCGACGCACCACCAGATTCCCATAGGCTGGAACCACCAGCCCCGCCGCTCCCCGGCGCCCCAGAGCCGCCACTCCCTCCGGTTCCGCCGCCACCACCAGTTCCCCCGCCACCCGATCCTCCACCACTGCCCAGGCCGAACCCGGGTCCCGCGCCACCGGGTCCGTGTCCCGGTCCGCCCATCCCGCCGCCACCACCGCCGCCGGAGCGCATGCTCTCCGCAGCCAGGATCATCTGCAGCATCTTGTTCGGGTCTTCAAAGAAGTCTTTGAACTTGTCGCCCGCCGCGCCGAGTACCTTCTGCGTAAGTTGTGCGGCCACCTTGATGCCCGCCACCGAAGCGTCTTCCGCAACGTAGCGGATTTCATTCACCTTGATGCTGGTGTCTCCCGCCAGCGCGGTTTTCAATTGTTCGGCGAGGGAGGAAGGCTTGGCGTTTCCGCTGGGAAAGGCACGCACAAATCGCGCGAATTGCGGTTGTGTGAGAGTCGGGGAAAAATGAATGCTCGCGATTCCCGAGGTGATCAATAGCTGCGCGAAGCTTCTCTCGCCGGCGGCCGAACCGAGTGGCACGCCATCCAGCAAGATCTGGGTTCCCGACGCGCCTAGAAGCACACCTCCGCCGCCGCTGTCATCCAGCGCGCCGCGCAGTTCTTTCCACGCTGTTTCGAACTGTGCGGCCGTGCGGGCGTGCCCGAATTCGTACAGACGTGCGAATTTCAGCAGAATGTTCAGGCTGCGGACAAACGCCCGCGCCCCGCCTCTTTGTTCGGAAATCATAGCTCTCGGCGCTGGACTCTGCCCCTCCTCACGCTTCCCTCTACAGTAGATTCACCATGGCCAGGAGACAAGCCCCCCGGCACCTCCTGTACCCATCTCAATAACAGATTCTCGTAACCATTTGGGAGTATTATTCAGCGCCGCTCATTTCTGCCGGCGCTTGGTAGGGCCTTACTGTGTGAGCGCGCTCCTCGATAAGACCGGACCCGAGCCCCGTGGCAGTGGGTCTTCACTCTCGTGCCAACAGGCGTGTCGTAGACTCCGAAAAAACCTCTCGGTTTCAGTTTGCCTGACGTACGAAGGGTTTACCTGGAGCTCAGAAGGACCGCTGAAGAATTACTTTTTCCGCTGCCACACCGGCCGCATGGCCCAGAAGCCGGACCCATGCGCAAGAGATTCACCGCGCACAAACGGGCACCTTCGCGACGCCATGCCGTGCCGCCGCAGGCTTTCTGCCGCAACAAGGTAGGTGCAATACTAACTAATCCGGCTAGGCTGGCCTACCCTTTTAGATTTTGTCCGACAACTTCGTCAGTCTGCGGAAGCCCGATGTTTCTCACTGTGTCGGACCGCTATCACCCTCGAAAATCGGCGAACTCAATGCCGCACCGAAAATGACTCTGGACTTCCCGCGATGGCAGTGCGATCCGCAACCGACGAAGCGATTGGCTCGGCGTTCAGGTGAGACGTCTTGCGCCAATCAATTTCAGTGATGTCCACTGACCCCTTGGCGCCGCTTAAAAGAACATAAGTCACGCTGCCTCCATGGATGCGATAATTGGTTACCCCATACACATTGCCCGGCTTGAGGGCGATCCACTTAATCCGTAGCGGTTGGCGCATAGTCATGGAGTTTGGAGCCGATGGTCCTGTCTGCGCTGACGAAGGCTCCGAAACGTCTGGCTGGTTCTCCTGCGCCGTAATGCTCTGAGCGGCGTAGCTGACATCGGGGATATTGTTTTCCGGCGTGTTCACTGCCTCCGCCGGTTCAAAGGATCGCTGCTCGGGGGGGCGCTTTCCGCCAGAGCCTCGGGGCCGGTCAAAAGATTGCGGCCTGTAGGTCGGGCGCGGCCGGTCGTAAGAGGCCGGCCTTTCATAAGGCTGACCAGAAGCCGTTAGCCGAGGAACTTGGATATCGTCCATCAAGCGCACGGTGATCTGCTCTTCGCCTTTCAGCGTCGGACGTGGGCCTCGGGCAGGCAGCGTTAGGATCTTCCAGGGCCACAGCGGAGGAATGAGCCATTCCACGGTGTCTCGCGTCGCGTGGCCGCGGCCGACGATGTCTCCGCGACGATCCACTTTGTATCCCTTGGCAGCGATGACTTTGCTGGGAACGGGGACATCCGAATTGGGGAAACCGATGCGGTCGAATTCCAGCTTGAGATAGCCCTTACCGACGAAGGGTCCGGGCTCCTTGTCCGCCTCGAGGTGTCCCCCGAGGTAGCTTCCCCGGGGAAAAGCATTCTCTCCGAATTCCCGGAGGTTGTTCAAGTGGCAGATCACAGGGTCGCCAATATCGGCAGTGGCTGAGGAAAAGTTTGGCTCGTCGAGCGTGCAGCGAAGAAGCGTGCCGGCCGGCACCAGGATGTCCTGCGCCTTCGTGTTCGCTTGGAGTCCCAGAAACACCAATGAGAAAATCAAATACGCAGTAATGCGTCGCATGTGCTACCTCCCGTTCGCGGGCCGGCAGGCAAGACCTGAAGCTGCGAGGACACCAGAAGAGTTTGCACTGCCAGGACCCACCAAAGTTTCGACTCGCGAAAGCTACTCTTTCCCTGGCCGCATAGCAATACGGATAATTTACATTACTCCAACAAAATAAAGGGGTTACGCATGCACACGAGGACTTAAACCCAATAAACCCGTGTGCCCGAGAAAAGTTGCCGTGTGACTCCTGTTTTCAAAGAAAGCTTGCGGGTTTGACTTGAGATTCCTCTAGCGGGAGGGCACCTGTAACTCGATGAGGCGCTCTTGGGCGCCGCAACTCGGCTCGAACTGTCGTTCCCAGTGACTCTCTAGTTCCGCTCGGGTCTATCGCGGTCTCAGGACGGCGAACTTTGTCATCGCATAGCCTAGTGCCGCCCCCAAGAACACATCCGATGGGAAGTGAGATTGAGTCGTGACCCTGGAAAAGCTGATAAGAGACGCCGCACCGTATGCTACCCATGGCACCCAGCGATGCTGGCGATAACGATGCGAGAACACGGTGGCAACGGCAAACGCCGCCGCTGAGTGACCGGAAGGAAAGCTCGTGTTTATACCGGTAGGGGATACATGGCTGTGGAAGAAGGTGTCGGAGAAAGCCCCGTACGGTGGGATGTCCGAAGGACGCAGTCGCCGTGTCGCTACCTTCATAACGACGTCAACGATGGCGCTGTCGGCGTACGCTTCACCCGCGAGCAGCGCGGTCTTTTCCGCGTAGGAATCGGGGCGGAAGTGTCCTACCAACAGAAAGGCTGCGGGAACAATCGCGATTTCCCCTGCCGTGATGCGCCCGGAAAAAGCATCGTTGAAGCCTTCGAATCGGGACGTGCGCCTGAAGTAAGGCGTGTCGTGCGGATCAGCGACGATAAGCGCGGCCGTCACTCCCGTCACCGCAATCGTGGGCAGCCAGTACCGCCCCTTCGCGAGCTTCACAGGAAACAACCAGATGTCTTTCTGATCCTGGAGCAAGTTTCGCGGGAGCGTGCCCCAGGAGACCTCGCGTTCTGCTCCTGCTGATGGTGAGTCTTGCGGCGTTATGTCCGCGGCAACGGCTTGCGGCGCTTCCCGGGCACCAAGCGCGGGACACCCAAACGCAATCCCCATGCACGCCACGCAGCACAACAACCAGGAACGCCTGAATCCCCAAGGGGCCTGTGATTCCATCATTTGCCTTGTTCTTTCTCACAAGGCCCTTTCAAGGGCCTCGTGAACCGGCTCAAGCACCAGGTTCTGGCGGCACAGACTAAACGAGCGCCCGCCACACCGCCATTCTAAGTCTTTCAGAATCTGCAGTTCCAATCTGTTTACTTTTGCACAGAACTGATTAGATGACAGAGTCTACCCTTTCGGGCGAGTAGACTTGGTTGCTGTAAGACGACCAAGGCTCGGGAAAAGTAAGTGGGTGGCGCAGACATGAGCCACTAGGACAATTTTGATTGGGTGCCCACACTCATTGCAAGAAAACACGGGGGTGGGGGTAGGCTTCCCAGATTCCCCCGTCTGCTCTACGAAACCTCTGCGGACTCCGCGTCTCAGCGTTATCTTTCTCCGGCATTGCTTCGTGCGCCCGTTCCAACTGGCTGCCTTCGCCACTCATGAGTCACGTTATTCCTCACTTTCAGCTTTCAATCGGAGGTCTCGTGACAATCTCGCCCGAAAACGCCGGCCTACACGGAGCTGTCAACTTTCTCCTTTTTGAGTATAGAATCGAAGCGAAGCACTATGACGGACCAGCCCCCATCGGACCGCTTCAAGTCGGAAATGCCGCAAATCCCCGGCGTTTCCGGATCAGGCGCGCGCTCGTCCGCAGCGTCGAATCCCGCCGTCAAACTTGTCATCGGACTTCTCGCCGTGCTCCTCGTCGTCTTTCTGGGAGCGCGCTGGGCCCTTCGTCCGAAGCGTGCGGTGCACTCCGCCCTACAACAACCGCAGATCGAAGTTCCTTCGCCCGCCCCCGATCCGAGCACGCTGCTCCCCCACGCCACCGATACCGAGCCCGGGATCGCCGACGTCGCGGAGATGGCTAAGCCGTGGTCCTTGAAGGAGTTTTATATTCGCAACCGCCTAAGCGGCGAACACATTCCGGCATTGCTCGTACGCTTGCCTGCTGCCTCTGCCTCCCAGGCCAGCGGTTATTGGGCGTTTGCGAAAAATTCTCCGTACGGCAATTGCCAGCTCGAATACATCACGGATTTGAACAAGCTGAAAAACGACTACGGCTTCCGCGCCGCCAAACATCCCATGGTCGGGAACCCCTGCAGCCGCACGGTGTTTGACCCGCTCAAATTGACCAATCTTCCGGGAAGCGTCTGGGTGCGCGGAGCTATCGCGCAAGGATCGGATCTGCGCCCGCCCCTCGGCATCGAAATAAAAGTTGAGGGCAAGAAAATCCTCGCTGTTCGGACGGAGTAGTCTGCGTATTTCCAGCCGGCTGCCTTCGCAGAAATGGCGCAACGAAAAGATTGCGAAATTTGATTCGCCCCTCCTGCGCGAGAGATTGGCGCCATCGCCGATTCAGAAAACCGGCTCTCTTTATTTTGTATTTCCTTTCGAGAAAATCGCCATTCCGCGGAGTTCCCGCAGCATACCCTCTACGCATACCTGAATCTAAATCAGCTAAACCATCCAGAAGTATCGAAGTTTAGATTTCTCGCGGGCCAGTATAGCTCGTAAGTCATAGAAACAATTGTCCGTTAATCCGCCCCCGCATTGGCGAACAACCTGCAGCCTTACGCAATAACTCTGATGCTGACCCTTCCCATTCGAATGGACGGTGGCGGGAAATAGAGGCGTCAGAAGTATGGGGCAAATTCGAGGCAGTTCGAATTGAGGGGGAGACATGAGACTTGAAGGATGGATGGGTGCTGGGCTGGGTGGATGTCGGCTCAGCAGCGTGAGAGGGTTGTTTTATTCTGCATTGGTCCTGGGATTGGCGCTGATCTTCTCGATGCCGGCGGCGGCGCAGAGAATCACGGGAACGCTGCGAGGGCAGGTATTGGATCCTTCTGGGGCAGCGGTTCCGGATGCGCAGGTAACGGCCACGAATCAGGAGACGGGTGTGTCGGTGAGAATTACGGCCACCTCGGCGGGAACGTATTCGTTTCCGAGTCTGATTCCGGGCTTGTATAAGGTGAGCGTAGAAGCCAAGGGATTTAAGAATTTCTTGGTGACGGACGTCAGCGTCGTCTCCAACCAGGACAATGTGGCGGACGCACACTTGGACTTGGGCATCGCGACGGAGGTCGTCGAGGTTACCAGCGGGGGAGTGGAGATTCAGACGACGTCTTCGGCGCTGAACAATACATTTGATTCGAACGCCGTGCAGCTTCCGAGCGCTTCGGGAACGCTGAACGGCAGCCCGCTCAACCTGGCGGTGATGGCTCCCAACGTGGTGGCGCAGCCCGGTGGTGTAACAGGCATCGGCGGCTCGGTGGGAGGAACACGTCCGCGTGACAACAACTTTACGGTTGACGGAGTGGATGACAACAACCTGGGAGTCACGGGCAACAATTCCACGGTCATCCCGGACGCGGTTGCGGAATTCAACCTGACGACCAATCTATTCAGCGCAGAATACGGACATTCGGCTGGCGGCCAATTCAGCCTAGTGACGAAGACGGGCACCAACAGTTGGCACGGGTCAGGCGAATGGTACAACCAGAACAAGAATTACAATTCGATTGACAATCTGACCAAGAATGCCATCGCGGCGAAAACGATCCCCGGCCAGCCGGATTTCGATAACAACCGGTTTGGCGGAACGATGGGTGGCCCAATCCTCAGGAACAAATTTTTCGTGTTCGGCGCATACGAATACACGAAGCTGCACGGTCAGGGAACCCCGACGGCGTTGATTCAGCCGACAGCGGCGGGATTGACAACACTTCAAGGATTAGCGGTAAATTCTGCGGTGAAGAATATTCTGAACAATTTTCCTGTCGCGCCACAAAACGATCTGGGGACAGTTGCTGTCAACGGACAGAATATCCCCATCGGCAACCTCATCATCATCAGCCCGGTTGGGCAGAAGGAGCACGACGCTCAGGTCAATACGGATTACACCTGGGGAAGGCACCAAATTGGCGGGCGTTTCCTGTTCAATCAAGCCAGCTTCGTATTCCCAGTGAACTCGACACAGGAACTCTTCAATCAAGCGCAACTCCTGCACAACCGGAAGATCGCGGTGAACGACGTCTGGACAATCAACAGCCGCCTGGTGAACGACCTGCGCTTGCAGTATTCGTTCTACTATCTGGCTAACGTAAATCCGTGCACCGCTTGCCCGTCTGACGTGACCATCGGCGACCTGGGATTCAACACCATCGGCCCGGGCGACAACCAGAATCAAAAACAGAACACCTATCAAGTTGCAGACACCTTCTCCTGGGCGCAGGGCAAACATACTCTCAAGTTCGGAGCACAATACAACCACTTCATCTACCCGCAGTTCTTCCTGGCGCGGAGTAACGGGGACTACTGGTATGACACGCTCCAGGAATTCATCAGGGACCAGCAGAGCAATCAACTCGGGAGAACTCTGCGCAACGCAGGAACGGGCAGTTTCCTGGGCACGCAGAGCGCCTTCTACGTGTTCGGCCAGGATGACTATAAACTGTCGCGGCGTCTGACGCTAAACCTCGGAGTGCGGTACGAGTATTGGACCAATCCGGCGGGCGACAGCTCCCAAATACTCAACGCCATCTCCAACGTCCCTGGCGTCATCACCTTCGGCATTCCCAAGACGGACAAGAACAACATCGCACCGCGCGTTGGATTCGCCTACGATCCCCGCGGAAACGGGAAAACTTCCATTCGCGGCGGATTCGGGATTGCCTACGATGTGAAGTTCCAGAACTTCGCTTCGATCACGCTGCCTCCGCAACTGCAGAGCGAACTGGATCCGACTTCTGCTTGCACATTGACGCCAAAGCCATCCTGGTGCGCCAACGCGAATTTTGCCGGATTCCTGGCCGGTGGCGGTCTGCCGCAGACCTACATTCCGCCTGCAGGCCAGCTCGCGGCGCGAGCTCTGACCACGAGCTACATCGACGACACGGTCATGCCCAAGGTCCTCACATGGTCTCTGGGAGTGCAGCACGAGATCTACCGCAACGCCAGCGTCGAGGTTCGATATCTTGCCACGCGCGGTATCTCACTGCCCGTGCAGTTCCGGCGCAATCGCGAGAGTGCGTTCGATGGGGGCATCGCGCCGCTACCAACGTTCCTCAAAGCCTCGGATGTGCCCGCTACTTGGACGGCAAGCACGCCGACGGATGCCGCGTTTAAGAACTTCAACTCCAATCTTTACGCTCCGTTTGGATTTACCGCCAATGTAACTTCCGATCCGCCGTTTGGCAGCAGCGTTTACCATGCAGGCTCGGTGAGCTTCATGCAGCGGTCAAGGATGGGGCTGAGCTTCAACGCCAACTACACTTACGCGCACACGTTGGACAACTCCACCAATGAATTCTTCACCAGCCTTCTGAATCCCCGGCGCGCCCAAGACACCACTCGCATTTCTGAAGACTGGGCGAGCTCGGATTTGGATGTCCGGCACAAGCTAGCACTTTCTTGGACCTATCAGGTTCCGAATCTCAAGTCGGACAGCCGCTGGGTGAAGACACTGGTCAACGGATTCCAGATCGGGTCCGTATTCCTTGCTCAAACAGGACAACCCGTCACTCTTCAGTCCGGCGTAGACGCGAACAGGAACGGTGACTCCGCCGGGGACCGCGTTATTTCTAATCCTCTCGGCAGTGGGCTCATTGGCTCCGACGTGTTCGCCGTCTGTGAATTTGCCGGCGGATTGACGGGCTTTTCGAACAGCGGCCCCTCCACCGGTCTCGGCGATCCCGGCTTTGTGCCGACGGGCGTAGCAGCTGGTGGCGCCTGCTTTGACCGGAGCGCTCCGACTTCTACTTCTAAGCATCCGGCAATCGGCTACACGCCAGTGACCGCTGGCGCTAGGTATGTCGTTGCCGGGCTTGGGGCGAAAACCACTGTGGGACGGAATAGCATCACGACCCCGGGATTCGGCGTCCTCAATATGTCCGTCGCCAAGAATTTCCACTTCACAGAAGGGAAATATCTGCAAGCGAAGGTGGATGTGTTCAACATCCTCGACCACGCGAACTACGCCTTGAGCAATGGGAACGTGTTCAGCAATGCGGGCGTTACCACTGCCACGACCACGGGGGGCTATGTTCAGCCCGCGAACCCGAACTTCCTGCAGCCGTCGAAGTTCTTCAGCGGCGGGATCCGTTCCATGACACTGGGATTGAAGTTCGTTTTCTAAGTTTAATTCCAGGTTGTCAATTCCGGGAGGTGCTCAGGGAGCACCTCCTGTTTTTTTGAGCGGACAGATTTATTGTTGAGACTACTACCACATCGGATTGCATTCCGGCACTACCTCCCGCACAATCCAGAGTGGCAGCAGTGTGTCCGTCTGGCGCGTCCGTGCAGGATGAAAACTGTTCTGTGCCATCGTGCCTACGACAGAAATACCACCTCGGGGTGCCCCCAGTCCTCCCGATCGTTCTGAAGCTGCCAACGCGGAGGAAGAAATGCGCAAAAACAAAATAGCTGTTCTGGCTTTGGTGCTGATGTCGGCGATGGGCGTCTCCTGCTCGCGGATCGAGGCGCCGAGCGATGACGCGATCACGACGGATATCAAAGCAAAAATGTTTTCCGAGCCGGCGCTGAAAGCAGCGGCAGTGGACGTGGTTAGCAAACACGGAGAGGTGACGCTGACCGGACAAGTGCCGAACGACGCAGCGAGGCTGGCGGCTTACAAGATCGCGACAGAAACCAAGGGAGTAAGCCGGGTGAATGATCAGATGAGCGTCGCCGTGGCGGAGATGACTGTGCCGCAACCCGCCGCGCCAACGCCAGAAGCCGCCCCAGCAAAGCGCACGGCAAGAACGAAAGTCCCGCCTAAGGCAGAAAGATCACGACAACTTGCGCCTGATTCGCCGACGACGGTGGCCGTGGCTCCTACGGCGGCACCAGCACCTCCTCCACCGCCACAGCCGGTAACCGTGACGCTGCCAGCCAATACGATTGTGACGGTTCGAACGATCGATAGCATCGATTCGAAAACGAATCATGCTGGGGAGGTGTTCAAGGCATCGCTAGACGCGCCGATCGTGGCGGATGACAAGGTGATCGTGCCGGCGGGAGCGGACGCGTACATCAAGCTGGTCAGTGCCAGCTCAGCGGGCCGCATGACTGGCCGCAGCGAGCTCGGACTGGAGTTGACCAGCATCGTCTTTCAAGGAAAGACTTATAACGTGGTCAGCAGCGACGTGAAACAGTCCGGCGCTTCTCGCGGGAAGCGCACCGCAGAGACAATCGGAGGCGGAGCGGCCCTCGGCGCGCTGATTGGTGCAGTGGCCGGAGGCGGAAAAGGAGCGGCGATCGGTGCAGCGGTAGGCGGGGGAGCCGGCACGGGTGTGCAAGTCTTCACCAAAGGGCAACAGGTGAAGATCCCGTCGGAAACACGACTCGATTTTACGCTGCAACAGCCGCTGGAAATCACCTACCTGCCGGGAAAGAGATCGCGGCAGCGTTCGAATGCGGACCAACCGGCTGCCTATCCGAATTCGCAAAATCCACCGTCGAATTAGGCGCGGCGAGAAAGCGGTTTGAGAGAGGGACAGAGTAAACTCTGTCCCTCTCATGTTTCTGTGCGCTTCGATCTGCCTTGACAAGCTATGCTCCGGCCAGATAAACCTTTTTCCTGTCATGCACAAACTAAATCAGGAACACCTTCACCAGCCTGCGCGCCGCCAGTTTTTGATTAGCGCGGCGGCTGCCTCCGCGCTCGCGCTGACGCCGGTGGTACGCGCCGCGGATGTGGATGGGTCCGGAGGACTGCCGCAGGCGTTTGCGGGACTGAAGCCGCTGGGCGGACGAGTGCGGCCGATCACGGCCGATGAATTTCGTGAACGGCTGCAGCACGCCCAAAAACTGATGTCGGACTTGGCGCCGAGCTACGACGCTCTGTTCCTTGCTCCCGGGACTTCCCTCTACTACTTCACCGGCATCCGCTGGGGAATCAGCGAGCGCCTGCTTGCCCTCGTGCTTCCGCGCACGGGCAAACCCATACTTGTCGTGCCGGGGTTTGAAGAAGGGCGCCTGCGCGAGAAGTTGCTGTTCCCGGCGGAAGTCCGCGTATGGCAGGAGGATGAGAGTCCGACGAAGATCGCGGCGGCGGCTCTGGGCGATCGCGGGATTCGAACGGGACGCGTGGGCGTGGAAGAAACCGCGCCGTTCATGTTTTTCGATCATCTGCGCGGGGCGGCTCCGGGATTCGAATGTGTTTCCGCCGATGCGGTGACCATCGCGTGCCGCGGACGCAAGTCGGCGCAGGAACTTGAGCTGATGCGGCTGGCCTGCGAAGCAACCTGCAATGTTTTTCGCGCGGTATTCGCTTCGCTGAAGGACGGCATGTCACAGGAGGACATCGGCAAGCTGGTGGAGGGTGGTTTTTCGAAAATGGGTTTGCACGGCGGAGCGCTGGTTCTGCTGGGCGCGTCCGCGGCGCTGCCGCACGGTACGATCAAGCCGCAAAAACTGAAAGATGGCGATGTGGTGCTGATCGACGGCGGCTGCACGGTCGATGGCTACCAATCGGACGTGACGCGCACGGGGATCTTCGGCAAGGCACCGGAAAAAGTGGCGCGCGTTTACGAAATCGTCCGCAAAGCGCAGGATGCCGCTCTCGATGCGGCGCGGGCTGGACGGCTATCGGGCACAGTGGATGACGGCGCGCGCAAGGTGGTCACCGACGCGGGCTACGGACCAGACTACAAATACTTCACGCACCGCCTCGGTCATGGCATCGGACTCGACGGGCACGAGCATCCCTATCTCGTTCGTGGAAGCAAGACGGTGCTTGAGCCGGGCATGACATTTTCGAATGAGCCAGGGATTTACATTCCTGGTGAATTCGGGATGCGCTGCGAAGACGACATGGTCATTGCCGCGGACGGGCCGGCGCAACTTTTGACGCCGGAATTTCCGGTTTCGCTGGAGAAGCCGCTGGGGTGAGGCAGTTGTCAGTTTTTAGTTTTTAGTTGGCGGAGAAAACAAGCGGATCGGCTAGGCTTCTTGCTTCTTGCTTCTTGCTTCTTGCTTCTTGGGCGAAAATCCTCGGCGCGCGGGGATTCTCGCAGCACGTTTTCGCGCTGAAACCTTTCAATGAGTGCGTGAGAAGGAAATTATTGGGATTGCCGGTGGGACTCGCAGAATTCGACAATGCGCTGCTCGGCCCAGAAGCGCTCGCTTCCGGAGTGTTTCGAAATGAAGGCGCAATGGCCGCCGTGTTGGGGCGCGACAAACTGGATGGCGGGATTCTGGTTGATTTTGGCGGTTAACAATGAGCCGTAGGGGACGAAAGGGTCATCCTGCGCGGTGATCAAGAGCATGGGCACGCGGATCTGCGCCGCGACGCGTTTCGCTCCAACGTGGTCGTAATAGTCCTGCGCGTCGCGATAGCCGAACTGCGGCGCGGTAATGACATCATCGAACTGGCGAACGGTTCGAACCGGTGGCAGACCGTTGAGCTTGTAACGCCCCGGAAAGAGCTTTTGTTTTCTGGCGTAACGGGACATCAGGCCATTCACAAAGTGCCGCTGGTAAAGATAGTTGTCCACGCGCTCGAGCGCGTCTGCGCAAGCAGCAAGGTCAAGGGCCGGACACACCGCGCAGACACCGCGCAGCGCCTTGGGCACGGCTGCACCAAACTCTCCGGCCATCTTGGTCACGAGGTTTCCACCCATCGAGTAGCCGGTGAAGAAGATCTGCTCGAAACCATCGCCACTTGACAGCTCTTCGAAGACGGTCCGGTAGTCCCCGCTCATGCCGGAGTTGTACAAGGTGGGAGTCAATGCTTCGGTGCCGCCGCAATTCCGCTGGTTCATGCGCACGACGTGGAAACCGCGATGGAAGGCCTTCTCCGCGATGCCGCGCACGTAATTCGAATCGCTCGAACCCTCGAGTCCGTGCACGACTACGATTATTGGCACGCCTTTCCGCTTGCCGGGTTGCCAGTGGCAATGTCCGAGCAACCGGGATTCCGGATCGACCTGAAACAGCCTGACTTCGGCGGGCGGGATATCGAACCGCCTGGGCACAAAAGCCGAGGCGATGGTCATGGCGTGGCCGTTTTTCAATAGTCGATGTGGCTCAAACGGAGGGGTATCGGGTTCCACGGAAAGACTGTATTTCACGAAGGCAGTGCAGACAAGCTCAAGCTATTGGTTCAAAGTAGGCAAACAAGCCTGTTTGGGAGTGGTTATCGGCATCCGCAGGTTCTCGGCAGGGCATCGCGCTAGATTTGGCCGCAGATGCCGCCGCTCTGCCTTGCCAAATGACTTCTGGCGGGGAGAATTTTTCACCGGCGGTGGGTTGTCTATATGAATTTCTATAGTGACTTACATACTGATTTCTGTATTTTATGAAATTATTCCTGAGTTTTATAAATAAAGTCATTTTTATCATGACTTTACAAGTTGAGGACATTGGTCTATAAATTGCCCAACCTGCTGCATAGTGCTTTAGGCGGACTCAATTTCTGGGCATTGGGTTCGATGGTCGTTTAATTAGGTCTGCTCGTTTCCAAGAACTGGAAAAGCCGACCACGCGAGTGGTCCATTCGAGAAAGCCTTCGGGCCAGGTGTTGTCTAGCCCGAGGGGCCTCTCTTGATTTGTGTTTGGAAGTTTGAAGGGGAATGGGGAGATTTGGCAGGCTCGCTGCCTCAGGAGAAAAGCATAGAAATGAAAAGACTTACGTATATTTTGCTGATTGGAGTCTTGGCCCTTAGCGTGGGGAGTGGAAACGTTTTCGCCCAGGCTACCGCTAGCGTCGCGATTCAGGGAACGGTCACGGACAAGTCGGGCGCAGTGGTGTCCGGGGCTCAGGTGGTGGCGAAGAATAAGGCCACCGATCTGACCCGAACGGCAACCACGTCGGAGACTGGGTACTACCGGTTTGAATTGCTACCGGTGGGCACCTACACCGTGACCGTCACCAAGACTGGCTTCGGAACAGTGGCGCAAACGGTCGAAACATTGATCGGCCAAGTTGCCACAGTTAACGCAGAATTGAAGCCGGGCGCGACGAGTGAAGTGATTGAGGTAACGAGCGAGGCCCCGCTCGTCGATCAGTTGAAGACGAGCGTGAGCCAAACGATTACGCCTAGCGAGGTCGAAGAATTGCCGTTATTGGGCCGCGACGTGGCCAACCTGGCGTATCTTGCGCCTGGCGTGAAAGCAACGGATTCGTATGACCCAACCAAGAACCGCTATGCCATTCTCTCTGTGAATGGGCAGAGCGGCCGCAACGTCAACGTGACCATCAATGGCGTCGACAACAAGGACAATACCGTCGGCGGACCCGTGATGCAGCTTCCCCTCGAGGCTGTGCAAGAATTCGTGATTAGCACGCAGCGCTTCTCGGCAGCCAATGGACGCTCGGAAGGCGCGGCCATCAACATGATTACGAAGTCCGGTACGAACAACTATCACGGCTCAGCGTTTGGGTTCTTCCGGGAACAGCAGTTCAATGCGGAAAACTTCTATGAGAAGCAGTCGGGGCAAAAGGGTCCGTACAGCCGCCAGTTCTTTGGCGGATCCGTCGGTGGCCCGATCGCCAAG
>WNFP01004172.1_pt1 | contig 17754 bp, 16 predicted proteins | sample 5400201 | NCBI WGS metagenome assembly WNFP01 (sample SAMN13153355, study PRJNA577476) | soil metagenome | isolation source: 115 cm saprolite under Madrone tree | place: USA:California | collected 2016-06-14 | reverse complement strand
ACACCGACCCCGACACCTACTCCCACGCCTACGTCTACCCCCACAGCGACACCTACTGCGACGCCAACACCTACGCCTACTCCGACACCGGGGCAGATCACGCTCAGTGCGCGCGGCTACAAGGTGCAGGGGCAGCAGGCGGTGGACCTCTCTTGGAATGGAGCTACTTCGAACAACATCGACATTTATCGCAACGGCGTGCTGATTGCCACTGTGCCGAACGTCCCCGGTTTCTACACCGATCACATCGGGGTGCGTGGCAAGGGCACGTACACCTATAGGGTCTGCGGGGCAGGCACTCAAAACTGCTCTAACCAGGTCACGGTGAAGTTTGGCGGCGGCTAGCGGTGGCCATGAATCCTAGGAGATCGGTGATCGGTAGTCAGCTTGCTCGCCGTAACCTTGGCGAAGACGGGTGATCTGTTGTGCACGCGGGCCTATCAAGGAGCGAGCATCGAGTAAGAGGCAAAACGACCACCAAGCCACGGCTTAGCGACAAGCTTCGCGTGGGGCTTCGCCACTCTAGGTCCCCCCGGAGTCACAAAAATGCAACCAAAAATTTTCGAAAAACTATTGACGCCCTGTCGCGATTTTTTAGTATCAACGGCGTTCCACACCCAAACCATTCCCTGCGCCACTGAGGACAGTGGCGTTCGGGGATTCTCACCGACGTGAGGAAGACCAGAGAAGAATTCGACTATGATTAAGCGAACCGCCAAAAATATCAGGGCCCACATCCATTGGGCCGCCGGAATATTCGTTCTTTTAGTGTTACTGGCCATCCCGCTGCTCCCGGCAACTGTGACACCGGCGCCGACTGCAACTCCCACGCCAACGCCCATACCGACACCTGCGCAGATCAGGCTCACTGCGAATGGCTACAAGGTAAAGGGGCAGCACACAGTGGACCTCACCTGGCCCGAAGGCACGTCGAGCAACGTCGACGTCTATCGCAACGGCGTGCTGATTGCCACAGTGCCCGAGATTCCCGGTTTTTACACCGATCACATCGGCGCCAAAGGCAGGGGAACCTACACGTACAAGGTGTGCGAAGCGGGCACTCAGAACTGCTATAACGAGGTCACAGTTAGGTTTGACGGCGGTGGGTAGCACGGCCTTGTAGCCCGGAGATTAGATGTGGTTGTAGCCGGGATCCTAGACTTAGGCTCTTACAGTTCTGACCTCTGACGCTTTTTCGTGAGCATGCTCTTTGGGCCCGCCATTAAGTCTGCAAAGGCGCAAATATCAGACGGCAGAGCCGCAGTCACTTTGCCAACACGTCGAGTACAACGCGTTCTACCTAGACAAGGAACTCGCGAGTTGCCAAACTCACCGATCACCAAGTCATACCTCACGGCGTCGGCTAGGAAGACAACAACTGGCTACAACACCGTGCAGGGTTCAACTGATCAGCAGTTACCGTCTTTCCTTTTTCCCTTCCACTAGCGCAGCTGCTTCGCGATCGAAGTCGGCATAATTGGGTTTGCGCGGTTGCAAATAAAATTCGTCGATTACGATCTGCACCAGCGCGGCGGCAGGGACGGCGAGAAAAACTCCCAGCAACCCAAACAATTCGGCGGTCGCCAGTGTAAAAAACAAAATGTTGACCGGATGCAATCGCATTTCTTTGCCGAGCACGCCCGGCACAAGAACATTTAGCTCAACCTGGTAAACCAGTACAATCACGCCGAGAGCGAGCCAGAATTTTGTCGCCCCGAGGCTTAGTGCGACCAGCAAAATGGGAATCGAAACGAGAAACGCGCCGATGTTTGGCAGAAACTCACCGAGAAACGCGAACACGCCGAAGATGAGCGCCGGCCGCACGCCGATCAGCCAAAGCAATACGCCTATCGACAAGCCCGTGATTACGCCGTTGATGGCGACGCCTCGCGCCCAGGCGGTCATTTGTCGCATCAGCCGCGCGAGAGTGCGATGCGCCTGTTCGCGGTAACGATCAGGCGCGAGTGCCAGATACGCGGCTACCAGCGGGCGCGGGTTCGCCAAGACAAACACAAGCAATAAGATCGCGAATAAAAAGCTCGCCACGCCGCCGACCAAACCGAGCGTCGATCTTAGCAAAAAATTCCCGAGCGTCGCGACGGCCGTGCCGGCTTTCCCTGCGATCTCATCCGCGGGCGGCAGCGCCTGGCGAACTTCTGGATAATTCTTTGTGAGCGATTCGATGCGAATACGAATGCCTTGCCAGACGCTTGGCGCACTGCGCACCAGTTCCTGGGTTTGCCTGGTCAGAGGTGGAATCGCGAACAGGATGATAGTGGACGTCACAGCGAACAACGCGAGCATTAGCAGAATTACACTGATAAAGCGGGGCATGTGATGTCTCTGCAACCAGACCACGATCGGGTTCAGCACCATCGCAAGAAGAACAACCAGCGCGAACAGCAGAATTATCGGTTCTAGCGCGCGCAGAATTAACCAGGCGATGAACAGTAAGAAAACCAGCCAGACAATACGGCGCACACCGTGATAACTCAGCGGCGCGTGCTGATCCTCGTGATCCGGTTCGTTCATAACCAAGGAGTGATGGCTTCCGAGCCATCATCTGCCCTTTCTAACCACGAATGAACACGAATGGACACTATTTTTTTGGATATGCGTCGCCCGGCATCGGAGATGCCGGTCTTACTGGCAACCGTGCGCTCCCGACCGAAACGGTAATGACCGGAATCGCCGATTCCGGTTCCACCGGCTGATCACCGATCACTCATCACTGATCACTTGGGAATGATCGCCTATGGCCGCGGACGCGGGCTGGGTCGCTGCCGCGGTGTAGGATTACCTCTCGGTGTAACTGTACGAGTCGGCGTAGCTGTAGCTGTTGGAATCGACGTAGGACTTGGCGTAGGTGTCGTGCTGAAAACTGTTGATTACCAATCCGCGCACAATGCAGTTGGCCGCGTTGATGGTAAGGCCGCTGACGTTGCCCACCATTGGCCACTGAGCTGAATAAGTATCACCGCGTTGATACCCATGGTAGGCGGATTGGTATTCGCACTCGATCCCGGCTGGGTGTAGCCGTCGATCGTGACCGTTTGGGTGATCGTCGGCAGGACAGTCATCGGGCTGATCGTGTGAACGCCCGAGCCGGGAATATTGAAATTGATCGTGCCTCCTCCCATGGAGTTGGCATCAAGAATCGCCTGGCGCAAGGAACCGGTGCCGGAGTCGTTGGTGTTTAAAACCGTGAAAACGAAAGGCGTCGTGGGCTTGCGCACTCCTAGTGGTTCGTGCGCGACCGTGGCATCTTGTTCTCTCGTGCCGCGGACGCGCGTTGGGCGGGTGGAACGGTCGCCGCGGCGACTCCTCAATGCGTTGGCTAAGCTGGAGGCCACTAAGATCGAACCGATCGATAACAAGGCGACTGCCAGCGTTATTCGGAGCGCAAAAGCGCGTGCGGGGGTATTCTTTTTCATATTGTTCTTTGGGGTGAGGTTTTGGGGAACGAGCGCGCCCGTATAGCACCTTCATCTACGGAGGAGCAAGAAAAAAGTTTTCGGAAACGGAAATGTGATCGCGAACGTATATGTAGCGCACGCGTCCCGCGTGTCCGCCAGTCGGACGGACTCGTCTCGTGGCGAGCTGGTTTCGGCGTGGCGCCGAAACAATCTTTTCTTCGGATCTAATGGAGACAAAGATGAGAGGAACCACATTTTGCCCGCGAATGACGCGAATGGACGCGAATGGAAGAGATAAGAATGGCAAAGCCGATCTTTCGCGTGAATTCGCGTGATTAGCGGGCACTCTCTTTCTGAATTCGTGTTGGTTCGTGTTAATTCGTCGTTTTCTGCGTAGATTGCGAGGCTGTGTCATTTAATCATTTTGGACTTTCGCCTGAGGTAGTGCGCGGGACTCAGGCGATGGGATTCGTCGAGCCGACACCGATCCAGCTTCGCGCGTTTCCAATCGTTCTTGCTGGAAAGGATTTGATCGGCACTGCGCAAACCGGCACCGGCAAGACCGCGGCGTTTGCTTTGCCTATCCTGACGTTACTGGCAAAGCACGGCGCGTTCCGTTGCCTCGTGCTCGAGCCCACCCGCGAGCTGGCTGCGCAAGTGGAAACAGCCTTTCGCGATTATGGGCGCTTTACGGATCTGCGAGTCGCGCTTGTGCATGGTGGCGTCGGTTACGGGAAACAACGCGAGGAACTCAAGCGGGGCGTGGATGTTCTGGTCGCGACGCCGGGGCGTTTGCTCGATCTGCTCGAACAACGCGCGACCACTTTGCAATCGGTAAAGATTCTCGTGCTCGATGAAGTGGACCGGATGCTGGACATGGGTTTTCTGCCGGACGTGCGCCGGATTGTTGAGAAAATCCCGACTGAGCGACAGACTCTTCTCTTTTCCGCCACGCTGCCGCCAGAGATCGAACGTCTCGCTGCATGGGTGTTGCGCGATCCGGCCCTGGTGGAAATCGGCGCGCGCCGGTCGCCGGCGGAAACGGTTACCCACGCAGTGTATCCAGTGGCCGCCGAACAAAAATTCGACCTGCTCATGGCTTTGCTCGAGCGGACAAATTTCGACAGCGCGCTGATTTTCTGCCGAACCAAGCACGGTGCCGACCGCATCGCGCACCAATTAAAACAAGGAAAGCATTCCGTTGCGGTGCTGCATTCCAATCGGACACAGCGCGAACGGATCGAAGCACTCGAAGGATTCAAGAGCGGCAAATACGAAGTGATGGTGGCAACCGATATTGCGTCGCGCGGGCTCGACATTGCCGGAGTAAGTCACGTCATCAATTATGATGTGCCTGAGCATTCGGAAGATTATGTGCATCGCATCGGGCGCACCGGCCGGGCGCAAAATGTCGGCGACGCATTCACGCTCATGAGTGGACAGGAGCTGCCCGCTTTGCAGGCAATCGAACATTTTATCGGCCAGAAAATTCCGCGACTTAAGCTGGAGAACTTTACCTACTTATACACGGCGCTGTTTGAACAGGAATCCGGGACGAGCGGCCGTCGCGCAATCGGCGGCGGCAGAACTCATCGCGGATATTCGTTCGGGCGAAGGCGATGAGGTCGACGCACTCTATGCAGGTGGATCGGCTTCTGCCGAAGACGATGGCAAAGGCAATGGCCGAAGGCCCAAGAATCAGGCGCCAAGGCCGCATTTGCTTTTCCAACGCGTTGAGGACAACGCGTTCCACCTTTACCCTTGGCGCGGCGCAATTGCATGTGCATCACAAAATGTGATACGTAGCAAGGCAAATTCGATGATTGAACATTGAGGGCTTGCTCACGAATACTTTCGCAATTGGAAAAATGAATCCATCCATTCCTGACTCCCAGGCCGACTTTGATCAGTTGCAAAAGAAACTGGTGCCTTTGTGGAAATCGATCGAACGATTTAACCAGGACCCGCAGACGATCGTGGTTGTGCCGTCGATGTCCATCGACGCCATCGGCTCGGGCGCAGTGATGCAGGCGTACGAAGAACGTTTTCTATTCCTGTTATTGCTGCTCCGTCAGCCTCGGGCCCGGCTGGTCTATGTAACTTCGCAAACAATTCTGCCAAGCATCATCGACTATTACCTCGATCTTCTACCCGGCGTTATCTCAAGTCATGCGCGGCAGCGGCTTTTCCTGCTTTCACCTCTCGACGGATCAGTGCGTGCGCTCAGCGATAAGCTTCTCGCGCGGCCGCGGCTGATCGAGCGCATCCGTTCCTTGATAATGGATCCTGATCGCGCGCACCTTGTCCCTTTTAACACAACCAATCGCGAGAAGGAACTGGCGGTGCGGCTTGGCATTCCCATGTATGGGGCCGATCCAAAATTTTTCCCGCTGGGCACAAAGAGCGGCTGCCGGAAAATTTTCATGGAAGAAGATGTTCCACATCCTTTGGGCCATGAGAATCTCGGGAGCAAAGAGGACCTGATCGAGGCCATAGCGCAGATGCGCGCGACGAAACCTTCGATCAAACAGGTCCTGGTGAAGCTCAATGAAGGCGTCTCCGGCGAAGGCAACGCTATTATCGATCTAAGTGGGCTTCCACCTGTAGCCGGCATCGATGATGCCGGCCGCCGAACCGTATCCACTGGCTCGGGATCACCGATCCCGGCTACAACTAGCAAAGAGCGAGCTATGTTAGAGGAACGCCTCCGGGCGATGCAGTTCGAGTTAAAGGGAGTTACCTACGACACCTACATGAAGTTGCTGCAAGAACGAAAGGGGGTCGTCGAAGAACGAATCATGGGAGAAGAGTTCAGAAGCCCCAGCGTCCAGCTTCGCGTTACGCCACTGGGCGGAGTCGAATTGTTATCGACGCATGACCAGCTCCTGGGCGGTCCATCCGGGCAAAGCTATCTCGGCTGCGTATTCCCTGGCGATACAGGCTACGCCGCGCTGATCACCCGGGAAGCTGCCAAGGTAGGCAGGCGTCTTGCGAAAGAAGGAGTCATCGGGCGTTTCGCTTTGGATTTTGTCGTAGTACGCTCAAACGGAAAATGGGAGCCCTACGCGATCGAGATCAATTTGAGAAAAGGCGGCACCACACATCCGTTTTTGACTTTGCAATTTCTGACCGACGGTACCTACGACCCCGAGATGGCAATTTTTACTGCTCCAAATGGGCAGCAAAAGTTTTTTGTTGCCAGCGATCACGTCGAGTCGCCGCGGTACCGTACGCTGACTCCAGACGATCTTTTCGACATCGTTGTCCGGCACAATCTGCACTTCGATCAAACACGCCAGACCGGCGTCGTCTTTCACATGATGAGCGCCCTGGGCGAGTTGGGAAGAACGGGGTTGACTGCTGTGGGCAACTCACACCAAGACGCGAAGGCGACCTACGACCGCGCAGTCGCGGTGCTGGATGAGGAGACGCGGGAGGGAGCGATTCGTTGAGGCTTTGCTACTTCTTAGGACGGCGCCCTGCTCCCTCAGAACTTTGGCACGGAGTGCTTTTTTTGGCGTATCGCCTGCAAAGGTGGATCGGCTTCTCTGAAGACGATGGCAAAGCAATTCGCTGAAGGCGCAAGTATATCAGGCTGCAAAGCCGCATTACTTGCCAACGCGTTGAGGACAACGCGTTCCACCTGGGAGGATAATGCGTTCCACATTGCGGCAAAAGGTGGATCGGCCCGCCGCGGCGGGACGTTGTCAGCTGAGTCGCCGAAGGCGCAAGACGGACTTTCCAGAGCATTGCGCCCGTCGAAAGCTAGGCGGCTACGCCGCATCTATTCTGCCAACGCGTTGAGGACAACGCGTTCCACCTTGGTCTGTTAGCCACTACTATTGGTACGCGGTGAACTCGCGAGTTTCTCTCGCGAGTTCCGCCTTAAGGGATTCTAGCTACTGCTACGGGCGCGGCGCTGGCGTCGGGCGAGGCCGTGGCGTCGGAGTAGACCTCAGTGTCAGAGTCGCCGTAGGCGTCGCTGTAGCTGTTGCTGTCGGAGTAGCTGTCGGACTTGCAGTTGGCGTTGGCGTTGGGCTGGCGGCAGGGAATTGGAATTTGCCGATGCGGGTGTGCCAGTTAAAACTGCTGGTCGTCGTGTAGTATTCGTTCACGTGCCAGAAGCTCGTACCATCAGCGGGATCGATGGTCGTCATGCTATAATCGCCCCAGCGGGCATTGGTGCCCGTCTGGCTGCCCGTGCCACTGAACATTGTCGCTTTCCCCTGGCTGAGATTACCGATGGGATCAGTTGCAAGACGCCCGGCATAACGAATGCCTGGGAACATGGTGGGACTGGACATGGAATAGCCAATTGCCGTGTTGCCGCTTTGATCCACGGCGATGCTGCCCATCCAGCGCCATAAGCCGTCATTGGTGTTGGTCCAGGTTTGCTGCTGTACAGCAGTAGCCGGGAACGTGCCGTTGGTAACATTGAATTGATACCAGCGAACGCCCGTCGGACCGGTGCAGTTCGTGTCGGTACAAAGGGTACCAGACGCCCACAACGATTCCGTGCCGCCGCGATTTTGGTAAACAACCGGCGTCATGATTTTATCGCCCAACGTATCCAGCTTTTGCGTCGTTCCCTGCTGTGGTACGAGGTTTGTGGTAGTCGTGAACGCATCAACGAATCCGTTGACTGTGATCTCGGCATTCGGGAGGTGTTAGCGGTGAGGCCCAAAGTCGAATTCGCCGGGGTCACAAAATCGACATGAAAGAACCGGGCGTGGACCTGGGTCAAGGTCACGCCGCCAGTGGCCGGACTATCGATAGCCAGTACCATTTCATCCCTGCCCGCAGGCGGCGCAGTACCGGTGCGAAAGGTCGCCGGGACAAAGCTATAGGAATCGCCCACGCCGGCAAGAGGGACGGTAAAGGCAATGGCAGTGGGGGAGGGGTTGCCAGCTAGCATCGCGGCGCGATCGAACGCGAAAGTACGCACACCCTGGAAAGCCAGGGTGGGACCATCAAACAAATTGACCGTGAGGTGATAGGCGCCCCCAGGCTGCGGGTTATTCCACAAGGAACTTAGGGTAATCACCTATCCAAGTGGGATGCGCGGGCTCATGTTGCACCGCATAGAGGAACCAGCCGCCGCTGACGGGATTGTTGGTCTGAGACACAGCAATGCATTGATAGAACGGCCCGGCGCCAGGAAGCGTGCCAGGAAACGCGAAGTCGCTTATGACCCAGCGGTCAGCGACCTGATCATAAATAACAAAAGGGTCGCCATGGTTTTGACCTGAGCAAGGCGTGCCCCGTCAGAGTTTGAAAGAGTGTGTTGTACGTGATCGGGCCCGCCAGGCTGTTGCCGTTTTTGTCATAAACATTGAACGCAACGTTGATTGCTTCCACGTAATGCATCGGGCCGACATCGCCGGCGCTGTCTGGCGGCGCGCAAGCGCAGAACTGGCTGCAGCCCCCCCTCAAAGGTCAGCAGCGGTCCCGGCATCGTCGGGTCCGGCCGCCAAATACTTTTGAGCAGCCCCTGCACGTAGGCTAAGCCGGAGGTTCCGTATCCTGACGGGGCGTTTGTCTGCCCCGTACCCTCGTGCGGATAACGCATTAGACGTCTCTCCTCAAATTCCGGCTTAGGCGCGACGTAAGGAAGCGTTCGCAAGTCCTGATCGAGACGGACGGGACCGACCATTTGCACTACGTCGGGCGCCTGTGTGCCAGGGGACGCCTGATTGGTGGCAGAACGATTATTTGTCGCGCTGTTTGTCTGCGCGAACGCGCCCGTACCGAACACCGCGACAGCGATGCCGGCAAAGCAAAACAGAGCAGCAATTAGAACGCGGAGATTAAAGAAGGCTGATTGTGAAGTGGATTTCTTTTTCATGGGTGAGGTGGAGTCATTTCCGTCTGCGGTGAAGCGGAGGTGGTAATGGAGACGCCAGGTGAGATGCAAGACGCGTGTCAACGTGTTTTTGAAATTTACTTTGACCTCGGATTATGCTGATTGCTCCCTCCGCAACCGAAGTTTAGCCCGCGAATCACACGAATGAACGCGAATAGGAAAGAATCTCTGCTCGATTTCGCGAAGCTTTGGGAGTGCGACGCGGCTCCTTGTCGCTCTGGATTGAACCAAGCATGGAAAGCGGTGCGAGGCCTCCTGCGCGCCATAGCGCTTCGGCGGCGGCGCGACGCCCCGCACTCCAAAAGCACTTCGTGCGAAACCCTGTCATGATTCGCGTCAATTAGCGTGATTCGCGGGCCTCTCTCTTTGTCATTTGTCGCGAGGCCGCACTGCCCGCACACGGCGGGCAGGCAGTGAGAAATGCAAACTTAGCGCTGTAGTGTGCGCTGTCCTCAGCGCACTGCGAGACTGCCAGCCTAGGGCAGCGGACTCTACAACCTTCGGCTTTCAGAACGCTTACGACGTCAACTGATCACCGATCACTAGAATCCATCGAAACAGCCTGAGGGCAGGCTGTCTCCAACGTTCGTCATGCATGCGTGTCGTTGGAGCCGGGCCGCCCTCGGCCCGCGCAAAACCGGAATCAAACTATTGATGAATTGATTTCTAGAATGTCACCGTAACTTGATTAGAACAGGTCTGACTGCCCGCTTCGCGTACTTGATACGTGTAGGTGCCGTGGCCACGAGCACCGATGGAATCGGTATAGGAACCGTCATTTCCGGTCGTGGCGATCAACACGCGTCGGAGTCACAGTGGATGTGGGAGTTGGCGTTGGGCAGGCGTAGGCGTGGGTGTAGGCTCAACGTTAGCATTCGTAAGAATATTTGGGTCTTATATTACTCCTGCTCCGGTAAGGCTAAAATACCTCCCGGTAGTGATATGCCTTTCGCCTTCCAAGACGCGTCATTGATTCTCTTGGGTTGTGTTCTCATGCGAAATCTATTTTCCATAATTTTAATGACTAACTGCTATTGTTGTTGTTCCGCAGTTGCCAACGAATCCAGCCGGTAGGCTTTGCGAGTTGATTTTCTGACCGGGACTGCCGATGGTCGTGATGTTATTGCTATTAAATCCGGCAGCTACCCAAGTCTGAGTCGCCCGCCGAATTTGTGTTCCAATAAAATTAGGCACAACACACTGCGTAGGCGTGGCCGTAGCTGTAGCCGTCGGGGTCGCAGTTGGCGTGGATGTAGCCGTTGCAGTTGCTGTCGCAGTCGCGGTAGGCGTGGCTGTAGCTGTAGCGGTTGGCGTTGGGCTCGGAGCAGCAGTAGCGGTTGGTGTCGGACTAGGACTGCTGCCCAGGCAGACGTTCACGTTTGCCGTTTGACCATTCGTAATGGTGAAGTTCCCCGTTTGGGTTCCAACGCCGGTTTTCGTTACGGAATAACTGTGCGACCCCGGCGTTAATACCGCGTCGTAAGTGCCGTTGGAAAGCGTGGCGCCGTAAGGCCTGCTGTCGATAGATACCGATGCGTTCGAAATCGCCGCGCCTCCGCTACACGCTGTGACGATGAAATGCGCCGTCCCTTTTTGCGGTGCGGTGCACTCGGCAAACTTGAAGTAGCCGATGCGTGTACGCCAGTTAAAGCTGGTCGTGGTCGTGTAGTACTCGTTCGCGTAATAGAAGGTGCAGTCGTCGACTGGATCAACGGTCATATCGCTGTAATCGCCCCAGCGATTGGACGTGCCTGTTTGGCTACCGGTGCCATCAAAAAGATGTTGTTCACCTGACAACGTATTCAGTGGATCGGTTGCCAGCCGGCCGGCGTAGCGGATTTGCGGGTTAATAGAGCTACTGGAAGCGCTAAAGCCCAGCGCGATGTTGCCCTGATTATCGGAGGCAATGCTGCCCATCCACCGCCAGGTAGAATCAGGCTGATAAGAGCTCTGCTGAAAGATTGACCAATTGCCGGGTTGCGTCCGTCGCAACTCATCTCCAGCTCAGTCCCGGTTTACGCGGATGAGTTTACGTCGGCGAGGATCGCGCCGATGGCGCCGTCCACGTTGATTGGCAGCGATTTTTTTGCCTCGGCGAACGCTTTCTCGACTGCTCGTGCGGCTTGCATGTGAATGCCGTCCACGCCGGCTTCACGAGCGAGTTCGAACAGACGCGCGGTGCGTGGGTCCTTCGTGTGCACGCGATGACCGAACCCTGGCATGCGCTCACCCGTTTCTCTCATCGCTGCGAGTGTTTGCCTGGCGGCTTCGTCCATTGAGATTGATTCATGCGCGGCAAGGTCGGCGATCGCTTTGAGTTGGCGCGCGCAATCTTCAATCGCACCGCCATGGTGTCGATTGATTGACATAATCCCAGCGGCAACTGACGCGCTCAATGTCGCGCCGGTAGATGCGACTGTGCGCGCCGCCAATGCGCTGGGAGGCGTCGCGCCGTGATCGATCGACGACACCAGAATCGCGTCCATCAAACGCGCGACGGCCGGCGATGGCAATTCGCCCCTCAAAATTAAATAGACCGCCGCGCCAAATGAAACGCGTCCCATGAGCTCGGCGATATCGTATCCGCGCACCGCCACTTTGTTGGGCTGAACGCGCGTGATAGCAGTGTTCCAGACTGCATTTTTGTCGGCTTCACTCATCAGACTTTCTCCTTTCATTTTCTTGAGAATTTCCACGACCGCGTCCGGCATTTCGCCAAACGCATCAACAACTGTGGCGCCGGCTTCGCGCAATGCTTTCACTTTCCCAGCATGCGTGCCGCGGCCACCTTCAATGATCGCGCCCGCGTGACTGAAGCGCGTGCCTTCCCGCGCAGCCTTGCCGCCGATGTAAGCGATCACGGGCTTCATGATTTTCCGATCAAGAATAAGTTGCGCGAGTTCTTCTTCCTGTGATGAGCCGATTTCTCCAAAAATCACAGTGGCTTCCGTGAACGGATCAGCCTCAAACATCAGCGCCGCGTCCGGTAGACGAATTCCAATGACAGCGTCACCGCCGAGGTGGACGATCGTCGAAATCCGCACGCCGGCTTGTCCGAGATAATAGCCAGTGCTCGACGCCATTCCGCCGGAGCGACTGATCACCCCAATGCCTTTCGGGATGCCCGGCTTGAACCATTGCCGCGCGCTCTCCGCGCGACCGCCGATCATGCCGATCACACCTTTGCCCGGACTCAATGCTCCCAGCGTGTTAGGTCCAAGGAAAGTTGCGCCGTTTGCTTTCGCTGCCGCCGCGATTTCCATCGCGTCCCAGACTGGCACGCGATCGGGGACCACCACGGTCAGTTTAATTCTCGCATCAATAGCGGAGATGGCTGCGTCCTTCACACCGGCCGCGGGCACGAAAAGCACGGAGATGTCGATTTCACCTAACGAATCCACCGCTTCCTGTGGTGTGTTAAACACTGGAACGCCGAGTACAGTCTGTCCGCCTTTGCCCGGTGTTACGCCAGCGACCACGTTCGTTCCGTATTCGCGCATCAGCCGCGTGCGAGCCCGGCCTTCGCGTCCCGTGATTCCTTGCACCAGAACACGCTTTTTCTGGTCGATTAGAATTGCCATTTAGGAAGATTGTTCGAGTTCAGTTCCCTTAAGCAAAAATTGCGTCAAGCCTCGGCGTCGCACGTAAAACTCCTTGCTATTGCTTCGATGAGAGCTTTCGCAGGATATGCCGAGCGAGATATTCTTTGATCTCGTTGTGCCGCGGCACAGGCTGGCAAACCTTTGTCTTGGGATTCTGATACCAATCGTGCTTTCCGCCATGTCGGACGAGAACCGCACCGTCCTCTTCGATTTTCTTAATCAACTCGCGTCGCTTCACGCCAGCTCAAGCTCGGAGTGCTGACGGACGTTCGGAATCGCTCCGGAAGACAAATCTTTGTAGAGATCAAGCAGATGTTCTTTCAAGTCCTCAAGCGAAGTTCCTTGCGTCATGTAATCGGGATACTGGTCCAGATATCCGAGCCACATCTCTCCATCTTGCCAATACGTGAATCCGAGTGATGCCATTTTTCGAACGGTAGCGATACAAGCCTAACCGGTCAATTGAAGGACTCCATTTTGGGCCCAATCAGTTCGTTCAGCCCGGGAATATCAAGTTCAAGGTAAAAACCATCGATTCCGGCGAGACGGCATTCGACGTCGCACGCGAGCAACTCGGAATCTTTTGTAACGAATTCTTCGCTCGGCAATGCTGTTGTGGGCGCGCCTTCGCGATCGACGATCAATCCGCCGGAGTGCGTTTCGACTACCGGACGAATCTGCGGCCACTGGTCGATGTCGATCCAGACGCAACCATTTCTTACCGCGAGCATTGTTCCTGATCGATGTTTGACAAACTTTGGCATCCGCGGCGCGCGCGGTTTCCATTTGGCGCCCTTTGCTTCAGCGATAAGTTCCGTAAAGCGCGCGGCAATCATGGCTGGTGTGTCAGTCTTGCGATAGGCTTCGACCGGCGCGCGAAGCAGCTTGGACATGCGATGCAAAATGTCCACGGCGCGATCTTCGGTGTTACCGCCCAAACGTATCACCGCCGGAATGTCGAGATCGAGTTCCCAAAACGCCTTGGCCAGGCCGTAGGCGGACCAAAATTGTTCCTGGCTCGCAACGCCGGAGCCGGAGCCGAAATAGCCGACCAGATCCGGCTGCGCCAAAATGATTCGCGCAGCGCGATATACTTTCGACGCCGACGGATTGCCGCTTGTGTCGGTGAAATTCGCGATCGTGAATCCGGCGTTCACGATTGCGTCCATTGACATCATCGAGCCGCCGCCGCCCGCGCCATGAAAACCAACCAGACCTTTTGAAGCTTTGGTGGCGGTTGTTGCCAGCTGCGCGAAATAAAATGTGCCGCGATGGTCGCTTTGTTCGATAGCGTAGGCGATACGCTCCAGAGGCGTTGGCGGATGATCGAATTCCCTTGCAATCTCAATCCCCAACTCTGGGTGTCGTGCAACGGCGTAATCATCGATCGTGATCCGGCAATCGGCCGCGACGAACTCACCGCTTTTGGTTAGCACCAGCGGGTTGATTTCGAGCGACCGCGCTTCAACGCTGCGCGCGGCAGCGAATAATTTTCGAATCGAATCACCGAGTTCCTTCGCATGCGCCGGTGAAAGACCGGTTCCGCCAACGGCTTCCTCGACGGCCGAGTCGACAGGGCCGCGGTTTACGTCGCAAGGAATTCGCCTCGTTGAAGCAGCGCGCTCCTCGATCCCGGTGCCGCCGGCAACGGCGAAAATAATGACCGGCGCGCGAGCAGCGTCATCGATCGCGAACGAAAGAAAAAACTCACGATCGATATCGATCTTTTCTTCCACCAGCACAGCTTCTACCGGAAACTGTCCCACTTTCATCGACAACATCCGCTCAGCGTGCGCGCGCACATCCTCTGGTTTTTTGGCAAAGGCGACTCCGCCGATCCCTGCGCGTCCTGTGGTCCAGGCTTGAATCTTCACCACAACTTCCCTGCCCAATTCCTTCGCTGCTCCGACAGCTTCGTCCCCGTTTAACGCGGCCCGCCCGCGCGGGATTTTAAATCCATTCGCAGCGAGAATGGCTTTACCTTGATATTCGTGAAGGCGCGCCATGGGTGCGTCCTATTTCGGATGAAAACGCCCAACGTTCAACGCTGAACGTTTAACTGCGAAAGTATTCGCGAGCAGGCATCAGACTCGAAGCTGCGTGGTGAGCGGACGAACGATGCCTTTCTGGGTTTGTTCTCGACTATCGGCAGTTAAGCCGAGATTATATTGTGCGCGCAGTCGTTGTGCGATCACTGGTATGGCTGCCGAGATTAAAAAAGAAATTGAGCTCGAGATCGCGCATGTGTTGTTCACGGACATCGTCGGTTACTCGATGCTGCCGATCCATCAGCAACGAGCCGTAGTCGAGCGGTTAAACGAGATTGTCCGAGGTACGGATGAATTCCAAGCCGCGGAAACGGCGGGGCGCTTGATCAAAATCCCGACAGGCGACGGCATTACGCTGGTTTTTTATCACAGCCCAGAAGCGCCGGTTGAATGTGCGTTGGAAATAAGCCGCGCGCTCAAGAAGCATCCGGAAGTTCAGCTGCGAATGGGCATACACAGTGGACCCGTGAGTGGGGTCATCGACGCAACCGGAAAAGCGAACGTGGCTGGCGCCGGCATCAATATCGCACAGCGGGTCATGGACTGCGGCGATGCCGGACACATCTTGCTCTCGAAGCACGTCGCTGAAGATCTCGAGGAAAACCCTCACTGGCAGCCGCACCTGCATGAACTTGGCGAGTGCGAAGTCAAACATGGCGTTCGCGTCTCCGTGGTGAATCTGTACACTGCGGAGCTTGGGAACCCGGCAGTGCCGGAAAAGCTGAAGGCGGCGCGTGTCGCTGCTGCTGCGCGAAGAAAACGGGCCGCATTTCGATGGCTGTCATTAGGCCTGATGAGTCTGCTGGCTGTGATCGCCCTGATCGGTTTTCTCCTTTTTCGTTATAGACGACCGCCTGCCACGGTCGAGTTACCAGCTCCCGAGAAGAGCATCGCGGTGCTGCCGTTTGAAAACCGAAGCCGCGATCCCGACAACGCGTACTTTGCTGATGGTATTCAGGATGAAATCCTGACGCGCTTGTCCAAAGTCGCGGATCTAAAAGTAATCTCGCGCACATCCACGCAGCGTTACAAAAGTGCGCCTGAAAATTTACGTGAGATCGGCAGGCAACTGGGCGTCGCCCACATTCTGCAAGGAAGCGTGCAGAAGAGCGGGGAAATTTGTGCGGGTGAACGTGCAGCTGATCAAAGCGGCTAATGATTCCCATCTTTGGGCCGATACCTTTGATCGCAAACTGACCGACATCCTTTCGGTTGAGAGTGAGGTGGCAAGAGCTATCGCCGACCAGTTGCGAGCGAAACTCACCGGCCAGGAAGAGCAAGTCATCGCCGCTAAACCGACGGATAATCCCGAGGCTTACGATGCCTACCTGCGCGGTCTGGCTTACAACGTGGAAACGACATACACACCCGCCAACGCTCTTGCCGCACAGAAATATCTCAGAGAAGCGGTGAGGTTGGACCCGAAGTTCGCCCTTAGTTGGGCGCTACTGTCAATCGCGGACGCGCGCGGCTACGCCACACAGAGTCTTCAACCAACGGTCGCCCTCCGTGAAGAGACACGGCAGGCAGCCGAAACCGCGCTTGCTCTTCAGCCCAATCTCGGCGAGGCGCTGCTTGCCATGGGAAATTACTACTACGCCTGTCTAAAGGATTACGACACCGCGGTGCGTTACTTAGAACAGGCACGTCAGTTCTTGCCGAACAGTAGCCAGATTCCTGTGTTGCTGGCCTCTGTCGCGCGGCGGCGCGGCCAGTGGGACCGGAGCGAGTCGTATTTCAACCAAACCGAGCGCCTCGACCCGCGCAACGTTAACCTGCTCGGACAGCATGCACAATTCTATGTCGAGCTTCGTCGTTTCCCCGAGGCGCTGCGAAAGCTTGATCAGGTTCTAAATATCACACCAGACGACGTGGATACCCTCGCGTTCAAGGCGGGTATCGCACAAGCTGAGGGCGATCTGCCGCGGGCCTCCGCGCTCCTCGCTTCGCTTCACCCGGCTGCCGACGATCCCGCAGCGTTGGAAACACAAGTTTACCAAGGGATCCTGGAGCGCCGTCCTGCGCCAATCATCCCTCGGCTAAAGGATATACTTACCAAGCCGGATCCAGGGTTGGGTTCTATCACTGGCGAACTGCGCTTTTACTTAGGTTGGGCGCAGGAAGTCGCTGGCGATCGTACCGTCGCTCAGGAAAGTTGGCGACAGGCGCGCAGCGAACTGGAACCCTTCCTCAAAGAACAGCCGGAAAATTTTGCCCTCATTGGGGATCTCGCGCTGATCAGTATGGGCCTTGGCGACAAAGCCGCCGCATTCAAACTGACCGAGCGAGCGATGGGCCTGATCCCGATCGAGAAAGATGCTGTGGCTGGTCCGATTCCGATCGAGATCCTGGCCCGGGTGTCGGCGCAGATGCGCGAACCTGACCGCGCCATCGCCGCGTTACAAAAACTGCTCTCGATACCGTACGATGGCGCGCTGGCTCAAAACGTGCCGCTCACTCCTGCGCTCCTCCGGCTCGATCCTATGTTCGATCCGCTCCGGAATGATCCGCGTTTCAAAAAACTCGTCGCCTCGCCCGCGCCGAAATAAGTATGGCGAGTGAGATCAACAAGCAGATCCAGCTGGAGATCGCGCATGTGTTGTTCACAGACATTGTCGGTTACTCGAAGCTGCCGATCCATCAGCAACGAGCGGTTGTCGAGCTCTTAAACGAGATTGTCCGAGGTACCGATGAATTCCAAGCTGCGGAAACGGCCGGGCGCTTGATCAAAATCCCAACAGGCGACGGCATCACGCTGGTTTTTTATCATAGCCCGGAGGCGCCGGTTGAATGCGCGTTGGAAATAAGCCGTGCTCTCAAGAAGT
>WNFP01001613.1_pt1 | contig 17755 bp, 17 predicted proteins | sample 5400201 | NCBI WGS metagenome assembly WNFP01 (sample SAMN13153355, study PRJNA577476) | soil metagenome | isolation source: 115 cm saprolite under Madrone tree | place: USA:California | collected 2016-06-14 | reverse complement strand
TCCGGCTTGGTCGCTTCCAACCATGCAAACAAGCGATCCTGTCGTTTGCGCAGCGAGTTGATATTCCATGAGGCGATCTTCATCGAAAATGTGAGAAGTGATGAGTGAGAGGTGAGAAATCGTGGCGTTAGTCTTACTTCTCACCAATCACTTCTCACGTCTCACAATTCCACCTCCACGCCCGGCGCTGGTACAATCACTTCCGACCCGGGAAGCTCTGCGGATAAAGTAGCGCTCATCCACTCCACAGCCGGTGGATCGCCGTGCACAAGAACAATTTTGCGAGGCGAGATCTTCCTGGCGTATGCGATCAGCGTTTCGCGCGTCGCGTGCGCGCTGAACTGAAACTGTTCGATATTGCAGCGGACGCTCTGGGCCGGTTTGTCGGGATCAAGAGCAACCTCGCCATTCGTTCTCGTCTCGCGCAGAAGACCAGCGGGCGATTCGGGGCTGGCATAGCCAACAAAAAAGATCGAATGCTGCGGATTCTCGATTAATCGACGCGCAAGAACGTTGGAGAGTGTTTTTGGTATCATCATTCCACTGGAGAGCACGTAAACCCGTCCCGGGCGCAGCGGCGCGTCACGCACCGTTTCGTCGTTCAAAATGAACGGTGCAGCTTCTCGCATTAATTGCAGACGCGCCAGTTGCCGGCGAGTCATGTGCGCGCGCCGATCGTAGATATCGGTCATCTTCGAACTGAGACCGCCAATATAAATTGGAAACTCAGGCAGGAGCCTTTCACGGCGGAATTTGTAAAGCATTGCCAGGATTTCCTGCGTTTTTCCGAGCGCGAACACCGGTATAAGCACGCACGAGCCGCGCTCAAAAGCTGTGGCGATCGTTTCTGCCAGGCGTCGCTCTTCACCGGCGCGTGTCCAGCCAGCGGGTTTTGCGTGGTCGCCTCGCGTGCATTCCATGATCAGGACGTCAATCTTTTCTTCCGGAAAAACCGCCGCTTCCATGATTGTTTGGTCGTCGAAATTGACGTCCCCAGTGTAGAAGACTGTTTGCCCCTCTGCGCGCAGCAAAATTCCGCTCGAGCCCAGCACGTGTCCGGCATCGAAAAACTCGAATATCAGCGCGTCTTTTTCGCGTTGAGGTGCGCGCTCGCCCGCGATGGAGAACCGTTGACGCAGCGGACACCAACGCCAATGTTCCGATGCGCGATCGGTTTCCCGATGCGTGAAAAGCGGATACAACCCCGCTACGGCGCGACCGATCTCCTCGCGTTGCCGGGTCATCACATTGATCGAGTTGTGCAAAAGCACGTTGCCAACCTCGGCCGTGGCTTCCGTCATGAAAACGCGCGCGGTTGGAAAGCGCCGCATGAGTACTGGCAATGTGCCTATGTGATCCTGGTGGGCATGCGAGATCAGGATCGCCTCGATCTCCTGTCCTGCGATCGCTTTGAAATTCGGCAGGGCATCTTCACCGGTGTCCTTGGGATGCATACCGCAATCGAGCACCAGTCGATGGCGGCCCATCTCGAGATAATATGAATTCGCACCAATCTCGGTGCGGCGCGTCAAGTTGATGAATTTCAAATGCAGTTCTCGGTTATTACACCTTTCAATTCTTCTATCAGCCGCGCAATTCTCTGAACAGTCGCTTTCGCGGCCAGTCTAAGTACTCGTCGCATGAAAGGAGAAACGCAGCCGCAACGCGATGCAAACAGCCACCTTGAGCAGGACATTTGCATCCACATCTTCACTGTTTCCTCCGCGATGGTCGGGGTTTGCCTGACCGTCATTGGATTGATCCGCGTTGTTATTACGCTCGGAACCGCAGACGCGCTGCAGATGATTTGCTGGCTGCCGACGCGCTGCTGTTTCTGATCTCTTGTTTGCTTTCTTACTGGGCACTACGCTCGCGAGGGCTCCACAGAATGCATCGCCTCGAAAAGATCGCGGATGCTATATTTATTATTGCCATGATCGGTATGGTCGTGGTTTGTGCGTTGATCACATATACGATTTCTATCCCGCCGCGGTAGTTCGTCGGCTGGAGCACGTCTTTAGAGCTACCTCTTACTACAGTAACCGATGTCGCTTACCGCGGCGGTGTTGGACGTGGCGCTGGTGTCGGACGGGACCGTGGTGTTGGAGTAGGCCTTGGTGTAGGTACGACGCAGGTTCTAAAGAAGATTGGGTCATGGTTGGCGAAAGGCCGGCCAAAGGGAACGCCGTTTCCCGTGAAGGCGCCATAGAAGCAACTACCCACCGCTTTCATCTGCATATAGTCTCCGAGCACTCGCTGTCTTGAATTGCCGTTATCAGCAGCAGAAGACAGGAAAGTCAATAACACCTGATGGCTGAAAGTAACACCCTGGTCGGTGCTTTGCGCCAGACGAGCCGAGAAGATTGGGAAGTTATCTTGCGAGAAACCGTCGAAGGTATAGTAGAAAACGCCGACTGTCCCGTCAGTAGCTACTGCGACCGACGGAATGGCGGCTTCTACTTGACTTGTCACGAAGTTTTCTGGTCCGACAGTCACACCGCCTCCTCCATTGTCCTGGATTCGGCGGATGGCGAGGCGGTCGTTGCCGGTGCCGGCATCACGATTGCCGTAAACGTAATAGACACCCCGTTATTTGGATCTGCGGCAGCGTGGTCCACTCCGCCAAGAGCCGGATTCACTGTTATGGACGTTTCGCCGTCGTTAAATGTATCGGTGTTAGTCAGGTTGGGATCGGTGTTGTTCACGACGACATCCACAATGAAAACCCCGGGGAGGAGCGGAATCGGTCTTATGCCCTTCGGAGCGTAATCCTCAGGAAGGCCGGCCGTCTGTACGGTGTGGTGTCCGGCGGTGCGTCTCGAGTTGACTCTTGTGCCTGTTGTTGTGCGTTGTTGCGACCTTGCGCGATCACTGTTGTCACTAAAGGTGAACTTCCTTTTAGTAAGCATACCAAACCTGCAATTAATAGAGCTAAGCCTACCTTCGTTAGTCGTGTCATAGCCTCAATCCTCTCGTGTTTGTTCCTGAGCTCTTAAATCGCGCGGTTGTTAATGATCGTGTTGAGTTGAAGCGGGTTGAAAATCGCCCTCGCAAAGTTTTGAGGATGGCTACAGTTTGTTTAGATGACAAGCGAAATTCGTTAGAACGCGCGTGACACGCGGCATATGCCGTTTGTTCGAAGATTGGCAGCTAGTTGCCGGTCAGAATTCTTCGACTTCCGCCTCGCTAAAATCGCGGGCTTAACACTTCTTGGTCCTCCAGCCAGGGAGGAAGCTTTGCAATTCTCGGATTAACCTATCTCCTGCCTCGGTCGTGGGGCACCGTTACCTCCACCTCCTCGGTCGAGGAGTTCCCGCCGCTGTCGGTGCAGGTGATGGTGGTCGTATAGATCCGTCCATTGCCGTTGCCTTGCCGCTCGGCTCGAAGTAGCACATGATGATCATCCACGACGATCCAATCTGGTGATGTGTGGCCGCTCCCGTGTCCAAGGACTGGTTCATTGCTGGTCACACTCAGAGTGCAGTCAGGTGGCGAGGGGCAGTTGTCCGTAACATTATAGTCGACTATTACATCCACCAACCTATGGTTTGGTGGCCACAGTACCGATGGATTTGCTGACACACCAGTGATCGTAGGAGGCGTCTCGTCGAAGAGGACGGGCGAGACGTACGCCGTGTAGAAGCTGGTCCGATCGTCGCTCCAAATCGGGAACACCTGGCATTCCCTGCAAGCGATGCCGAGGTAGTCGCCCATGTAACCGGCAGCGATGTTGCCGGGAATCGGCGTCGGCGTGAACTGTACGTCCCCCACCCGCAGGTTCGTCCAGGTGGAACCTCCGTCCGTGGAGTGTGCAACATACGTCGTCGTCAGAGTGTTTGCCGGGTCATCGCGTCGATCGTAGAAAATGACGCTGGGCTCGCCCGTCAGGGAATCGCTGCTCACCCAGGGGAACCACTGGGAATTCGTCGTCGCATCCGTATTGACGCGGACCGGCGTGCTCCAAGTCGCCCCTTGATCGGTGGACCCGATCAAATAGATGTCCGCATCTCCCGTGTTCACGCCGGGCACCCCCACGTTGGTCCACACGATGTAGATCGAGCCGTTCCGAGGACCGCCACTCGCGTCGACCGCCATCGAGGGGAAGGAGGCTCTCCGGATGGTCGTATTCGGAAGCGGTGTGTTCCGGATTCCCCGGATGTTCGTGATGATCCGTGTTTCGCCCGTCCAGGTGGCGCCGCCATCGACCGAGCTGTTGAACCCGATCGCATTCTCGTCGGCGGGGAAGGCGTCGTAGATCGCCCAGGTGGCGTAGATCTCGCCGTTCGGGCCGATCTGAAGGTTGACTCCCTGGTTGTGGCTCCCCGCGGCAACCCCATTCGAGATGTTGACCCCGGCGGACCAGGTCGCTCCACCGTCGAGGGAACGCGAAAACACGATGTCTTTGTCGTTGGCACCGCCGGAGATGAATTCGGTCCAAGCCGAATAGGCCTGGCCGACGAAGGCGCTGGTCGCCACTTTGTCCACGGCGAAGTGATTCTTGTCCAGGAGGTCGAAGAAGCCCGGCGGGCCCGGGGCAATGGTGACGTGAGTCCAGGTGGCCCCGGTGTCGTTGGAGTAAGACACGCCTTGTCCCTTGTCGTTGGCGATGTACCCGACGTAGAACTTGCCGGACCGGTCGATGGCCGCCGCGGGATCGCCCCTGTTGCCGACGCCGCCCGGGCCTTCGTTCTGGCTTGTCCAGGTGAGCCCCCCATCAAGGGACCAGCCGACCTGGGTGCCGAAGATCGTGTTGACCTGCGTCCCGTCCCAATCGGTTGCGTTGTTCGCGCAGAACAGCGTGCTGTTGTCGAGCGGATGGACCGCTATGGAGTTCTCCGTCAAGGTCCTGTCGGTCGCCGTCGTGATCAGGACGTCGGGGTTGTCCGCCGCCGCGTTCTCGAGGGGCACGACGCTGGGGACCCTGGGGCTTCGTGCGGGGCCCTGGATCTGGCCGTACTGAGTGACGTACCAGACGGACCAGGCTTCTTTGCGGAACCCTTCCGCTGTGGAGAATTTTGGAGTTAGAGGCTGCGTGCGCGCAGTCGGCTGTGCAGAAGCCGGCGGCGATGCTGCCACGAAAGCCATAGCCGCTGCGGCGAATATCAGAATGAGCGCAGCCATTATACGCGCGTGTGTGAAGGAACGATTTTGACTAAACCAACGAAGAGTTTTCATATGTTTTTAGCTGAGTTACCAGGAGGTTGAATTGCTACTAGTAGGAGCGTGACATTTCGCGTCACATTGTGACTTTTCGCGTCACAACGGCGGCAAAAGCTGAAAAATCAGAACTTCCAGGCGACGCGACGATCTGGATGCGGATTGTAGTAGCAGAAGTATCCTGTCTTGATTCTAGTGGCCAAGTGGTACCCGAGCGATGGGATTGCCTCGCCGATTTTTTGGACGGCTTTCTTAATACCTTTTGTCACAGCAGAACGCGCTCGTTCGGCGTCCGAGGAAGTCTTGCGGTCCCTCCCCCCAAGTCCCATGGCGGAGGTGAGATAGTCGGCAATCGCCCGTACCTCGTTCTGAGCCTCGGTCTTCCGCTGAGGATCGTTGAATCGCTCTGCTTCGTTCAAGTCTTGCCGCAGCTCGTTGAGCCGGCGTTTGTATTCTGCTTTCGCCCGTGCGTCCAACACCGCGATGCCGGTATAAAGTTCTCCCGCGACGGTCCCAGGCACGCCGACTACTGTAGCCGGAATTGACGCGTCCATCGAGCGGCCGAGTAATTCCCTGACATGGAACTCGCGTCCTGGATTGCGAAGCAAGACAGCGAGACAGCACAGGCCGCGCGTGGATTTAAGGAATGCGGTGTGACGGTGATACCGAATGATCCAATAATCGTCCTGGTGTAAAAACAAGGATTCTTGGTGTGTCGGAAGAATCGAGTCAATCGCAAGAGACTCGCGAACCCCTTCGACTTTTTGGTCGGCGCTCATGGCTTCTCCTTTTTGCATATGCCTTCCTTCTCATTAACGTACTTGAGAACAACGCGATCCGATCGACTGTCGGCGAAAGCCAAAGCCGCTAAGCACAGAAGTAATGAGAACTGACAGAGCTGAATCAATGGATCCATGATTCTTCCTTTCTTTCTTTTCCCGCTGAGTTATTTCTGGGATTGCGGGGGTCCGGAAGAGGCGAAGAACCTAGCGGGGGAAAGTCCTCCGCCTGATTCAGATCCGTTTGACGTCGAGTCTTGAAGAAACCTCGTTAGGCTGTCAAGATAAAATTCGCTTTCTCTACGGGAAAGTATCCCTTCACTGCTCCCACAATCTCCATCGTGATCGCGCGGTTGCGTGGAAGGCACCCAGACGATCCGCGACGCAAGTCCTTCGAGCAATGGTCTGAGGACATGATTCTGGGTCTTGAAGATGAGATAGCTCCACAGCTTCCGAAAATCTGGCAACAGATTCAATCGGACTAGGGCGACACTTCATGGCTCAACCGTGATGGCTTCTTCACCATTTGCGGGGTGAAGCATGGCGTCGGCGAAATGGACTCCGTGGCTGAGCTTGTATCTCGTTAGACTCACTCGAATGCTGAGGGAAGCCGAGATGAAAATTGTGCGTTGCTTTCAGCATTGTTCGGAGTTATTATTTTGATGCACCTGTAGCATTCCAGGGAGAAGGCCTAATGCCTACCAAGATTGTCGATCTCTCGGCCCGGTCAGGATCATACGTGACGAACCATTCGATGTGCATTTTTGGGAATGTACGCCGCAGGAGTACCTAAGCTTCCTAAGGAGCCCCAACCGCACGCTGGAAAAGATGGGTATAAAGATTCTGAAGGAATGCCGTATCGAAACAACCATTGAGAATCATGACTGGCTGGAGCAGCATACCGGAGGTTTTACACGGGATAACGGAACGATTGTTTGCAATGTCGGTGGCGGCAACGTAGCCCGTTCGGTTTATAGGATTGTCAGCTATGCCCATGACCACTCGTCGATCGGGGCTTTCAAAAAGAAACTCCTTCACTCACCGGAGGAACAGCAGGCCGGGAAGGGCCGCTGATTGAATTGAAAGCGGCGAACGTTTTACGGGGCAAAGCGAACGATATTCATTGCGCACGTACATAGCAGCGACGGTTAACGCACTGAAGCGCTTTGGAACTGTGCGAGCTGAGGTGTCACTTGAGGAGTGACCAAGATCACTGCTCGCCCACCCGCTCCAGCATCACGAGGTCGAAAAGACCGGCTCGGCTTTCCAGTTCGGTCGGCGGCGCCCTGAGAACGACCCAGACAGTGTCCCCCAGTTCCAACGACAGCGTCTTAGTGACGCTCACCTGGGTCCACCGCGTATTCTCGCTCGAGGCGAAGGACTCCTGCCGGAGACGTCCATCTGCCGCGGTTACCTGGAGGCCGATACGTCCGCCTCCCCTCTCGTCGGAAGCCCGAACGTACGCGGAGAGGCGGACGGTGTCCCCATCCTTGAGCCCTGGTACCGGGAACCTGACCTGGCCTGTCGTAGGGGCCCAATCCGCTTCCAGGCGGAGGCTCCACTGACCCCCTCCGGGTGCCGCCTCCCGAGTCAGGGATGCCAGTGAGGAGTTGGCAACCTGCCACGTGTCGAGCGTCGCTCGTCCATCGTGCTCGAAGCTCCCGTTGGGGATGAGGTTACGGGAATCCTCATTCAGACCCGTCGTGGATTCCCCGCAAGCGCACAGAGGAAACAAGAAGATCACGGCGATGAGAGGGATGAGCGTCGCACGCCAGGTTTGGAGAAAAACAAGCACGACGAGAACAACCAGCGCGATAGCCTCGAAAAGCGCGTGATGGCCAAGGAATGGTTCAATGACAAGCAGATCTGGCTGGTGCTTTTCAATCAGCTCACGCGTCGTCTTTTCATCGGTCGCGAGCCCACACAATGTGTAGCCCAGGTCCCGGTGAATAATCGCACCGATTCCTTCTCTGGCGACCGTGCTGTCGTCGGCGACAACTATACAAGGTCGTCGTGAGGAGAGGGCGGTAGGCCTCACAACTTTTTGAGGGTGGCCAAAAATTGTTAAGATGACAAGCAAAATTCCATACCCACGAATTACACGCGGCTAAAGAAGCTCTTCGAAAATCCGCAGCCAGTTTCCGCGCAGGATTTTTTCGATCTGCTCGTCGCTGAATCCGCGCTCGATTAACCTGTGAGTGAGATTGCGCGCGTGGGAATGGTTCCTTAGATCGGGAATGAAATGCGGAGTGGTGAATTTTGTAGCGAGCTCTTTTTGCCTTGATTCAGGCCACTGGCAGTAGATGAACTCGAAGAAATCGAAACCGATCCCGACTCCGTCTGTACCAATCAAATTGGCGATGTGTTCGATGTGATCGATGTAACGATCCATCGTGCTCTCGTCGCCTCTCGGGCTCACCAGCACCGAATTCACACCAATTACACCGCGCCGTTCGCCGATCATTTTGATTTGTTCATCGCTGATGTTGCGTTCGATATCGTAATAGCAACGGACGTTTGTGTGCGACACGATGGGTGGCTTTTTTGTAATCGATAAAATTTCGTCAAACCCGGCCGGATTGATGTGGGCGAGATCAATAATGACGCCGAGCCTCTCGCATTCATGCACCACGTCGCGCCCAAAGCTGGTTAGACCGTCCGGCGACGAACCGGTCGCCGCGAAGGCTCCGCCATGTCCCGCCGTATTGCTTCGGGCGTGTGTAAGCCCGATTGAGCGCACACCCAGTTCATAAAAGACGCGCAACAAATCCAGGTCTGTCCCGAACGGTTCCACTCCCTCCAGCGTGATGAGCAGTGCGATTCTGCCTGTTTCGCGTGCCTTCTGAATTTCACGAAAACTTTTGCAAATCGCTAAGCGCTTGCACGTCTGTATCTCAGCATACAGCCGCGCGATTTGATCGAGCGCCACGCGCAGACAGGTCTCCGGTAGATAACGGTCTTCAATATAAACCGCCACGGCGAGAACGCCGATATTCCCCTTGTCGAATTCTGGCAAAAATTCGCTTTCCAGAACATTCTTGCGATCGCGTTTTTCGTACAAATCCATCGGCAAGTCGAAATGGAGATCGATGATCCCGCCATTGTGAAGCCGATCGAGTCGTTCGTTGATGGATTTTACAGCGGCGGTCATGCTTTGGCGGTCATTCAGACATCATGCCAGATTGCGTTGCAGGCTTCCAGCCTGCCGCTGAGGGAAAGATGTCTAACCGACAGAGATTTCAGGCGGCATGCGTGAGCTATGTCCGGCACGCGGCGCGCAGCTCACGTCATTTGCTCAACTCAAGCATGCGCAGGATCGGTTTTTCTGCTCTTTTGCGCACCGGCTCGGGCAAATTAATCTCGGGTTCCATGTTCAACAGAGCATCGTAAGCCTTCCCCAGCGTGTTCATTTTCATAAAGCGGCATTCACCGCAAAAGCAATTGTCTGTCGGGCCAGGAATGAATGTCTTACCAGGGATTTCTTTGCGCAGTCGGTGCAACAGGCCAGCTTCGGTTACCACAATGATCTCGCGAGCGGGAGATTCCTTGCAAAAGGTCACCATTTTTTCGGTGGAACAAACTTCATCTGCGAGCATGCGCACTGCGTAGGTACACTCAGGGTGCGCAACGACGGGCGCATCTGGATATTGTTCGCGGATTTTGTTTATGCTGCGCGCGGTAAACTCGACGTGCACGTAACAGGTGCCCTGCCACAAATCCATTTTGCGTCCTGTGCGTTCCATTACCCATGCGCCGAGATTTTGGTCCGGAACAAAGAGAATGTTGCGATCGACAGGCGCGGCGCGCACGATCTTGTCGGCATTACCACTGGTGCAAATCACGTCAGCCAACGCTTTCACCCCGGCGCTGCAGTTGATGTACGCGATTACATAGTGGTTCTTGTCCGCGTGCTGCTTCAGAAACGCGGCCAGCTTCTCTGGCGGACATGATTCCGACAGCGAACAGCCGGCATCGAGATCCGGCAAAATCACACGCTTGGTCGGATTAATGATCTTTGCCGTTTCCGCCATGAAATGGACGCCGCAAAACAAGATTATGTCGGCCTCAGTTTTGGCGGCCTGGTAGCTCAGACCTAACGAGTCACCGACGAAATCGGCCACATCCTGCAACTCAGGCACTTGATAGTTATGCGCGAGAATAACAGCGTTTCGCTCGCGTTTGAGTTCCAGGAGCTCTTCTGCAAGATCAACCCCCGTGCGCCGCAAACCGCCAAAGTTAATGCCAGCACTTACCATCGGCTAATATGGCGGTTCTCCGGCCATTTACAAATTGCAGGGCGGTATCGTGGCGGCCATGTCAGCCGCTTACAACGCGTGCAGCGCCTTGCGCATTGCGTCAACAGGGGCCTCGCGATTGAACCAGATGGAAAACGAGAGGACGCCTTGATATAGCAACATGGACAAGCCGTTCGCGCCCCGCGCACCGGCTTCTTCTGCTGCCCGAATCAATGCCGTCTTCGACGGCCCGTAAACGCAATCAAAGATGATATGATGAGGCGCAAGCAATCGCGCCGGGACCGGTGGCGGATCGCTTTGGTTCATTCCCACCGGCGTGGCGTTAACGATTAGATCGATGTCGGCGAGTTGCATGCGCACCGTTGATTCATCCGGCGCTACCGCCTGTAGCCGCGCCGAGGGACCCAAGACCTTTGGTCCGGCAAAAAACGGCCGTAATTGCTCTGCCAGGGCGTTTGCTTTTTCCATAGTGCGATTTACGAGAACAAGGCGCTCACAATTTTCCAGCGCGCATTGCCAGGCGATGGCGTGTCCCGTTCCGCCGCCGGCGCCAACGATCATGACCCGCAGATCGCGCAGATCGATCGAGAACTCAGTGCGAATCGCCCGCAGGAATCCCTCGCCATCCGTATTTGAACCAATCAGTTTCTCATCGCGAACACGAATTGTATTTACCGCTCCCGCGCGAGTTGCGGATTCATCTACTTCATCGATCTGCCCGAACGCCGCGATCTTGTGCGGAACAGTCAGATTGATTCCAACGAAATCGAGTTTGCGCAAAGACAGGAGCGCCGAGCGCAGCTCGTTGGCGCGAATGTGAAAACGCGCGTACTGCGCTTCAATGCCGCACGCGCGCAGAGCGGCGTTTTGCATTTGCGGCGAGAGAGAATGCGCGACCGGATCGCCAAAAACGCCCAGGCGAATCGGCGGATTGAGATCGCGGCTGATGGCGGCCCAATTTTCAAGATCGGCGAGCGTATAGCGATCAGTAGTCGGATTATTTTCTTTCACGCGACCGCGTAGATTCCGATGGATAATTTGCAGGCGCAATGGGGAGCGCGAGCATGCTGCTCGCCTTGGCTGGCATATTGCCAGCCAGCGGCGGAGCACGCAGCGGCCCAAGAGCCAGAAACCACGCGTGCACAAACCATCCAGCAATATGCCAGATGGAGCGAGCAAAATGCTCGCGCTCCCCAAAAACTGCAACGAGTTGTCGCCTCGGCGGTTCCCCGATAGCTTTGCTCGTTGCAATGATCACTGAAACTGACAGACCTTCGGACTTTATTCGCGATATTGTCGCGGAGGATCTTCGGACGGCGAAATGCAAACAAATCCGCACCCGCTTTCCGCCCGAACCAAATGGCTATCTCCACATTGGTCACGCGAAATCGATTTGTCTCAACTTTGGCATCGCACGGGAGTTTGGCGGCATCTGCAACATTCGCATGGATGATACCAACCCGATCAAGGAGGAAGCGGAGTACGTCGAGTCAATTATGACTGACGTGCGTTGGTTGATCGATGGCTGGGCGGATAATCATCTTGGCGGCGCCCCGTTCTACGCGTCGGATTATTTCCCGAAGTTTTACGAATACGCAGTCGATCTCGTCCGCGCAGGCAAAGCGTACGTGTGCGACATGACTTCAGAGGAGACGGATGCGTATCGCCGGCTCGGAAAGGCGAGTGCGTTTCGCGACCGCTCAATCGAGGAAAATCTCGATCTGTTTGCGCAAATGAAAGCCGGCGAGTTTCCCGATGGGGCACGCACGTTGCGCGCAAAGATCGATGTGAATGCGGCGAACGTATGGCTGCGCGACCCGGTGCTTTATCGGATACGGCACGCATCGCATCATCGCACCGGGGACAAATGGTGCATTTATCCGATGTACGATTGGGCGCACACGCTCAGCGATTACATCGAAGGCATCACTCACTCGATTTGCACGCTGGAATTCGAAGTGCACGGGCCGCTCTACAATTGGATTCTCGACGCGCTGGAACTACTGGAGCCGCGTCCGCATCAGTACGAATTTGCGCGGCTTAATCTCACCTACGCGGTGGTGAGCAAACGCAAACTCATCCAGCTTGTGAACGAAAAACTCGTAAATGGCTGGGACGATCCGCGCATGCTCACCATTTCCGGTTTGCGTCGGCGCGGCGTGAACGCGAGCGCATTACGCACATTCGCTTACAACATCGGGATCACGAAATATCCGAGCATGACCGACATGGCGCTGCTGGAGCACACCGTACGCGACGAATTCAATCGGACTGCCACGCGTCGGCTCGTCGTGCTGCGGCCCATCAAAGTTGTCCTGACGAATTATCCCGAAGGAAAAACCGAGGAACTCGATGCGATCAACAATCCCGAAGATCCAAATGCCGGAATCAGAAAGATTCCATTTGATCGCGAACTTTACATCGAGAACGAGGATTTCAGGGAAACGCCGCCGCCGAAATTCTTTCGGTTGCGTCCGGGTGGCGAGGTTCGGCTCAAATGCGCTTACATCATCAAGTGCGATGAGGTGGTGAAAGATGACGCCGGAAACGTGATCGAGCTCCGCTGCGCAGTAGATCTCGAGAGTAAATCAGGCGGACCAACTGCTGGCCGCAAGATCAAAGGGACCATTCACTGGGTGAGCGCCGCGCACGCGATCGATGCAGAAGTGCGACTGTATGATCGTCTGTTCACCGTTCCTGAACCTGACGCCAGCGGGAATTTCAAATCGTTCATCAATCCCAATTCGCTGGAAGTCGTGAACGCGAAATGCGAACCCGCGCTTGCAGGCGCGCGTCCCGAAGAGCGCTATCAATTCGAGCGCCTTGGCTATTTCGCGCTTGATCCCGATTCCACGCGCGAGAAACAAATCTGGAATCGCGCCGTCGCGTTGAGGGACACTTGGGCGAAAGTAGCGAAGAAGTAGCGTCCACCAGACTTAACTTCTGCTCGCCAGTGCGACCGCAACCGGGGCAGAATGGCACCGCGAATCGATGCCTGCGGTCTTCATCAGCTATTCGAGGAAGGACTTTTACTTCGCGGAGTCCCTAGCCTTCCACCTCGACCGGGAGGGGATCGCGACCTGGTTGGACGCGAATCATCTCGCACCGGGGGGCGATTGGGCAGCCGAAATTGATCACGCGCTGGATGAGGCGGAAACGGTCGTCCTCGTGCTCACGCCCGACAGCATCCGCTCCGAATACGTTCGTCGCGAATGGCAGCGCGCATTGGCGCAGGGCGATCACCTGATTCTTGCGCTCTTCCGTTCCTGCGAGCCGCTCCCGGAACTGCAGCACGCGCGAAGGGTCGACTTCTGCGGTGCCTTTCGGCCGGCGTTGCGGCGATTGACGCAACTTCTTGCGACGCCGCCCAAAGCAGCGGCGCAGCAAACGACGAAACCCCGCTTCCCCGTTCCCCCGTGGATTGGCATTATGACGGTCATGCTCGCCTTGGTCTTCTTCGTGCCAATGATGATTTTCGGCGACTGGCAGGGCCTGGCTTTCACAAACGAACCGATTGCCGTTCGCATTTTCTACTGCTTCATCATGTCGTTTTTCTTTGGGTTCATTTTCTGGCATTCATGCATCGCCCTTCTCCGACGACGCATGGGTATGACGCGGCTGGCGGTCTCGTTGACTCTGTTCACGGGCCTCTTCAGCTTTTACCTTCTCGGTCGCACGGGATGGATCCCGGCCGTGACGGTGCAGACCAATGCGGTGCACAGCATCATTCCGATCTCCGTTCTCACCTGCATTATCGGGATTGGATGCGTCGCACTCGCGATCGTCATCCTGCTGCGTCCGGAGGATTTGCTGCGTTGGTGTCCCACGGGAAAAGCATGGGACTCGTATCGCCGCGGGCGCGTGATAAGAATTCCCGATCTGCCGACCCGGTTCGCTGAGCTGCGGCATTTCCAGCTCCTGTATGATGTAGAAGATGCGCCCGCGGCGGCGCGACTGCGCGCCGAGTTGATACGCGCCGGCAGCGTAGAGGGCTCGAGTGACGTTACGAGCGTGGTCCTGCTCACGAATCGCACAACGACCGCGTGGCTCAGCCAGTATGCCGAGCTTCTGCAGAAAGGTGTCGTCACGGTAATCGGCAGCGCGATCGGTTTGCCGCCGTCGCTCCATTGGCTCTGGCGGCGGCAGTGGATGGACCTCCGGCGCTGGGACGCTACGCGCCAGCGAAAGAATCCCGTGCCCGCCGTGCCCGAGGGAATGACCCGCCTGCGCATTCCCGCGGTCGTGCGCCTGAATGAGCATCTGCTCTGCGCGACGGCTGGCTTGTTAGGTGTGCTCGCGAACGTCGCTTTTTCACCTAAATCAGCGAAGAGTGATACACTGGCGCCGCGCGACTGGTTCGGCATGCTGATCGGTGTCGCCTGCTATTTCTGGATCGTTGCCGCGTGGCAGCTGATTCATCGCCGGATCACGCAACTGCGCTACACGCGAAGACTCAGAATTTTGTCCTGGCTGACACTTATCCTCTCCGTGGGCGGCCTTTGTTTTTTTGTGTCGTTAGGCGGAAACCCATGGCGCACCGCTCTCGCGGCCATCTTCGTGCTCGCCCTGCCATTTCTCCTTCGCTGGCAAACGTCGCGCCTCGCTTTTTGGTTCCCGGCACCGCCTGTTCCGGGCACGAAATCCGCATCACGTCTGAACGCCCCGCGAAAATGGGATGCGCTGCTCTGGGCCTTTCCTTACATGGCACTCTGGATGTTGCTCCTCGGAGTGCAGACGTGAAGAATCTTCTTTCGCAGTCGACATTCAGGCTGGGTCCCTCGGATACGCTCGGGATGACGGCGAATTAGAAAATGGAAAGTGCGCGATCAATTCGCCGCAGCACTTTTTGTTTTCCAAGAACGTCCAGCAAATGATACAGACTCGGTCCCACGTTGCTGCCAGTCACAGCGAGACGAGTGGGATGCACGATCGCGCCGACTTTGACGCCGAGCTTTGAGGCTGTGCTTTTTAGTGTCGTTTCGATGTTGTCAGCGTCGAATTTCTCAAGCGCACTTAAGGCGTCGCGAACCGTTTTGAGTCGTGGCTTGTTCTCAGTGGTGAAATGTTTTGCTACGCCTTCGGGATCAAAATCGAAATCGTCGCTGAAATAGAACCCGCAATACGCGGGCAGCTCGTCAAAAGTGTTGATCTTGCCTTTGCAGGTTTGCAGCGCTGCACGTACATATTTCTCCGGAAAATCTTCGACCTTTACCCCGCTCGACTTCAATCTGGCGACGGCAAGATCGTAAAACTCGGAGTCGCTGAGCTCGCGCGCGTATTCCCCGTTCAGCCAGTGTAGTTTGTCGGGATCGAATGTTGCCGAGCTGCGCCCAACATTTTTTAGATCGAAAATCCGGATGATTTCGTCGATATCCATTTTTTCACGGTTGTCTTTCGGTGACCAGCCGAGCAGACAAAGGTAATTGCGCACGGCCGCCGGGAGATAGCCGCGCCGGATGTAATATTCGACGCGCGCGCCTTCGTCGCGCTTGCTCATCTTTGTCCCGTCACGATTAAGGATAAGCGGGATATGCGCGTATTGCGGTGGCGTCGCACCGAGCGCGCGAAAAATCTCGATGTGTTTCGGCATGTTGGAAAGATGATCTTCGCCCCGGATCACGTGCGAGATTTTCATTTCAAGATCGTCGATCACGTTTACGAAATGAAAAATCCATGAGCCGTCCGGGCGGCGAATCGTCATGTCAGGGTGCGTTGCCGCATTGCTGAGATCGAAATCGATTTTCCCGCATACAACGTCATCCACGATGACGTGCTCGCGCGGTGAACGAAATCGCAGGGCGCCCTGGTCCTCGAAGATATGACCGGCGTCCTGAAGTTTTTTCAAATAGCGCTCGTAAAGATCCGCGCGCTCACTCTGCAAGTACGGCCCAAACTCGCCGCCGACGTGCGGGCCTTCGTCCCAGTTCAGGCCCAGCCATTCCAGCCCCTCGTAAATGGCGGCCATCGCTTCCTCGGTGTTTCGCTTGATATCCGTATCTTCGATCCGCAGGACGAACTTCCCGCCGTGATGCCGGGCAAACAGCCAGTTGAACAGCGCAGTGCGCGCTCCGCCGATGTGCAGATAGCCAGTAGGCGAGGGGGCAAAACGGACGCGGACTTCAGACATTGGAGTGATGGAGCGAGGGAGTAATGGAGTAATGCATTTGTTTAGCGACTCCGCTAGCCATTACTCCAGCACTCCACTACTCCAAAAAAATTTTGCCTGCGCGACGGCGGGCGTGGCGATCTCGGGCGAGATTCACTTTGGCCGTGGGAGCGTCCCGATCAAAGAGCGACCGGACGCGTTCGACTACGTCGAAGCCGACTTCAGAGATGTTTTGCGCGCGCAGCCATTTTAAGACTATGCGGCGCTGGAGCGCGACTGGCAATGCCCGCAATTTTTGCACAGGTAGATCCGGACAAATTCGTGACACAGGTGTGATATTAGAGTGTCCGAGTGCAGGCAACTGGCTTTCGATCCAATTTTCTTCTTCGGCGGAGATCGCAGCAGCCCGCCAAATGTTCTGGCGAATGTTGCGGCCAACGGTTCTTTCCAGGTAAGGAATGATGCGATGACGGATCCGATTGCGAAGAGGATCAAGATTCTTGTTGGATGTGTCTTCTCGAAATTTGATCCGATGGTCGTTCACGTAAACGTCGATCTCTTTGCGGCAGAAGCCGAGAAACGGACGAACAATTGTAAAATCGAGATCTTTGATCCGGCGGATCGAGATTTCGCGCATTCCGCTTAAGCCCGTTGTTCCCGCACCGCGAAAGAGATTGATCAGGAAAGTTTCGACCAGATCATCGGCGTGGTGCGCCAGGAAAATCGTTTTGCATTTTCGGCGTCGTGCAGTTGTAGCAAAAAAGTTGTAGCGTGCCTCGCGCCCCGCGGTCTCGATGGAGATCTTCTTTCCCTTCGCGATCCCGCGCACGTTTACTGTGCCCAACTCAAAATCAAGATCTGCACCGCGTGTTGTAGGGCAAGCGCTTCGCTTGCTCATCCGCGAACCCGGCAAGCGGAGCGCCTGCCCTACAAAATTTTGGTTGTAGCGTTCGACTAATTTTTCCACAAACCGCGCATCGGTATCGCTCGATCGTCCGCGCAACCGATGATTTAAATGGCAAACGATCAGTTTCCGATAACCGAGCCTGATCAGCCAGTGCAGCAGGGCGACGGAATCGCGACCACCGGACACGCCGATGAGATACCGCGCATCAGGCGGAAAGTCACGGCTTAGTCGCGAACTGATGTCCAATGGCTTCATTAGCGATTTCCTGTCATTCTGAGCGCAGCGAAGAGTCTCTGATCATCTGGTCAGCAGCGCGCCAGCAAAAAAAACAGAGATGTTTTCAGCCTTCGCATAAAGCTACGGCTTGGCGGGCGCTTCGCTCAACACGACAAATCTTTGAATCCAATTCATGGCGGCACCGCATCCAACTTTCAAAACCAATCATGAACGAACAACAAACCTTAGACAAAGCGGGAACTCCGCGGCGTCTTAAAATTATGAAGAACGAAGCTCAATCGACATACGCGCTCCTGGTCCGCTCGGAAGAGAA
>WNFP01008524.1_pt1 | contig 17756 bp, 20 predicted proteins | sample 5400201 | NCBI WGS metagenome assembly WNFP01 (sample SAMN13153355, study PRJNA577476) | soil metagenome | isolation source: 115 cm saprolite under Madrone tree | place: USA:California | collected 2016-06-14 | reverse complement strand
TGCACGACGTTGGCACGCTGGGCGACGGCCGCGTTTTTTACACCATGAAATTTGTCGAAGGCCAGCGGCTCGACAAATACATCGAGGCAGTCGCTTCCCTGCCCGACCGCCTACGTTTGTTTCTGCGCATTTGCGATGCGGTTGCCTTCGCCCACGCACGCGGAGTCCTGCATCGCGATCTGAAACCGGCCAACGTGATGGTCGGCGTGTTTGGCGAAGTGCTGGTAATGGATTGGGGCCTGGCTAAAATCTTGCGCGAGCAACCCTCCGGGGCACCCGACAGCGATCCTGAAGCGACTATCCTTCGCGCGCCGCCGCAAGCGAGCGAGCATGCCGCAGACAGCACGCAGGCAACCCACGTCACCGGGCAAGGAACTGTTCTGGGCACGCCCGGCTACATGGCTCCAGAACAGGCCAGCGGCGACATTGCGCGCGTGAATGAGCGCAGCGACATTTTTTCGCTCGGCGCAGTGCTGCGTTTTCTTTGCGCTAATCCCGCGATGCAGTCCGAGCAGAACAGAACTTGGCGGCCGGACAAAGCGTTGGAGTCGATCTGCGCGAAGGCTACGGAAAGCGATCCGGTTACGCGGTACGCCACGGTGCTTGAATTGTCCAAGGATGTTTCTCGCTATCTGGACGGGCTGCCGGTTTCCGCGCGCAAAGAAACGATCTTTGACAAGACCGCCCGCTTCTATCGACGCCACACGGTCAAATTTATCCGCCGTTGTAAAGAACATTGAACCGGTACAGAATCCCGGCCACTGGAGGAATCCTCGTGAACAAAGTTCTGTTGGGTCTGTTGCTCGGAGCCGTTCTCGGCGCGGTGGATGGATTGACGTCCTGGTTTACGCCGGCGGTGCGCGCCCAATTGGCGGGCATCGTAATCGGGTCGACCGTGAAAGGCATCATCGCCGGAATCGCTATCGGATTCTTTGCGCGCAAAGTGCACTCGCTCGCGCTGGGAATCGTGTTCGGACTGGCGGTCGGATTCGCGCTGGCCTTCCTCGTGGCGTACTTACAGCATGGCTATTATTTCGAGATCATTTTACCCGGCAGCTTGGTCGGAATCATTGTCGGCTACGCCACGCAGCGTTATGGAGCGGCGCCAGCCGCCGTTCCAGCGACCACGCGTTAGAACAGAAAGGTTTGCTGCAAGACCAACTACAAATAGGACAAGAGCCATGTCTCGAGTCGTACATTTTGAGATTCCGGCGGAAAATCCGGAACGCGCCGCGGTTTTCTACAAGAAAACTTTCGGCTGGAAGGTCGAAAAATGGCCCGGACCGATGGAGTATTGGATGGTGAACACCGGGCCGGACAGTGCGCCTGGAATTAATGGCGGGCTTATGAGAAAAGGTAACGTTTCGACCACCACAAATACAATCGGCGTGGAATCTGTGGACGATGCGATCGTCGCGGTCACAAATGCCGGCGGCAAACTCATCATGCCCAAGACGCCAATTCCCACGGTGGGATATTTTGCCTACTGCCAAGATACGGAAGGCAATCTGTTCGGCGTGATGCAGTCTGACCCGAAGGCGAAATAAGCGCGAAAACGAGAGCCCGCGGCACGCTTCAACGCCATCGCTTCGTGGGGCGGACGAAATTGTCCGCCCCATTTTTTGTGTCCGGGCTAGAATGGCTGCAGCGAGAATCACTATGGCTGACACGCGATTCGCGTCATTGCAGGGCCAGAAGTACATCAACCTCGAAACGTTTTGCAAAAATGAGCAAGGCGTGCGCACCCCCGTGTGGTTTGCGGGAGAGCCGGAGCAAGGCGTGCCGGAGAAATTGTACGTTTACAGCACTGCGGATTCCGGCAAAGCGAAGCGCATCCGGAATAATCCACGAGTACGAGTCGCACAATGCGATGTACGCGGAAAGCTGCTCGGCGAATGGATCGACGCGGCAGCCACAATTGTCAGCGGTGAGGAAGCGGAACACGGCATGAAGCTGCTGAACAAGAAATACTTTCCGTGGAGGCAGATCCTCGGTTTCTTTTCTATGTTCTCGCGTAGCAAACGAGTTGTGTTTGTGATTCGCCCTGCTTAACTTCCATCTGCTGACTAAGACTGCGAACAAATCACGCGGCGGTGAGCAGGATCGGGTCCCCTCGCGTAATCACGATGGTGTGTTCGTAGTGCGCGGATAAGCAGCCGTCCGCTGTGCGCACGGTCCACCCGTCGCGATCGAGAGACACGCTGCCGGTTGCCACAGCAATGATCGGCTCAATGGTGATGACGAGCCCCTCGGTGAGCAGATGACGAGCTGCGGGATCGGCGTAGTTCGGAACAGACGGAGATTCATGAATCGTGCGCCCGACGCCATGGCCGCCTAGCTCTGGGATGACGTGAAAGCCGCGGCGTCGGACTTCGCGCTCGATCGCTCGGCCAATATCCTTGGTGCGATTGCCGGCGCGCGCAGCCGGAAGCGCCTGGCGAAACGCCTTTTCGGCACAATGGGCGAGTTCATGGGTGGTCTTACTTGTTGGCGGAACTTCGATGCTAATGGCCGAATCGGTGTGATAGCCGCCTTTCTCCGCGGTCAGGTCCAACTTGACCAGGTCGCCGGGTTGCAACACGCGAGCACCGGGAATCCCGTGGACGACTTCATCGTTGACGCTGATACATACGTCACCGGGAAAGCCGTAGACCATAGGGGGTGAGGAGTGCGCGCCGTTTTCTTCCAGGATGCGTGAGCCGATCTGGGAGAGCTCTGCCGTAGTGATGCCGGGACGAACAGCAAACGCCATGGCACGAAGGGCTTTCGCGACGATTTGGCCGCAGGCGCGCAATCTTTCGAGCTGCTCGGATGTGGTTATGGACATGGGTCGCTCTGGGCTTCTCGGAGAAGGCCGGACAGCCAGAAATGGCTGTCCCAGTTAGAGCCAACCGCAGCTACTTAGTGGCAGCCGCAGCCGCCTCCGCAGCAGGAGCCGCCTCCGCCTGAAGGAGCGGAGGACTTTGCGGTGGCGCCGTTGCTGCCGCCATTGGCGGTTGCAAAGACCGACAGCTGGAGGCTGGCCTTCTTGCTGGCGCATTTGGGGCAGGCGATTTCCTGCTGCTTGCTGATTACGATCTTCTCGAAATGCGTGTCACAGTCGTTGCAGAGGTATTCATAGATGGGCATTTGCGGCGGTCCTTGCGTCTTTTCCCGGACTTATATCCAACCAGGGCGATTATAGCAGGGCTGTCTGTCACGCGCGCGCTAACGATTCCCATTCCCTGTAGCTCCCCCCTCCCCCTTTTTCATAAGTGCAGATTCTAAAGGTACTTGCAGGCGCAGATTTTGGAACTGTTCATTCTAAAGATATTTAGGAGTGGACAATTTCGGCTAAAAACCTGCAAAACGCGGAGCTGGCTTGTAAGTGCTAAGAACAAAAGACTTACAGCAAGCGCAAGATTACGAGTCGCGTGCGGCACCCGTTTGGCTTGCGAGCTAAAGTGAATGTGAAAACGGCGGCAAGACTAATCGCCGCACTCCAAAAATGTGCGCAGTTGGTGTAATCAGATTTGCGTCTTTTAGGGGGGAAATTCAGGCGCAGCACTTTACGGAGAGATTATAACACGCTCGTCAAGCCCGGGATTAGAACTCAACAAAAAAGCCTCCGTGGAAAGGAGGCTTTTCGCGCTGCGTCGATGCTGGGGATGGGGCGCAGCGGTGCTGCGCCCCTACGGGTTGAACCTAGTCGCCGGCTACGGCTTCGGCGGCTTCTTCTTTCTTCGAGGCGCCGTTGCTGTGACCGTTGCCGTTACCCTTACCGTTGGCTGGCGCGATGCTCACTGGCTTGCCGGCGTTGGCGAAATTGGCCGGGACGGATTTGGCGATATCGCTTACCGAGCCGATCTGCACGACCGTGGGTTGAGCCTTCTTCAGGACCAGCTCTTCGTAGATGGCGCGGACTTTGGCTTGTTCCTCGTAGGCCTTCTTGCGGCGGGCGCGATCTTCTTCCGCGGCGGTCAGCGGAATATCGTGCTCGAGGTGGCGGACACGCGCGGCGTCTTCCGCGTCGATCTTCAAAGAGTGCTCGTAGGTATTGAGATCGACCTTCCTGCCCTTGGCATAGATTTCGTGCTTACCATGTGTCTTGTACCACTCGGCGACGGTCGCGTTCTTGTGCATGTTTTCAATGATTTTGCGCCAGCCCACACCGGTGTTGTACGCGCAGAAGGAGATTTCACCTTGCTGCGTGGCGTATGGAATGATGCACATCTCGGTGCGGCGGAAATCGTAGTTGAAGAGATCCTGGAACCACATGCCGGCGATGAAGAGGAAGTTCCACGGATCGGTCTGGCGGCGCTTCATGGCGTCTTCGTAGGTGCGGTCGGGAGACGTCTTGCCGTATTTTTTCTCCGAGTCCTTGGTGAGCGCCCACGTCTTGTCGAACTTCTTGAATAGATCGTAGAAGCGCCAGAGCCATCATAAAGTTTGAGAAGGCTTTGCCGCGAGCCGCATCGGTGATGGCGGTTACGTCTTTGACTAGCTGCTGCGCGTCGAGGAAGCGCGGAACGGGCGCCCATTCCTTGGTCTCTTTGTTAATCATAATCGCGGTGCCGACGCCGCAATTGGGATGGCAGCCGCAGGATAGCGCGCCCCACTGCGAATCGGGACCGTGGACGAGGTCCGAGAATCCGGCGAAGGTAGCGATAAAGGAGATGGGGAACCAGTCGCGCGTCGGCTCAACCTTGCCAACCTGGCGGCTAACGTCCTGCGCGAGGTGCGAAAGCGTGTAGCGCTGCCGCAAGCGACGTTCCGGAGTGATGTCCTCGTCGCGGCCGGTGAAAGAAACCGGCTGGAAGCTGACGAAGGCGATCTTCTTGGGGTTTTCCATCGCGAATTTCACGATGGCGCCGACCTGATCGTTATTGACGTTATTTACGATGGTGACGACGAGCACGATTTCGATGCCGGCTTCGTGCATGTTTTCAATGGCGCGAAGCTTTACGTCGAAGAGGTTGCCGACCTGGCGATGGCCATTGGCGTCGTTGCCGATGCCGTCAAACTGCAGATAGGCGTAGCGCATGCCCGCTTCAAAGGCTTTCTTGCAGAATTCCTTGCTCTTGGCGAATTCGATGCCGTTGGTGGCCGCCTGCACGCTGTTGTAGCCAATCTTGCGGGCGTGGGAGACAGCCTGGAGGAAATACGGGCTCATGGTGGGCTCGCCGCCGGAGAACTGCACGGACATCTGGCGGCGCGGCTTGATGCGCAGAGCATTGTCGAGAATTTCCTGAATTTCGTCCCAGCCAAGCTCGTGGACGTAGCCAACCTGGTTGGCGTCCATGAAGCAGGGATCGCACATCATGTTGCAGCGGTTGGTGAGGTCAACGGTGAGAACGGAGCCGCGGCCATAACGAACGGTGCTGGAGCCATGCTTGTGGAGATCTTCGTCGTTATGGGCCGGAATATCGCGCCCAGGGAACTGCTTTTCGATATGGTCGAGAAATTTGGCGTCGATGGCCATCATGTCTTCGTAATGACCATGGATGGGGCAGTCTTTGATCATCCAAACTTCGCCGTCGCGTTCGACGATTTGTGCCTTAATCTCGCCGACCTTTTCGTTCATCAGGTCGCGCCAATCTTTTTTGCCGTGAATAATGGCTTCGCGGGCTTCTTTGACGCAATCGGGACAGAGGGAATCCGTTTGCCGTGGCCAGCCGAGGGTCGGCTTCGTCTTTTCCCACGACTTTAGAAGCGGCTTATCCGACCATTTTGGGGTGAACGATGGATTCGGATTGCGCTTGTTGAAAAATTGAATCGCATTGAAGGTGACGCCGGCCGCTTTGCAGACCGTAGCGTCAAACGCTCGCATCACTTGAGTGCCTACTCGATTCGGCATAAACCTCTACCCTCCACTTTCACCACGAAATAAAATTTCTTGATGCGTTTTAAGAAGCCCGCCCAAGCGCTACAAAAGTTGCAGCGATTGCCCCCGGGCTTCCAAGTACCGTATCACGCCGGGTAGAAACGCCCAATAAGTCTTTGGACCTGTATAGTTTAACGCTTACATGGGCGGAAGCCAGTCAGTTGCATTAAATGGCGAAAAACAGGGGTCGAATGGGGAAAAACGGGGGTCGAATGGGAATCAGGGGCAGGGTTACTTGTACGGTGCACGACCGAAAAAGGGACCCTTTTTGCCGGCTTGACGCCGAACGGTGCAAATGAGCACGTGACCCAATTTCGGCGCGCGAAGTCGAAGCTAGTCGTTGAGCGCGGGGCGCAGCACTGCGGTGACAAAATGCGCGAAGTGCGAAGCGCCTTCGTCGAGCTGGAGGTAGCGCACGACACAGTGATCGGCGAGATATTTCGCGACACGCGCTTCCGCAATTCCGAGATGTTCAGCCAAGCGCGGCTTGATGGACTCGGAGCCGCGTCCACTGGCTCTACCACGGAGAAAGCTGCCAATCGCGATGCGCAGGGTCTGGCATGGTTCAACGTAATAGTAGGTTGAAAGGTCGGAGTCGCTGAGGAGAAGCACGCCGGGACCAACAGGAGCACGGTCGGCTTCGCCAAGCGTTAGTGGAGGGCAAGTCAGCAGGCGACGAAATTGCATCTCCAGCAAAGAAAGGCGCGATGAAAGGCCGGGATCGCCGTAGCGGCCACGCAAAGAAGCCGCGCTGTCTGCAACCGGTTCGGGCAGCGTACGACGCGGGGAGATGGATTCGGTGACCCTGCCAAATCGAGGCTCGGGAGCTTCCTCGACAGGGGGCGGGGCCTGCTGAACCGGAGCTTCGGTTGGCTGAACGGGAGAAAGCGCTGGACGGTCTGTAGTGGCGCTGGCTTTCCTACGGTTGCGTCCACCGCGACGGCCACGGCGGCGGGTACCGCGTCGCGGCGCTTCGGCGGTAGGAGCTTCTGAATCTTCTGGTGCCTCCGCTGCGGGAGCGACGATCGCCTCAAATGTTGCGGCAGTTTCTTCAAACGGCAAACCTGGTTCGGGAGCAGAAATTATAGGCATATGAAGTTGCAGTTCATCGGCTCGGGGTGCTGCCTCATCGGAAGAACTCGAGCCTGCGAGACGCACGGCGGCTTCTTGCGCCTTGGTCTTCCAATCTGCGCGACGAAAGCGCTCGGCAGCCGTGGAATACCACTTGGCTGCTTCGCCATTTTGCCCCGCGGTCTCAAAAAATTTCGCCAATTCAAAAGCGACCATAGCGTCGCGCGTCTTCTGATAGAGATTAGAAAGCTGCGTGGCAGGGTCTTTTCCGGTACGAGCGCGGCGAATGCGAGCAGTAATCTGTTTCCAGTCAGCCATACGGTAAGGGCATTGTAGCAGCCGGTAAGGGCATTGTAGCAGCGACAGAACGATGCCACCAGCCCAGAGACGCCTACAGCGAATACTGTAAGTGTGCGACTTTGTCCACGTACCTAGTGTTTACGGATTGACGGGATTCGGGGTGCTCGCTATTCTGAATGCAGCCCTCATGGAGACACAGATGCCGCGTACGCGCGGAACCGCACCGGTTGCCCTATCCGTTTTATTATCAATAAGTTTACTGGCGACATCCACTTTGGGCAATTCGGGTTTAGGCTCAGGAACGGTAGTTTCGGCCGAGAGCGCCCATCTCGGAACTACGGCGGTTACCGTGGGAGCCACTGTTTTTGCCGGGGACAAGCTCGACACAACGTCGGCAGGCAGCATGCAGATTCGCGCAGGAGCGGCCCGGCTGGTATTGACGGCTTCGAGCCGCCTAGTATGGGGCGGTGAGGGTGGAGCCGCGAGCGCGACGTTGCTCGGCGGATCGGCCGCATTCTCCACGTCCAGCGAGAAGGCTTTTGTGCTGCACGCCAGTACGGCCGCTTTCAAGCCTCGCGGCGACGAACCCACGGTGGCGAACGTAACTTTGCTTAATCCCAAAGAATTGGTGGTGCGCTGCTCGCGCGGAGCGGTGCTGATTGCAGTGGAGGATGACGTTCGCGTTGTGCCGGAAGGCACGGCTTATCGCGTCGTGCTCGATCCGGAGGCGGCTGTACCTGCAGGAGCGGCTCCGGCTCCAGCTACTCCCGCATCCTGGGGTCAACAGCAGCCAATCAAGACAGGCAAGAGCAAGTTCATCTGGTATGCGATAGCATTTACCGCGATCGTGACTGGGATCCTGGTGTGGAAAACATGGGAGAGTCCGGACCGGCCGTGAGACCTTTCGCTGTTGTTGCGGCGTTGTTCTAACGGATTTGTGACGGAATCGCTCTTCTGTTTCTAAACAATTTTCGATCCCGGCTCATCTTCCACTTCGTCTAAAAAAACTCTTGAGACCTTACCAATCAAGAGCCAGCCATTACTTCTATTTCTACCAACGCGTCTTTTGGCAGGCGGGAAACCTGCACCGTGGAGCGCGCGGGTGGCGCGGCCGTGAAGTAGCGGGCGTAGACTTCATTCATGCCGGCAAAATCGTTCATGTCTTTGAGGAAGACGGTAGTTTTAATGACGTGATGCAGATTCACTCCCGCCGCTTCGAGAATGCCCTTGATATTTTCCAGCGCCCGCTCGGTTTGCTGACGGATCTCGGAGCCCACGAGTTCGCCGCTTTTGGGATCGAGCGCAACTTGTCCCGCCAGGAAAATAAAACCATTGGCTTTGATGGCTTGTGAATAGGGCCCGATCGGCTTAGGACCGCGATCCGTAGTGACGACATTCTTCATTGAGTGCTCTCCTTTAAGGTGTGAGGCGATGCAGATGCTGCGGAATTTTCGTAGCGAGCGCGAAAGTCCTGAGGCACGCCCGGACGCTTCATCCAAAGGCGCACGAATTCGGCGACGTTCTGGTGCGCTTCCTGTTCGAATGCGGCGATAAGGTCGTCGAGGTCGAAGCCGCCGCCGCGGCGCGCGTCCAGCATGTGGCTGAGCGCGGAACTGAACACTCGCTGGCCATAACGATCCTGAAGACCATAAAAAAACAAAAGGCTCTTTGCGCGGAGTACATCATCTGTTTCCGGCTGACGCTCCGGCAAGTCTGTTGGAATGACGCGGAGCAAGCGGCGGATGATTTGCGCGCGCACCTGCGGACCTTCGACGGCTTCACGGCCGCGCGACGCTGCGAACGCCGGCAGAGCGGAGAGTGGCGGGGTTTGCTCGAAGAAGCCAGGATTTTGGCCGTAGCCAAGCCAACTGGAGGCGAGCGAGGGAGCGGCGGCGGCGATCTCCGGAGTACCGCCGGACAGATCCACCATTGCAGTGTCCTGCGAAGCCATTTCCGCGGTGGTTTTTTCGTTTCCTTCTGAAGTAAGGCGTCCAAAATTGGACGTAGTGCTGGTAAAGCAACCGGGCAAATCCGGGCATTCGACTAGCCAGAGCTGGTGAGAATCTTTAGGACGAGTTCCAAACGTGGAGTTGTAGGCTTGAATGGCGCGTGCCAGCGCTTCGCTGGGTTGCCGGAGAGCTTCGGGATTTTGCCGCGAGCGCGTCCAGAGATTCACGTTCTCTTGCCCTGCCTGGAGGGTTGCGGCAACGTATCGTCCTGCTATCACAAAAGGATAGCCGTCTTTAAGAGTCTGTGTGATGCGAATTGTGCGTTCGCGCGCCTCGCCAGAATTCCTCGATTGCTTCTTCGATTGCCCGCTGCTATGCACCAGGAAATCGCCGGGGACTCGCCCCCCCGTTGCGAAAATCCCGCGCGCGGGAAGAAGTTCGGGGCTCCAACCCTGGGCTGGGAGGAAGAAGGCATCGGGCGTAAAACTAAGTGCGACCTCGTTGGATTCCGCGCGCTGATATTCCACGGACAAGCGGAGGGTGTGCCGCGAGGAAACGGTCCAGGGCTGCGGAAAAGTGAGGAGCACATTACGTGGGTTGTCGGGCGAAGCAGCGAAGCTTAGCGCGGTCTTGTCCCACTCTGCGATTGGGTCGGAAAAATGGAAGCGACGCCGGCCAGGAAGACGCAGCTCCAGCGAGGTCAGAGGCTGATTGCCGTCGTTTTTGAGCTGATATACCCCTTCGATTCGAATCACGGGCTGCGGACTGGGCACGAAATTGACGCTGACTTGCTGATTAACGATGGTGTAGCCAGGGCCTAGCGCGACGGCGCAACCGGCAGCGCCGTAAGCCGCACCGGTGAGTAGCCAAAGCGGCAAACGAAGTGAGCGGCTCAGTCTCAAAGCGCTACGATTGTAGCGAGGGAAACAGATTCACGCAAAAATAGCTACGTACGTGAGGAAGGCGGCTGGTCAGTGTGGCTTACGACCGCGGACACGAACAAACCCGGTGCCGGCGTGATTGCGGGCGGCTTCGCGATTGGCGACTTCGCGGTCAGCCTGCGCGTCGGTCATCCCTGACTTAATCTTGTCCAAAATCTGCTTTTCGCCAAGCCCGGTATTTTTCAGACGCGCAATTTGCGGAGTGCCGATGGTTGCTTGCCGTTGCAGGCGTCGCTGCAAGACAAACTGGACGAAATTATCAGAGAGACCGATCAGGTGGAGCGCGACAGCATCACCGCTGATGGCATCGAGCTGGTCCGCGCGAGCGATCTCAAGAATTTGCGCTTCGGAATAGCCGGCGCCGGCGAGATTGGCGGCCGAATCGCCACTGGCGAATGGATGCTTTCGCTCGTGAGCAGCGGCCACAAGCGCGACGCAAGCATCGTCGCTGAGCCGGGCTTGCTTGACCTTGACCAATTGAGCGACTTCGGAATCGGCGGTATTCAAGGCTTTGAGTTGTTCGAGGCCGCTGGACCACATGCCGGCTTGATCAAGCGGGCGGTAGTCCGTCAAGACGTGTTGCTTGCAGCCGCCAACGAAAAGGACACAGACGCCGAGAAGCAGAGCTGAGGACTTCATGTTTCCATTCTAGCTGGCGGCAAGCTGAACATGATGGCGTGTGCTGTGGGGGGTACTTGTGCGGAAGGACAGGTCAAGGAATTCCGAAAATGCTGAGGCGCTACTTAGAGGAACGCGCAAAAAAAGCTAGACCTGGTAAACGCGCTCTACACCGTACACGCCAGAAACTTTGCGGATATTGGTCAGGATGGTCTCAAGCTGGCGGCGATCGGCGATTTCCAGGCTGGCATCAATGCGCGCATTCGACTTGTCAGGACGACTTTCCAGACTGTGAATATTGGAGCCGGCGCCGCTGATTACGGTAGTGATTTCCGCCAAGAGTCCGGCGCGATCGCGCGCGCGAATCTGAAGCTGCACCTGGAATGTCGCCGCCCCCTCGCCACCCCACTCAACGGCAATGCGGCGTTCCGTCTGATACAACAGATTTTGCACATTAGGGCACGGGCGAGTGTGAACCGCGACGCCGCGTCCGCGCGTGATGTAACCTATGATGTCGTCGCCGGGAATGGGATTGCAGCATTTGGCGCGATACACCAGCAGATCGTCATGCCCTTTGACGATAAGGGGAGCTTCGCCAAACCCGAGCATGCGTTTAACGGTTTTGACCAGAGTGGGCTTGGCATCTTCGGGCGCAGGCTCCGCCCCTTTCGCGGCATCGCCCAGAACCTTCGTGAGTATCTGGCGCGCCGAATATTTTCCGAAGCCTACCGCGGCGTAAAGATCTTCGATCTTAGACAGGCCGGAATCGGATGCGACGCGCAGCAAATCTTCCTCCGGAATTTTCTTTAGGCTGCGCCCGAAGTGGCGTGACTCCTTTTCCAATAGCCGTTGCCCGACCTCCATGGCTTCTTCGCGCTCCTGCAGATTGATCCAGTGGCGGATCTTGCTGCGCGCGTGCGTCGATTTGGCGAAGCTGAGCCAATCGCGACTGGGTCCGTGGCCTTTCTGCGTGAGAATTTCGACGACATCGCCGCTGACGATTTCGTGCCGCAGCGCCACCATCTGGCCATTGATCTTTGCGCCCACGCATTGATGGCCGACCTCGGTGTGCACCGAATACGCAAAATCCACGGGAGTCGCGCCCCGCGGGAGCTCCAGCACTCGCCCCTTGGGCGTGAACGCATAAACCTCGACGGGGGCGAGATCGATCTTCAGGGTCGACAAGAACTCGCCTGGCTCTTCCAATTCCTGCGACCATTCGATCAGTTGCCTCATCCAGGTGATGCGCTGATCGTCTTCCTGCGCCGGCTTGCCATCTTTATATTTCCAATGAGCGGCCACACCTTCTTCCGCGATGCGATGCATTTCCTGGGTGCGGATTTGCACTTCAAAGGCCTGTCCGCCGTGAAGCACGGTGGTGTGCAAGGACTGGTACAGATTTGGCCGTGCCATGGCGATGTAATCTTTGAAGCGGCCGGGAACGGGGCGCCAGATGTGATGCACAACGCCGAGGGCCGCATAGCAATTGCGCTCGGTGTCGCTGATGACGCGAACGGCAAGGAGATCGTAGACCTGCTCGAGGCTGCGCTCTTGGCGCACAATTTTGCGGTGCAACGAATACAAGCCCTTCACGCGCGCTTCGAGTTCCGCGGGAATGCCATTTTCAATAAGCTTGGTGCGAATCGTGGTTTGAACTTCCTCGAGGAATTTTCTGTGCGCCGGCGCCTTGTCGCTGACTTCCTTCTGCAGCGCGAGGAAAGACTCCGGCTCCAGAAACCGGAACGCAAGGTCTTCCAGCTCATTGCGGACGATGCCCATTCCCAACCGATGGGCGATAGGCGCGTAAATATCCAGGGTTTCACGAGAGATGCGCTGCTGCTTGGCAGGGTCCAGATACTCCAGCGTGCGCATATTGTGAAGACGGTCGGCGAGCTTGACCAGCACGACGCGAACATCGTTGACCATGGCTAGTAGCATCTTGCGAACGCTTTCGGCCTGGCGCGCCTCGGGAGCCATCATGTTGAGCCGGCCGATTTTGGTGACGCCTTCCACCAGCCGCGCGACTTCGACTCCAAAACGCTCTGATATGCGCGAAACTGGATACTCCGTATCTTCGATGGCGTCGTGAAGCAGAGCCGCGGTGAGCGTGGTGGCGTCGAGGCGCATGTCCGCCAGGATGTGGGCAACTTCCAGAAGATGCGTGAGGTAGGGGGCGCCGGAGCTGCGAAGCTGGTCGCGGTGCCGCTCCGCAGCGATTTCGTAGGCGCGGCGCACCATCCAGGGATCTTCGGAAGGGCGATTTTTGCGGAGCTTCTCGAGCAATTCGTCGAGGCGAGCGTCGAGTTCGCGCTCAGTGCGGTCGCGGTGAAAATGGAGAGGCAAATTGCTGGGCGACGGCATACTCTATTTTACGCTAGAAGAACGATTGGGTGCGAATCCGCAGTCGTTCCGCAAGAAAGAAAAGGGGCGCCCTCGCGGACGCCCGATCAAAAAATCCATTAAACCCGCTGCTTACGGCTTAGGACGCCTGAGGCTGCTCGGAGCGCTTCTGCTTGATTTCCTTAACTTTATCCACGAGGTCGTCGGCTTGTTTCAGCAACGCTTCGCGTTCTTCCTTGCTGTCCACCATGTCGGCCTTGCGGCGATAGAGAAGGTTTAGATAGGCCATGGCATCGTCGTAATCGGGCCGGATGGAAATCGCCTTCTGCAGGTCGGTGATTCCCTCGTCGATTAGCTGTCCATACTTGGAAGCATATTCGGAGCGAATGGCCGTGGGGAGCGGGTCCGTATCCTTGACCTGCTTGCGGATATTGTTCTTGTTGTAGTCCATGCGCATTTCGCCGTTGCCGCGAAACGCCAAAGTCCAGTCGATCACGCCGATCCAGTAGTAAGGCTCGGGATCCTCGGGCTTCAACTGAATATGCCTCTGGTGATACGTTTTGGATTCCTCGAATTTCTTGGGATCAAAGGGCTGCCCGCCCATCTGAAACAAGATGGAACCGATGCCGTCGATTGCGGAGAGATTATTTGCGTCCTTATCCAAAACTTCTTTGAACTCCGCAACCGCCTGATTGCCGCGAGCCAGGTTTTCCTGGGAAGGCGCGCCGGGGATATACAAGCTGGCGTAGGCCGTGGCGAGATACAGCCGAGCGTTGAGGAGCTCGGGGTCGGCCTCCTTCGCCTCCTTGAAATCTTCAATGGCCGCGTCAGACTGGCCATTCTTGAAGGCGGTGACACCCTTGTTCAGGAGGTCTCGCGCCTTCAGCTTGTTACAGCCGGAAGAGGCAAATGCAACCACCAGGAGCGCGGCGAGCGCGGCAACCCGGCGAGCAAGCTTGCGAAGCGATGCATGAGTCATTGAAGCGTCCATCCCCACGGTGCGCGGCCCGTTAACCGATGCCCGCGCTAGAATTCAAGTGCGCCTTGCGAGAGGCAATCTAATCTGTTTCCGCCGGTTTTTCCAGCCCCGGGGTCATGAGGCCAACAGACGATACACCTGCGGCACGCATGACGTCTATGACCCTGGCGACGACCTGAAATTCCAGAGCGCCATCCCCCCGAACAAAAGCCGTGCGATTAGCCCTGGCCCCAAAAATCTCTTCCAACCTGCCGCCTAGCCCGTCCCAGTTCACGCTCTCCTGATTGATTCGCAGCGATCCATCGGCAAGCACCTGAATGACGATTGCCGCGGGCTGCGGATCACTTACGCCCGTGGGCGCGGGCCGCGGCAAATCCGCTATCATACCGCTCTGCTTGTGCGGAATGATCATAAAGATCACCAGCAGCACCAGCAGAACGTCAATCAACGGAACCACGTTCATTTCAACGAAGATTCCGCGATTCGCACCGCCAACTGACATGCCCATGAGCCACCTCGTCCGGAAAATTTCCCGCGAGGAGGACTCTCACATCCGAGAGAGCGAGCTACGAACGTCTCTTCAGCGACGGAACGCTGAAGAAATTCTACTGGCCGGCCTCGAGCTTGGCGGTGATCAGCCCGACTTTATCGATGCCGGAGCCGCGCATGATATCGATTGCGCGCGCGACCTCGCCAAACAGCACATCGCTATCGCCTTTGACAAAGGCGATTTTCTCGGCGCGGTCCTTGAAAATCTGTTCGATGCGCGGCCCGAGATTGTCCCAGGTGGAATCTTCGTTATTGATTTTCACCTTGCCGTTGGTCAGCACCTGGACCACTACGGTTTTGTTCTCGAGTTCTTGGTCCTGCTTCTGATTGGGATTCGGCTGCGGCACCAACGTATCGAGACCCTTGGGCGTGAGCGGAGTGATCACCATGAAAATGATCAGAAGCACGAGCAAGATGTCGATGAGCGGGACGACGTTCATTTCCGCCATCGCACCGCCCTTACTTTCACCTACCTGCATTCCCATTGAGCTTCTCCTTCGGCCCCATCCCTAGCGAGGTAGCGGGCCGTCGTGCCGCGCCGTTGTGGGAGTGGCGCGGCATCGAACGAGCAAAAAAACGACGACTGCAAACGAATAGTAACTGCGCGCCTTTACCTAGTCCGCGGAAGGCGGAGGAGGCGGAGGCGCGTTTCTCTCGTTCCGTTCGGTCAAGAGGCCGACTTGATCGACGCCTGCCGAGCGGATTTCATCCACGACTGCGACCACGTCGCCATACTTGGCGCGCGCGTCGCTCTTCACGTACACGGTCTTGTCCAGCCGGTTGGCAATGCGGTCCTTGACCTGCGCGGTGATCTCTTCCTTGCGAATCTGCGTGGTGCGAAGAAAGATGTTACCGTCGCGGGTCACAGCGATGACGATGGAGTCATCCTTGTCCGCATCCTGCATGTCCTTGGCTGTGTTCGTCCTGGCCAAATCCACCGGATGGTCTTTCTGCAACATAGGCGTGACGACCATGAAGATGATCAACAGCACAAGCATAATGTCCGCCATGGGGATGACGTTGGGAGTCGACATCTGGCTCCCAGCCTGCGGCTTATAGCGCGCGTGTGTTACCGGTGCAGCCATACTTACCTACTTCCTGGCGCCGCGACGAAGGATGAAGTAATTGATGAGCTCCATCGAGGAGTTGTCCATCTCCACGTCGAACGCTTCGACTTTGTTTGTGAAATAGTTGTACGCCCACACCGCAGGGACAGCCACGAGAAGGCCCAGCGCCGTGGTTACCAACGCTTCCGCGATACCGCCGGCAACCGCCGACAGACCGGTAGCCTTGCTCTGCTCGATGCCCTTGAAGGCGTTCAAAATGCCGACCACGGTGCCGAACAGTCCGACGAACGGCGCTGTTGAGCCGATGGTGGCGAGAGCCGAGAGGCCGCGCTTCATTTCGGCGTGCACGATGGCCACGGAGCGTTCGAGGCCGCGCTTGGCTGCTTCTATAACGTCAGCATCGGAAACCTGCTGCGAAGCGGATTGAAATTCGGAAAGTCCCGTCGCCACAACCTTGGCGATGTGGCTCTTCTTGTTGCGCTCGGCGATCGCGATGGCTTCATCGAGTTTGCCGTCCTTGAGCGCGCCCGCCACTTGCTGCACGAAGACGCGCGATTGCTTGCGCGCGGCACTGTACATAAGCGCGCGGTCAATCATCACGCCGAAGGAATAAATCGATAGAACGAACAGAATAACGACTACCGTACGGGGCAGGGCGCTCATTTGAGACCACATCGAGCGAAGGTCCCAACTGGACGCGCCAGGGTTCCCCGCCTGGAAAAAGAACAGCATCGCGTGAACATAGAGAGTAGCTACCATTCGTTTGCTCCTTAAAGTTTTTGCAAAATTCCTAGCACTGGAACACTGCGCCAGCCCCACGACCGGTGCAGCGCGCCTTACTACTGGTTAAGCGAGAAAATGACGTCGATCGTGGTATCGACCTCCACCGGTTCGCCGTTAAGCAGCGTCGGCTGATACCTCCACTGCTGCACTGCATCCATAGCCGCACGAACCAGCAACGGATGACCGGAGATAACTTCCAGCGACTCTACCGAGCCGCTCTTGGAGATCAGGGCGTGCAACCGCACCGTGCCGGAAATGCGCGTCTGGCGCGCCAGCGGCGGATACACTGGTTGCACTTTGTTCACGAGCTTCGCCGCTTGCACGGCGCCGCCTTGACGAATACGAGTCGCCGTCGGCTTCGGCGGTGGTGGCGCTCCGCCCATACCGCCAATCACGCCGCCAATGACGCCGCCCATGGACCCACCGGCGACGCCGCCCGGGACGCCACCGGCCATGCCGGCGTTCACGTCTGGCGCGTCTTCCTTAATGATCTTGATATCTTTCGGGATGACCTTCGGCTGCACGAGCTTGCCGGCGTCCATCAAGTGGACCTGCGGCTTCACGTGCACGATTTGCGTCTGCACCGGAGGTGGCGGAGGCGGTGGCGGTGGCGGCGGCGCGGTGAGCATCGTCGCCATCATCGTCTTCGGCAGCGCCTCTGTGTAAATCAACGGGATAAGGATCAGAATGGCCAGGAAGATCGTCTGGGCAATCATGGACACGACAACCGTCCATGGCTTGTTCGTCTTGGACGGATGCGGACTCGAAACCACCATATCTTCAAACATGGATGATTACCTCCTCCCGGCAGGAGCGAGACGCGATGGAACGCTTTCGCTACCGCGGGTTTTATTGCCGGCTGCGGGTCCGGGACCTGCCACCGCTCCCTGGCCGCGCCAACGATTCCACGCAACCACAAGCGGAGCAGCAATGCCAAAACTGGAGTACGTTCCTACCACAATCCCCACCACCAGGGCAAAGGAGAAAGCCCTAAGCACCTGGCCGCCCATCAGGAACAGGACGAGCACGGTAAGGAAAGTCAGACCGCTGGTCAAAATCGTTCGCGACAAAGTTTGATTGATGGATTTGTTCACCACGTCGGCAAACGATTCACGGCGCAACAAACGATTGTTCTCGCGGATGCGATCGAAAATCACGATGGTATCGTTCATCGAATATCCGACAAGTGTCAGAAGTGCCGCAATAACGGTCAGCGAAATCTCGTAATGGAGTAACGAAAAAAAGCCCAGGGTAATTAGTACGTCGTGAAAAACGGCAAGCACGGCGGCAGTGCCA
>WNFP01002695.1_pt1 | contig 17758 bp, 16 predicted proteins | sample 5400201 | NCBI WGS metagenome assembly WNFP01 (sample SAMN13153355, study PRJNA577476) | soil metagenome | isolation source: 115 cm saprolite under Madrone tree | place: USA:California | collected 2016-06-14 | reverse complement strand
CTTGATTAAGACGCGGCCTTCGCTGGTGTAGAGGCAGGCGTGGCGCGCGGCGCGGGTCGGAAGCACGCAGTCCATCATGTCGACGCCAAGTGCGACGTAATCGGCGATCTGCTCGGGCTTGCCGACGCCCATTAAGTAGCGTGGGCGATCGCGAGGAAGAAGAGCGGTCACTTCACCGGTCATCTCACAAGTCACTGCATGCGGTTCGCCTACCGCAAGGCCGCCGACGGCGTAGCCAGGAAAATCCAATTCGAGCAATTGCTGCGCACTCGCGCGGCGTAGGTGGGCGAACGTGGCGCCTTGCACGATGCCGAATTGCCATTGCGCAAGTTCGCCGTTGCGGCTTGCTTGTTCAAGAAAAAACGCTCGCGCTCGTTTGGCCCATGCGGTAGTGCGTGCGACTGCGGCTTCAGCTTTGTCGCGCGGCGCAGGAGTCTCGATGCACTCATCGAGCACCATGGCGATGTCCGAGCCCAGCGCCAGCTGAATTTCGGCGGCTTTTTCGGGCGTGAGCATATGTTCCGAGCCATCCAAGTGCGAGCGAAACCGCACACCCTCGTCCGTAACTTTGCGCAGCTCAGAAAGACTAAACACCTGGAAGCCGCCAGAGTCAGTGAGAATGGCGCGCGGCCATGACATGAACTTATGCAGGCCACCAAGGTTACGAACGGCTTCATGCCCCGGCCTCAAGTACAAATGATAGGTATTGGCGAGGATGATCTCGGCCCCCAACTCTTCGAGGGCCTCGTTGCGTAGGCCTTTGACGGTGGCCTGCGTGCCCACGGGCATGAAGAACGGCGTCTCGACCGCGCCGTGCGGCGTCTTCAAGACGCCGCGCCGCGCCCCGGTTGGGTCTGTTTTCACTACTTCCAATGAAAAACTCACTCTGCGAGTGTAGCAGCACGCGATTAAATCGCCGCCCAACCTACCTTGCAGATCACCCACACGGCCCACAATCCAAAGGCAATGCCATAGGCTGCGCCCGGTTTAATTTTCTTAGGATTCGCTGCAGAAAAACCAATTGCAATCAAGATAAGCGACCAGATCCAAAACGCGTCAATCGATTGTCCAAGCTTGTCCAGCCATGCCGGGGATGGGTCCGGAAGATAGGCGGAGAGATTGCTCGCCAGGAAATGCTCCGGATCCACCTCACCCTTTGGCTTAATCAGCAAGATGATAATCGCCAGTACGCTGCTGACCAGGCCGGGGACAAAGGCATACACCGTGATTGCGAAGCCCGTGCCGAACCCGAGGCCCGCTCCTTTGAACAGATTGAAGGCACCCCAGTAGATCAGGGAGATCACAAGAAGACTCACCGCAATACCGATGGGCCCGAACAGGAAGGCTATCTTCGGCGCCCAAGTCACCTGGCTCTCCAGAATTTTGTCCTTCTGATCCTGCGCCATGTTGTCGAAGCGCGAATTCTGGCTCATTTGCCGCTCGAAGAAGCTTCGCCAGTTTGTTTTTTGTCCAATCAGCGCGCTAATCACCAGAGCCAGCGCAACGAGCAAAAGAAAAACTGCGACCCAGTTTGGGCGCTTGGCTATATCGGCAAACGTTCTTGACGGGCTGAACAGCACTCCCGTAATCCGGGCCATTGTGCCCATCGGCGGCTGTGCTTCCGGGGCAGCTGGCGCAACGGCAGTTGTCGTTTCCATTGGACAGTCCTCCACCACGAGGTTGCGAAATACTCTCTATTAAGGCATTACGCAGGAACATGCCAAAGATTTCAATGGGCGGATTTTAGCTTAGTCAGGCCGAAGTTTTCAGGAAAAGCTTTTCGGGATTATCGGCATTGGGAGAAATTAACGGTTTAATGCGCGGGCAAGGCCGGCACAGCGGACAGCAGTTCCCGTGTATAGGGGTGAGCTGGCTGGTGAAGGACTTGCTCGGCGGGGCCGACCTCAACGAATTTGCCCGCGCGCATGACGGCGATGCACGTCGCGACTTGCGCCACCACTGGCAGGCTGTGTGAAATAAAAATATAAGTGAGGCCGAACTCGCTTTGCAGCTCTTGGAGCAACAACAAAACCTGCGCGCCAACGGAAACGTCTAGCGCGGAAACAGGTTCGTCCGCAACCACCAACTTCGGCCGGAGAATCAAGGCGCGTGCGATGCCGATTCTCTGACGCTGTCCGCCAGAAAACTCATGCGCATAGCGTTTCAGCGCATCCGCGCCAAGGCCCACCCGTTCGAGCATCGCCGCCGTACGGTCCTGCCTCTCCGTTTTGCTCAGTTCCGAGTGGTGAATCGCCAGCGGCTCGCCAGCAATCTCTCCCACACGCATTCTTGGGTCGAGCGAGGCAAACGGGTCCTGAAAGACCATTTGCATCTGCCGCCGTTCGGCGCGAAGTTCCGCGCCGCTCAATCCGAGGAGATCCCTTCCCTCAAAGCGAAGCTCGCCGAAGTCCGGTTCGATGAGCCGCACGAGCATCCGCGCGAGTGTCGTTTTTCCGCACCCGCTTTCGCCGACCACCGCAAACGTCTCGCCGCGTTGGACTGCGAGACTCACGCCATCGACCGCGGTAAAGCGCGGCCCTTCTCCGTCGCGCGAAAACACACCACCTCCGCGGCGGTAAGATTTTCTCAGCTCGCGCGCTTCGAGAAAGATCTCTCTGCTTTCCATCGTCGTCGATTCAGTCTGATCGTTAGGCATTCAAGTAGTCACACGAGGACGCAGCGCGCCGTGTGGCTCGCGTCAGCGGCTCGAAGCCCGGGAACGGCGGCCACACACTCAGCACGGCGAAAGGAGCAACGCGGCTCAAAAGCGCATCCTGGCGGCAGAGCCGTCAACGGCGGAACGGAGCCGGGGATCGGCGAAAGCTTACCGCGCTCCAGCGTCGGTGAAGCGTTCAGCAGGCCCTGCGTGTACGGATGACGGGGCGCGGCCAGCACTTGGTGCGCTGGACCTTCCTCGATCATGCGCCCGGCGTACATCACAGCGACGCGGTCCGCCACCTGTGCAACTACGCCAAGATCGTGCGTGATAAAAAGCAATCCAAGCCGCAGTTCGCGCCGAAGACGATCGAGCAAATCCAAAATCTGTTTTTGCACCGTGACATCAAGCGCGGTCGTAGGCTCATCCGCAATCAGCAGTCGCGGCCCCGCCGCCAAAGCCATGGCAATCATCGCGCGCTGCCGCAAACCGCCGGAAAGCTGGTGTGGAAACTGCTCCGCGCGAACTTCGGGCTCGGGTATTGCGGCCCGCCGCAGCGCCTCCGCCGCCCGCCGCTTCACATCGCCCGACGCAAGTCCCGTTTCGTGCGCCCAAATCGCTTCTTCAATCTGCGCCCCGATGCGCATCACCGGATTCAGCGAAGTCATCGGCTCCTGAAACACCATGGCAATTTCTCCGCCGCGCACCGCACGCCACTCGCGCTCGTTCAACACCTCCAAATTCATTCGTTCACCGACTCCCGATCCGCTCGCGTTCTTCTCCTTTGCTTCCTTTACTTCATTTACGTCCTTGCGCAGCCACGCTTCTCCTTTCACCCTCGCTCCCACCGGCAACAATCCCATCAGCGCCAACGCCAATATCGTCTTCCCGCTACCCGATTCGCCAACCAATCCGAGCGACTCGCCCGCTTCAATGTGCAGAGATACGTCGTTCATAGGCCGCACCCAACCAGTCGGCGTCGGCAATTCCACTGTCAAACTCCGCACATCCAATAAAGAGGTCACGCAGCCATCTTAGTGCTAAATTTCAGAACCCCAAACCGAAACTGCGTGTTTGTGTCCTAGGAGAGGAACATCGCCGGCCTAACGCTTGTCGAGGGGGATGACGAATTTCAACGCGGTGTGAGTGGGGGAAAAGCCGACCACCTTCACATCTTTCAATCCCGTTTTTCGCCCGGCGGCGATCACGTCGTTCTCCGTAATGCTTTTTTGACCTTTGGGATAAATGATCCAAAGTGCTGTGGCGTCTTTCAAGGACTTCGCAACCTTCGTGGTCGAAGAAAGCTCCTTCTGCGAGTCGGCCGCGAAGAAAACCGCGTCAGAGCCAGCTGCAACTTTGTCCTTCGTCACCGCGGCGTCGAGCGATTTTATCTCCGCGAGAAACTCTGGGTCGAAGCCGCCGAATAAGCAAACTTTTGCTCCGGGTTTCAAGCCGATCTTTTCGATTCGCGATTTCGGATGGAGTATCTTCTCGCGCCACTTCTCCGCGGCAGACCCCAGTTCGAATACAGCCAACCCATTCACGGTCTGCAACCGCAGTTCCCCGTCAACCGCTTTGGCCGACTTGATCGAGGCGAACGGAATCTTCAAACGAAAGTCCCCGCGAAAAAGAACTTCGCTCGTCTCCAGCAGCGCCTTTCCTTCCGACGTTTCCTTCCCAAACCGCACCGTGCATTTCAATTCGCTTCCCACGGTTTATTCTCCGATCCGCGACTCTTCGCCAAATTTTTTCGCCAGCGACCTCAAATACGCCTCTATCGTGCTCGTCTGACTGAAAACAAACCGCGACATGAACCGAAAAAACGGATTCGTGACGTACCCGCGTTCCGTGATACGCAGAGTCGCGCCGTCTGCGGCCGGAGCAATTTCGAAAGTCCACGTCCCTCCGAACGGTAGCTTCGGATCGGCGATGCGCGTGACCAATCTCCGAGGAGGCGTCATTTCAATCGTTTCCATCGGAAGCTTTCCAGAGCTGGTGACTTCCAGATGAGCGGGCAAGCCGTTGTGGTCCGGTAGACGCGTCACACTCTGCAATCCCTCTCTCCAACTGGGCATCGCCTCGACGTCAGTGATCGCGGCCCAAACGGCCTTCGCCGGCTGATAATAGCGCCCAATGCGTGTCGCCACGTGATTCTTTGGCAGCAGCCATCCGATCGCAGCAATAAGAATCAGCATGCCGGCTAAAATCACAAACAACCACAAAATGATTTTCATCGTTCACCTCCCTGCGAGAACCAAACGTACATCAAACTGGCAATCGACCGCGCTCCGCCTTCCTGCGCTTCGCGAGTTCTTCTGTCTGCTCTGAAGCCGCCTTCGCCAGCAGCGCCAGCCCCGCGATTCCCGCCGCCCGTTCATCCTGCGAAAGCCGCGCCAGCATTTTCCCCACCCGCTCCGTGTCGAGCACGGAGTTTGCCTCTCGGACGCGCACCCCGCCCTCGGAAAGCCGCAGCATCAGCCGCCGGCCGTCCTTCGTGTCGCGCGCGCGCGACACATAACCCTTGCGCACCAGCTGCTCGACTTGCAGCGACATGGTCGATGGCGTTACGCCCATGTGCCGCGCCAGTTCCAGCAGCATCACCGGCTCCCGCGCGTCCAAGTGATCCAGAATGCTGCCCTGGTGCGCACTCAAAACCCGCTTCGATTTAGGGTCTCGCACGTGACGCCGGTGACAAGCAAAGTAAATCCTCGGATATAGCTCCATCAGTTGCCGGACAGCGTCGCTCTGCATGTCTGCCTACGTTTAGCAACATTACTTTGATTTGTCAAATCAAATTATTATCAGTATCCCAAACAAGGAAACCAAAAAACGGTTCGAGTTCAGCCGCTTCGCCCGGTCTGGAACACAGGCCGTGCTGTCGCCCTTTGTGAAATCCGCGAAGCCGCTAGAATAGATGGCTCATTCTCTGCCATGGCAACCGCGACGATACACCGTGTGGACTGGAAGCTGATCTGGGCGCAGCGCGGCTTCCGCTTTTTCTTTGTGGCCATGTTCGTGTCGCTCTTCGGCAGTGGCATGAACTTCGTCGGCGTGAGCTGGTACATCCTTGCGGCCACCCACTCCACGGTGAAAGTCAGCTGGCAAGTCATTGTCGTCACACTGCCAGGATTGTTTGTGCCCTTCCTGGGCGGTGTGTTAATCGATCGCTTCGACCGGCGCTATCTCGGAGTCGTGCTGGACCTGATTCGCGGCGTTTTCGTTCTGGCTACCGCGTACATCGCATGGCGCGGCCATCTCCAGCTCTGGCATCTCTACGCTATGACGCTGATCACCGGCGTCGGTTCGGCCATGTACTGGGCCACTGTTAATTCCCTGGTGCAGGAGGTCATTCCGGCAAGCCAATTCACCGGCGCAAACGCCGCCGTCCTCGTCGGCGTGCAGAGCGGCATGCTCCTCGCCGGCGCTTTCGTCGGCTTCATCTACGACAGCGCAGGAATCGCGGGCATTCTCTATATCGACGGCCTGACTTACTTCGTCTCCGCGTTTTGCCTTTATTGCACGCGCAGCGGATACGTCTCGCCGCGCGATCATCTGAAATATCCGCGCGAATATTCCGAAGCCACCGAAGCCACCGCGCTAGCCCTGGAATCGGGTGAAAATCCCGAAGTGGCCGAAGCCGGTCTTTCGCTCGCCGTGTACTCCGATCTCAAGGAAGGTTTTGCCTACCTTAAGCAGCAGCCCCTCGTTCTTTCGCTCGGCATCACGCACTCCATCATGATGGCAGGCGTCGTCAGCGGCAATGTCGTCCTCGTGGCTCTCGTGAACGATATTTTGCATTCCGGTGCCCGCGGCCTCGGCTTTCTCGAAGCAGGCTGGGCTGTCGGCGCTATCACCGGCGGCTTCATCGTCAGCCAGCTTCGCACTTCATTGCGTATGCCGCTCTATGTCGCCGCTTGCGCTGTCCTCGCTGCCGGTCACATGGCCACGCCGTTTGTCGCTTTTCTAATCGGCGCAGTAACCATGCAATTTCTATTCGGGCTTTGCCGTGCCGTTGGCGGCGTCACGGCGCAGTCCGGACTCATGTCCATCGTCCCGCGCCACTTCATGGGCCGCACGCAATCCGCCATGGCCATCCTCACCACATGCTTCCAGCTCGCCATGAGTTTTTCCCTCGGCATCATCGCCCAAGGCGCGGGTCTCGTCGCCGGTTACGCTCTTCTTGCGCTTCTTTACGTAGGCGCGACTCTTTCCGCCTCCCGTGCCCGCCAGCTCATGCGTTAAGCTTCACTACCTGGAAATGGCTTCGTCTAATGCCCGGGCACGAAATCCGCCATAGCGGGCAGATTTATCTTTACCTGGCAGTGTTGCGTGTAAAACGCCGCCGCTCTATGGCCTGACGTCCGAAGAAGTCCGCGCACGCAGCGTGGCGGAGTGAGGATCGGCAGGTATGGAGATTCGTATCGACCCAGCCTGCCTCTGACCACAATCTCAAGGTTAGCTCTTCAAGCAGGCTTCGAAGCGGGCTCCGCTGCAGCAGCCGGTGGCGTTACAAAACCTTGTCCCAGCAGATCCACGGCCGCTTGGTTTAGCTTCGCGCGCAACTGGTAGCGTTCATTCGCCCGCGTAATGTATCTCACTGCGATTTCAACGCCGCCGACAACCGGCTTCACACTGATAGCCGGCGCGGCCGTGAGCGTGCGTGCATTATCCAGCGAGCGAGCCACGCCTTGCCATTCTTTTTCGGCCTGTTTTGCGCTATCTACGGTCGCTTCCAGCACTTTCTTCTGGAAGGCGTCGACGACGGGGTACGGATCGCGCCCGGCAGGCAAGACCAATTGCAATTCGTCCCAGAGCCACTGCCCGGACGTCGAGAAATTGAAATAGTGGCCCTCAATGGCAAAACTGTTTGTGAAGGTCACGCGCCGACCGGTGGGATGGCCAGAGTCGGTCCAATTACCAGTCTCGAGCAGCACGGTGTGAAACATTCCAAGTTCGACAACTTCGCCCGTCACACCATTAATCTCCACCCAATCGCCCAGCCTGATCCCGTTCTTTCCCATCAGCACCAACCACCCAATGAAGCCGACGATGAAATCCTTGAGCGCGACGGTCAGCCCCGCGCCCGCCAGCCCAAGGAACGTTCCAAGCTGGCTCGGCGGCCCGAAAATCACCAGCAGGATGAAAAGCACTGCGAACACTTGGATAGCCACGCGCGTTACAGTGCGCAACGTCTCCACTTGCCGCCTGTCCAGCGAAGTCCGGCCAAGCAGTTTTTCCAGCCAGCTGTCGAAAAAGACGCCAATCAACAGAATGCCAAGAATAATCGTCATTCCAATCAGAGCGTTGTGAATTACCGTTTCCTGTTTTCCTGCGATAACCTGAATCCACTTGCCGTAGTTGTCGGCGAGCTGTTTCTGGTCGTCGATCCGCTTGTCGAGCGACGAAAGGTCCTTCTGCTCGGACGAACGCCGCTTCGCAGCCTTAACCAGCGCCGCGGACTCTTCGGGGCTCAAACCTGACTGAGCCGGGCCTTTCGCAGACCCTTGATTTGTATTCGTTTGTCCGCCGGATTGCGATGAGCTGTTTTTTCCCGCATTGAACCGCGCCTCCACCTCATTGTGTCTCGCCGAAAGCGAAGCGGCCGCCGCTTCCGCTGCTTGCTTCGCTTGCCACAAGAGAAGCTGCTTTTGATGCAGTGCCAGCCATTGCTCGAACAGGTGAACCAATCCTCGTTCTTCCACGGCGGTCATGACGTTGACGTGCAAAGCATCCGTAGCTTCCGAAGAAGCCTTGTGCTCTTGCATCATTGCCTCGATACGGCTTTTCGGATCACCGCCTGCCCGCTCTAGATCCGCTTTAGCATCATCCACTTCATCCTGATGCTCCTCCTGATGAGCCGTCGCCAGGACAAGTTGATCGTCCAAAGTATCTTTCTTTGCTCCGGTGGCTTTCGCGTCCTCGGCCGTCAGCCGGGCAACCAGCGCATTGGCTGCATCGAGAGCATCTTCGGCTTCATTGAGTCGCGCCAGAATCTCTTTTGCTTGTGCGCTCATCACCGGCGGATGCTCCTCTGCATCGCGTTCCGCCGCGGCATAGGCCAGGTCCATGTGATGATCGGCAAGACGAAGAGCTTCTTTGGCAAACGGCTCCTCCTCGGAGCCGTTCGGCATTCTTGCCAGACGCTGTGCTGTCAGCAGCGGCGTTTGGTCCACTAGCGGGGCCTGTGCGGTCCCAGTGCTGTTCGCAAATTGGCCCGCCACCGGCGTTCCCGACCGCTGCCCTGTGCGCAGTAACCCGAACACGCTCGCCGCCAGGAGCACCACCAAGACCACAGCTGCAATCTTTTGTACTGGTTTCATGTTTGTTTTAGGCCGGTTCCGTCATTTTAGTATGCTTCCTGCTGGCCACAAACAACTCCTTAGCAGGTTTTTGCAGGCGCTACTCTCAACGTCGGCATCGCTGTGCGAAATGCGTCTGAATCGCTGAATGCGCGGCGCTCGAGAAAACAAAGAAATCCTAGTCGTTCTCGATAGGTCAAGCCGCATTGCGGGCTGCTTGCTGACGCCAGTGCCGGCTCGTAAGCTAGACGCAGGGGACTTCATGAAGGATTCGAGGCTGCCGAAAAGTATATTTATTGTGTTGGCGGCTTTTGCGGCGATTTATTTTTGGTCAAATTACGCGCAACTGCCGGAGGTAGTTGCTTCCCACTTCAACTCGCGTGGCGCCGTCAACGGCTGGCAAACCAAATCGGTCTTCTTCGCATTCTTCGTTGGAGCCGTGGCGCTCTCTTCATTAGTGGCGTTTGGAATTCCATGTATTATCTCCAAAATGCCCGTAGACTTGATCAACCTTCCCTACAAAGAGTATTGCCTGGCGGCCGAGCGCAAGGTGGGAACACTGAACTTTCTGGACCGTTCTTTTGCTTGGTTCGGCTGTGCCGTCCTCTTGCTAGTAACTACCGCCGTCAACTACGCCATCCAAAGGAATCTACATCGGGAAGCGCAGTTGGATCCCTCGGCGCTCGTTTATGTCCTCGGAGGTTTTTTTATCTTCACGATATTATGGTTGATCCGCATGCTCACCCACTTCACTACACATCCCGATTCTGGACTTCGCGGCAAATAGAAACGCCCCGATCGAGTCGGGGCGTTTCTATTTTCTAATTTCGATTTTCGAATTTCCAAAATCCTACAAATAATCCCGCGAAGGGCCCTCAAGGAACGCGCGCAGCTTCCGCGAACGCGACGGATGCCGCAGCTTGCGCAGCGCCTTCGCCTCGATTTGCCGGATGCGCTCGCGCGTCACAGCGAACGACTGCCCGACTTCCTCAAGCGTATGCTCGCTCCCGTCATCCAGACCAAACCGCATCTTGATGACTTTTTCCTCGCGCGGCGTCAGCGTCTTCAACACCGAAGACGTCTGCTCCTTCAAATTCAAATTGATCACCGCGTCGGACGGCGAAACCACTGCCTTGTCCTCGATGAAATCTCCAAGGTGCGAATCTTCCTCTTCGCCGATCGGCGTCTCGAGTGAAATCGGCTCCTGCGCAATCTTCAAAATCTTACGCACCTTGGACACCGGAATATCCATGCGCTTGGCAATTTCTTCCGAAGTCGGCTCGCGCCCCAGTTCCTGTACCAACTGGCGGCTCGTGCGCACCAGCTTGTTGATCGTTTCGATCATGTGCACCGGAATACGAATCGTGCGCGCCTGATCGGCAATCGCGCGCGTAATCGCCTGGCGGATCCACCAAGTTGCGTACGTCGAAAACTTATACCCGCGCCGCCACTCGAATTTGTCCACCGCCTTCATCAACCCGATGTTGCCTTCCTGAATCAAATCCAGAAACTGCAGCCCGCGGTTCGTATACTTCTTCGCAATCGAAACAACCAACCGAAGGTTCGCTTCAATCAATTCCTTCTTCGCCTGTTCGGCTTCGGCTTCGCCGCGGTGAATAAACGTCAGCGTCCGCTTCAACTCCGTGAGCCCGACCTCGCTCGCCTCTTCAATATCTCTCAGCTCCGTCCGCCGCGTGCGCAATTCCTTACGCGCTTCCGCCGCCACGTCGCCTTTCGCGGCGTCCACGCGCCGCTCCAGCCTTCCCGCCTCGCGTTCCAGGGACTGCAAGCGCTCGACCGTCCCGCGCATCTTGTCAATCAGCCGCTTTTTCTCGAACGGGTTGAAATCGATCCCGCGAATCTCCACCGAAATCTCGACGCGCGTCCGCGCCACGGCCCATTTCGCCTTGATGTACGGACGTTTCTTCGCCTTCGGCGTATTCGCCAGCTTTTCCGCTTGCTTCAGCGCAAGGTCGTACAGCTTCGCAATCTTGTCGATGTACTTCAGCGTCTGCTTCGTCTTGTTCGCAATCTTCTCTTCAGTCAGCTCTTCGTCGTCAAACTGCACGATCTCTTTGATCGACCGCGCGCCCTTCCGCAAATCCTCGCCCACCGCGATCAATTCCTTAATCACGATCGGCGATCGCGTGATCGACTTCATCACCACCAGCTGCCCGCGTTCAATCCGCTTCGCGATGGTCACTTCGCCTTCGCGCGTCAGCAGCGGCACGGTCCCCATCTCGCGCAAATACATGCGCACCGGATCGTTCGTCTTTTCGAGAGACCCCGGCGTCAAATCCAAATCGCTGCCGCCCTCGTCCGAATGCACCTCGTCCTTGACGACGACATCCCGGTCGCCGGCCTCCGAGGACACTTCTACCGCGCGCGCCGCCTTCGCCGACGCCTGGTCCTCGTAAATCTCGATCCCGTTCCGTTCAAATGTAGTGAGAAGGTCGTCGATCTCTTCCGAAGAATGCACTTCCGCCGGAAGCGAATCGTTCACTTCGTCGTAAAGCAGGTACCCGCGCTCTTTGCCTACTGCAATGAGCTGCCGTACCGCGTCATATTTTTCTTCAAGACCCACTGCTGCCACAAATTCCTCCAAACTTCAGCGTGCAATCTCAAGTGCGACCGGTCAAGGCCGCTGAAAATTTTTCTCGCAAAGGCGCGGGCAGTATGCCACGCTGGCGCAGTCAATTCCTCTGCGGTCACCGAAAAGAACTGTGGGGAATCCCCCACCAGATCACACGTCTTTTTGTGAATTCCTCTATGGTACGCCGCGCCGCCAGCTTGCCGTTCGCCCTGTACTTCGCCCGTTTCCCGCTCTCAGAGTACGGCCCCGCCGACTCTAAGTACATCTATATAGATGCATTTAGGTGCCAAACCGTTACCCGCGAAACCCTAATACGCTACACGCCTAACTCTACCCCCGTCAACAATTTATTCAGTGGAAATCTGTGGAAGACGGTGACCGCTCCCATCACTAGCAGCTCATAAGTCTCCGATTCCGCGTTAATCGGGCACGCGGATAATTTCCGAGCCGTCATCAGTCAGGAATCGCGGTCACGCAATCGGTCCAATTAATGGGAGCTTACTTCGCTTTTTGTAATAGCCACGACGCTAGCCTTCACGGCACGGATGTAGTCTTCGGGGGCCAGCAAGATCTGCAGCCCTCGAATCCCCGCAGATACCGAGATTACGTCGCAGATTTGCGCAAGTTCGTCGATGTATACCGGATAATCTTTCTTACACGCGAGAGCGGTAACTCCGCCTCGAATGTAACCGGTGGCGGCTTGCACTTCTTTCAAAGGGATCATGTCGATCTTGCGGTCTCCTGTCCGCTGGGCGAGTGCCTTGAAGTCCAATTCTTCGTTCGCGGGAATTACCGCTAAATAGATGCCATTCCGGTCGCCTCGCACGACAAGGGTCTTGAAGAGCTGCTCTGGTGGTAAGCCGACTTTTGTCGCCACCGTTTCCGCGGACAAATCATCCGGATCCACCTCGTATCCGCGCAACTCGTACTTGATCCCAAGTCTATCCAGGACTCGCGCTGCATTCGTCTTGACCACTTAATGCGTCCTCGTCTCAGGCACCGTCATGCCAGTAAGTTTAATCTTCTTCAGAATCAACAGGCTCGAAAGACGCAGGGTCGCAATATCAGCTGATCTGAAAACAAAGGGGTTAGCCCTGCAGCGCCGCAATCTTTTCACTGCGCGGCTTTCATGAGATTTCGCGGGCCCCAGGTCCTATCCTAAGGGACACTTATGAAAAACCCGGGGGAGGGGGTCTTAATTGTTAACTAGGATTTCGTCGCCTACTTCGGGTGGCAGCCAGGCCCTTATCTAGCCGCCGCCAGCCGACGCATCAGATCCTGCTTCTTCTCCAGAAGCCCACGCATCTCCGACACCGGGGGGTTGGCCTCGATGCTGCGCTGCACCTCCGCCAGCTCTCGTTCAGCATGCCGGTACTGCAGAGCCTCGACACAACTGACCGCCTCTTCCCAGGTGGGCTCGCTGGCTTCCTCGAAGAGAATCTCGAAAAGTATCCGCCGGTCTCGTTCTTCGAGCTGCGCAGCAACTTCCGTTGTCTGCATCGGCTCGTCGGCCAAGCTCGCGACAATCAAAGCCGCGAAGACTTTCTCGGTCTCGAGCCCATGATAGAGCTGCGCCGTCTGGAGCCTTTGCGCCAGCTCCCGGCGAAAGCCCTCGGCCTCTGCCAGCATGCGAATCAATCGCCGCTCGACGGGCTTTGCCGAGCGGCCCACGAGTTCCGGCTGAATCTTCAGTTCGCTGTGGCGCTGCGTGGCCGCTTTGCTTAACGCGGCGCGCAACACCGGCTCGTCCAGGTGAAGCTGCTGCGCAATTCGCGTCGCCCATTCCGAGCGAAGAATCGTATTTGGAATTTTTTGTACGTAGGGCAGGAGAAAATTCACCGCGCGCCGCTTCCCTTCGCCGGTCGTCAAATCCATCTTCCGCGCCCGCGCAATCAAGTAGTCCACGTAGGGCGGAGCAGCTTTCAGCAGCTTTGTGTACTCCTCGACGCCCTTCTCGCGAATGAACAAATCCGGATCGGCCTTTTTGTCGCCAACGGGAGGCAGCGCCAGCACGCGCACCTCGAAATCCTGTTCCAACAGAAGCGACACCGACCGCTCCGTCGCCGCCTGCCCCGCGTTATCGGGGTCGTAGTTCACGATCACGCGCTTCGTAAAACGGCTGAGCAGCTTGATTTGTGGCTCCGCGAGACTCGTCCCGCAGCTTGCCACCACGTTGCTGATTCCCGCGCGCGCCACGGCAATGGCATCCATGTAGCCTTCGACCAGCACTGCAAAATCCGACCGCCGCAACGCTTCCTTCGCGCGGTCCATGTGATACAGCACGTTGCTCTTCGAGTAGATCGGCGTTTCCGGCGAGTTTAAATATTTTGGCTGGTCATCGCCCAGCGCGCGCGCGCCAAACGCCACAATCTTTCCCGAATCGTTGGCAATGGGAAACGTGATCCTCCGCCGAAATCGGTCAAATAGCCGCCCGCCTTGATCGCCTCGCGAGACTAGGCCCGACGGTAATAGCAGGTTGTCGGCATATTTTTGCTTTAGCAAACGCGTCAGGGCATCACCCGCCTGAGATTTGTTTCGTGAAGAAAGACTGCGCCTCGCGATGCATCTCGATCAGCGCCGCCCGCTGCTGATTTTCCTGCCGTTCCTCCGGCGACCGCTCCCTGGGCCGCGGAATTGCAATACCGCACTTCTCCGCAACTGTCCGGACCGCTTCCGGAAAGGCTGACTTCTCCATGTCCATCACGAAATTAAAAACGTCGCCGCCCTTGCCGCACCCAAAACAATAAAAAATCTGCTTGAGCGGAGACACCGTAAACGAAGGGGTTTTTTCCTGATGAAACGGACAAAGCCCGCTGAAATCCTTGCCTGTCTTTTTCAGGCGCACATATTCGCCCACCACGCGGACAATGTCCGCCTGCTGCTTCACCCTCTCCGCAAATGATCCCGCTTCCGCCATGCTCGTAAGAACGAAACTCTAAAAACGAAATGCGAAACTCGGGCATTCTCCGGATTTCGCGTTTCGTCATTTCGCGACAGGCACGATTCTACAACTCTAGCGGCTTTGCTGCAGCGATCTTGCCAGGCTCAGGCGTGAGCTTGTTGGTAGTGGAATCGGCCGGTTGGGATAATTTGTGCTTTCGGCACTTTCGGTAATGGTTGGGCAAACAGGTAGGTCCACGCGCGCCGCTTTGTCCCTTTGGCCCAAACATTCACCAAGCGGCGCTCGAAGAGTCCTTCGTTGCATCCTTCGACTTCATCCAGCGCCGGCAGGACATGAGCAGGCTTGCGCATGCGGTAAAGCTCGCCATGTACGAAGTGATCGGCGCTCAAACTCTGAATGGCCGCCGGATACCGCCGGGCGGGCAGGCGATAAAGCTCGCCGCGTATTTTCGCCGGCCCTACGTACCGCGCCGCCGAAGGATCGCCGAGGTGATGATGCAGGCGCTGGCCCTTCATTAGCGTGCCATACACGAACAAATAGGAGTTGGGCGAGCGCTTTGCGCGCCCGTTGGCCGCTTGCGAGTTTTTACGCCTGCTCATGCCGTCCTGCCCTTGCTCTTCCGCTTATATTCTACTAGGAGTTTGGAAAGGTTTTCAAAGTTGTTCTCCTTGAGGTAGGCGAGCAACTCTTCCGCCTGGCGGACTTCCACGAGCCTCCTCAAGTAATAATCAAAAAGAGCCTCGACATCCTTGCGGAGCATCTGCTTCTCATAAATGAGATAGGCGATAAACTCGAAGAAATTCAGATAATCCGTGAATTTATCGAACAGCTCCTTTTCCTCGGGCTCGAACTTCGCGTGCGGATCCCTGTCGCGCCGAAGAAGAGCTACAACGTCATCCAGTTCCTCATAATCAATTTTGCGGCGGACGAAGGAAAATGTGCGGCCTTCGAAAAACACTATCTGCAATTGGGAAAGCCAGCGAAGCCTCTCGGCATCCGTTCTGGCCCGGTATTCTTCCACGCCGTGGAAGACAGCATAGATTGCGCCGAAACCCAGCACAAAAGTTCCGGCGCCGGTCAGGAAAGCGCCCCATGCTCCCAATTGCTCGAGGCCCAAGCGCCAGTGAAGACCATAGCCGCAAGCAACAGCGATTGCCGAGACGGCAACCCAGATGAGAAACGAGAGCCTAATCGAACGCATAAGCAAGGACCTCGGGATTTCAGCCAATTTTAACTGGCCAGGTGCACCAGCGTGACGGCATCTCCTCCGCGTTCTGGTGATTCGGAGGAAATCGACTGAACCAAGGGATGGGCGCGTAGAAATTCGGCGAGACCGCGGCGCAGTGCGCCGGTTCCGTGCCCGTGAATGATTCGCACGCGCGTTTGATTGGCCAGAGCGGCTTCGTCGAGATATTTGTCGACGCGCTCCGTGGCCTCTTCAACGCGCATGCCGATCACATTTATCTCGCCGGAAGTTGAGCCTTCACCGGGCTGTGATGTCACGGTGATATTTCGTGACGCCGCTGGCACTGATTGCCATGCTTTCACACCCTCGATTCCGATAATTTCATCGACGGCAACTTTCATGCGCAGCGGACCAGCCTCAATTTCTACTGACGAGCCATCCAGCCTGCGGAAAATGACGGGCTTGCTGAATCCCCGCACGCGAATTCGCGCGCCGGACTGCAGCGCCTCCGCGCGAATCGGTTCCTGGGTCGCCGAGGCTGTGCCTAAGTCGGCTTGCGAATCGGAAATCGTTTGCACGAGCGCGGCGTTGAGTTCGTCGCGGGCTTCGCTGCGAATGTCCTGGCCCTTGCGCTTTGCGGTTTTCTCGAGCGCGGCGCGCAGTTCGCGTTCTTTTACGGCCTCGATCACGCGCGCGACATTTTCGTCGAAGCGCTTCTGCATCTCCGCAAACTGCGCTTCGAGTTCCTTGATGCGTTTTTGCTGGCGTTCGACCCACTCGATGCGCAGGTTCTTGCGTTCCTCTTCGAGCGCGCGCCGCTCCGCGGCCATCTGCCGTTGCATGCGGTCGAGTTCATCGCGGCTGCGGTGCAAATAGGCGATTAGGTCGGCGGCTTCGCGCGATTCTGGCGTCAGCAAGGACCGCGCGCGCTCGATGATGGACGTCGCAATGCCCAATCGCTGTGCAATCGCAATTCCGCTCGATCCGCCGGGCACCCCGACCATCAGCCGGTACGTCGGCCGCAAATTTACGTCGTCAAATTCCACCGCGGCGTTTACCACACCGGGCGTCGTCGAAGCGTAGGTCTTCAATCGGTCGTGATGCGTTGTAGCCAGCACGATGCAATTTTTGGCGCGAAATTCATGGAGCAGCGCCACGGCCAGCGCCGCGCCTTCTTCTGGCGCGGTTCCGGTGCCCATTTCGTCGACAAGCGCCAGCGACTGCGGCGTCGCCAATTCCAGCATGGCCTTCAAATTCAGCATGTGCGCCGAAAACGTCGAAAGGTCGGCTGCGATGGATTGTTCGTCGCCAATGTCCACCAAAATGCGGTCAAAAATCGGCAGTACCGCGCGTTGTGCAGCCACGGGAATGCCAGATTGCGCGGCCAGCGCGGCCAACCCAGTGGTCTTCAACGCGACGGTTTTGCCGCCGGTGTTCGGACCGCTGATGACCAGAACTTTCTCCGCGCCGCCGAGCGCCAGCGTCATTGGCACGACCGCGCGATCTTCGCGCCGAAGCTTATCTTCCAGCACTGGATGCCGCGCATCCACCAAACGCAATTCCGAAGTATCAGAAAACTCAGGCATTGCCGCATCGAAATCGCGCGCAAACCTTCCGCGAGCGAAAACACCGTCAAGCTCAGCGATGGTCTCTGCCGCGGCGAGCAAGGGATCGCGAACAATCTGCAGCCGCTCCGTCAATTCACGCAAGATTCTTAGAATCTCCGCGGCCTCATCCTCGGCAAGCTGCACGAGCTGGTTATTCGTTTCGACGGTCTCAAACGGCTCCATAAAAACGGTCTGTCCAGTGCCACTCGCGCCGTGCACAATTCCCGGAACGCTACGCCGGTTCTCCGCACGCACCGGAATGACAAACCGTTCGTTGCGCAGCGTAACGTAGTCTTCTCCGGCCTCCGCGTTGCGGGAACGCAGGATTTGCTTAAGTGTTTTATGGATGGATTCCCGCGTCTGCGTGATGCTCGCGCGGATGCGACGGAGCGCCTGCGATGCGTCGTCGCTGATCTCTCCGTTCGGCAGCGCGCATCGCCGAATCGCCGTCAGCGTTTCTCGAAAATCCGCAAGCGAAGCGACGCGCGCAGCCAACAAAGGAAACTTCGTCGCAT
>WNFP01001611.1_pt1 | contig 17767 bp, 14 predicted proteins | sample 5400201 | NCBI WGS metagenome assembly WNFP01 (sample SAMN13153355, study PRJNA577476) | soil metagenome | isolation source: 115 cm saprolite under Madrone tree | place: USA:California | collected 2016-06-14 | reverse complement strand
GCTTCTTGCGTGTCAAAGCTCCAGGCGACGCTGAGGCGCTTGATGTTGGTCCGATCAATTTGCGCAAGCCTCGAATAGTGATTGTTCTCAGGGGCGCCGCCATATGCCGGCCAATCCTGCTGCTCCTGGCCGGGCGCGCTGAATTCTGGTCGAGGTTTTGCTGCGTGCGCGATCAATCCCACGGTTAAAACCACAACCAGCGAGCCGAAAAGCAACGAGCATCTGCCGAATATTTTCATGAGATCGTGTTCCCGATCCGGGTTAACCCACGGACGAAGCAGAGGAACCTGCAAAACTTTCCGCAGCTTCGCGAGAGGTTGGATAAGCCTTGAGGAAGCGATCGGCGTGGGCCAATTTCAGCACGCCATCAATCATTCCAGTAGTGCCCGCTAGACAAAGTGCGCCGCCCGCCGTTTTCAAACGGGAAAAACAATTCACGATTTTGCCCAGGCCGCAGCTATCCAGTTTGGTCAGTTTACTGAGATCGAGGACGACGCGCGTGTGGCCATCGCGGAGCAGTTCGTCGAAAGCCAGCTCGAGCTGTTTGCACTCGACCCCAATCTGGAGCGGCCCCGTTAGCTCAAGGACCATGACTCCAGGCTTAAATTCTTTTTTGACGATTTGCAAAGGTACCTTCCCACTAGCTGCCGTTAAGTCCGCGTGGAGTGTTCGGCTCCCGTGGTTTCAGGGCCTTCATACGGGAAATCACGGATCATCTTCGCGCAAGCACAGAGTGCGTCCAGAAGCGAATTGCCCCAGCCCGTAGGGAGAAGCGGTGCGGTTTTCTGATTGACGAATTTGTCTGCTTGGGCAAAAAATCGCGCGTATTGACCGGGGGGAGGCGCGGCGAATTCCTTCACGGTGATGACAAAACACACATCACTGCCGTTCTGCCGCTTCTTCATCGAATAAGAATGGAGCAGAGCGAGCTCCTCGCATACGTCCTTCTGCGCAAATTTCCAATCGCTCACAAATTCCTCCGCGGGAAAGACGGCGATGCCTGGGAACAGGGCCATGCAGTGACGCGAATGTTAGGCCGCGCGAGGAGTCCAAGTCAACACAGCGGGGAATCTTTCTTCACGTCGAAGGCTCTTCACTCTTTCTCGTCCAAAGATGCATGACCCAGGTTTCGCCTGAGGAGGAAGATCTCGCTAACTAGCTATGCGACGATGTAGCTGGGGCATGGAGGAAGAAAATGAGATGGATCACGCGCGAACACGTTAAGGTGGATCGGGTGGCGTGCCCGTGGCTGATTCGAAAATTCGTGGACCCGGCGGCGGAATTTCATTTTGTGCCGGCGGAGCAAGTAACGAGCGAAGCACAGAGGCTGCGAGCAACGCCATTTGATGTTCCCGCCGTGGAACTGGGCCACCACGGCGAGGAATGTTCGTTCGAAGCGATTCTGAAGAAATACAATCTGGCGAAGGATGCGGCGCTCGTGCTGCTTGGGAAAATCGTCAACGGCGCGGATACTGACAACACCTTGTGGCAGCAGCCGGAGGGCCCCGGACTGAACGCCATTGCGGAAGGATTTCGCCACCTGAATTTTAAGAACGACCACGAGATCAATGCGGCCGAGTGGATTGTTTACGATGCGCTATACGAATACTGCAAAGAAATGGTAAAGCGAGGAAAGCCAAACGGGGCGTTCCGCTGAGAGAGCCGAAGTTTGAGTCGAGCAAAGCGGGAAATGACAAGCCGGGGGTGAGCATCGAGGAACACATAACAGGCTCTTTGGAAATCGAACGCAACGTTGCGGCCGCTTCAGGCGCGGTGTTTCTGCTGGGGCTTGGTGAGGAGCTCTGGAAAAAGTTTCTCCCGAAATATCTGGAATCACTGGGAGCGAGCGTCGCGGCGGTCGGCCTCTTCGGCACAGCAGAGGATTTCTTTGACGCCATCTATCAATATCCGGGTGGCTGGCTGGCAGATCATTGGGGCCGGCGGCGCGCTTTTCTGGTTTTTCTTGCCGCGGCCGTCGCTGGCTATCTCATCTATCTTTCAAGTCCCACGTGGCCATACCTTTTTCTTGGGCTTGCGTTTGTCATGGCGTGGCAGGCCATGGGCTCGCCCGCCATGTTTGCGACCATTGGAGACACGCTGCCGAGGGAACGCCGGGCAATGGGCTTCACCGTTCAATCAATGCTAAAGAGAATTCCGATGGTGATTTCGCCACTGATCGGCGGAGCGATGATGGGGGCGCTCGGTCTGCAAAAAGGTATTCGAGCGGGACTTTTCGTCACAATCGCGCTAGCGAGTGTTGCGGCGGCGCTGCTTTCCATGCTCCGGCTGCCAACGGCGGCCCACGACGCGGTGAGCATGAGCGGCGTGTGGGACTCCTTTCACCCCACGCTGAAGCGGCTGCTGGCCTCCGACATCGTGATTCGAACGTGCGAAGGGATGGCGGATATTTTTGTGGTTCTTTATGTGACGAACGTCAGCGGCATCACGATTCCAAAGTACGGAGTGCTTGTGGCCATTCAATTGATGACGGCCATTCTCATCTATGTGCCCTCGGCAAAAATTGCGGCTCGCGTCGGCCGAAAACCATTTGTGATCGCGACGTTCTTCTGTTTCGCCCTCTATCCAATAACTGTTATCCTCGCGCACAACTTCGCAGGGCTAGTTCTTGCCTTCATCGTTGGGGGCCTGCGGGAGATCGGCGAACCATCACGGAAGGCCATGATTGTGGACTTCGCAGAAGAGCAGCTCCGGGCGCGAACTGTAGGGCTGTATTACCTGGTGAGGAGTTTATCGATTACTCCGGCGTCGGCAATTGGCGGCCTGCTTTGGAGAGTGCGTCCGGAAATTCCATTCGTGGCCGCGGGGCTCATTGGAGCTGTAGGAACGCTGCTGTTTGCGACAACCGTAGAGGAACAGCACGCGGGCTAGATAGAATCCGCCGTCGATTCCGGAGATTGGATGCCGTCGCTGGACGGTGATCTGTGAGCGGCACGGTTTGCTTCATCACCGAGGAAATGTAATCCGGCAGAGGCCGGAGCGGTTCACCGTGTTCTTGTGGATGCGGGAAGTTGGCGCAGCCCCATCACGCGCATAAGCGTTTCCTGGACGTGGACGAGCTCGCTCTGGCGCTCATGCTCTTCCTTGGAGCGGTCGGTGAGAGCTTCTTTCAACAGAATCAAGTTGCGGCGGAATTCGAGCTGCGCCAGAACCAAGCGGCTTAAAGCCTTAAGTGCTTCCCTCTGATCGGGCGCTAATTCCCGGGGCGCGCGATCCACGACGCAGAGCGTGCCGAGCGCGTAGCCGTCTTCGTTGATGAGGGGAGCGCCGGCGTAGAAACGGACGTGCGGGTCGGAGAGCACCAGAGGATTGTTGCGAAAACGCTCATCCTTGAGCGCATCGGGGACGACGAAGACATCCGACTGCAAAATCGCGGTGGAGCAAAACGCGATGTCGCGCGAGGTCTCCGAAGCATCGATGCCCACGCGCGATTTGAACCATTGACGGTTCTCATCGACGAGAGAAATGAGGGCGATAGGGGTATTGCACACGAACGATGCAAGAAGTGTAAGGTCGTCAAAGGGCTGTTCGGCGTCCGTGTCAAGGATGGCGTATTTATCGAGGGCAACGATGCGAGCTTCTTCGTTCGCCGGCTTGGCGATGACCATGGGCAACCCCCTAGGCGATACTGCCGTCAGGCGTAAATGATGGCCGGAGCGAAATCATACTCCAAATCGGGGAATATGACTCACCAGATGAGTTCATGCCAGGGCGGGCCGGGCAAAGGCCAAAAGTTGCGGCGGGACTCTTTGAAGTAGGACGACCCGAACGGCGGCCATCTCGATGGCAATATGACTCGACTTTCCGCACGTATTCGCTAGAATCCATCCGTTTTGATGCCAACCGAATTACCGTTTCCAATTGGAGACTGACATGAAGATTTCAACACATGCGCGATTCTTTGTTCTACTAACTGCGTTATTTGCGGCTGCCATTGCCGCGCGACCATTGGCAACCACGCAAGAGAACTACACGCCGACACCTGAAAATCTGAAGGCGCGCGCTTGGTTCCAGGATGCCAAGTTCGGAATGTTCATTCACTGGGGTGTGTACAGCGTGCTAGGCGACGGGGAATGGATCATGGAAACGCGGCCAATCAACAGGACGGACTACGCGAAGGTGCCGGCGTTTTTCAATCCGATCAAGTTTGACCCGGCGGCGTGGGTATCGCTGGCAAAAGCCGCAGGAATGAAATACATCACCATCACTTCAAAACATCACGATGGATTCGCGATGTTCGATTCGCGGCTGACCGATTGGAACGTTGTGGCGCGGACGCCGTACGGCAAAGACGTAATCGGGATGCTCGCGGCGGAATGTCGTAAGCAGGGCATCAAGCTGTTCTTGTACCACTCCCAACTCGATTGGCATTCGACGGATTATTTCCCTCGCGGGCGCACGGGGCATCGCACTGGCCGCCCGGATTCAGGGAATTGGGATGCCTATCTGAATTTTATGGACGGTCAATTGCGCGAGCTGTTGACGAACTACGGAGAGATCGGAGGCATCTGGTTCGACGGGATGTGGGACAAGCCTGAAGCGGATTGGCATCTTGCCCGCACATACGCGCTGATTCATCAACTGCAGCCGCAAGCCATGGTGGGCAGCAATCATCATAAGAGTCCATTCCCAGGCGAGGACTTCCAGATGTTTGAGAAGGATCTGCCGGGCCAGCACACCACCGGCTTCAATCCCGAACAATCGGTCAGCACGCTGCCACTCGAAACGGCCGAGACCATGAATAACTCGTGGGGGTTCAATCTGACGGACGAACATTATAAGAGCACCGCTGATCTGATTCGCTACCTGGTGCGCGCCGCGGGATTGAATGCCAATTTTCTTTTGAATGTCGGGCCGATGCCAAGTGGCGAGATCCAGCCCGAGTTCGTGCAGCGCTTGACGGAAGTGGGGAAGTGGACCAAGCAATACGGGGATTCCATCTATGGAACACGTGGAGGTCCGGTCGCGGCGGGGCCCTGGGGCGTGACGACGCAACGCGTGTCGACGGTTTACGTTCACGTCCTCGATTGGAATCAGCCGGTGTTGGCGCTGGCTGGATTGCCGCGGCCCGTTCACGCGGCGCGGCTGCTGCGCGATGGAAGCAGTGTCGAGTTCAGCGCGGTCAAAGGAGGTCTGGTGCTAAAACTGCCGGAGCCGCGACCTGACGAAGTGGATCGCGTAATAGTGCTTGAATTGGAGCCGGCAAAATAGAAAGTGGAGCAGAGGCCGGCTCAATTCAGGGCTTTGCAGGGGACTCGTCGAGCTTCAGGATAAGAACCTGTCCGTTGGAATGGAAGGTGCCGCCAGTCGCGGTCTTGGCTTCTTTCATGGGATTGTCGGGTGTGAAGTGGGTGACGTCGGTGACCAGGCCCGTGCTTGAGAGCGTCTTTTCCACGTAATCTCGCTCGAGGTCGATGTCGGGATCGATCTTGTGGGTGATGCCGTTGTTGCGCTGGTCGCGCTCGAAACCGATATCGTGGGTAGCAGCGCCAACCCACAGCGTTTCACCATTCACTTGGAACGGCGCTTTCCAGACACGCAAATGGTTGCGCGATCTGACGACGCTGATGGGCTCGGCATGAGCCCAACCGTAATCCTGTGGGCGGCCAAAAAGGTAGAGCTCACTCATGGGCATGGTCAGGTAGGACTCTTTCGAGAGACTGCCAAGGATGCCATGAAGAACGGTGCCCTTGACGTCAGCGTCCACTTTCACCCAGCCAGCAGTCGTGAATACGCGCTGCATGGCGTCCTCGGAGCCAATGATCAGGAAATTGACCATGTCGCCGGGATTGCCCTCTTTGTCCCCGACGCGGCGCGGGATCTTCGAAAAGAGATGATTGTCGATGCCCGGGATTGAACTAACTTGCCTGGCAACCATGCGCGCCGTGCCGCCTTCGTGCGCGTAAATCTCGACTCGGACAGCGTAAGTGCCGTCGCCCGTGTCGTCGGTAGTCTGATTGATGCCGACAGAAAGCCGACCAGAGACTGGCGCAAGGACATCGCGGCGCGCCCCAATAACGAAAGGCTGAGCGATGTCTTTATCGCCGATGCGCCCGATGAGCGCGCCGCGGCCCGCTTCATTGAAGGGCAGAACTCGGAGCAAGTCCTTGAAACCGCGTGGGAGGCCGTCCGGCCCGTTGTCTTCCTTCACGTCGCCGTAACGAAGCTTGCCAGTGGCCGTGATGAGCGCGTGCTCACCGGCTTGAATGTCAACGCCAGTGTCGGTCCAGGATTCTTCACCGGTTAGCTGGACTTCCTGGGAGAGCCGCTTCTTGCCCATGGGCGCTTGCGCGGATGGTGTATTCGGCGTGTCTTTGGCAGGGACTTCTTGCTGGGGTGGCGCCGGAGTTTCGCGAACGAGTTGTGCTCGAAGGGCATGCGGAAATGCTACTGCCGAGAGCGAGAATCCGAGAGTCAAAGCCAGTCTTAACGTGAGAAATCGAATCATGAATACGGGCCATCCCGCCCAGGGTCAGGAAGCATCTTCACAGTTAACAGATGCCCGCGGAAGGCACAAGTGTTGTCCTGGCGGAGCGGCGGAGTTGGTGCGAAGAGCATTTTACCGCAGAGACGGCGAAGCCGCGAACCGCTTTGCTGCGAAGGACGGGATTCCTTGACGGAGAGTGTTAGGGCTTGTAAATTGGCAAGATGCCGTGGCATCGAGAGAGGATATAGACCGCTACCTGACATGCCCTTCCGTGCAGAGAACCGCGACAAGCGGAGATAGATTCAGCGACTGGCCCGAGTGAGGACTGCGGCAATTGGCATGAAAAAAGTTCAACGACATATTGCATGGATTGGATTGTGCGCGATAATGGCGCTTCCCGCGGCTGGTCAGGCCCAGGCACCGGTGCCCGCGCAAGTGCAAACACCAACGTCCCCACCGTCGCAGTCGCCTGCGCCACGGCCGCGCGCAAGGATCGCTCCGCAGAGCACCGTAAGTGTGGATGGCAGCGAGGCGATGTTCACGACGATGTGCGTGCTTCTTGCGTCGGGTTTCGAGTCAAACGTCAGCTCCGACAATTGGACGGCGTTCCGGGCGCAGATGCGGGAGCGCCTGCGTCAGCAGCAGGGTCCGGCCGTAGAAGCGGCGCGGGAATTTTACCGTCAGCACGAGTTGCGCGATCCCGGAGCGACGCTTTCCAGGTATTTGTGGTTTGGACTGGTCTCGGGGCCCGCGCCTGGGTTTCAGCCGGTCTTGAGGCGTGACGAGTTACCGCCCGAAGTAATCGCGCTCGAGGGTTTCAGCGAAATCCTTTCAAACTACTATCAGGAACAGAAAATCGGACAACTGTGGCGGCAAGTGCAGCCGATTTATAGCCGCGAAGTCGTGCGTCTCCACGATCCGGTGTCAGAGATTGTATTTGTCGCGTCGGCGTATCTTCGTGAAATCCTCGATCCGTCCGGACCGCGAACATTTGCAATTGTCGTCGAGCCGCTGGTCGGGCGCATCACCAACGTAAGAAATTTCGGGGATCACTATGCGCTGGTGCTAAGCGGAGGAGAACAAATACCGACGGACGTGGTGCGCCACGCCTTTCTGCACTTCCTCTTGGACCCGCTGCCCCTCATGTATCCCCACGTGACTGCTGTGAAACGTCCGATATTTGAGAAAGCCGCCACCGCTCCGCGCCTTGCCCCCGAGCTTAAGGACGACTACGCGTCCTACTTTGCGGAGTGCACGGTTCGCGCCGTGGAACTAAAACTCAAGCGAATCTCTCCCGGCGAACGGGAAGCGGCGATGAGCCGGGACGATGAAGACGGATACGTACTGGTGAGACCCCTTTTCGGCGCGCTGCCCAAATTCGAAAATTCCGAACCGTCCATGAAGCTCTTTTATCAAGATTTGGTGCGCTCCATCGATATGGGAGCCGAGTCGAAGCGACTGGCGGCGGTGAAATTTGCGCCAGCGGATGCGGCCAGGGTGGAGGATGAAACAGCGAATGAAGAACTGGCGCGCCGGAGGCGTGCGGCGCCAACAACGGTGCCAAATGATGCCGAAGTCATCGCTGCCCTGACGGAAGGAGAACGGCGCCTTGCGGAAAAAAATGCGCGCGCGGCGGAGGCTTCCTTTCAAAGAGTCCTGACCAAGTATCCGGACCAGGCCCGGGCGTGGTTTGGAATTGGAGTGGTGGCGATGCTGGATCACGATGCGCCAAGAGCCAAGCAGGTATTTGGGCGCCTGACGGTCGGCGAGCACGCCGCGAATCAGGACCCCATGGTGTTGGCGTGGTCCCACGTTTACCTGGCACGGATTTATGACGATGAGGGAAATCCGCAAGTAGTCAAGGCGGAGTATGAGTCCGCGCTGGCTGTGGAAGGCGCGCCGGAACAGGCAAAGCAGGCGGCGCAAAAGGGGCTCGCGGCGTTTGGCGGAGATAAAGCTACGGCGCGACCGTAACAGAAGTGCCTTTTTTGCCAGGCATGATTGGCTGGGGAGCCGCCGTGGCTCATAGCGAGGACGGAGTGAAGTAAGAACGAAGGAGGACAAAAGGATGAGAAAGAAGTGGAATATTGGGTTGGGAGCGGCAACCGTCGCGGCCTTGCTGATCGGCGTAGTCGCAGCCGCGCAGGGCTCGCAGTATGGTCAGGCGGGCCAGAGCCAGCCTCCGGCGCAACAGACCGACAAGCCGAAGACTCCGGAAGTTACGCCGCTGACGCTGGACGCTTCGCCACCGGTGAGCGCGGAAGAAGATGCCGCGTACAAAGCGTTTCAAGTCATTAACCCGAATGACGCTGCCAAGAAGATTGAGTCCGGCGAGGCCTTCCTGCTGAAATATCCCGGGAGCCGCTACAAGTCTCCCGTGTACGGCGCTTTGACGTATGCCTACCTACAGGCCGGAAACACGCAGAAAATGCAGGAGTATGGCGAAAAAGAAATCGCGATCGTGCCGAACGATGTCTCTACGTTGGCGCTGCTGGGGCAGACGCTGCCTCGGACCTTGCATGGGAGCGCGAATACGCCCGAAGCCGTGCAGGTGCTTGCCAAAGCGGAAAAATATTCCAAACAAGCCATTGAGATTACGCCAACACTTCCCAAGCCTGAGAACCTGACCGATGAAAACTTTGCCTCCGCCAAGAATCAGACGCTGGCAATGGCCCACAGCGGGTTGGGATTGGTCTTCGTGCGCCAGGGAAAGAATGCAGAAGCGATTCCGGAACTCGAGCAGGCGATAAAGATCGATCCCAATCCGGATCCTGTGAATTACTACTTGTTGGGAATGGCGAATAAGATCACGACCCACTTTGACGATGCGATAACGGCCTTTAACAAGTGTGCGGCCATGACAGGGCCCATGCAGGGGACCTGCAAGTCGCAGGCGGAAGATGCGAAGAAGCTTAGCACGACGCAACTGAGCGCGCCCAAGTGAGTCAAGCCGCCGGCTCGGCGGAATTATGCCAGAGACCATCCGAATCGCGGACGAAGTCTTCGAGGAGCGCCTGGGGTACAAGTTTTCCGCAAGAGAACTCCTCGAGAGGGCGCTGACCCACAGTTCGGCAGTACCCGAACTGCGGGCAACGGGCGCAGACGAGGCTGTTTCCGCCTTGCTCCCCAGGGACAACGAGCGGCTGGAGTTTCTTGGAGATGCCGTCCTTGAGCTGCTTACCAGCGAGCATCTCCTGGTCGCTTTTCCGGATTGGAGCGAAGGGCAGCTTTCCAAGAGCCGCGCGCGGATTGTAAATGCAGGCTCCCTGGAAGCGGCTGCGCGGCGGCTGCGCCTGGGAGAGCACTTGAGGTTGGGGCGCGGGGAAGAGAAGACCGGCGGGCGGGAGAAGCAGACGCTGCTTGCCGATGCGTTCGAAGCCGTGGTCGCCGCGGTCTACCTCGATGGCGGACTGGGTCCCGCCCGCGAGGTTTTGCGGCGGGTCCTGTTTGAGCAGGCGCTCGAAGAGCGCGGCGAGCGCATTTCAGAGTCGGATCGCAAATCGGCTTTGCAGGAACTCTTACAGGGGCGGGGACGAGCGCCGGCAGAATACCGCGTGGCTGGAGAGAGCGGCCCCGACCACCAAAAGGTTTTCCAAATCGAAGTTTGGATTGACGGGGAATGCATGGCGACGGGCGAAGGCAGCACAAAAAAAGAGGCGGAACAACGTGCAGCGCGGAGCGCTTTGGAACAACTGGAACGCGCGGAAGCGAAAGGCTAGGGCGGCATGTCCGAAGAGATAGTGACAGAAACGGAAGAACAGGCGCCGGAAACTAAGCAGGAGCATCGCGCGGACCAGACCACGATTTCCGAATACCTGGAATCGCTGCTGGTGACGGTGATTCTGGCGCTCTTCGGCACAAGCTTCATTGTGCAGGCCTTCAAAATTCCTTCGGCTTCCATGGAGGGAACGCTGCTCATCGGCGACCATTTGCTGGTGAACAAATTTATTTTCGGTGGAACCGGGGCCTGGTACGAAAAAGTGCTGCCCTATCGCCAACTGCAACGCGGCGACATCATTGTTTTCAAATATCCCTATGCCGATCACCAGCATTTCGTGAAGCGCGTCATCGGTCTACCGGGAGACCGCCTCAAGGTTGTTGACGGAGACGTTTATATCAATGGCAAGCGCTTGAATGAGCCTTACGCGGTCCACGACTCATCGGTATTTGCCGACCCGTTCAACTATTCGTTTCCTCCTGCGCGGGGACAGATGATGTCTCCCAATGCGATCCCCGAATGGAAACCGGAGATTCGCAAATATGTTCAGGGCGATGAGATCGTCGTTCCGCCGGGAAAGTATTTCGCCATGGGCGACAATCGCGATCACAGCCAGGACAGCCGCTACTGGGGATTCGTGGACCGCGACGCCATTATGGGGCGTCCTTTCCTGGTTTATTGGTCCGTGGACGCAAAGAGCAGCGACTACACCGGGGACAGCACCTTCTGGTCGCGTTTGTCCGGTGTTTTCCAGACGCTGGTGCACTTGCCCTCTCGGACGCGATGGAGCCGGATGCTCCATACGGTGCATTAGGGCTTCCATCGGGGGCAAAGCAAATAAGTGCAAGCGGCCTCTTCAGCTCGTTTACGGCACGGGCTCGCCTCTACCTTTTTCCGCATGACTCTGCGAGACTTCCGAGCGGGATGATCTACCTGCAAAAGTGGTGGAAGCTGGCGCTGGCGATCGTGTGCACCGTCATCGCCTTGCAGGCTGGTGTGTCTTTCATGGCGCGCACCCACAGGGTGCATGCGTACTTGGTGGCCCATCTGGAAAGAGCTTTTGGACGCCGTGTGGAAGTCGAGAGTTTCGACGCGCGGATTCTCCCCAGTTTGCGACTGGACGCCGCCGGTGTGAGTGTCGGGGAGGATCCCTCGTTCGGCCAGGAATACTTTCTTCGCGCCGAACACCTGAGTGCCGGGCTGCGGTGGACAGGCCTGCTGCGGGGGCATTTTGAATTTGGCACCATGTCGCTCAGCAAGCCGAGCCTGATTCTGGTGCGAAACTCGGAGGGCCGCTGGAATCTGGAAAGGTGGCTGCCGCCGGCAAAAGTCAATCCTATGCAAAACGCGCGCGTCTATGGGCCGCCCTCTCCTGTCGCGCCCGTCAATCGGCTGGAAAAAATCGAGTTTGATGACGGGCGAATCAATTTTAAGACTGGGGATGACAAGCTGCCCTTTGCGTTCACGAATGTTTCGGGCAGCGTCGAGCAGATTTCGCTCGGGCGCTGGCAATTGCAGTTGGAAGCCCAGCCATGGCGAAGCGGCGTCTCCCTGCAATCGGCGGGAACGATCCGAGTATTTGGCGACGTTGCCGGAACTTCAGCGCGTTTGCAGCCCGCGCAGATCACCCTCCATTGGAGCGATGCCTCGCTCGCGGACGTCTTCCGCCTCTTCCGCGGGCAAGACTACGGTGTACGCGGCGTGTTTGCCCTGGACGCCAGAGCGAAAAGCGCGACGGCCATAGCGGAAGCGCCTGGGGACTGGACATTCTCTGCCTCGGGGCGCATCGCGCAAGTCCATCGCTGGGACTTGACGGAACGCGCCGATAACCCGCGTCTGAATGTGAACTTGAAGGGACGTTGGAATGTGGGCGCGGGAAACCTGGTCGCGGAAGAAATCGCCGTGGAGGGTCCGAGATCGAATCTTCGTGGAATGGTTCGTCTCGCTGGCGGAAGCACTCCGTCGATGGAATTGCGCGTCGATTCCATGGGAATTCAGGCCTCGGACTTGTTGGCTTGCTATAGGGCGTTTCATCCGGACGTGGTGGAAGGCGTCACGGTCGAGCAGTATTTCACCGGTGGAATGAACCTACGCGGGTGGCCCCTGGCGCTGCAATCGGCGGCGCTTTCAAGCAGCGGCGGAGTCGTGAAAGTGCCGGGCTTCGCGGAGCCAGTGCGAATTGGTCCGTTGAGCGGAGGGAGCGAGCGAGGGCTGCTTGCTCTTGGGCCCGTGCGTGTCGCTCTTGGCGGCGAAATTCGTGACGTCTTGGCGCCGAAGCGCCGCCGCGTCGCGCTGGCAATGGAAAACGCCGCAGACCTTACGTTTGTGCACGACCTGAACACGCAGGCAGGAAGCATTAGCGTCGAAGGAAACTTCTTCGAGGTGGAGGATTTTCTAAAACTTTCTGCGGCGTTTGGCCACCAGCTGAATCATGGCTGGGAACTAAGCGGGCAGGCGACTGCCGTCACGAAGTGGGAGTGGAAAAATCCATTCGCCGGCCGCTGGAACGGCAGGATTGGTTTTAACAAGGCGAGTTTAACGGTGGCGGGATTAAACCAGCCGCTGAAAATATCCGAAAGTGCGCTGGACTGGATCGACGGACGGCGCATCGCGCGTGTGATGAGAGTCGAAGGGTTTGGCGGAATGTGGACGGGAAATATCGAGGAGAGGTCTCAGACCGGTCTAGAAGATGGGCCGCAATGGAATTTTCATTTGCACACCGACCAATTGAAGGCCGCGGACCTCGATCGCTGGGTTGGCCCCAGAGCTCGCCCGAACTGGCTGCAACGGCTGCTGCCCACCCTCTTGGGAGGATCGGCCCCGAGCGTGCCGGCGAGCGAGCTCGTCCGCCGCGTGAATGCGGAAGGCGAACTGGGCATAGCGCAATTGACGATAGAAAAATTGAAGCTGGAACAAGTTGTAGCCAAGGGCTCGCTCCATGACCTGCAGCTTGACGTGCGTGAAGCTCAGGCACAATGGGCGGGCGGCAAAGTGCGTGCAAAAATAAATGCGAATTTCTTGCCGCGGCCCGTCTATGAGATTGCTGCGGAACTGGATCGTGTCAACCTGGCGCAACTGCCGGGAGCGGGCCGAATCGCAGAGCGATTGGACGGCGTAGCGTCCGGGATATTGCAGGTGAAAACCGAAGGCGTTGGCCGCGACGAACTCCTGGGAAAACTCACTGGCCGAGGCGAGTTTCATTTGAACAACGTTGAGTTTCGCGGGTGGGATGTGAACGCAAGCGTCGCGGACGGAGAGGCGCATGCCGGAGTCTCGCGCTGGGCCTCAGGGGAAGGCTCCCTGAGTCTGCGGGACAGCAGTATCTTGCTGGAGGACTTTCGTCTCGATGGCGGCAAACAAGTGACGCTCGTAAATGGAACACTCAGCTTCGGGCGCAACGCCGACTTGTCGATCGAAACGACCGGCGCGCGAAAAGGCAAAGATCGCAAGACCAGTGAGTCCGCAACGGGGCGCGTGTTGAAGATTTCGGGCCCTCTCGATGGACCAAAAGTTTCCGTGGAAACATTGGCTGTCCGGCAGCCTGCGGATTGACTTTCTTTATTATGAGCCAATTGCGATTCGTCACTCTTGGAGGAAAATAATCGATGAAGCGTCTGGCGATGTTGTTGGCTGTAGCCGTGCTGTTTCTGATGCCGCAAGCGAATGCGCAGAAACCGTTCACCCTGGAGCAAGTGATGAGCGCACCGTTCCCTTCCAGCCTAACCGCTTCAAAAACGAACAACCGCATCGCTTGGGTGCTCAATCAAGAAGGCCGCCGGAATATCTGGGTAGCAGAAGGCCCGGGATTCGCTGCCAGACAAATTACAAAATACAGCGAGGATGACGGCCAGGAGTTATCCGATCTGAGTTTTTCTTCCGACTCCAGCACGATTGTATATGTTCGCGGTGATGGAAAGAACGCAGCCGGACAGGTGCCAAATCCCACCAGCAGTCCAGCGGGCGCGGAACAGGCGGTCTGGACCGTCGCATTCAGCGGCGGTGACCCCAAGCGCGTGGACGCCGGCCATTCTCCGCAGATTTCTCCGCGAGGCACGATCGCCTACGCGAAGGACGGACAAATCTGGATCGCACCGTTCGACGGCGCCGACAAGCCACAGCAGTTGGTTGTGCGTGGGCAAAATTTCGACCCGCGCTGGTCTCCCGATGGAAGCCGGCTGGCCTTTGTTTCCGCGCGAACGGATCACGCGTTCATCGGCGTTTACGACGTTGCAGCGAAGTCCGTTCAATTCGTGTCGCCGTCGGTGGACTCCGACGGCATTCCCGCATGGTCACTGGATGGCAAGCGCATCGCCTTTGTACGCCGCCCGGCAGAGGCGCGAGACGCACCGCAGGGCTTCTTCATCGCGCCTGATAAGCCACATCCATGGGCCATCTGGATCGCTGATGCCGCGATGGGAGCGGCGAAGGAAATATGGCACAGCAGCGCGGCGCCGCAGGGCTCGTTTCCATACATGGCCGAAGACACAGGCGGCGGCGTAATCAACTGGGCTGCGGACAACAAATTGGTAATCGCTTCAGAAGAAGACGGCTGGCAGCATCTCTATGCGCTCTCCCCCGAAGGCGGCGCGCCGAAGCTACTTACTCCAGGTAATTGCGAAGTAGAGCAATGGTCGTTCACTCCTGACAAAAAAACGATCCTGTTCAATTCCAATTGCGGCGACGTGGATCGCCGCCACATCTGGAAAGCCAGCGTCGATGGAAAAACTCTTCGGCAACAAACCTTCGGGGAAGCCACACACGGGATCGAATGGAGTCCTGTGGCGCTCGCGAATGGATTGAATTATTTCTATATTGCTTCAGATGCGACCCACCCGGCACGCTTTTTTAGCAGTTTGCTAGCACCGGACACGGCCACATTTGGTGTAGCGCAGGACACCTGGCCGCGCGACTTTCCCTCAGACAGGCTGGTCGTTCCTCAGCAAGCCATTTTCAAATCGGGAGACGGTCTCGAGATCCACAGCCAATTATTTGTCCCTTCGGGAGTGAAAGCGGGAGAGAGGCGGCCCGCGCTGATATTTCTTCACGGCGGCCCAATCCGCCAAATGCTGCTCGGCTGGCATTACATGTACTACTACTCGAACTCCTATGCCATGAATCAGTATCTCGCGAGCCGCGGATACATTGTCTTGGCGCTGAACTATCGCAGCGGGATTGGCTACGGCCGGGCGTTTCGGGAAGCCCAAGGCCGCGCGGGGCGCGGCGCAACGGAATATCTGGACGTGGTGGCAGCGGGCAAATATCTTCAGAGCCGCAACGATGTCGACGCAAAACGCATCGGACTATGGGGTGGAAGCTATGGAGGCTATCTGACGGCGCTAGGCTTGGGGCGCAATTCCGATTTGTTCGCGGCGGGCGTCGATCTCCATGGCGTGCACGACTGGCCCACCGATAACTGGGATGGAAAGAATGTCCCCGCGGACCTGAACAAGCTGGCGCATGACTCTTCGCCCGTGACCTCAGTGAACACGTGGAAGTCGCCCGTGCTCTTCATTCACGGGGACGACGACCGCAATGTCTACTTCACTCAGACCGTGGACCTCGTGGCGCGTCTCCGCGAAAGAGGTGTAGAGATCGAGCAACTCGTTTTTCCAGATGACGTGCACGATTTTCTGCTGCACAGGCATTGGCTGGCGGCGTATCTCGCAGCCGGCGATTTTTTCGATCGGCACTTCCGAATGCCAGGAAATTGAGAATCATTCGTTTCGGCGATAGCACTGGGGAGATATCTCAGTGGATTGGGCAGTCAGTAGCAGACGCCATGGCACGCAAACTATCAAGTATTGTCGTGTTTGTGATTCTTCCGACAGCCGCGCTCTGCGCCGGCGACAAACGCGTCCATTTCCTCCCGCAATTGCAGTCCGGCCAAACTATTACCTACCTCGTCCGTTTTCAGAGCGACAAGAACGTAAAAACCGAAAGTAGCGTCGTCACGCCCCTTGCGCCGAACGCGGCGCAGGTCGACGCCCACGGCTTGTTGCGGATTGAGGTCCTGGACGTTCAACAAACGGCCACCAGGGCGGCGATTCACATGCGGGGTCAGTTTCTGACTCTGGATTCCGGCGTGTGGGTGAAGGCGCCAGGCGAAAAAAAGCCCAACTGGGTCAGGCAGCGTGTCGACCCCAAGGACAAAAGCATTGAGTTCACAATTTCTCCGGACGGCTCGGTGAACAATGTAAAAGGCTTGGATTCTCTTTTTCCAGAGCAGCAGCAGGCTTGGCAACAATGGGTGGCCCGTTTTGCGCTGGCGTGGACGCTTCCTCCCAACGGAATGAAGCTCGGCGACAAGTGGAAATCCGATCAAGCGGAGCAGGCGGGAACCCCCATCGCCGGATTGAATTGGGCGCGGGAGTCCAGGTACGTGCGTGATGAGCCATGCCATGCGAGTCAGCTTTCACTCACGGGAGATGTTTCCGCCTCTACTGATCCCCCCGATATTTGTGCGGTGCTCCTCACTACCGCGAAGCTGAAACAGAATTCGTCGTCGAAAGATGCAACCCCCGAGGATTTCAAGCTCCACGAGCTGCGGACCATGGGAACGGCGAAAGGCACCAACGAGATCATCACCTATGTTTCTCTGAAGACCGGTCTTGTCGTGCGCGCCACGGAAGAGACCAGCCAGTTCATGGATGTCATTGTGGCCCAGGCCGATGGCTCGAACCGCGTGCACTACAACGTCGATGCGAAGAGTCACTCCGAAGTGCTGCTGATCACGGAGACGCCGCTCAATCACCCCTGATTTTGAACCAGCCGGGAATCATCCCGCCGAAGCTGGATTCTTGCCTGCCGGAGTATAATGAAGGATTCGGCGGCAGCCGTTGAACCGGCAGGAGACCTTCCCATGAAATTCAAACTGCACAGCAACTATCAGCCCCGCGGCGACCAGCCGACCGCGATTGACCAGCTCTACGCCGGAGTGGGAGCTGGCGACAAGCACCAGGTTCTCCTTGGTGTGACCGGGTCGGGCAAGACCTTCACCATGGCGAAACTCATCGAGCAGGCCAATCGTCCGGCGTTGGTGCTGGCCCACAACAAAACGCTGGCCGCGCAGCTGTATCACGAGTTCAAGGGATTCTTTCCAGAGAACGCCGTCGAATATTTCGTCAGCTACTATGATTTTTACCAGCCCGAAGCGTACGTTCCCTCCGCCGATATCTACATCGATAAGGAAGCCACCATCAACGACGAGCTGGACAAGTTGCGCATGAGCGCTACGCGTTCCCTGTTCGAACGCCGCGACGTCGTCATTGTCGCCTCTGTCTCCTGCATCTACGGCCTGGGCTCGCCGGAAGCCTACTACGGCATGCTGGTCATGCTGGAAAAAGGCCACCAGACTTCGCGCGAAGCGCTGCTGCGCCGGTTTGTCGATATTCAGTACGATCGCAGCGAGGATCTGCGCCGCGGCTCCTTCCGCGTCCGCGGTGACATGATCGAAATCTATCCCACCTATGAGGATCAGGCCTACCGCATCGAAATGTGGGGCGATCAAATCGATACGCTGAGGCAAATTGATCCTCTCACGGGCGAAGTTCGTGCAGGACAAGAAGATCTGTCCCGCGTTCCGATTTATCCCAAAACGCACTACG
>WNFP01001605.1_pt1 | contig 17797 bp, 17 predicted proteins | sample 5400201 | NCBI WGS metagenome assembly WNFP01 (sample SAMN13153355, study PRJNA577476) | soil metagenome | isolation source: 115 cm saprolite under Madrone tree | place: USA:California | collected 2016-06-14 | reverse complement strand
ACGTTTCAGAAATTTCGCGGCGAAGCTTGGATGCAGGAGCCTTGCAAAACCTGCGACCGCCGCGAGCTGGATTTCGGCGGCTGCCGCTGCCAGGCATTGCTCCTCGCGAGGGATGCCGCCGCCACCGATCCGGTGTGTTCGCTCTCGCCGCTGCACTCCAAAGTCGATGCCATCCTCGCAGGAATAAACACCGCGACATCCGCTCAAATTTTCGCCCCGCCCTCCTGGCTCTACCGCCCCAATCCCGTCTAACCCGCCTTTGCCACTTCCGATTTCATCGTGCCCACTTTCTTCGGGGCAGGGCCCTTCGTAGGGTCCGCCTTCTGCGGCGGGCCGCTCTTTCCTGGACCGCACTACTGCCCGCCAGTTAGTATCCCGTCAAAATCTCGAGTCTTCTTTAGTCGTTCGCCGGGGCAGCCGTCGATGCCCCCGGTCTCTGCTGCAGCCTCATGACCACCAGGAAAATAAAGAATAGACTTCCCAGCAGCACCAGCGATCCGAAAATCGTCAGCGTGTGAGGCGCGCCAATCCGCTTTGCCACTCCGCCGGCGATCAGTGCACCAATCGGCTGCACCCCCATGAACATCGTGGCGTACACCGCCATCACGCGGCTGCGCAGTTCATCCGGCACGCGGCTCTGAATGAGCGTGTTCGTCGCCGCCATCTGCGAAGTAGCCGCAAATCCCACCACAAAGAGCACCGTGGTACACAGCCAGAAAACCCTCGCTTGCGAGAAAATAATCAGACACACCGCGCACGTCGTGGACGTCGCTGCAATCCATCGCGCAAGACCCCGGTAGTGCGTGCGCGCCGCAAATTGCAACGCTCCGAGCACCGCGCCCACTCCCGCCGCACTCATCAACAATCCCAGCGTGCGCGCGCCTCCCTTCAGGATGTCATTCGCGTAGATCGGCAGGAACACCGAATACTGCAAACCAAAGAGACTCAACACGCTGAGCAGCAAGAGCGCCGATCGCACCGGCACATCGCTCATCGCAAACCGAAAACCCTGCACAAAACTTCTCAGCGGCGAATCCTTGCTGGGTCTCATTGCCGTTCGCTCGATCCGCATCATCAGCAGCGCCACGATCACGGCCACAAAGCTCAGACCATTTAGAAAGAAACACCAGCCTTCTCCGACCCAGGCAATGGCAAATCCCGCAATCGCCGGACCTACAACTCGCGCGCCATTGAAAATCGAGGAATTCAGTGCAATGGCGTTTGGAAGATCTTCCTTCCCCACCATCTGTACAAAAAAAGCCTGCCGGATCGGCACGTCAAACGCGTTCACGATGCCTACAAGAAACGCGATGACGATGACTTCCCATTCGTGAATCGCATTCGTCAGTGTCAACGCTGCCAGCGCGAACGCGAGAATCATGGAGCACGTCTGCGTGGCAATCACGCTGCGTTGCCGGTCGTAGTGATCCCCGACGTAGCCGCCAATCGAGGAAAGAAACAACATCGGTACCTGGCTCGCGAATCCGAAGACCCCCAGCAGCGCCGCAGAACCCGTCAGCTTGTAGACCAGCCAAAGCTGCGCGGTCGTCTGCATCCACGTGCCAATCAGCGATATGAGTTGTCCCGCGATGAATAACTGAAAGTTACGGTGCTGCATGGCGCGGAAGCGCGTGGACACGGCCGGGTTGACCGCGCTGCGGTCATTCTTCAAAATATTCTTCCTCCGCTGGTTAGATGCCGACAGCTTGAACTAGCACCATGCCGTGAGAAGCCGCGTGTTGTCAACGCAGAGCGGGAAAAACGGAGAGTAGAATTGGCATAAACTGGTCCTCGTAGGTGCGCCCACCGCAATCGGGCGCCCGGTCTGCAAGCGGCGTTGTTGAGGTCTTCGGCGGGCTCGATGGGGAATAATAAAGCGTAGCCCGCCACCGTCTGTCCTGTTTCAGGTCGCTGTGAATTGAAAACTGAGAACTAATGACTACTGCCTTATTCGCTCGGTGGGTCCGGGGCTCCGCCAACGTGCAGATGGCTCAGGTCCCGAAGCGTGGCCCTATCTTCCTCGCTCATGCCCCGAGTGAAATTTGGGTCACTTAGGTGCTGATTGCGTGCCGACTCCGGCATGTTTTTCAGCACGCCCAATCGTTGTTGGATCGCACGCTTACGGTCCGGCGGCAGCTGCTGCCACTTCGGCAGGACATCATTGCGGATGTGCTGGCGCTGTTCTGGCGTCAGTTTGCCCCACACTTGCGCGCGCTCCTGCAATTCCTGTCGCTGCGCGGGCGGCAGGCTTTGCAGCCGCCGATTGTTCTCCAGGACCTTCTGCTTCTCCCGTGGATTCAGGTTATTGAATTCCTTATTCGGCGAGTATGCCGATGGAGGCCGGTTCGGATTGACATTTTGCCGCGGCGCCGTCTCCACCCGATTTGCGTTCGAGTTGGGCGGACGGTTCGCGCCAGAGTTTTGCCGCCGGTTTTGCGCTCCCCGTGCTTCCTGCTGCTGTTCCCGGCGTTCCTGCCTTTGTGCTTGTCTGGGCTTTTGCTTTTCCTGCTTTGGCGGCTTATTGTCCTGCCGATTCTGCGCCCAATTCGCGCGCGGTCCCTGTGCGAAGCACGGTACCGCCAGCGCCGCGCCCATTCCCAGCCCCATCAACCATCCCGCGAATTTGAGTTTCCATTTCATTTGTGGTTACATCTGTTGATTCGGCTTGGTGTCACTCGCGTCATCAGCCTGCACCGGCTGCGGCAACTCGCTCAACGGTGCAAAATCTGAAATTACATCGTAGTTTTCCAACACCGACATGTTCTGATTGATCTTATCGATGTCTATGGCATTCAATGGTGTGTCCGCCGTTTGCGACCCGACCCACACCATCGCCACTACCAGCATCGACGCCGCAAACGCCACCCTCGGCGAGGACGCGAACCACGCCCACCAGTTTTGCTTCGCCGGTTCCGCTGCCACGCGCGCCAGCATGCGAACATCAAACGCCGCCGACGGCTCGATCATCGGCAACTCGGCCAGCAACACATGCACCGCGCGAAATTCGTTCACGCGCAACTGGCACACCGCGCACGTCGAAAGATGCTTCTCCATCTCCAGCCGTTCGCCTTCCTTCAGGCGCCCGTCCACATATCCCAAGATCTTGCTTTCCATCCGGCCACAACTCATGACGTCCTTCCCTTCCTGGCCCAACCTCTATTGCCCGGCCCCTTGCGCCACGAGGGGGGCTAGTTCCACTCGCAGCGTTTCATACGCACGGAAGAGCAACGATTTCAGAGCGCTCTCCGAGCATTCCAGGATCTTCGAAATCTCTCCGTAGTCCAGCTCCTGATACTTGTGCAGCAGCACCGCCGCGCGCTGCTTCTCCGGAAGCTTTTCAATGGCCCGCCGGATCATTTTCCGCCGCGTCTCCTCGATCAGGTGCTGCTCGATGTTGGGGTGCATCTCGGCAACATCCAGCTTCTTCTCCTCGCCGTCCTCGGCATCCGCCGTCACCGGTGCATCCAGTGAGATTTCCATCCGCTGGTAACGGTTGTCCCGCACCGAATTTAACGCCAGATTTGTCGCGATCCGGAAAAGCCAGGTAGTGAACTTCGCGCTCGGCACGTAGTCTTCCCGCGCGCGGTACACTCGCAAAAAAACTTCCTGCGCCAGATCTTCCGCCTGTTCTCGGTTCCGCACCATCCGATAGAGGAAATTAACCAGTGGAGTCCTGTAGCGATGGAGCAGCAGCGCGAACGACTGTTCGTCACCCGCCTTCACGTCCAGCATCAGTTGGACGTCCGACCTGGCCATAGCCGCCACACTGTATCAAACCCATGTAGTCTCAGAAAGTTGCAATTGGTAGGGAGTACTTGGGGGGCGAAGATACAGCGAATCTAAACGTGGAATAAATACCTCATTATCAACAAACTGACAACCCCAGCAAATACCAGCAGCGCCATTCGCCAATTGGGCTCCCGGTTCACTTCCGGCAATAAGTCCGTGGCCGCCACGTACAACGTGACCCCTCCTGAAAGCGGCAGCGCGTATTTCAATTGCCCCTCGAGGGAGCTCGTTAGCACCACGCCAGCCACTGTCGCCACTCCCAATAACCCGGCCGCCAGAATGGCGTTGCGCTTTCCCTGCCCGCTTGCCAGCACCACCGAAGCCACCGTAAATCCCTCCGGCAGCTTATGCAGAAACACCGCGAAGAAGATCACCGCTCCCAGCCACGTGGACACCAGAAATCCCGACGCAATCGCCACGCCGTCAAAAAACGTGTGAATCGTCATCCCCACCAGCACGCTCGTCCGCGCGTGATAGTGGCTCACCTCTTCGCAGTGGGTCTCTTCTCCAAAATGAAAATGCGGCGCCAGTGTATGTTCAAACAGGTGCACCAGGAAGTAGCCAATCAAAACATACAGCAGCGCGCTCTCGCCCGACAGCCGCACCGACTCAGGAATCACTTCGACGAATGCCACCGCCAGCATGTATCCCGCGCCCAGCGCCAGAAAATATTGCAGAAATTTCCTCGGCCAATCCTTGTGAACAACAAAATATCCGCCGATCAAATTCCCCGCCGCGGCCACGAGCCCCAGCCCCGCCGCCAGCGCCGTCCGAAATCCCAGATCATGTCCCATCGCCAGTAGCACAGGCTTCCGCCCGCGCAAACCCTCAATCCATCTCGGCGGTAGCCGATGGTCACGAACTCGCCTCCGGCTCTGCGCCCCTGCGGCCGGCGCCCGCCCCGACCCTATGGGGGCCATACTTCCCAATCTTTCTTCGCCTCTTTACTTGGTTGCTGCTCTTGTTCATCCAGAATGCCTGAACAAGATCACATCCCCTTCTTGCACAACGTACTCTTTCCCCTCTAGCCGCACCTGCGCTTTCTCCCGCGCCGCCGCCAGGCTCCCCGCCGCCAGCAGATCATTCCATCGCACCACTTCCGCCCGTATGAAACCCTTTTCGATGTCGCTATGAATCGCCCCCGCCGCCTTCACCGCTGTTGCGCCCTTTCGAATCGTCCACGCCCGCACTTCCGGCTCCCCCGCCGTGAAAAACTGGATCAGCCCCAACAAGTCATACGTCGCGCGAATCAACCGGTTCAGCCCCGGCTCCTTCAATCCGTACGATGCTAGCAGCTCCGCGGCCTCTTTCTCATCCATCTCCGAGAGTTCTGCCTCCAGCCGCCCGCAAATCACCACCACGGCCGCATTCGTCCGCACTTGCAACGAATTCAATTTGTGCCGCTCCACTGCCGTGTCCAGCTTATCCGCTTCGTCGTCCCCCAGGTTCAACACGTACAACACCGGGCGTGCCGACAAAAACAAAAATCCCCCAATCGACTTTCTCTCCTCCGGCGTCAACTCCAGCTCCCGCAACGCTTTCTCCGCCTCCAGATGCACCTTACATTTCTCCAGCGCGGTCTTCTCAATCTCCAGAATCGGATCCCGCTTCTTCTTCAAATCCTTGTCCACGCGCTCCAACCGACGCGTAACCTGATCATGATCCGAGAGCATCAGCTCCAGATCCAGATTCGTCGCGTCGCGCAAAGGATCTATGCTCCCCTCCGAATGCGGCACCGAAGGATCGTCAAAAACGCGAATCACATGCGCAATCACATCCACCTCGCGCAACTGTGCCAGCGCATCGCGCATGCGCTCCTTCTGCATCCCGCCCAAGTCCACGTAATTCACGGTGGCATACGTAATCTTCTTGGGGTTATACAGCTTGGCTAACTCCACCAGCCGCGGTTCCGGTACCCTCGCCACACCCACATGCGTTGCCGACGCTCCACCCTTCCCCTCAACATGCGCCTTCGTCAGAATCCGAAACAGCGTGGTCTTCCCAACCTGCGGTAGTCCAATAATTCCCGTCTGCACGCGAGCCCTTTCAACACGCTAATTTCCGCCTGCACAAACCCATCATCCTAGCACACCCCTCGCACCACCCATTCGCCTGGTGCGGCCATGCCGTTTGTAGTGGAGTTTATCCTGATTCCCCTCGGGAAGGCGGACCGCTCTACGCACGCTCCTCTCTGCGATCCCTCGACGCACGCTCGGTCTGGGCGTTAGGCTTTCTCTTTAATCCCTCAACTCCACCCTTGCACCCCCTGGTCAAATTCACTACTCCCAATCCTTCACCCTGCTGCCAGATTCACATTCTTCCAAACGAAATGGCATGTTCTCCGGTCATAATGTGGGACGCGAGCGAAGGACACGATTCCTTTTTCATGCCGCCAACAAGCATCACAGTCTTAGATCTCTCAGCCTACCTCGGCCTAGTCGCCGTCGGCGCCCTCACCCTGAACATGCTTCTGGGATTGCTCATGGCCTTCCGCTACAGCCCTCACCGCTCCTGGCCCCATCGCCGATTCAATTACTTCCGGCTACACAACTGGATGGGGTACGTTGCCCTCGGCGTTTCAATCCTTCATCCGGCGATTCTGCTCTCTAGCAAGAATCCCCGCTTCCGCATTCTCGACCTCGCCTACCCAATCCATTCACTTTCCCAGCCGCTCGACAACACCATCGGGGCAATCGCTGTCTATTTGTTAGCGTTTGTCGCTGTCCCTTCCTACCTACGCATCCGTCTCGGCCGGCATCTTTGGAAGTCTTTCTCCGTTTATTTCTCGGCCGCCGCTCTCTAGCACAGCCTATTCACCGATCCCGCCTTGAAGAGTGCCCCCATGAACTGGTTCGATGGCGGCAAACTCTTCGTCGAGTCTGAGGTGCTCCTCATCGCCGCCGTCAGCCCTAGGCCTTCGCTACGCTCGCAAGAAAGCCTTCCACGCCCACCAATCCACCCATTGACGGATACCTACGGGAGTTTTGAACCCTTCTCTCTGGTGAACTCCCTCTCAAACGTTGCCTGCGCCACGCACATCTGTGGTGTTGACCGCGGCTTCATTTCAGGTGGAGGAAGTATCCTCCCTATCTCTGCGCTAACTTGCAGTTCCCCTCCGGCAGGGTCCGCCTTCCGACGCGGACCGCTCTTCAACCATCTGAACTGAACCCTTTTCCGCAGCAGCTGCGTCCAACAAAACTGTTAATCTTCTGCATGTCCCAATCTGGAGCCAGACCGTGACCAAGGAATTTCGCCTGCCGCCATTCGACCTGCGCCTCGCAATGGACACCCTGGCGGCAAGAGATCCGCAACTCGCCCCGCTGATCAAAGAAACCCAGGAGTTCCGCATCGAGACCGACGGGGCGGATAGCCCTTACGAAACCCTTCTCGAAGCCATCGCCCATCAATCCATCTCCGGCAAAGCCGCCGCCACTATCTTCGGCCGCATCAAGGCCCTCGGCTCTAACGGCCGCCCGCCTTCGCCGCAACAGATGCTCAAGCTCCGCAAGCCCGTCCTTCGCAGAGCCGGCCTCTCCGAGGCAAAAGCCCTGGCCATGAAAGACCTCGCGCAAAAAACAATCGACGGCGTCGTCCCCACCTTCGAACAAGCTGAAAAACTCTCCGACGAAGAGCTTGTCAAACGCCTCGTCGCCGTCCGAGGCATCGGCGCCTGGACCGTCGAAATGTTCTTAATCTTCCGACTCGGTCGCCCCGACGTTCTCCCTATCCACGACCTTGGCGTGAAAAAGGGCTGGTCCATCACCTACGACAAAAAACACATGCCCAGACCCAAGGAACTCCTCGCCTTCGGCGAGCGTTGGCGCCCTTACCGCACCATTGCCAGTTGGTACATGTGGCGCGCCTGTCAGCGCGCCGGGAGCGCCGCCGCGCGCAAGATCCGCCCCGCCCAAGCCCGTAGGCGCAAGCCCGCCAAGTCCAAACGCCCCGCCAGCAAGCGCCTCCCTCGGTAGAGACCGGGATTTAACGCGGCGCTCTTCGCTAGGCACGATCGGAACAAGTACTCGGGTTCTGGCGCAAATTTGGTGCGCTATGACCTCTAGAATGAATCTGTGCAAAATAGCGGGAAGATTGTCAAGTCATCAACCTGGCCTTAGTGACCAGCACCTAAATCTTTCGCCATCAAATAGATAGCCGCCAATCCCGCCAGCAGTACGCCGCTCTCGAGCGAAACCGAAGCCCGGTGCAATCGGCTGAACTCCGCAAGTAAGGGGCTGTCCGCCACGGTCGCCTGGATTGATCCCATGTGCACTCGTAGCGCCGCCATCCTGGGGCTAACAGCATGTTGTGACACGACTGTGAGCAGCATCATCAGGACCACACACAGTGCCGCCGGGGTCGCAAGACTCGCGAACGTGCGTGTTCTCAACAAACGAGCCAGCAGAATCGCAATCCCGCACACCACTCCGATCATGTGCATCCACCACAACCCGTACGCCACCATCGCCCCCGCCTGGTCTCGGCTCGCTAAAATCCGAAACGCCCCCGGCGCCACGACAAAGCTCAGGAACACGTCGCTCCCCAGCCACAGGCTCAAGCCTAGAAACTCGATGGTGCGCAGCAAGCTCGCCATTGGAGCACTATACAAGACCGCTCCTCTTGAACCAAAATGGTTCCATGCTGAAACTTAATGCCAGCCGCCAGACGTCCTCTGTCACGGCGCGAGGCTCACCCCGGGTTGGCATGTTTCCGTCCGCAGCTTTGCGACTGCGGGCGCAACGTCTCCTACTCCGACCACCGCATCGCACTCCAGGCGGCTATCGTGCAATGGCTCGAAACCTTGTTTCCACTTGCTCCTAAATAACAAGTTCAGCACAAAAGTCGCACGACAAGTGCACGTTCCTGACCAGTGGTGGGAGAATGAGAAGGAATGGTGGGCGACAAAGGACTTGAACCTTTGACCTCTCCCGTGTGAGGGGAGCGCTCTAACCAACTGAGCTAGTCGCCCGTCTTGCGTGGCCGCGACGCTTTGAACCGCCATCTATTTGTAACAGGAAGGACGCGGGTTTTCAACCAATGCCGACTGCCACCTCCCAAGTCGTCTCGCAGCTTCAGCGCTCCATCGCGCGCGCCATCTACGGCAAAGAAGAGGCCATCCAGCTAGCGCTGATCACTTTGCTTGCGCGCGGTCACCTGCTCATCGAAGACGTTCCCGGCGTCGGCAAAACGACTCTCGCGCAGGCTCTCGCAAAATCCTTTCATTGCAGCTTTCAGCGCATCCAGTTCACCTCGGACCTGCTTCCCAGTGATGTTCTCGGCGTCAGCGTCTACAATCCCGAGTCGCGCGAATTTGAATTTCGCTCCGGCCCAATTTTCGCAAACGTCGTCCTCGCCGACGAAATCAATCGCACCACGCCGCGCACGCAATCCGCTCTTCTCGAAGCCATGAACGAAGCGCAGGTCACTGTCGACGGCAAGACCCTCCCACTGCCGCAGCCGTTTCTGGTGATCGCCACACAAAATCCCGTCGAACATCACGGCACCTATCCCTTGCCGGAGTCGCAGCTCGACCGCTTTCTAATGCGCATCAAAATGGGCTATCCCTCGCACGAAACCGAAAAGGAAATTCTGCGCAAGCGTGTTGGTGATAATCCTCTCGATTCGCTCGACCCGATTGTGGATGTCAGCGATGTGCTGGCCATGCAGGACGCCGTCGCGCACGTCAAAGTCGACTCCAGCCTGCACGACTACGCTCTCGAAATCGTCAATCGCACGCGCAAGAGTGAGCAGCTGGCTTTGGGTGTGAGCCCGCGTGGCACACTCATGCTTCAGCGCGGTGCACAGGCCCGCGCTTATCTCGATGGCCGCGACTATTGCCTCCCCGACGACTTCAAACAGCTCGCCGTTTCGGTTTTCTCTCACCGTGTTGTCGCTAGTTCGCGCCATGCCTCGTTGCAGAAAAAATCGGAAACCACCGATTCCGTTCTTCGCGATATCGTTGAATCCGTACCCGTCCCTTTGTGATCGCCCGGCTGTGAGCGTGCCATCAACCATCGCGCAACTCTGGGCCAAGGCTGACCGCCCCGCCGTGCGGGCGTTCTTTCTCTCGATCACGGCACTCACGGCGGCACTCCTTCTGGCCCTGTATTCCGGGGCCGCCGCGGAACTGGGCCACTTCGCGCTGGCCAGCACTTCGGCGCTCACCGCGCTGGCCATTGCCGGCTGGGTGGGAGTGACGCTCGTTCCCATCCTGGCGAAGCGCACGCCACTTCGCTGGATCGGTTACAAAATGGAGTACCGCGTCACCCTCGAGGGTTGGATCTATCTCGGCGGGATCATTCTTGTCGCACTCGCAGCGCTGAACACCGGAAACAATCTCCTCTTCCTGATTCTTGCGAGCCTCATCGCTCTCGTTTTGATGTCCGGCATCCTCTCTTCCATCACCCTCTCGGGTATCGAAATGCGGCTCGTATTGCCCGAACATATTTTCGCGGGCCAGCCGGTTCGTGTGATGGCCGAGCTCGGGAACGAAAAGTTGACGCTGCCTTCGTTTTCGCTGCGCCTCGAAGCCACCAAGACAAAACAGGGCCCCGCCGCCATGCTCGAAACGCCGGTGTACTTTCCTTATCTTCCAAAACACGACCGCGTGCAGCAAACCATTCCCATGACCTTCCCGCGGCGCGGCATCTATCGTCAGGACGCTTTCCGCATCGTGACCCGTTTCCCCTTTGGCTTCCTGCGGAAAGCGCGCCAAATCAACTTGAAAACGGAAGCGCTGGTCTATCCATCCGTCGAACCAAGTGCTGAATACCTGGAAATCCTGCCCGGCCTGCAGGGGGCGCTGGAAAGCCTTACGAAAGGCCGCGGCCAGGATCTCTATGCGCTGCGGGATTACCTCCCTACGGACAGTGCGCGTCACGTGCATTGGAAAGCTTCCGCGCGCTCGGGTTCATTGATGGTCCGCGAATTCACGCGTGAAGATGATTGCCGCATCCTCCTGGTTCTCGATCCCCATCTATCCGAGGAAGAATCCTCCCCTCTGAAATCGGGACTGTCTGCGACGAATGAGCGTTTCGAGCGCGCCGTCACTATCTGCGCCAGCCTGGCCTGGCACTTTTACGAAAACAATTCTTTGCTGCAATTCCGGAGTGCCGGTGTGGAAACTCCGTTGGCCCCCGCCGACGAAATCATTTTCGCAATTCTCAAGCACCTGGCGATCGCCGAACCCCTACCATCCGATCCCCACCAATCGCTCATGGCCGATCTAGCCGCCTCGCCCGAGCTTTTCAAAATCATCGTGACCAGCCAGCCCCACGGCTCCGTCCCCGCCTCGGTGTGGAGTTCTTCGTATGTCGTCTTCCTCGACGATCCTGTGCAGTAGGTGGGACGGGCATTCCTGCCTGTCCACTTCGTCCAGCAAAATATTGAACAGGAATGTCTGTCCGACTGGAGCTGTGCGAGAATGAGCCAACAATATGCTAAACAACAAGGAACTCGCTACATTTCGGAAACAACTGCTTTACTGGTTCCGCCGATTTCAGCGTGACCTGCCCTGGCGGCGGACGAAAGATCCCTATCGCATCTGGCTTTCCGAAATCATGCTTCAGCAGACGCGCGTTGCGGTGGCGATTCCGTACTATGAACGATTTCTGCAGCGCTTCAAGGACGTGCGCATGCTCGCCACTGCGCCGCAGGAAGAAGTGTTGCGCTGGTGGGCGGGTCTAGGCTATTACAGCCGCGCGCGCAATCTGCAGAAGGCCGCGCAGGAAATTGTTGCAAAGTACGGCGGAGAATTTCCAACGCGCTTGAAGGATGCTCTCGGCTTGCCCGGCATCGGAAACTACACTGCCGCGGCGATTCTCAGTATGGCCTTTGGCGAAAAATACGCCGTCCTCGACGGCAATGTCGCGCGCGTCCTTGCGCGCCTCGACGCAATTCGCGGAGACCTCCTGGAGTCACAGCGTTGGCAAGAGTTGCAAGAAACAGCGGATGGCTTGCTCGAACCGAAACACCCGGGTGATTGGAATCAGGCCATCATGGAACTTGGCGCAACTGTGTGCACTCCAAGATCGCCGCAATGTCTGCTCTGTCCCGTCGCCCAATACTGCGAAGGGCGCAGGCTGGGCATCGCCGAATCCTTACCGGAAAAACGGATAAAGCACACCACCGTGGAAGTCACTCTGGCCGCTGCCGTATTCGTAGATGGAAAAGGCCAAACTATTCTGTATCCACCGCCGAAGCGAACAAAAGAGAAAGCCTCGGCCAATCACGTGCCGACGCTGGTTTCAAATATGTGGCATTTCCCGACGCTCGCGGTGACCGCAGAGCCAGCCGGGTGTCTCATGGCGTTCCTGCGAAGGCACATTCCCGGAGTGCAAAACCGCAAGTGGCAACTGGTACCCGCCGGCAAAGTCCGTCACACGGTAACGTACCGCGCCATCACCGTCTTGCCCTTCCTCATCGACGTAAAAAAACTCCCCCGCATTACGGGCGCAAAGCAGGTTCCGCTCGGTGACATCTCCAGCCTGCCCGTTTCTAACCTTACTAGGAAAGTTGCCCGCGCCGCTTTGGCAGCCCAGCTTTCATTCCCGGCTAGCGCTGAGAGTTATCCTTTCGCCCCACCACCTTTCCGCGGTGCACCCCAGGTGCTACGATAAAAATGAGCCATGGCTGCGTCCATCACGACTTCGAGTGACCCCGCGCTGCCCGCCGAGCGTTTCTTCCGCACGTCGCTTTCGCTCCTGATTCTTACCTCGACTGTCACGCTGGTAAGCACCGGGAAGCTGGATGTCATCACCAGCTTTGCTGCCCCACTTGCCGTGCTAATTAAAGGCTTCCGCTCGTGGCACGGGCGCCCGACCGAAATTTCACATCGCGCCGCAACCTGGTGCGTCCTCGCTTACCTGGCGTTCTTCCCCGTGGACGCCCTGTTTCTCTCGCGTTTCTCTGTTGGCAACTCGGCCAATCCGCCGCTATTCGCCGCGCTCCTGGGAGCGGTCCATTTTCTGATTTTCGTCACCATCGTACGTTTCTATAGCGCTGTCACGGACCGTGACGCGCTGTTTCTCTCCATGCTGTCTTTCGCGGCTATTCTTGCCGCGGCCGTTCTTACCGTCGATACTACTTTCCTGATTCTTTTTTTTATCTTTCTCCTGTTTGGTATTTCCACTTTCGTCGGGATGGAATTACGCCGCGGAGCCGTTGGCGCCGTCTCGCCTGCTCTCCATCTGCACACCGAGCGCGATCGAAGATTGAATCGCGCGCTGAGTCTTTCGGCTCTGAGCGTGGCGGTCGGATCCATCGCCCTTGGTGGCGTGCTGTTTTTCTTTTTTCCGCGTTTCAGTGCCGGATATCTCGGCCGCGCCAGCTTCAGCCCTTCGCTTATGACCGGCTTCACCGAAAACGTCGAGCTCGGTCAAATCGGGGAAATCAAAAGGAATTCCACAGTAGTAATGCGGGTGCAAACGGGTAAGCCGGTGAGTTACGACCGGCTGCGCTGGAGGGGCATTGCGCTCACGACCTTTGACGGGAGGCGGTGGACTTCTTCGGATCACAAGCCGGAAGAGCTGAAGCCCAAAGAGGATGGCTGGATTTACGCCACGGATTCGACACCCAAGACCGATTCGCATGATCCTGGCATGTTCTACACCATATACCTCGAACCGCTTGCCACCGATGCTATTTTCGTCCCCGGAAGAGTCACTCGTCTTCGCGGAAATTTTACCGGCGAAGGCGGAAACTCGTTTGCCGCGATGCGCCGCACTTCTATCCTTCGGGATGCCACCGGCACGCTTTTGAATCCTTTCCACAATTACAGTGCCGTACGGTATGCCGGTATTTCCAGCTTGCCTCCCCTCAATGCAGCCAAGCTGCGCGCGGCTTTGACCGACTATTCGCCGTATATCACCGCAACGTATCTGCAGCTTCCTCCGCTTGATCCGCGCATTCCGGAGCTCGCCAAACAGATTACGAAAAATGTTCTCACTCCTTTCGACAAGGCCGTGGCGATCGAAAGCTACCTGCACAATCGTTTCACCTACACCTTGAATCTGATCGGTAAGCCGGGGGACGATCCGCTCGCTCATTTTCTATTTGAGACCCGCGCGGGCCACTGCGAATACTTTGCTTCGGCGATGGCCATCATGTTGCGCACGCTCGGCATTCCTTCGCGCGAAGTCAACGGTTTCTTGCCGGGCGAATACAACGACCTGGGCGGAGATTACATCGTCCGCGCAAGTGACGCGCACAGCTGGGTAGAAGTCTATTTCCCCGGCATGGACTGGCAAACATTCGATCCCACGCCGGCTAGTCCTGAAAATGAGACCGGCTTCCTGACGCGCCTAGGGCAGTACGCCGACTGGATGGAGATCACCTGGAGCGAATGGGTAATCGGCTACGACTTCGCCCACCAACTGGCTCTGGCGCAGAACCTGCAGCGGGGCTCGCGAAATTGGAGTGACTCCGCGCGCGGCTGGTTCGAACAAAAGCAACGCGCGGGTAAGAAATGGATAAAATCGTGGCAGCTTCAGCGGGGCGTGCTGGGCTATTTGCTGCCGATCGCGCTGGTGCTTTTTCTGGTAGCCTTGCGTTTCAATCTTCTCGCTGAACTGAGCCGCCGCGTCCGTTTGTTTTTTCAATTGCGCCGATCCAAAATAGTTCGCACCGATCCCCAGCTTGCATCGCGGCTCTATGCGGAACTGCTGCGAATACTGTCGCGCCGCGGATTGATGCGCGATGTGTCGCAGACACCGTTCGAATTCGCTGCCGCGGTGGATTCACCAAGTCTGGCACCCGTCGTCCGGGAATTCACGCAGCTCTACGCCCACGCGCGCTTCGGCGGCGGGCCTTGCGATACGACGCGCCTGCGTCAACTGCTCGACCGGGTTCGCGCGGCATTGCGTGGACTTTAGAGACAGATTTCGCCGTGCCAAGAGTAGTCGCCCGCCGCGGCCCTACAAACACCAACATGAACAGCTCATGTTACAATTGAGAATTGCGCAAAGTGGCAAATTTACAGTTTATGACTAAGGTCGGATTCGTCAGCCTGGGATGCCCCAAAAACCTCGTCGACAGCGAGGTGATGATGGGCATTCTTGAACGCCAAGGCTATGAACTTACGCCGCGCGCCGACGAAGCTGAAGTACTGGTAGTCAACACATGTAGCTTTATCGAGTCGGCGCAAAAGGAGTCCGTGGATGTCATTCTTGAAATGGCGGAGCACAAAAAATTCGGCGCGGCAAAAAAACTGATTGTGGCGGGCTGTCTGGTCGAACGGTTTCGCGCGCAGATTCTAGAAGAAGTTCCGGAAGTGGATGCGGTGGTGGGCACAGGCGAAATTGAACGAATATTGGAAGCGGTGAAGGGCGACCTTCGCGTGCTCCCCGCGCAGCCGCCCGCGTTTCTTTATCACCACCTGACGCCGCGCATCGTCACCACGCCGAAACACGCGGCCTACATCAAGATCGCTGAAGGCTGCGACCATCCCTGCACGTTTTGCATTATTCCGCAGCTTCGTGGCGCGTTTCGCAGCCGCCGATTCGAGTCGGTGGTGCGCGAGGCGGAGAATCTGGCGAAGGCCGGCGTTCGGGAAATCACCCTTATCGGCCAGGACACGACTTCTTACGGCGAAGACCTGGGTCTGCGGGACGGCCTCGCGCAATTGCTGGAGAAACTTGCGCTGACCGAAGACTTGCTGTGGGTGCGATTTCTGTACGCGTATCCAAATCGCGTCACGCAGAAATTGCTCGACGCGATTGCCGCGCATCCGCGGCTCGCCAAGTACATGGACATGCCGTTGCAGCACGCCAGCCGCAGCGTGCTGGCGCGGATGAAGCGCGGTTCGAACGGCGAGGCCTTCTTGAAATTGCTGGAGCGCATTCGGACGACAATCCCCGGGGTTTCACTACGCACATCGTTCATCGTGGGCTTCCCGGGCGAAACCGAAAACGATTTTGAGGAGTTGTGCGACTTCGTAAGTGCCGCAAACCTCGATTGGATGGGCGTCTTCGAGTATTCCGACGTGGACAACGCGGGTAGCTACGCGCTAGAGGAAAAAGTGGATGCGGAAACGATCAGCGATCGTCGCCATCGCTTGATGGCCATTCAGAAGAAGATCTCACGAGAGAACCTGCGAGCGAGATATTTAAGGACAACCTCGCGCGCTTCGAAGAAGCGCACTTTCATGGCGCTGATCGAAGGGCCTTCAAAGGACAATCCTCTTGTCTGGGAAGCGCGACTGGAAGGCATGGCTCCGGAGATCGACGGGAAGCTGTACCTCACCGACATTGAATTGCCCGGCGGAGAAGTCGCGGAAGCCGGCGACGTCACCCGCGTTGAGATTACCAAGACAGACACGTACGACCAGATCGGCCGGGTCGCCGAAATTCTGCCCCGGCCTGCCGCACCGGCCGGCGCCGGCGCTACGCCCATGCCGCCGGTTCCGTCCGCCGAAAAGCTTCATCGCATCGCCACCGGGGCACCCCTCCGCGTCCTTGGCTAATCAGCATTTCTTACCACCGAAGCGAGGGCTCTCGAGGCTTGTCGCGCCGCCGTGGTCATCCTGAGCGCAGCGAGATCGGCGAACTTCGCCGGTTCTTCTCAGGATGACCCCTCCTCGGGTGGCGGCGTGCATCCAGCTCCGTATTGTGATGTGAACTTGGGGGTGAGTTATACTCTTCTTTCAAAGATAGCGTTTCCTTGGCCGGTGTGTTTTCTTTGCGCTTTGTGCTGAAAGACGTTACACCGCGGCCACCCGACAAGGTCGGGACGGTAGCCGAACAACAGAGTTCGCAGAGAAGAAGAGAACCACGCAATGAAGCACAAATGCCCCATCTGCAAAGCAGCGACTGACAGTGCGCTCCACACGGACTTCCCTTTTTGCAGCGAGCGCTGCCGGGAACGGGACCTGGGTAACTGGGCCAGCGAGAAATACGTGGTCTCCGAACCAGTTTTCAATGAAGATGACATTGCTGCAGGCCAGGGGAACACCATTGTCCCTAATTTGGACAATGACTTGGACAACCCGAATGACGGCGAACACTGAGGCCACGCCAGCGCCCCAAGCACCGCGCCAGAAGCCGCGGCTCGCGCTGGCGATCGCCACTGCTTTCGGCGTGGGATACATCCCCAAGGCTCCCGGAACGTTCGGTTCACTGGTCGGAATTGCCGTTGCGATTCTTACCCACCCCGTTAGTCTGATCGTGATCATTGGGCTGATCTTTCTTCACGGCAGCGGCCTAGGCATCGATCTGCCGATGTTCCGAGGGCATACGGCGCCGGCGCTTCTTCTGATTCCATCTTTGGTAGCCCTCGTAACTGTCGGCCTCCTGGGAGTGTGGAGCAGCTCCAGCGCCGCCACCTATGCGGGGCTCAAAGATCCGCAACACGTCGTTGTTGACGAAGTCTCCGGCATGCACTTGACTCTGGTGCTGGCGATCATGCCGGTGGGGTTGCCAACGGGCCTCCTGCCAGCAGACGAGGCCACCGTTTTCGGTCTCTACTCCGCGTTCAGTCTGCTCAATTGGAAATATCTCTTGCTGGGTTTTATACTTTTTCGAGTGTTCGACATTTGGAAGCCATGGCCGATCCGCCGGCTGGAAAAACTGCCCGGGGGCTGGGGAATCATGGCCGATGACTGGATGGCGGGCATCTACGCTGCAATTCTGCTGCGTGTCGCGTTACACTTTGGTTTGCTTACGTTTCACATTGGCCTGGTATGAAATTCGGGTTCGGCTCGTCGGCAGAGAAAAACGGCATTCCGCACATTGAGAGAGTTGCGCCCACAGCGGCCATTCCAGGCGGAGAGATTACGATTCATGGGCGCGGTTTCGTCTCGAGCGCGCAGCCGCGTCCGGTGGTGCGCTTCGGGGAAGCGGAAGCCAGCATCGCGCTGGCCAGCGAAAATCGTCTGGTGGCGCGCGTTCCGGAAGGTGCGAACGGCGGAGTGGTGCGCGTCGCCACTGCCGGCCACGAAAGCCCGCCGCATCCCGTACACATCGGCCTGCAAATCGCGGACAACCTTCATCCCGTCGCCAACCCCGCGGTCGATCTG
>WNFP01001604.1_pt1 | contig 17797 bp, 19 predicted proteins | sample 5400201 | NCBI WGS metagenome assembly WNFP01 (sample SAMN13153355, study PRJNA577476) | soil metagenome | isolation source: 115 cm saprolite under Madrone tree | place: USA:California | collected 2016-06-14 | reverse complement strand
GGATGTCGAACGCGGGAAAGTCCGCGTCATGCGCGCCCAGCGCGATGTTTTCCAGGTCGAGGAACACAGCCATCGTGGCGTCAGAATCTTGCACACTCATCAGGCTATGATGTTAGCGACATTGCGTTCGCGAGACAGCAAAAATTGAGCGAGCAACTTCCATGGCAATTGTTTCGGGCAGAGAATAACCACTGGCCAACGCCGTGGCTACAATGAGAACGTCGATTTCGCGGATCGCCTGTTTGCAAAACCTCTTACGCTCGCTACTAACGAAAAGATTCGATTATGGCGCTCAATTTTAAATGGGATGCGACCAAGGCGAAATCGAATTAGGGCAAGCATGGCATCAGCTTTGAAGAAGCTTCTACGGTTTTCGGAGATCCGAGTTCGTTGACCATTCCTGATCCTGTGCATTCGGAATTGGAAGATCGTTTGGCTTTCAGTTGAAACTCATTCGCTGCCCACGCTCACTCGCTCCTACCCTCGTCACTTTACCTTCTTATGTCGCTGATCCCGCCAGCTCCATTGTTGGTTGTCGACCACACCAAAGAGGCGACAATATCCGCATTATCAGCGCGCGAGTCGCGAGCAGACGAGAACGACGGAGTTATGAAGAAAGCACGTGAAAAGAACGACGAGATGCTGCGAGAGTACGACTTTTCGCAAGGCGTCCGCGGAAAATACGCGCGGCGCTATGCACAGGGAAGTAACGTTGTCGTATTAGAGCCTGACGTTGCAAAAGTCTTTCCGAATGCCGAAGTCGTGAACAGCGCTCTCCGCGGTCTGGCGAAGATGATTCGTCGCCGAAAATCACTCGCGGCTAAATAGAAAAGTGTTACCGCTTCGGCGTGGCAAGGGCCAGCGGCCACACCCTCGCGAGTCGAGCGTCGCATAGCGACACTGCTACAGTTGTTTGCAGACGACACGCCTGCCTCTACCGCAGTGAACTCATGCAGCGTAGCCTCCCTCGTCCCGCACTCGCGGGACTGTGGCGTGGCAAGCAGCGCCCGGCGTGACCGGTTTGTTTTTCCGGGGTCAACGACCCCGGCTACAGTGTCGCAGGCGACACGCCTGCTCTACAGCTATTCAGCTCATGCATTTAGAATGGCCCAGTCCGGCACATCATCCCCCACACCGATCAAGACCAGACGCCTGTCGCCACCTAGCTCCGGCGGAAACGAGAGCGGCCGTATTTCGATTCCGTGGTCTGCGCAGTTACACAGAACACACATGCAGGCATGAGCCCAGTTTCGCCCGGCCTCAAGATCAATGAATCCAAAGTGGATCTCGCGATCGACGGTAAATGGTTGACGATCGAGAGATAGAATCTCACCGGGAGCAAAGGACCGGTCAGCGATGTAGGCTGCCGCTGTACTCGCAAAGCTATGGGGAACCGCAGCCAGGATCGCAGCTCGCGCCTGATCAACGTTCACCTATGCGATGGCTTTCGGGCTTTTCCTTTGGATAACGCCGTGCGCACGACTTTCGTGAGACTGTTGCGTTCGTCCTCGATCGAATCCGCGATAACTTGACGGAACGATCTCGATTTGAGCTGCTTCGCCAACTGGATGGCAAACTTCTCCACTTGCTCCGGCGGCGGATCCGGCAGGATTTGCCAGGGAAACAGGTATCGGTACAACGGCGGTATGAATATGGGGCGCCGGACTCCCCCGAAGTTGGCTGCCCCACCACAGGGAGCGTTCTCAGCGTACTGAGGATTGTCGTCCGGGCCGGTGTCGTTCGCCTTGCCATACACAAATGCCTCTGCTGCCGATACGCGGTCGTCTACATTTGTATCAGCGTTTGGGCTGATAGAAGAGCCGTCCGGGTTGGCCCACGCCATTGCGGTGATCCAAGCGAGCGCGAAAGGATCGTACTGCGGCCCGCCGTCCGAGCTGGTATTGGCATCGACGGCTGTGGCCACACTCGTGCAGGAGGCCGGTGATGCATTGATGATAGGTTGGATAAAACCACCCGAGAAGCATTGTTCCATCATGACCATGAACGAGGCGAATTTCGGCAACGCCTTAATCGCGTCGGCCAGGTCGCTCTGTGTGGTATCGTCGCCTGAATAGCTGATGAGAGTGGAGACGCCGTTGACGGTGTTGCCGTGATTGTTTGTATGCAGAAACAGGTTGTCGTTGGGACCCATTTTTTCTCCAACGGCCGCGATGGCCGCCAGCAATTCCTCTTTTGTTCCGGAGCCGTTGATCTTCATCTGGTACGGGGTGTTGTCGCCCGGCCAATTTCCCACCGGCGGCGGAACCTTTTGCCAGGACGCGTCGTTGTAGTCGAGCGTTCCGTCAAAGCTCAGGACGGTGATATTGGCGGCCGGGACCCGGTACAGGTTCACCAGTATCCGGTAGAGAAATTCGATGTCATTGACATGTCTGTTCATCGAAGCGCCGGAGTAGAGGATGGCATACCAGCTCGACGCGCTCTCAAGATAAAGCCACGGCGGAAGGTAAAGGAGCGGATACTGGGACCGCGAGACTGCGGACACGGTGGAAGCCTGGTGAAACAGTTCGAATCGTGCGCCGAAATCGAAAGTGGGCGGAAGCAGTGCTGGTAATTCCTGAATAAGTTCTCCAGTCTTCGGATCGTGGAAGAGGTAGCGGCATCGGTGCCCCCAGTTTTTCGTAGGCTCGTCGTCAGCGAAGACAATGATACTGTCGCGCGGCACCACGATGTCGCCACGCTTCGGTTGAAGCACGTCGCCGCCGCGGTAGATGGCGTCGTGCACATAAAGGTTGGTGGCCGTTCCTCCATAACTCGCAGCCCGAATACGAGCCCGTTGGCGAATGATATTCAGCGGCACCGCTGCGGAATGTTTAATCGGCATGTCTTCTCCTTTTTGCCCAATGAGTTATTGGTGTTTAGGTTGACTTCGCACGTGATTTTCCATCACACCGCGGAACGGCGTCAAGCGCTGAATCACCCTCGCTAGCAATCGCAGCTCTTGCCGCAATTACATGCCCCACCGTTGTTCATCGGACAATTCTTGCCGCTCTTCTTGCAAGCAGGTTGATCTGCCGCAAATCCAATCGCGCAAACCATCGCGGTGAGAATCGCAAATAGAATTTTCGCGTACTGTGTCATATAAGATTTAATGTTCGCACATCGCGAAAGTTCTGCGAGCGCTTTGGGAGTTGATGGAAATCGCAGTCATCCGCCTTTGCGTGAAGCTACGGCGCGACAAGTCGACAACTCCGAAAATCCCCCGCCCGCGACGGCGGGTGAACTTAGGTAAGCGAGCTACAGTTGCGCCGGGTCAGTTTGCTGCCTTTTTGAGAAGACGATGAGGATCAACAATACATTGAGTGGATTCTCTTCGTGTCAGACCATCGAGCAGTTCCACGAGGCGCGCCTCATACGAATCGCACATGGAAGATTTGCCATCTGGCTCGACCCAGTCCGGGTGTTGAACCCGGAGGTCGTCATGAATCTGTTGCCGGAGCTCCACGTAAGTGTGGATTTGTTCATGGAGCGGCGTTGGCTCGGTGAAAGATTCATGTGTGGCAAGGGATGGTTTGTCCAGCTTGCCTTGTCTGTGAGCGCGCTTCCTTCTAAGACTAACAAATTTCATAAGGCCCTTCCTCCGCGCGGGCTGATTTAGACACCCACGCGGAAGCCCTTCGTATGGTACTACGCACACCAGCGCGACTCCGGATGCCTTTAAACACCGCAGCCGAGGATCGTGGATAGTTGATCCGCCTTCGTTCCGCAGCTGCCGGACTACAGCGCGACAGTGAGTTGAGAGCTGCAAGGACGCAGTTATCGCCAGCGGCTACAGTTTTTCGCAGCCGACACAGCCGCGTCTAAAGTTGCAAATCCAGCGAGACAATCGCACCGCGTTTTGGCAATGTGCCTCGTAGAGTGAAGTTCGAATTAACCAATCACGCTCGCAAAGCTGTGGCAGAACGCGAGATTCCCATTGGATGGATCGAACAGACGGTGGAGGCACCTGAGTTGATTGTTCCAGACCCGAGCGACGCAAAGATCGAACGCTGTTTTGGACGGATTGTATCTCGCTCGCTCCCGCTCGTCTCGACCGCTACCTCGCGGCTGTACCGGCCATGTCGTTCGCCCCAGTCGCTCCATTCCTGAATTTGGCGGGCGAGTGCTGCGAGTCGCAGTGAACAGGACAGTTGAACCGCACCGAGTGGTGAGTGTATTCTTCGATCGCAAAATGAAGGGCAAACTATGAGATTGCACGTGGACAAGGAAGCCGATGCGCTTTACCTGCGCCTAGACGATTCTAAGATCATTGAGTCCGAGGAAGTCGCGCCCGGCGTGATTCTCGATTACAACGAAAAAGACGAAGTCGTGGGCGTCGAGATGCTCCACTTGTCCAAGCGGACGCCTAATTTAAAGACCACGGCGCTGGGATTTGAGTCGGTGTAGGATCGGCAATTAACGCTGATCGCGGAAACTCAAATGAAAATGGCCAGAACTTGCATCGCCCTCGCCGTGATTGTCGCGCCCGGTAGCTTCTCCCGCCTTTGCGAAGCTACGGCATGGCAAGCAGGACAAGCGACACTGCAGCCCAGGCAATCAGAAATCGCATCTGACTCGAAGAAGTAGTGCTCGCTGAAACTGCGCGGATGTAGTTGATTCGTACGAGATGCGAAAGAAAGATTCAGATATTCACGTTCGTTCCCGAGTGTTGGTGCTGGTGGATGAATCGAATGTCGGCAGTTCTGTGCGCACCGCAGGACGCGGGCTCGATTGGTTAAAGCTCCGGGATTTTCTGGCGGGCCCAAACACCGGACGTGATCTGATCGAGATGGTTGTCTATGCCGGGTTGCCTCCTGCCATCCCAACGTGGCAGGATGAGCGGGACAAGAAAAACAAGTTCGTTCATTGGCTGCGCTCCAATGGATTCATGGTCGTGACCAAGGATGGTGCGCCCGCCGAAGAAGGCCGTTACAAGGCGAACGTGGACGTGATGATGGCGATCGACGCGCTCGAGCTTTCGATCGAGATGCGGCCCGATGTTGTGATTCTCGTGACTGGGGACGCCGATTTCGCGTATCTCGCCATCAAGCTGCGCCGACACGGCATCCGCGTAGAAGTGGCGTCAGTCGCCGCAAATCTCGGGAACACATTGAGCTCAGCCGCGAACGACGTGATCGATCTGGCCCCGCTCTTTCGGACGTTCGAGATCAAGGTTCCGGATGCGCCGGCGCCGACACCGCATCGAACGCAGTCCGCCTCAGGCGGACGCAGACGCCGGCCTCGGTTTCGTCCGATTGCTACATCGCGACAAGCGGGCCAAGGTTGAGCTCTTATGGGACACAGCAAAGGCAGAGATAACGCTAAGAAACGCGCAAAACGCCGGAAAAAGAATGATCGCCTCGCGCTTGCGAAGAAAAACAAAAATAAGGCGAAGAAATAGTGGGAAGAATATATCCCGGCATTGATCAACGGCAGGCGTCAGATCATGAGCGACAAACCTCGCGGGAATGTTTACGGTGCGCTCCGTAACGCTGACCGTCGAAACCCAAATGAAATTTGCCAAGATCTTGTTAAGAGCAGTTAAGAGCGTAAAGCTCCGTGGCAGCCATGCTTCTTGACGGAGTTGATGAGTCGCTGGATATAAGAGACTGCTCAGCGCAATGTCAGTCTCTCTTCTGCTTGGACTGGTTTATCTGATCTCGGAATCCGGATTCCAAAGGATTTAATCAGGAACGCAGGAAATAACCGACACCGCAAAGTAACGAATGAGAAATCGCTTGGGCTGATCGGCTCTCCCAGGGCGGGGAAGTTTGCCGAAGCTGGCACTTGATTCGTATCCAGGTGCGTTGGTCAACAGCGCCAGTCCAACTCGGACTCAACTCATTGCTTTGCGTCGCAAATCTCGCAGGCGCGTCTGGGTGGAGTAAATCGTCTGCTGGGTCACTCGACGCAGACCGCTCGCCAGCCCAAGCTTCGATAGAATCCAGATCAGCCATTTGGTCGGATCCCATTGCCATGGCTTCACGCCGTTACGATAGTCGTGCTGAAATTCGTGATGATAATTGTGGTAGCCCTCGCCGAACGTAAACAGCGCCATAAAAAAGGAGTCGCGCGCACTGCATCGTGTCGAATACGGCTGACGCCCCATGCTATGGCAGGCCGAGTTAATCAGGAATGTGCCATGTTGAAGGACGACAACTTTGGCGACGCCGCCAATTAGAAAACCACCGAGTGCGCCGACCCAACCGTCCCAAAGGAACCCGGCCAGTGTTGGCAGGACGAAGCTCATCATGACAGCGAGGAGATGAATATGGCGATGTTGCCACATGACCAGCGGATCTTTCTTTAAATCGGCAACATTATCGAACGGCGGTTGTGGCCAGAGCTTAAACAACATCCAACCGATGTGGGCGTGAAAAAAACCTTTGGTGATGTCGTACGGATCTTCCTCGTGATCGACATGTTTATGATGCCGGCGATGGTCACTCGCCCACATAAGCACAGAATTCTCAAACGCCGCGGCGCCGAAAATGAGCGTGAACAGTCGCACCGGTAGTTTGGCGCGGAAAGTCATGTGCGAGAACAAACGATGATAACCGAGCGTGATGCTGAATCCGGTCGCCGCCGCCAACACTGCGAACACGGCGAGATGGAACCAATCAATGCCGAAATGCCATAGGTACAACGGCACTGCCGTGAGTGTAAGAACAAATGTGCCGATCAAGAACGAACTGGTCGTCCAGTTAACGCGGTCGATCGGAATGCGGAAAATCAACGCGCGAGAATTTCGCGGTGGCTCACCGGCTCGTTCACGTGGCCCGTCCAAGAATAACGTCTTTCTTTTTCCACGAGTGCACGCCGCCGCAGTGCGCACAGGTAACCCTTTGTGTTTTCAGTTTCGCTGTTGGCCAGCGTTTTTCTTCGATTGTTCTGCCGGTATGCGTCAGCTTCGACGTTGAAGGACAGCGCACCAGCAAGCTTTTGATATTGGGCCCGACCTTTGGTTTGGGCCGTCGCGGCGGATCAAAGAGGAATCTCGTCGGCATGTCAGAGTCGATAAACGATACGAGCTTTCGCGGTGTCGTAAGGCGACATCTGCATTCTCACTCGATCGCCGATTGTAAGCCGAATGAACCGCTTGCGCATCTTTCCGGAAATGTGCGCGAGCACGAGATGATCGTTCGCGAGCGCGACGCGAAACATGGTCCCGGGCAGGACCATCATGATGGTGCCCTCCAGTTCGATCGCCTTTTCAGAATTCACGATGCTTATGTTTTCAGGTAGGGGCGATTGGATCTCAATCGCCCTGACCTTTGTTTTCTGACAGCTGGCTTTACCGACGATTGCCGGCAAACGAGCGCTTGCCATCACGCCCACCGCCATACGGACGGGGCCGCTCTTCGCGCGGACGCGCTTCGTTAACAGTTAATGTGCGACCGTTGAGTTCGCGGCCGTTAAGCGCGCTCATCGCGGCGTTGGCTTGTGCGCCATCGTTCATGGTGACGAACGCAAAGCCGCGCGATTTGCCAGTGAACCGGTCCATCATCAGATGAACTTCATTCACGGTGCCGTGTTGTTCGAACAGATCCTGCAGATCGTTCTCGGTGGTCTCAAATGAGAGATTACCTACGTACATTTTCATTGTGTTTTGATTTTGGAAAAACTACCGACCTACATAGCCGTTCCCGGGAATCGGGTTTCAAACCACCAATGAGCGACGCTCACCTGACGATCTACCGTGCAGTGAAGTTAAACAGAGTAATCCAATAAGCGCGCAGTATCGCCCGGATCGGGCGAAACACAAACGATTGTTTCACGGTGCGCCCAACAGCGGCTTAGGTTTGGACCTGGACTTGTCGCGGATGCTTCGTTATCTGCTTTCCAGCTTCGACTTCAGAACTTGCTACTGATTTCTTTAACTCCATCCTCGGTTTTACCCGCTGGTAAAACATCGCTCAGCGCCAGCTTTCCCCGAAAAGCGGTAGACGCCTAAAACGTTCGTCGCGCGTCAGCCGCCGGTGAGTATCCACCGCTTGCTTGCGGGCCGCAGCGCGAAATCTCTGGAAAAGCGCAGCGCGCCGTTCTGAATTCGTATGTTGCGCGTAGTAAGCGCGCAGTTTTGGGTCAATGTTGGTTCCATATGTTAATCCTCCGTCTATTTGCGCTGGCGGCGGATTGACGCGGGCGCTGACGTCTGGGCAATTTGTGTCGAGGCGCGTGATATACGCGTCCACCAACGCCACGAAAGTTATCCCTGAGACCACTCTGTCGCTCGACAAATCCTCGAGCAATTGTTCAAGCTCATCTTTATGAGCAGCGATAGCATTCATGATGCGGTTTAGTGTGCAGAGAAAAGGGGCCGCACACCTGCGCGATCGATTGTCGCTGCGCTATTAGCTCGACTATACACTCGCAACTGCGATTACCTAATAATCAAAGCAGTTTCTTTTAAGGCATTACATCTCAGTCAGGGAAGTGAGAGCGATTTCGGATTGCGGATCGCGGAAAGCGGATAGACGGCGTGGAGACTCCGCGGCTGACCCGCCTGCCAGCTACCGGTTTTTGCGGCTGACACAGCCGCCACTACAGCTATTCAGCTCATGCATCGTAGCCTCCTTCGCCACGTCCGGATAGCTACGGCGGGCCAAGAGCGGCTTATGATACGGGGTTGATGTTGAGGGTTGAGAGTTGGCAATTCACCACATGCCGCAATAACGACGGCGCGCAGCGCCGTGGCTACAGCTGAAGCTGGTAGGGACATCGCGCTGCGATGTCCGGACGCCGCAGCGCGGCGTCGCTACCTTTGTTACCTGATCATCGGCCGGAACTCGCGGTCTTTGATGCTTGTTCTTTGATCCACGCTTCTAGGCGCTCTTGGAGGAGGTCTAAGGGCATGGCGCCGCCGTCCAATATTTCGTCGTGGAATGCTTTGATATCGAATTTGTTTCCGAGTTGCGTTTTCGCTTCGTCGCGGAGCTTGAGAATGGTCAATTGCCCCATCTTATAAGCCAACGCTTGCCCGGGCCAGGCGATGTACCGATCCGCTTCGGTCTGCGCCACCGCGTCGTTGACGTCGTTGGCGTGCATGTAATCGATCACCTTCTCGCGGCTCCACTTTTTGTCGTGGATCCCGGTGTCGACCACGAGCCTGACCGCGCGAAGCATCTCGGAATTCAACCGGCCGTAGTCAGATACTGGGTCTTTATAGAAACCGATCTCTTTGCCTAGCGCCTCGGAATATAGCGCCCAACCTTCGGCATACGCGGGATAAAAACTGTGAAGCCGGAACTTCGGCAGACCTTGCAACGTTTGGGCAACGCTGATTTGCAGGTGATGACCCGGAACGCCCTCGTGGTAGGCGACGGCTTCGTCGTCGATCAGCCTGCGCTTGGTCGGATTAGAAACCGCAACAACCACGCGGCCCGGACGTTTCCCATCCGGCGTGCCCTGGACGTAGTGGGTCGCGGCGGCTTTGGCGAACTCGGGAATCGGTTCCACCGTCACCGGCGATTTCGGCAACAATCCAAATAGTTCCGGCAGCTTCGGCTCCATCTGATGGATGTATTTCTTATAGTCATCCAGAATCTGCTGCTGGTTTGTCGGCCGCCATTTCGGATCGTTGTTCACCGCTTCGCGAAAGCTGGCCAGATCCTTGTAGCCCTGGCTCTGGGCCAGCTTGGTCATCTCGGCGGTGATGCGCGCGACTTCATTCAGCCCAATCTGATGGATGTCAGCTGGCGGAGTGTTGACGGTGGTCATTGTTTTCACCGCTTCGACATAGCGTTGTTTCCCGTCAGCGAGACTTTCGATCGACAGCTCGGGCCGGCCCTTTGGACCGTATTCGGTGCGCAGGAACTCGGCGAATTTCTTATATGCCGGAAAGACATCGTGATTAACTGCTTTTGTGATCTCGTCGGTGAGACGTTTCTTGTCTGCGTCGGAAAATTCCGCCGGAAATTTTTTGGTGGGTTCGAGGAACGGGTTCGCGGCGATGATGCCATCGCATTGACCGGGCAACTTATCGAGCACGAGCTTGGGCGGCATCAGTCCGTCTTTTTCGCCCTGGCGCATCACTTCGGTAGTCTGTTCCAGCACGCGCGGGATTTGGTGCAACCGGGAGATGTAATCCTGGTAACGCGGCACGGAATCGAACGGCACGGCATTCGGCAAATCGGCCAGCCGGGTATGCACGCCGTTCTGCTGGTTCACTGGCATCTCGTAATTTTTCAGCACGTAGTTCACGTCTTCGCGCTCGAGCTGCTTCTCGAGTATCCGATGACTGAGCAAATCTTTGTCGCTCATGCCATCGGTGGGGATCGCCTTTAATCGGGCGAGAAAATCGTCGGCCTCGGCATGTTGCCGGTCGACTTCGGCAAGCGAGTACTGTGCGAGCTGTGAGTTGTAACGATAATCGCCGTAAGCAGTGGCCCGCTCGGGATTATTTTTTAGCCCTGTTTGATAAAACTCCTCGAAGAGAGCGTTCTGCTTCGCCACCCAATCAGCAACCGGCACCATCTGCGCAAAAGCAGAGCATCCGAACCCAAGAACCAACCCAAAAACCAGTTGTCGCATATTGGTGGACGGTAGCAGAGTGGTGTCACCACGCACGTGATGATTAGCGTTGTGCCGCGGAAGCAATGAGCTGCGGCACTCGGGTTGATCGTTGAGAGTTGAGTGCTGCTAGATCGCTGCTACAGCGGAACATTCACGGCGCACAGCGCCGTGGCTACAGGAAGAACGCAGGCGACACACCTGCCACTACAGTTTTGCGGCTGACACAGCCGCCACTTCACGCGTGAGCTCGATCCGCTCTGCTCCTATCGCCCGCGGCTTGCCGGTGGAACGATACCGTTCATGCGCAGATACTCGATCATCTGTCCGTAGTGATCGAAGCAATGAGCTGCGGCAAAAGTTGCCTGGAAAAGGCGCGTGGTCTGCCTGCCACTCTTCGAGGTAATCGGTTCGACCAAGTTCGAGCTGTTCAAAGTCGCGACTGCCTTATGACCGAATGCGAAGGAATCTTTCACAAACTTAATGATTTCGGCCTTGGCTTTCATGTTGTCCGGGCCTTTGCCGTCGTTGACCGTGTCCGGTGGTTTCTCGCCCGTAATCGGCGACCAAATGAGATAGTTGGAAGCGGCGATATGTTTCAGTTGCTCGCCAAATGTGCGCACACCTTTGTAGTCGCTGCCGGGCAGGTTCAGTTTCTCTGGAGAAAAATCGAACTTGTCTTCCGGCATCGCCTCGGCCGCGTCGACGACTTCTTTCTCAACAAGACTAATCTGGCGATCGATCGCTGACGCGATGGTGGGAGTCGACGGTGACGCCGACGCGTCGGCCGCAGGAGAGCTTTTGGCTGCCTGCGCATAAGCTGAAGCTGCTGCGAGGGACAATGCTGCTGTTAGCAGTAGAGAAATTTGGAGCTTTTTCATGGGATTATTGTTCTTTCGTTGTTTGAATTTTCTTACGGAGCGGGGCGCGGGGCAAGGAGCGAATCAATCATGCATCGTAAGAGGTTTAGGACAGATGATGTTCCTGCGTAGCAGAAGACCGATTTTGAACAGGTCGTTGCTGTATGACTACGCAGATGTTTAGGTTTGTTCAACGTAATCCCGCGTTATGACCAGACGATTCAAACTGATGCGTTTCTTGGTGTTGATGGGGGTGGCCGCGATCATCGTATGTGGCGTCGCGGTGTTCTACACTCATCGCTCGGCTCACGGCACAACGGCGGAAGAACGCGCCGTTTATGAAATCGGCGAGAAGGCCGGAGAGAAAGCGCCGGGCGACGCAACGTTGCCGACGGAAGCGGAGTTGAACATGACGGCTCAAAAGTATTTTGAGCAGCAGGGCCCGGCCGAACAGCTCCAAAATCCTTCGCGGGCTGCCGACCTGCAGGCTTTTAAACAGGCTTTCAAAAAGGGTTACGCAACCGGCTTCAAGAAGACGCATCGGCAGCAGTGAACCGCTCATACATCGTAGCCTTCTTCGTCCCGTACTCGCGGGACTACTCCGAAGTGTTGAAACTCGCTCGTTGCCCACACTCACTCGTTGCTTCCCTCGCAACTTTACCTTCTATGTCGCTCATCCCATTCGCTCCATTCGCCCGCCGCGGCGGGTAAACTGAGCAGGCGGGGCCAGGAGCGGCTTATGCTAGATGAGATCAAACGCGGACCCGCAGTCAGCGACAGCGGCTACATGTTTTGCAGCTGACACAGCCGCCGCTACAGCTATTCCGCCGTGAGCAGGAGACGTTTAACCGGTTCGCCGGTCACGAGCCCATCCACAATCTCGGGGACGTCTGCAACCCTCACGCGCCCGTAGAAAAAGTGGTCGGGTTCGACTAACACCGTCACGCCGGTGGCGCATTGATCGAGGCAGCTCGATGTGCACACGCGCGCGTCGAGCTTGGCGAGTCCACGCGCGGCAAGCTCCTCTTTCAACGTTCTATACACTTCTTGTGAGTCCTTGGCTGCGCAGCATCCTTTCGGGTTGTCCTCGGCCCGACGATTGATGCAGACAAAGAGATAGCGCTTGCGTTGCAGAGAAGGTGAGAGTCGAACACGCCGAGCCAGAGGTCAAAGGCCAAGATCAGCGGCAGATTAGAACATGACTAATCTGTAGCCGTCGCGCTGCGGTAGACGCGCGCGCTTCGCACCCGCCTTTGCGGAGCTTCAGCGTGGCAGGCAGCGACCTCGACGAGCCACTTGGACCGACGCTTTTTAGAGAACGATTTCCATTCCTTCGCGCGCCAACTGCGCGTTGGGGAATCGCCCCTGGCATAGCTTTTCCATGCGCAGCAGAAACTCGTCATCGTGTTCCGGGTCGTGGTGAGTCATGACGAGATCGTTAACCCCGGCCATTTCCGCCACCTGCATGGCCTGGTCAAAACTGCTGTGACCCCATCCCCGGTGCGTCCGTAGTTCCTCGGCCGTGTATTGCGCGTCGTGCACCAGTAAATCGGCGCCGCGGCTCAACTCCACCACCCGCGGGTCGATTTCTTCGCCATGTTCAACATCGGTGCAGATGACCAGCACCTTGCCCTTGGACTCAATCCGAAAACCATACGCGCCGCCCGGGTGATTGTGCCGCCGACCGGTGAAGGTGGTTTCCACATTGTTGACGCGGGTGAAGTGTTTGCTGGCATCTTCGACCTTCAGAAATTCAAATTGGGCGCCCATCCGGTCCAACTGCACAGGAAAATACTGCGATTGCAGGGGCACCTCAAAGATCTCCCGCAGATTGCCGACGGTCTTGCCCCGGCCGAGCGTGAGAATCGTGATTTTTTGCTGGGGATTATACGCCGGGGCGAAGAAAGGAAACCCCTGCATGTGATCCCAATGGAAGTGAGTGAACGCAATGATCAGATGGTCCTGGTGATGTCCGATCGCGCGCATGTCCCGGCCGAGATTGCGAAGCCCAGTTCCGGCGTCAATAATGGCGATACGATTTGTATCGGTGAACGTGATTTGAAAGCAGGTGGTGTTGCCGCCGAATTGCTGGAAGCCAGCATCACAAACTGGGATGGAGCCGCGGACACCGTAAAATTTTAGCTTCATGACTGAACTCTACGGACAGGTCGGTAGCCGCGGCAAGCATGGCGTAAGAAAAAGGGCACTCAGCAAGCTGGTGCCGGAGCATCTAAACAAACTTTAGCGCGGAACGGGCGCCCAGTTTGCCACTCCCAATGTCGTCAGCACGATTTCCACCGCGAGTGAGGCAAGAATGATCCCCATGACACGGACCAGAATGGCAGCTCCCTGACGGCCGATGATCCGCAGGATGGCATCGGAAAAAAGCAGCAGAATATACGTAAGCAAAAGAACGACGAGCAGGACAATGCCGGTTTGGGCTTGCTCGGCCACCGTATAAACATCGTTGTCGGTGAGCAGGATCACCGCCATCATTGCTCCCGGACCGGCAATGGAAGGGACAGCCAGCGGAAAGACGGCCAGGTCCCGCCCCGGTTCGGGCGCTCCCGGTTTCGGATCCACTCGTCCGAAGAGCATTTGCAAAGCGAAGAGGAAAAGGATAATCCCGCCTGCAACTTTGAGTGAGTGCAGGTGAATGCCGATGGCATCGAGAATGAACTGCCCCGCCACGACTGCGACGACAAGAATCACCGTGGCATACACGCAAGCTCGCAGCGCGGTGCGATGTCGCTCTGCGCGCGTAAGCGATGCGGTCAACCCGGCAAAAATTGCCACGTTACCGATAGGATCGATCGTCGTCCAAATAGTAGCGAAATCCTTGCTAATCTTGATAAACAAAGGAGACATAAATAATCGGGGAACGGCTTACACCAGAGGTTGAGCGAGAGCGAGGGAAAGTTATGACGTGGGAGCAGGCTCATCCATTATAAACGGCTTATGGTCGACGGCGCTTGAGAGTTGGGAATCGACCGTCATAGACCGCCGCTGCGGCGCTTCGCGTAAATGATTGCATGCAGTCTGCGGGATCGCTCTAATTAGTGGCGTGGAATTGCGCACCCGTCGGGATTTCATTTCCATCGCTGGCAAAAGCCTCGGTTTGGCGGCGCTCTCTTCGACAACGGTCGCGTCGTTATTGAGAAATATTGAAGCAGCGTCGAAGAAGGTCGCGCATCTCACGCCGGAAGAAGCGGCTACCGACGAAGATTACTGGGCCGCGATCCAAAACTCGTTCAGCGTTACGCGGGGCATCATCAATCTGAACAATGGCGGAGTTTCGCCCAGCCCTCGAATCGTGACCGAGGCGCTCGTTCGTTACATCTGGGAACAGGAAGACGCGACCGCTTATACGATGTGGCAAATCCTCGAGCCGCAATCGGAAAACATTCGCACCGGCCTGGCCGAATTGTTCGGTTGCGACCGCGAAGAAATCGCGATCACGCGCAACGCTTCGGAGTCGCTCGAGATCCTGCTCATGGGCATGGACTTCAAGCCCGGTGACGAGATTCTCACCACGACCCAGGATTACCCACGCATGCTCACCACATTGCGGCAGCGTGAGAAACGGGAAAACCTCAAGCTCAAGCTCATTCAGATTCCGATTCCGGCGAAGAACCTCAACGAGATCACTGCCGCGTTCGAAAAAGGAATCACCGACCGCACGCGGCTAATTCTCATCTCACACATGATCAACATCAGTGGCCAGATCACTCCGGTGAAAACAGTCTGTGACATTGCGCGGGCCCGCGGCATTGAGACCATCGTCGACGGCGCGCATTCCTTTGCCCAGTTCTATTTCAAACAGAGCGATCTCGGTTGCGATTACTTCGGCACGAGTCTGCACAAATGGCTGTATGCGCCGAAAGGCACCGGCATGCTTTACGTCAAGCGCGATAAAATCCAAAAACTGTGGCCGCTCATGGCCGCGGAATCCAAGCAAGCAAGTGATATCCGCAAATTCGAAGAGATCGGCACCCACTCGGCCGCGCCGAAGCTCGCCATTGGTGAAGCGCTGCTCTTTCACAATGGGATAGGCGGCAAACGCAAGGAAGCGCGGTTACGCTATCTCTCCCGTTACTGGATGAACCGGCTCAAAGACGTGCCTAAGATTCGGTTCAACACTTCGTTCGATGCCAACCAATCGTGCGCAATAGCAAATGTTCACATCGAGGGGACCAATCCCGAGGCGGTGACGAAATATCTATTCGACAAGCACCGCATCTTCACGGTGCCGATCATGCACGAAGAATTCCAGGGAATTCGCATCACGCCCAATGTGTACACTACGCTGGGCGAGCTGGATCGATTCTGTGATCAGATGGAGGTGATCGCGCGGAAGGGATTACCTGCCTAGAGGATCGAGCAAGCGAAGCGAACGCGCTGTGATGGGACACAGCTAGCTATTTACAGGCCCAAAGGGTTGAACTTGCGCATACCGGAGGCGTGTTTGAGTTTTGTCGCAATTAGACCGCTATCTTTATGCGCCTTATATCGCTGAAGGTCATTGCAGCTATGGTGCTCAGCCTTTGCGCTGTGCTGCTCGCCCGCGGGTCCGATGTTCAGGACGCGGATAAGTTTGCCTTGGGTGGTATCGGCGTGGCTGGGACTATCTCGAAAGGTGAGAGCGCACTGCGCACGATTCTCGACGCGCCTGATGCCGTCATGCAGTTAGAGAAGATGCTGCCGCATGCGACGGACGCTGGTCGGCTGTACATCCTTGTCGGTTTGCGCATGCGCGATCGGTCGGCCTACAAACGAGCCTTCGAATCGTATGCTAAGCACGACAGCACTGTTGAGACCGTGCGCGGCTGTATGATCAGCCGGGGATCGTTCCAAGCGCTCATGCGCGAGATTGATCGGGGCAATTTTGATATCCTTCTTAAGCAACCTCCACGGTGATTCAAACGTGATCTCGCGCTCCGCAAAGCGCGCGAAGCTGATCGCGCTACTCGTGTTACTGCTTTTTGTCCCGGGCACAATTTGCCGAGGTGAAAGAGCCACAGAAGACCAGAAGGAGTATGATCGAATACTCCAACTTATCTCAAACGAAGACTGGAAGGCCGCGTCCGATGCGGCTGTTTCCTACTTGGCGAAGACGGGCACCTCGGAAGATCTTCAAGCGCGCCTGCGTTATATTGTCATCTATACAACAGAGGGCGCCGTTTCAACGGGCGCATTTGATTTCGATGTTCTTAACAAGCGACTCAAAGGCTTTGTCGGCAAAAGTGTGACCCTTCCGGACAGACCGGTCATCAATGATGCGCAGCCAGGGAGGATGAACGCCATCTGCATCAGCGACCCGCGCGCAACATCATTCATGGTAGTTGCGGCGAACAAGACCAATACAACGATTCACGCCTTCGAATACGTGAAACTGCAACAGGCGGTGGATTTGGCCGCGCATGTTGGGGAATTGGGCTCGATAACGGGAACACTCCGCAAGATCGAGCCTAACCCAAACAAGTCGCGTGCGCTCGTGCTGCGCATATACATCGATGATGCGACCATCGCGTTCAGCAAGCACTCCTAGGCCCGCCGGCGGTCACAGTCCTGTAGATACAAACAACTCGTCTGTCCCAAAACAGAAAGCCGCCGAGCGATTCGTGCGCCCGGCAGCTTTTGTTTCAGATAGTTGCCTTACGCCAGTCCGAGGGAATCGAGCGTCGGCTCGTCGATTACCGCCGTCGTGGTGAGCCCCTGATCGGCCTGATAAGCGGTGAGCGCCTCCCGAGTCAACGGTCCGAGCAATCCATCCACCTCACCTTTGTAATAGCCCATTTGCTGTAGCAAGGCTTGCACGTCCGCGATCACGTGGTCCGGCGGTTCAGCACGTTGACCAACATAGATCGGTCCATCATAGGCATAATATTCCGCTGAAGGACTGTAACCCCACGCCGGAAACCAGTAGCCATTGTTGAAGTAATAGTAACCGCCACCGATCAGCTCAACACGGGGATAATGCGAATGATACCAGCCCTCATCGTGCCGTTCCGCATGATACGAGCGAAATACCTCGTATTGCTGACCCTGCCAGCGATCACTTCCTTCAATCCGGTAATTCTGGTTGAAGGTAACCGCCGGAACTTGCTGCGGCTTTGGCTGCGCGCGGAAGTTCGCGTGCTGCGATTTGATTTGCTGCACCTGCTGCGGGTCCGGCTTCTTCGCCTTGGCCCCCGTATTCGCCTGTGCGTTTTGCTGGCCGGCTGCCGAAGTTGCGCCGGCTTCGGTCGCGGGCTGCTTCACACCTTGACCTTGCTTCCGCTGCTCAGCGTGCTGCTTCTCGGCGGGTCTCAGAGTATTTGTAGCTTCACCGCGCGCCTGAGCCTTTCGGTTTTTTCCAGCACCCGGCTCATTCGTCGCTCCGGCAGTCGCTTGACCTGAAACATTGGTTTCCGCGGCGTTCGCAGATT
>WNFP01003219.1_pt1 | contig 17805 bp, 25 predicted proteins | sample 5400201 | NCBI WGS metagenome assembly WNFP01 (sample SAMN13153355, study PRJNA577476) | soil metagenome | isolation source: 115 cm saprolite under Madrone tree | place: USA:California | collected 2016-06-14 | reverse complement strand
GCGTGACTTCCTGCTGCACTCGCAGGGACCATGAGATCAGGGTCGGCGTCTTCATATCGGGCTGAACACCACCGGGAACCAGTTTTGCTCCCTTTGGCAATGGAGCTGACGGATCAATGGGAAGCGCTGAGATTGGCAGTGATGCGATACTGTAGGTTGGGTTGAACGGTGCGTTTTGATCGGTACGATAACCGAGCGCATCCTGCAGATCGCTGTACATACCAAAACCGGCACGAATCACGGTCTTGTCAGTGAACGGACTCCAGGCCAATCCGATACGAGGTTCAGGCAAGAATTTGGCATGGTTGGTCGTAAACAGAGAGTCTCCGATGTGCGGATTGTTCGAGATCACTCCATTACTGGAGGGGTAGGTGGCAGCGCGCCCGTGCGCCTCGTTCCAACCGGTCGTGAATTCATCTCTAAAGCCTAGCGAGAGCGTTAGTCGCGGAACGATCCGGATCATGTCTTCGGCATACCACGCGCCAAACAGCGAGCGCCAGTTCATCTTCGTGGGCGTCGGATCGTACAGAAAACTTGAGGTCGTTCCCTGCAAAAACGTCTGCAAGCTGGTAAACGTAGCCTGGCCGTATTGGCTGAGCGCTAAGGTTTCGTTGGACTGGAAGGGTTGGAACCATGCCCCGAACGTGAACTGATGCCGCCCGCGGGTCATGGCGATGCGATCTTCAAAGGTGAACAAGTTGCGGGCAATGCGCAGATTGCTTCCGTTATTGCTGCCCGCCAGGCCGAGTTGAGCTGCCGGATTCGAGGCCGCGCTGCCCCCGACCACGACTGCGCCAACTGGATGTCCCAGCAGGAAACCGGGCACGCTGCTTGCGGGAGTTCCGGGCGTTGGTTCTCCAGTGAAGAAGTAGCCCGCACGCGAGTAGCCCACCCGCGCGACGTTTACCGTAGCCGCCGAGAAGGAGTGGGTTTCGTCGAGACTCAGTACCTGCTCGCGCAGGGTGAGAATGTCGGAGCTGTAAGGGTCCAAAACGGTTGCCGTGAGATCATCCCCGTCATCGATGGTGTAGGCAGCAGCCAGCGAATCTCGCGACGAAAGCGCGTGGTCCAGGCGCGCCGTCCCAAAGTCCTCTCGAATCGTTTGCAGTGGGCTGCTGAAGACCTGTGCAATCCCATTGAAATCCGCAGCGCCCGCTGGAGCTACCGGCCACAAGTTGAGCAAGGGCTGAACGCTCGGTACGGCGGCCGCACGCGAAGCGGCGTCCGGCACAAATGCAACTGAGGTCTGATGCAGATGCTGGCGCAACCCCTCGTAGTTGCCAAACAGGAAAGTCTGGTTGGCCCGGATCGGTCCGCCGAGTGAGCCGCCAAACTGGTTGCGCTGGAAAGGGGGCGCCGACCCTTGATCGAAAAAGTTGGGTGCGTCCAGAGCGTTGTTGCGGAGAAACGCGTACACGCTACCGTGGAGCTGATTGGTTCCCGACTGAGTCAGGATCGTAACTTGTCCGCCGGGGCGCTTGCCATATTCGGCGCCATAGGAATCGCGCAGCACATTGAATTCTCGGATCGCATCGACGCCCAGCAGTTGTTGGCTGCTGCCGCCAGGCTGCATGTTATTCTCGGCCGCCCCAGTAAACTCCACGCCGTTCAACAAGAATATGTTTTGCTGTGGGCGATTTCCAGAAACCGAGAAGTTATTCCCAGTGGTTGAATTTGAGACGCCGATCCCCCCGGTCTTTTCCCACGTGAAGTTCACAATTCCAGGATTCAACGTGAGCAGCAGGTCGTAGCTGCGACCGTTCAGCGGCAGATCCCTGACTTGCCTCTCTCCGATCAGACCCGAGACGTCTCGTGTCGTCACACTCACAACCGGAGCGTCCTCGGTCACTTTGATTTGCTCAGTCACTTGTCCAACGCGCAGACCCAAATCGACGGTTGCATCTTGCCCGACCACGAGCCGAATGCCCGATCGGATCCCTTCGGCAAATCCCTCTCTGGTCACCCTGACCTCGTAGGGCCCGACCGGGAGGGCAAAGAACCTGTAGCGGCCACTTCGGTCTGTCGGCACGGCGCGGGAAATTCCGGTATCAAGGTTTTTGGCGGTCACCGTGGCGGCAGATACCGCCGCGCCCGACGGGTCCGTAATCACTCCGGATAAGTTGGCCGACACTTGAGCCGCAGAAAATGGACCGCATAGGCAAGAGAAAAGCAATGCCAAGATCCAGAGCTGAACATTCAAGCCGTCGCCGGCAACGCTGGGGGCAACCATGTGGGATCCAAGTCGCATAGTCGGTAGGCCTGGCAGCTGTGCAAAGGGGCGCATTCTCTCCTCTCCCTGAGAAGAGTGATTTTGAAGAGTCCAAGAAGTGTATATTACAGACGGTTCTTAAGTCGAATCTGATGCGCTTATGGACGACTCCAAGAAGGATTCGCTGGCGCAGCGGATGGCCCGGCATTTTGACCGAGCTTGCTTTTCAACCGTAGGCTGCGGTTTTGAATGGCCAGAAAGCTCGAACTTCAACGACGTGAAGCGGAGCACGAAGGATTGCTGAAGCCGCGCGAAGCCGCCCTGGAGCTTCGTATCAGCTTCCCGACGATCAAGCAGTGGATTTACAAGCGAAAGATTCGCAGTATCCAGACCGCGGGGAGACACCATCGTATTCCGCAAAGCGAAGTGGACCGGCTTTTGTTCCGGACGAGAGCAAAGACTTCACCTGAGCGAACTCTCATCATGCGTCGTCTGAGCGGGAGGAATCAATTAGTCGGCCGGATTGACAGTGTATGCATCAGCGGGCTCTTGGCGGAGGTGGTCATTTCCATCGGCGAGCAGCAAATCACATCGATTATCACTGAGCAATCGGCGCGCGAAATGAGTCTCAAGGCTGGTCAGACTGCAGCCGCCCTCATCAAGTCGACAGAAGTCATGATCCTTCGAGTGTGACATGAAAAAACTCTTTTGGTTCTCAGCATTGCTGTTCGCGCTGGTCTTCAGCAGCACGAGCCTGCAGTGTCAGCAATTGACGATTCAAACTGATTCCGGGAAACAGGTCCTTCTGAGCCGCTCAGAGCTTGAAGCCTTGCCTCATGTCAAAGTGACTGCGTCGGAGCATTCCTCTGGGCCCGTAATCTTTGAAGGTGTGCCGCTGAAAAGCGCGCTGGAAAAGGCTGGTGTCGGCTTTGGAGAATCGATGAAAGGCAAGCGGCTCTCCAATTGCCTGCTCGTGGAAGCAGCGGATGGCTATCGGGCTGTCATTGCGCTGCCCGAGTTGGACCCGGCATTCACGGATAAACAGACATTGCTGGCTTTCTTGCGGGATGGGAAACCGCTCGGTGAGAAGGAGGGGCCGTACCGAATTGTGATCCCGGATGAAAAAAGAATGGCCCGATGGGTCAGGCAGGTAACGAAGTTGAAGATTGTCGATGTCCAGTGAACAGGATCAATCCTTCTGAATCATCACCTCGGTGGCTTTCACAACCGCGGTGACCACGTCACCTTTCTTAAGCTTCAGCTCGTCGGCGCTGCGACGCGTGATGGCACTTTCGATCAGGTTGTCCCCGACACGAACCACCACATGGGCCATGACATCGCCGAGCTGAATTTCTTCAATGGTTCCGCGCAGTTTGTTTCGCGCTGAGATAGGCATGTGGTCATTATAGAACGGCAGGAGCCACCGTATGAATCTTCGAACATCTACCATACTCGCAATCCTTGGGATTGCATTGATTTGCAAGCTGTGCGCGGCGCAAGAAATAACCGTGGCAGCTGCAGCGGACCTGCAGTCTGCGATGCAGGACCTGGCCGTGCGCTTTGAGCGGGAGACAGGCAAAAAGGTTACGGTCATTTTCGGCTCGTCGGGAAACTTCTTTCAGCAGATCCAGCAAGGCGCTCCCTTCGACATGTTCTTCTCGGCAAATCTCGATTACCCGAAAAAGCTGGAGGCTGCCGGGCTAGCCGAAAACGGGAGCTACTACCAATACGCCCGGGGCAAAATCGTGGTCTGGGTTCCCAAGGAATGCAAAATAAATCTGAATTCCGGCCTGAAGGCTCTTCTCGACCCGAGCGTAAAGAAAATAGCCATCGCCAATCCGCTACACGCTCCGTATGGGCAGGCCGCTGTCTCAGCAATGCAAAAGGAAGGTGTCTACGACAATGCAAAGGACAAGTTCGTTCTGGGCGAGAATATCTCGCAAACCGCTTCATTCATCGTCTCGGGCTCAGCTGATATTGGAATCGTGGCTCTTTCACTGGCCTTGTCTCCAAACATGAAAGACAAGGGGCGCTACACCGAGGTCCCAGCGAATGAGTACCCGCCCATTGAACAGGCCTGCGTGATCCTGAGTTCATCGAAGAACAAAGAAATTGCACAACGGTTCCTCGCGTACGTCAAAAGTACGGCTGTCGCTGACCTGCTCGCAGGCTACGGCTTCGATGTCAGCAGTCGAACGAACAAGTAGCAATTCGCGCTCTATGCATCTCTACCTCCTTGTGGACTGCAAGACTGCAGAGTGCAGAACAGTGGGTGTACGCATGCATCTTGGGGAAAGGGAAAACCGGCGAAGTCTGAGCATGTCCTGCCCTTTGATAGTTGACTGCCCGGCCTGGGGCAGGACCTACGATGACTCAGATGCTGAGGAGAACTTCTGGCAAAAGAGCTTTCGGCTCCTCCGCCCCTATATTCGGATAGGCTCGCGGCGCTTCCGGTTCAGAACAGATTCACTTCAAAAGAGGACTGACGTGCTCACAGACTCTTCTTCCCGATCAGCACATGCAGGGAGTTGGCAGTAGTGATGTGTGCATTGATGTGATATCCGAGCGCCAGCAGGTTCATCCCCGCCAAGAGGCATTCGCTGGAGCCGAGCAGAACGGGTGCGTAGGCCAAGTGCATTTCATCGACGAGTCCGGCACGAAGGTATGCTCGGATTGTGGCGACCCCGCCGCCCAGCCGGATATCTTTTCCTTCAGAAGCCTCAGCCGCGCGCGTGAGCGCATTGTCGATGCCATCGGTGACGAAGTGGAACGTTGTCCCGCCACTCATAGCCAAGGAACTGCGCGCGTGTCTGGTGAGAACGAAGACAGGGGTGTGATACGGCGGATCTTCGCCCCACCACCGCACGCGTGTCAGGCCAATCCCTGGGCACGTTCATGCGCGAGCGTATTTTCGATCCCCTGGGCATGAAAGACACCGCTTTCCACCTGCCTCCCGAGAAAATCGACCGCCTGCCCGCGTTCTACTTCTTCAATCGTCAGACGAACAAGCTGGACTTTTTTGACGACGTGGCCAACAGCGCCTGGCGGTCTGAGCCGCCGCTCGAGGCGGGCGGAGGCGGGCTCGTCTCGACGATCGAGACTACTTCGCTTTCTGCCGCATGATGTTGAACAAAGGGCGGCACGGTCGCGGGCAAGTTCTTTCCCGCGCCACAGTGGAACTGATGACTTCCGATCAACTCACGCCTGAGCAGCGCGCTGGATCTGAGATCTTCTTCGGTACGCATTCCAGTTGGGGGCCTCGGGATGGCAGTAGACATTCGGCGGAACGAAATCTTCCACACTCCCGGCCGATTCGGTTGGGACGGCGGCTTCGGCACAACGGCATACACCGACCCTGCAATGGGAATGATCGGCATCCTCTTCACGCAGCGCATGATGGATTCGCCCGAGGCGCCGAAGGTATTCACCGACTTCTGGACACTGGCCTATGGAGCAATGGAATAGGCCACGGCAAGAGCGTCACAGCGGGTTGTGAGCGGCGTTACGCCAAAAGGACGCGGTCATTGAGTTCGCAATTGTAGAGACCGTCTTTTTTGTTCACGATCATTTGTTAGGGCGAGCGCTCCCTCAGTTCATCGCTCGGTTCATGCTCGGCTACTGCCTTTAGATTGGCAAGACCAGTTTCGAAATGCTTCCCCATGGTGCGATCCATGTTCACGAAGATACCCATAATCCTCATGACGTAGAGATTTGGACCCTGCATGGTCCAAGTCACTTTTGTCGACGTTCCTGCACCCTCCAGAACGAAATCATTCAGGTTGCGGGCGACAAACGGTTTTTCCCAATCCACTTGGATGGAAATCCTCGTTGACGGCAGCGAGTCCGTTATCAGCATGCGTCCCCTGCCCGAGCTCCCCGAGCCAGTCCACTCTGAAACCCACCCTTGCCGCTTGCCGGCCCGCTGTAGGTTGTCCTCATGCATGGATCATCTCGGTCCTGAGGTGCCCACCGAGCCCAATAGTGAAGGTTGTCGATGAGCGTAAACACCCTTTCGGGTGGAGCGTCAATACTTATGGACCGCTGGATACGGAAAGTCTTTGGTTTTATGGCGGCGAGGATGAGAACCAGCGCAACCAAAACGGCGATGACGATGATGACTCTCAAAATCATGCAGTGATCCGCGAGGTTCAGGTTCTCACTTCCTCAAAGGCGAGGAGTGTAGAACCGGTTTCAAGGCTGCACGCTGCGATAACGCTCTTGGAGCGAACTCATTCATTCTACGCAAGATCACTCCGGACCAAATCAAAGGCGACGCCGCCTTCCAACCCACGATTCGAGGCTGATGCGCACTCAACAAGCGGTTGAACAAAGATCGCTATCATCATGAATAATAGCGGCCAGAGACAAAGTCGAGCCGCCGACGACCAGCCTTTTTCAGGGGTGCGTTTGATTCGGGCGGAACGATGACAGGCTCCCTTGTCTGGCCGTTCCAGTGGATAATCATCCCGTGGCCCAGTTGGAAAACTTTCGCCTGAAGGTGTTTCGCACTGTTGCTGAACATCTGAATTTTCGCAAGGCGGCGGAACACCTCTTCCTCACTCAACCCGCCATCACGCTTCAGATCAAAGGGCTCGAAGACGATCTCGGCATTCGCCTCTTCAATCGCGCCGCCAATCGCGTCTCGCTTACTCCGCAAGGATCCCTCCTGCTCGGCTACGCGAAGAAAATAGCCACCCTCGTTTCCGAGGCGGAACAAGAACTTGGCGCGGAGGATGGAAAGGTCTCCGGAGAGTTTTCCCTCGGAGTTTCTACCACGATCGCGCAATACGTTCTCCCGCGCGTACTTGGAGCCTTCCTCGATGAGCATCCGCGCGTCCAGTTTTCACTGCATAGCGGCAACACCAGCGAGATCGTGCAACTTCTCCTTGACGACAAGCTATCCGTCGGCCTCATTGAAGGCCCAGCCCGCGACCGCGGGATTCGCACCGAGCCCTTCATGCAGGACGAGTTGGTCTTGATCACCTCACCGGCCTTCGAGGCCGATCGCATGTCCCGCGATCATCTCGTGGCCTCAAATCTTCTTATGCGCGAACACGGTTCAGGCTCTCGGCGGGTCGTCGAGATGGCTCTTGACAGGGCTGGCTTCAGGCTCAAATCTTTCAAGAGAGTGATGGACCTCGATTCCACCGAAGCGATCAAGTCCGCGGTGGAAGCCGGACTCGGCATCGGCTTTGTTTCGCGTTGGGCGATCTCCAAAGAGCTAGAACTGGGCGCGCTGAGGGTTGCGGAGGTCTCGGGTCTCAGAATCGCGCGCCATTTCTCCCTCATTTCTCGCACCGGGCCCGAACCGCAGGGTCCGGCGGGCGCATTCCGCACGTTCGCGCTCGGCCGTGCCCAGCTTCTCGCAAACACTCCGCGAAAACCATCTCGTCCGGGCAGTTCCAGCCGATAAGGTCCACTAATCGCCAATCAGAACTACTGCTTGGACGCTGGTCCTTCGTTCACGGCACACTCTTTCCGTGAGCAAGAACATATTTTTCGTGGCGCTGATCCTGGCGGCGAGCGGTCTGGTGTCGCCACCCATCGCGCTCCTGGGCGGTCTCGTCTACGGATTCAGTGCAGCGCACCCGTTTCACGTGGAAAGCAAACGCTTGGCGAAATTTCTTCTGCAAGCCTCCGTCGTTGCCCTCGGCTTTGGCATGAACCTGCATGAAGTTCTTCACGCCGGGCGTTCCGGCTTTTTCTATACGGCTGTAAGCATCACTGTGGCGATGCTGCTAGGCCTCGGACTGGGTTATCTGCTTCATGTCGGCAGGAAATCTGCATTCCTGATCAGCGCGGGTACAGCCATTTGCGGCGGCAGCGCCATCGCGGCCGTTGGACCGATTGCAGACGCCAGCGAAGAAGAGATGGCCGTTTCCTTGGGAGCGGTTTTCATCCTCAACTCGGTCGCGCTGTTTCTCTTCCCTCTCATTGGATATGTGTTTCACATGACGCAGGCACAATTTGGCCTCTGGTCGGCGCTCGCCATTCACGACACCAGCTCCGTCGTCGGTGCGACCGCCAAGTACGGTCCAACGGCGCTCGCCGTCGGGACCACGATCAAGCTGGCGCGTGCTCTGTGGATCGTTCCTCTGTCCCTCGTAACGGCCATCACTCTGAAGAGCAAGGCGCGCATCCAGTGGCCGTGGTTCATTCTGCTATTCTGTTTTGCTGCTCTGCTCAACACCTTGCTGCCGGCTTTCAACCCAACTTTCGGTGTCCTCAGTCACTTGGGCAAGATTGGCCTCACGGTGACGCTGTTCCTGATCGGCACAGGATTGAACAAGGAAACGCTCCAGCGTGTTGGTCTCCGTCCGCTTCTCCAGGGGCTCGCTCTCTGGATCATCGTTGGCGCGAGCACGCTGGCGCTGATTCTATTCAATTGGATTCGTGTGTAACGAGGTTTTATGTCACACAAAATTGATAGCGCGGCCGCGGGTGGTGGTGATCGCGATGCAAGAGAGGCAGCCAGTAGAAGTCGCCGAGTAGAGCACGAAGAACCAGAGCCCCGAGGGACGGCACCGCTGGAGGGGAAACCAACCGTTCCACATTCTCATCGGGCATGCAAGGTGGCCGGGCCCTCTTACGAAGCTGGACGCAAATCCGTCCCTGATCTCGAACTCCGATAGGTGAACCTTCCCCACTGCGCCGTCACCTCGGTACCGTCCTGGGAATACCAGCCGAGACCAATCGCAATATTGCACTGTTGGAGCGGCCAAGAGACAGCCGAAGCGAAGCCCGGAGAGTTGTGGGGGTGCTCGTGGTTCTGTTTCGTGTTTCCAGACATCAGGGGTGATTGGGATCGATGCGCAGGTAGGCGAACAGGAAGGACTTGCCAGTGGGTTTTTGGCTGCCGCCGCTGGGCTCGATGGTGACGAAAACGGAGTCGATCTGTGCCAGCGTCTTGGGATCGTCGAAGCGCAATACCCAGCGCTTCCGCGCAGCGCTGTCTTCATAGAAAACACCGAGGTTGAGGGCTTGCTGTCGGTCTGATCCGCGTCTCCCCCAGGCCTGGAAGGTGCTGCTTTTTGCGTGGGTCTGCTGGTCGAGATCGTAGGCGTAGAAGATCAGCGATTTTCCTTTGGTGTAAAACACCCGCCCGTATGGCTTTTTCGTTTGCCCGTCCCGAGCAACGTCGTACACTTCCGCGATGTAAAGATCGCGGGCGCCCATCAGTTCGCGGATGTCGCGATCATGCGCCAGCAGTTCCTGCTGTTGATCCAGGGCAGCCTCACGGTCGTGCAGCAAACGAGTCAGATCCGTAACTCTGGCTTCGAGCGCAGTGGCCCGCCGCTTGTCCTGGGAAGACTGCTGCTCGAGCGAATCCAGCCTTTCCGGCAGTCCTTGAGTTTGGGCTTTGGCCGCCTCCAGCCTTTGGTTCAAGTCAGATCGCTGCTGAACGAGATCCTGTCTGCCGACCTCTCCATTTTGCAGTTTGGTCTCCAGTTGATTTTGGGTGACTTTCATTCGTCCGATTTCGGCTGATTGCTGCTCAAGCTTGTGCCGGAAGTCAGTAATGACCTGATCCCGCCTCGCCACTTCAGAGCGTAGAACCTCGTGTTCGTGCCCAGCATCGCTAACTTGCGGTTCAAGAACTGCTCGATTCTGTTGGCTGGTTGAGGGCGTGGCCGCAGCAGGTCCCCGCCCGCTGCCGACCTGGTAGGCGGATACTCCCAGTGCGATGGAGAATAGAACGCCGGCAGCATGAAGCGTCCAGCCATTACGCCAGGTCGCCCGGCTGGCTGAGAGGGGGACTCTGCCCAGATTCACCGAGGCAGTATCCCCGTTCATGCCCCCTCGATCCGCGCCTAATTCTTCGTCGAACGTCAGCCGCTCAAAGAAGGCCGCTTCCGCTTGCTCCGGCGACCATGACAGATCGGATTCGAGACTCCCTGGAGCCAACGCCAAGGTAGGAAGAATCGTGCGAACCACTGCCTCGTACTGCTTTATGGTTTCCCGGCAAGGGGAACAAACAGCCAGATGCTCCTGTAGCCGCTGCTGCTCTTCCCTGCTCAGCTCGCCCGAGGTTGAGATGGCACAGAGCGCGAGGAACTCGTCATGGGGTGATTGCGACACTGCCCCGGTTCTCGGTTCGAGAGTCACTTTCTACCGCATCCGTTACGGCCCGGCAATTTCGCTGGAAACAGCTGCTTCCGCAGCTTGTCCAAGCCCCGATAGTAATGATTTCGGATGTTTCCCAAAGGTTGATCGAGCTTCAGGGCAATCTCGGCGAAGGTGTAGCCCTCAAAGAAATGCAGGCGCAAAGTATTGCGCTGGTCTTCGGTTAGGGCGTCCAGAAGCTCTTGCATGGTCGAACCCAAGGGAGCGCCGTCTTCCCTGATCTCCAAGCGTGGGTCCTGTAGACCCGCGATGCCATCCAGGTCTAGCCGGGTGTAGAAGTGCCGGGAATTGAGGTAGCGTCTGCGGTCGATCGCACGGTGGTAGGTCATCTGAACGATCCAGGAGCGGACGGCGGCCTTGGACGAATCAAAGATGGAGCAATTGCGATGCACAAAGAGAAATACATCTTGCAGCAAGTCGTCCGCTTCGGACTCGTCGCGCAGAATGCGCATCGCTACAGTCCTCACCAGACGGGCGTAGCGACGGAACAGGATAGCCAGCGCTTCCCTGCTGCCTTCGCAGATACGGATCATTAACGCTTCGTCGGAGATCTCCGGCTCGATCGCTTGCGGCCCGACGGCAGGGGAAGTTTTCTCCTCGCGCTCTTTTAAGATTGCTAAGTCGGTCAGCCGAAATACAGTCGAAGCGTCCATAGAACTGGGAGCCTCTGGATTACGATCAACTGGTGTTGTGGAGGGTTGACACTCCCCTGCTCAAATCCTGGCAGTTTTGAAAGCGTCGGTATCTTTAACTACTAGAGTCGAAATGGCCATAGCGTCGACGCATTTCGCACACATCGTTTCACAAGGAAACCGTTCAGGTTCAACTATTTACAAACTTTGCCGACTGGGTGAACTCACTCTAACTCCTGCGATCAACTCGTTTCTAGATCCTCTTTCCATGACCTGTCTTCCTCAGTTGCAGAAATGTCGTATCCACCCACCTTTCATTGGAGGACTATAGTCACTGAATTATTGGGTGTCAAGCAAATGAATATGGGCTGTGCCCAAAGCTATCGGTGCCGACAAGAAAAGAGAGACCAAGACGTTGGCACAAGCGATCGGAGCCGAACTGACCGAACTGCGACGTTCTAAGAAGTTGTCCCAGCAGAAACTTGCCGATCGCCTTGGTTACGATGCCAGCCATGTTCGACAAACTGAGATGGGCGGCAACCCAACGCTGGAGTTTCTCAACGTGGTTGCCACGTTCTTTTGTTTGAAGCTTTCTGAATTCGTTGACAGAGCAGAAGCTCGTGTCACTCCTGCCCGCTAGACGATTCCGTCAATTCCGCAATACATGACTATTATCCCTGAATGATCTGACTGTCAATCGCCAATTATTGCAACGTGGCGAAACCGATAGGCGCAGACAAGGAACGTAGAGCCCGGAACCTCGATGAAGCTCTCGGGGCGGAGTTGACGCATCTGCGTACCCGTCGACGTTGGTCGCAACAAAAGTTAGCGGAGATTGCCGGGTACGATGAGAGCTATATTCGGCAGATGGAAAGAGGCACGAAAAGCGCAACTCTACGGACACTCTCTGACTTGGCCTCAGCATTTTCACTCGCCGTCTCGGTCTTGGTCAGACGAGCCGAGGCACGATTACCTAAGAGCCACTGACAAGACGACCCAAGAGCTACAAGGGGCGACGGAGCGATGCAGGCGTGTGTCTTCGGCCCTATGAACCACGCCCATCTCGCCATTGCCAGCGCTTCGAGGATGCGCTAATTGTGGAATGGTGTGGCCAATCATTTGCCAAAAATCTTACGTGGAGGTGATCGGGGTGTTAGCGATCATCTGAAAACGTATTTTCTTGAACTCCTGCCGACCGTTCTCCTGACCCCTCGATCTCTCCGCCGTGGCCGGACGCTGTCAAATGGATCGATCCAGTGACTGCGCTGGCCACAAATGGTGCAACAGAGGAAGCCAGGGCGGCACCCGACCTCCGGTGCTGTGATCGATCGGGAACCTTGATCCGTCACGCGGCTTCGGGCACGACGTCGGCTGCGATAGGTACGCTGACGATCGCGATGGTGGAGACGTCCCCGGAGAGATTGCTGGTGTCGACGATTGGCCTGGCTGTGCTGTTGTCGTCGGGCTTGGCTCCGGCAAGTTGGGCTGCAGTAGCACTGTCCCCGATCGCAGCGGGAGCAAAGGTGGAAGACCGCACCACAGCCGCTGGCGCGGCAGAACCGCTGTCGGAGAACAACCTCGCAAGCGACGGCCATGTGCCGTTTGAGGATAAACTGCCAGTCAAATCGATGAATGATGTTTTGAATGACGTTTTCGATTACGTCAGAGGCGGCGCCGCCTCCGCTGCGCTGCGCTCCGGCGGGCGATGACGATGAACGATGATGATGAGTTCAGCTTACTCCGACGAGTGTTCAGAAAACCACGTCTTCAGATGATCGATGACAATCGGGGAGTCGACGAAGACGGGCAGGCGTGGTTGAGTGCTTAAGCAAGGTGCGGAGGACCCCGCGAGGTTCGAATCTCCAGATCCGATTGCGATCGGACGCCGTTGCCTTTTGGCAGATGCTGCCGGACGAACAAAAAGGTCCATTATCCCAAGCATATTGGGTGCCGTGACCAGCACGGCAGGCTAGATTTTCGCAAGCACAGCGTTGTTGGATCGGATCTGATTCACTCATGATCTGCCGTCCGAGTGTGGAGTGGCCAAACCGACGAAGTGGCAGACCCAGAAAAGCCTGGTGTTGGGATTACCTCACAGAGGGATAGTGGCGTGCCGCGATGTCGCCGTCAACGTTACTGAGGACCAACGCCCACTAAATTGGAGCGGGCCAGGGCTGGAAACTCCTAATCCCTGGCTCTCTGGTTGGTGAAAGAGCAAGGGACAATTATCGCGCGCACCTTCGCACGGCAGGTTGAAGTGTTCCCCCAAAAAACATCAAGGCGGCCCGGCTGGCCGCCTTGAACTGTTCTTCCACGTTCGCATCGAGCGCGCTACTGGTGATCCATCTGACCCTTATCCTTCACCTCTTTGTGCTTCTCCATCATTTCTTGCCTCATCTGCTTCCATTTAGTCTGTTGGTCGGGTGTCAGGATGGCGTTCATCTTCTCAATGGACGACTCGTGGAGTTCCTTCATCTTCGCTTGCTTATCCGCCGGGGCTAGAGAAGTGTCCTCGTGGAGGGCCTTCATTTGCTTGGATTGATCCTCGAGGATGGGCTTCAGCTTGGCCTGCTGATCCTCGGTGAGATTGAGCTTTTCGGTGAGCATTTTCAAGCGGTTCTCTGGGGTCATCGACCCCATCGTGGATCCGCCCATTGCGCCATGCTCCTGAGGGGCGGGAGCAGTTTGCAGCGCGTGGGACATCTGACCAACCGCCATCAGCCCTGCCGCGAAAGCCAACGGGAGTAGTGCAATTGAGAATTTCCTCGACATGTTGCCTCCTTGCGAGAAATTGAGATTCTGGAAGTGGCTGTCGATCACGCTGTTTTGGGTCTGTTCCGCCAATCCTACTCCTACGGAGGCTTCCCTGCCACCGCGGTCCGGGCGCAGCATCCGGGCCAGTCGAAAATGTGGACTCGAGCCCCTCAGTCTTGAGCGCTTTCAACCATCCCCAGGATCAAGGAAGCGTACAGCAGATCACCAAGCTCTCGTCAACATCTCGTAGCCATACATGCCCCGCCTCAGGTCCGTCAGGAGATCCCCTCCCGAGGCCAACCGACGACAGGCTTTTTTCATTCCAGCCGGATTTCCCAAACGTTTGTGAGTCCGCTGGATCGAGACTGAAGGAAAGAAATTGCTGGACCTGAAGGGACCGACCGCTTCTCGAATATCCCCTAAGCCAGTGCCGGATCATGACCCTTTACCAAGAGTTGGATCGGGTTGGACGGGACTGTGGGAGCAGCGAGGTTAAAGCTTTCCTTGGCCTTGCGACCGCAAGCAACGGTCTACGCGCACTTCCGGTCCGGCGGGATTACGAACTCACCGTCAATTTCTCCCTGAGCGTCGAGCCTCAAGCTGATTCCACATCCGCAAAGGATGCACTCGAACAGCAGGTAGGAAACGCCCTCAACGTCTGTCACAAGATCCGGCGGACGCTTGAGCTGGTGTCGGCAAGGTCGGGAGTCGGACTCTCTTCTATTATAATTCGGCATCTGTCTACCAGGCACGTTGCGTGGCGAAGGTTCGTCAATTAGCGAATCACGATTTCTTGTGAATTCTTAGCCGCGCCGCTCACCTGAGCTCCTCGTCTTCGCATTCCTTTCCATTCTGAGCTTCCACGCTGTACACAGAGCGCCGGTCAAGAGGGTCCTCGGTCGCTTGCGCCAAGACGGACCTGGGGCGTTCCCATCTTTCACCATCCGCATGGAACAGGCAGGAAAACCTCTGGCAACTCCAGGACAAAATTCCGACCAGCTCTGGCGTCAGCATCAAGTTCCCATAACTTTGGCGTGGCGACGCAAGCATGTCGCAAATCTTACCTTCTGCGCGAAAGTCGGCAGGCCCCAAAATGTGAGCCTTCCTCTGTCCCCTCGAGACTCAGGGGCAATCCGGCCGAAACCGGCACCTATCGAATCACTTCGAGTCGACTACCCAAAATTCTACACAACCTCAGCTCTGTAGGCCAATAGCGCCCAAAAAGCCGGGCGGGATCGGGTCTCAACTTTTTTCCGCCGGGTCGCTTTTGGGTGCAATCAGATGTAGCTGGCGCAGACCAGAGACCTCACCCCATTCGATCTTTCCTGCTTCCAAGCGAAGCGCGATCCATCCTGGCGACCGAACTTACGCGAGCAGATCAAACCTGGCGGCAGCGCGGCGTTAGCCAGGCAACGCCTTGCATGTGACGGACCGAGTGCCATCGCCATGATGGTCGTCCAACAAATACGCGAAGGTCTTCTTGCGCACCAAAAATGCCGTCTGCCGCCCGGTGACCCGGCGAACAGCCTGGGATGGCAAATACGATCTCCGTTAGGCGAGTGAGGTGTGGGTCTTGGAAGTACGTGTCACAATGGGTTCGATCGTTAGCTGTCACCCGCATGTTGAGCCGTCTACCCTTGTCACGATTGAACTGCAACCTTGCAGGCCGAAAGGTCGTCAAATTCTATATGTTTCCTGTGCACCGGATGAGACTTGCGCTGCTGGCCGCTGGCTCTCTGCTGGCCTTCACCAATCAGCTCTGCTCTCAGGCGCCCGAGTCTCACGTCAAAATCGAATTGATCCCCGAGAATACGACGCTCCAAGCCCACAAGACATTCCGGGTGGGGCTGCTGTTTCGGTTGGATCCGGGTTGGCACATCTATTGGCGGAATCCCGGAGATGCCGGCGAGCCGCCGAGAGTTCAATGGGAACTACCGCCGGGCTTCGTCTCCGGCCCCATTCTTTGGCCGCAGCCAGTTCGACTCGGCACTGGATCGGTGGTTGACTACGGCTACGAAAACCAGGTGCTGCTGATGGCCCCTGTCGAAGCACCCGCGCCCCCTGCGGCAAGTTCTACCCAGGGGATCGGTGCAGACGTCAAATATATCGTGTGCAGAGAGATGTGCATTCCCGGTAAGGCCCATGTCACCTTGTCGTCTCCTTCGTCTGCGCAGCAATCCTCAGCGTGGCGCCAGCTTTTCGAGCAAACCAGAGCGCAGATTCCCAGGTCTGCGCCGACGACGTGGCAATTTTCCGCAAAATCAGACCCGGGATACTTCAATTTGTTCGTTCGGACGGCGTCGAAAGTAAATGCGGTGACATTCTTTCCGCTCGAAGCCGGCCAGATCGACAACTCGGCTCCGCAGGGTTTCGCATCTACGGCAAACGGATTCCGCCTGAAACTAAAGAAATCCGACTTGCTGGTCAAACCGGTGGCTACCCTGAAGGGCTTGCTCGTTTTTGGCCCGGATCACGCATTTGAAATCGCTGTTCCGGTTGCGCCACGATAGCTGAGTCCGCGGTCGTACGGGCTTTGGTTCGAAATTCAGTTGTAGAGAACAGCAAGATCGGAAACCAGGAGGTCCCAATGAGAAAGCGGCTTGCAGGGTTCGTCGTAGTAAGTACCGTACTTGTGATGGGGTTTTGCCCTGCGTGGGCGGCCCGGGTGGGCGATCACGCACCCGATTTCACTGCGACAGATAGCAGTGGCCAGGTTCACAAACTTTCCGACTATCAAGGAAAGTTCGTGGTGCTCGAATGGACGAACCGCGGCTGTCCCTATACGCAGAAACACTACAGCAGCGGAAACATGCAGCGACTACAGCGCGAATGGACAAGCCGGGGAGTAATTTGGCTGACCGTGCTGTCCTCCGCAGCCGGGAAACAGGGATACGCGACCGGCCCGGACGAGAATGCTTACTTAAAACAGATCAACGGCGCTCCGACGGCCGCCCTGCTCGACCCGACCGGCACGCTCGGCCATCTTTATGACGCCAAAACCTCGCCGCACATGTTCATCATCAACCCTCAGGGAATTCTGATCTATAACGGAGCGATTGATGACCGGCCCACGACCGATGTAGCAGACGTACAGGGCGCCACGAATTTCGTTTCTGTCGCCCTCGAAGAGGCCACATCAGGCAAGGCGGTTAGCAATCCGACTACTCGCCCGTACGGTTGCTCGGTGAAGTATCGGGACTGAAGCAGTTGACAATCACGTCGGTGCTAGAGCATCGGGAATCATACCGGCGAGATTCGTCCGGGGGCTACCGTCAGGCCCGCGGTCGAGCACTGGCGGAGTGCTGTGTAGCGGACGCTGAAGTGCGTACGGCGTCTATCCGAGCTGATCTCGACTATCGAAATCTCCGCGGACTGTTTGGAAAGGAAACACAGCCAAGTGCCAACTAATGGCTTCTTTCGAGCCCTAGGGAGGGTCGGAGGGTGGAGCGATAAGTCCGGCCTGTGATCGCCGGGGTCGGTTCCGGTGCCGTGGTCGGGGATGTTGCTCCGTATTCTTAATTCTTACGAACCCGGACCACAACCGACCTATCGCCGCATCCCACGCTCATCAAGGTTTGTGTTCGGCGGAACCCGAATCGTTAACGTCAATTTCGCTTGCTTCCAGGACATCCCCGCGAGCCGTGGCCTCGATCACCACCCGATCTCCGGGCCGCAGGTCTTTGACCGTGATGCCCGTGCCACTGCGGAAGAGCTTCGTACTATCCACGATGTCTACCAGTTTGACGCCGGTAGTGGCGCATCCGCTTTGATCGACGTCTTCTATCACCCGGATTCGCTTTCCGTCGATTCTGGTAATCGTCCCTGTCACGTGTTCACTCAGCCGGACTTGCTCGCCGCGAGTCCCCTTTTCGGTCTCCGACGCCCCGTGCGCAAACCCGGCAATGTAGACCAACGCAACCATGCAGACCACCGACGCCATTTTCTTCATGACCCTGCCCCCAGAAATGTCCACCCACCGCTTAGCCCTGGTGTGCGGGCTTCTTTCGATACTTCCCCGATCCTCACCTCCGTCGCAGACACCGCGAGCGCCATCAGGCCGATCGTAAGAAGATCAATGAAATCCAC
>WNFP01001655.1_pt1 | contig 17808 bp, 23 predicted proteins | sample 5400201 | NCBI WGS metagenome assembly WNFP01 (sample SAMN13153355, study PRJNA577476) | soil metagenome | isolation source: 115 cm saprolite under Madrone tree | place: USA:California | collected 2016-06-14 | reverse complement strand
TGCCACGATTTGTCCGATTTAGCGCCGCTGGCTATGTATGCCAGTCCAGCGCACCCTTTTTCCAGAGATAGAAATAGCCGACCAGCAGGATCGCGATGTAAATCATCATTTCGTAAAAGCCATAGCGCCCGAGGGTGCGAAAAACCACGGCCCACGGGTAAAGAAAAATCGCTTCCACGTCGAAAAGAATGAAAATCATCGCGACCAGGTAAAACTTCACGGAAAATGGTTCGCGCGCGTCGCCGGTCGGCTCCAACGGAAAGGGTGCTGATCAGTCCGGCCAGGATGGCGGCGACCAGTAGATGGAGGACCAGAGGCCCGTAAGTATGCAAGCCTGAACCACTCATAGGCGAAGCGGTATAATAACGGGGGACACGGTGTTCGGTCAAATCGCGCGACAAAAATTTGCTTGCAGACTTTGTTACAAGGATTCATAGCGGAGCGGGTTTCACGAATGTTGTTTGGGCACAATAGCAACGTAACCGTGGGCGCGGATGTCGTTCACGTGCAGACCGAGCACCGCGGCGCCGGTCACGCGTTTATTGACACCACCGTGCACTGGCATGGGCGGGTGCTGCATCGTCGCACCAACAACTATCTGGACTTGCTGCCGTTGGACGGGGAGAAGGAGAATGCTTTGAAGGCGCGGCTCGATGAGCAACACCGTGCGGTGATCGAGGAGATACAAACGGGCGCGCTGAAGTTGACATTTCCTGATCCACCCACGGCGCCGCAGAAGCAAGTTCCGCTTGCGCCCAAAGCGCGGTCTGCTGCACCTGCAGGGTTGAGGGTAGAACTAATGAACTCCAAAACCTGGCTTTCAGGCAAGCAGGCGACTTTGCAGCTGATGGTGCGCGATGCGGCGGGAAACGCGATCGCGGGCGCTGAGACGAAAGTTCGAGTAGAAGGCGTCGAGGGTCCCGCGGGATTTTCGGCCGTGACTGGGAACGACGGCGGAGCGATGCTGCAATTTGCAATGCCCCAATTGAGCGGCGCCGAAGTCGCGTTGGTGATTGAAGCCAGCCGCGACGGCGCCAAGGGTCAATTGCGATTTCAACTGCGCGCGAAGCCGCGCGCTTGAGTGTTGCAGGTATGAGCGAAAATATTTCCATTATTGTGAATGGTGAAGCGCGAATCGCCGTGCCCGGCGCTACGGTTACGCAGCTTCTGGAAGCGTTGGGAATTCACGGCGGGCGTGTTGCCATCGAGAGAAATCTGCAGATTCTGCCGCGCGCGGATTGGAGTGAAACGCGTGTTGTCGAAGGCGATCGTTATGAAATCGTGCAGTTTGTCGGCGGCGGGTGAAGGGGAAAGCGAGTAGTGGGTAGAACGTACTGAGACGTCCGCGAATTTCGACTTGCTGTTCACTGCCCACGATTCGCCGCAACGATCCACGTTCGGCTCTCTACACGCCTTTCAACAAATGACCCATCTTGTTCTTTTTCGTCTGCAAATAGGCGCGGGAAATCTTTGAGATGCGCGGCTGGCATGGGACACGCTCCACAACATGGACGCCAGCTTTTTCCAGTTGCCGGACTTTCTCCGGATTGTTGGAAAGCAGCCGGATTTTTGTAGCGCCAAGTTTCTTCAAGATTTGCGCGGGAAAATCGTAACCGCGCGCGTCCGCCAAAAAACCCAACGATTCGTTGGCTTCAACCGTATCCATCCCGCCGTCCTGCAATTCGTATGCACGAAGTTTGTTCATCAGGCCGATGCCGCGGCCCTCTTGCGGCAAATAAAGAAGAATTCCCGACGGTGCTTTGGCGATTTTTCTCATGGAAAGTTCGAGTTGCGCTCGGCAATCGCAACGCAAGGAGCTGAGAACGTCGCCGGTGAGGCACTGTGAATGGATGCGCACCACCGGCACAGATTTTTTTGCTTTGAACGGGCCGCGAATTTTGCCGCGCACCAGCGCAACGGCTTCATCTTGCGCGCTGGCGCCGCGAAAGCCGCGAATCGTGAAGCGGCCGTAACGGGTAGGGAGTTCGGCGTGCGCGACTTCTTGCACAATATTTCCCGAGGAGCGTTTTACTGGTGATTTTTTCCGGCGCATAAGAACTCATGATTATAGCAGGGGTGATACTTACGCGCAGAGGCGCCGCCTGGCTTTACAGCGAGGATGAGATTGGCTAGCGTTGGAGGCGTGATGCAGCGCGGAATTCGCGCTTAGGACTATGGACGCGCCATTTTCTCCGAGAGACTTTCTATTCACGCTGCTGCTGAAAGTGGGCGTGGCGGCCTCCATCGCTGCGCTGCTGGCTCGCTGGAACACGTTTCGGCGTGTGCTTTTCACAGAGGAACGAGACGTCGACCAGAAAATCAAGCTAATGGTTTTTATGGTGCCGCCGCTCATCCTGGGCGTGACTCTGCGGCTGGTCGGTGCGCAATATCGCTTTGCGGATTTGTCCTTGGAGGGCGCGTTTCTGATGGGATTGCTGGGTGGGCGGGTGGTGGGGCCGATTGGCGGCGCGATCATCACCATACCGACACTGGTGGCGCATGAATGGCTGGGGACGCCAGCAGCATCGGCGGCCGGGCTGCTTGGCGGATTGATGCGACAAGCGATTCCGGACAAGGAAGAGTTATGGAACTTCGGGCCATTCACATTCTTGAACATTCCAAAAGCGGTGGTGCGATTTTTGCGCAAAGTGGATATCCCGTGGGAGATGCTTCCACTGGGAGCTTGCGTTGGACTGGAACTGGGCCGCGTGGGATTGGTAATCGCTACCAAGCCGAAGTGGTTGTTTGCGGTCGATCCGCATTGGGATTGGTGGCTGGGACTGGCGGTGATCGCGACGCTTATGTCGGTCGCCGCACCGCTGAAGATCTGGAATAACACGCGCGTTGAAATGAACCTGGAGCGGCACCAGCAACTGTTGCTGAAAGCGCGCATGGATGCATTGTCCAGCCAGATCAATCCGCACTTCTTGTTCAATACGCTGAACACGGTTTCGGCATTGATTCGCTTCGATCCGGATACCGCGCGCGGCGTAGTATTGCGGTTGAGCAATATTCTGCGGCGGCTGCTGCGTAAGCACGAGACCTTTGTGCCACTGAAGGAAGAGCTGCAATTTATTGATGACTATCTGGACATTGAAGTGGCGCGATTCGGCAAAGACAATCTGGAAATCATCAAAGAGATTGACGACGAAACGCTGGAGGCGTTTGTACCCAGCATGCTGCTGCAGCCGATGGTGGAGAACTGCTTGAAGCACGGGCTGGCGCCAAAGATTGAAGGCGGGCGGATCCGTTTGCATGCGGATCAGCGCGATGGGCGGCTGCATGTGGAAATTGAAGACAACGGCGTCGGTATTTCAGAAGAGCGCATGCCCCATGTGTATGTCGAGGGAATCGGCTTGAGCAACGTGCGGGAGCGGCTGCGGGTGTTGTATGGCACGGATTTCCGTTTGGAAATTGAAAGCCGTCCGGGAGAGGGAACGATTATCCGGATTGAGGTGCCGGAGCTGGTGCCGGCGATGGTCGAGACAGCACGGCTGTGAGGCGGCCGACCAGAGAACTGCGACCCGGATAATCCTAATCGGATTATATGGCGGGCGAAACGTCAGTCTGGGAGAAATCAGCGCCTTTGAACAGAAGTGGCTCGCCGAGGGTTTTTGCCAGTGGGCACGAAAAACAAACGCCGAAATTGAGTTTCGCAGGACTGCGACCCTTGCCGAAGTCCGGCTCAGGCTTGGCCAGCAGCGTAGGCTTGTTCCTCGGTAATGGGTTCGAGCGCGAACCCAGCAGGGGGGAAGAACCGATCCCATTGTCGCCTGCCGATCGCCGGTTTGAGGCTCCACGACGATGGAGACTTCCACGAATGTTGCCACCGATATACGGCAGACAGCTGCTTCGCTAATGGCACGGGCGTAGTGCGGGGCGTCCGGGTCGGCAAAGAGTATGGCGAGGATCGCGGAAGTGTCTGCGATCACTTGGGCAGGCCGTCTTCATCATAAAGCAGAGCGTCGTGATCAAGTGGCTTGCCATTCAGATTTGCGGCGCAGCGCCTGCCAATGCCCAACAGCTCTGCCACAGTGGGGTCCGACTTGCGGGAACGACGAAGCCTCGCGAGACGCTCTCGGAGGGCGATAGTTGCGGCCTCGGTCATTGTTTCGCCGGTAGCTTTGGAGAGTTCTTGCGCCAGTTGATGTGCCTCGGGATCTTTGATGTTCAAGCTCATGTTCTACCCATACAGACGTCTGTCCACCATTTCACCGGATGGTGGACGATCCAAGGCAAGTAGTCAGAGGCCAGTGCTAGCGGCAACTGGGATATTGATTTATCGCGTTGACATGAGCCTGTATATCCTGTATGTTCTGTTATAACAGAAATAACTGTACATACGAACGAAACGTTGATCGCATTCTCACGGAGGCAAAGATGCGCGAGGAAAAGGGTGGGCTGACAGCAGTGCAGGAGAAATTTATCTTGCATTGGGGAGAGATGGGGACGAAGTGGGGGATCAACCGGACCGTGGCGCAGGTGCATGCGCTGTTGTATCTGGCGGCGAAACCGTTGCCGGCGGATGAGATTTCGACGACGCTCTCGGTGGCGCGATCAAATGTGAGCACCAGTTTGCGGGAGCTGCAGGGATGGGGAATTGTACGCGTGGTGCATGTGCTGGGCGACCGGAGAGACCACTTCGAGACATTGAAAGATGTATGGGAGATTTTCCGAATTGTGGCGGAGGAGCGGAAGAAGCGTGAAATCGATCCGACGTTGCGGGTGCTGGCGGAGTGCGTGCAAGAAGCGAAGAGCGGGCAAGGCGACGCACACACGAAAGAGCGTTTGGAGGCGATGCTGGAATTTCTGGCGGCGATGTCGGGATTGTTCGAAGAGATTTTGCGGATGCCGACCGGGGCGCTGAAGAGCGTGGTGAAGTTGCGCGGGAAAGTGGTGACGATCCTGGGAGCTGGAAATAAGAAAGCTGGCTGAAGGAAGAAAAATAAATAAATGACGAAAATAAGGAAATAACGAGGAAGGGAAAAAAGCAACGTAGGAAAAAGGCAGAGAGCAAAGGCACAAAGAAAGAAAAAGGCAGAGGAAGGAAAAGACAACGCAGAGACGCAGAGAGCGCTGAGATTCGCGGAGACAAAAAGCCATGATTACTTTGGTGGATGAGATTACGGATCGCAAAGGACGGCAGGCACGCGGGTGGCTGTTTTTTGATGCGGAGTGCCGATTCTGTACGCGGATGGCGCGATGGGTCGCGCCCATTCTGTTGCCGCGCGGTTTGGGAGTGGCGCCATTGCAGGATCCGCGAGTGGGGGCGCTGCTCGGATTGAAGCGGGAGGAGTTGCTGACGGAGTTGCGATTCCTGCTCGGCGATGGAACAAATTTTGGCGGAGCGCGGGCAGTGGTCGCCGTGGCGCGAGAGATCTGGTGGGCACGGCCATTTGTTTGGTTTGCAGCGCTGCCGGGAATGATGCGTTTTCTCGATGCAGGCTACAAGTGGATTGCCGAGCGGCGCGGTTGCGTCAGCCAAACTTGCGAGTTGCGAAGCAGGACGTAACCGGAGGCCATTGATGCGCACAGTTAACATCTGGCAATGGGAGGGGCGCGTTGATCGCGCGACGTACGCGGCCGTCGGGGTGGCGGCGTTCGCGCTGAAATTTTCAATTGATTGGGTCGTTGTTACGCGCGTTTTTCACCGGCCGTGGAGTTTGCTCAACTACTGGCGGCCGTTTGGCGCTATTTCCGGCGTGCATGCGTTGAGTCTGGAAAATCGATTGTTTGCGGGGGTGATGCTGTTTATTGCTTTACCTTTTATCTGGCTGGGATTGGCGATGACGGTGAAGCGGTTGCGCGATGCGGGCGAACCGACGTGGATTGCGGCGTTGTTCTTCGTGCCGGTCGCGAATCTGTTGTTTTTTCTGGCGTTGAGCCTGAAACCATTTGCAAAAGAACCGCGGCGAGAAGAAGGAGCGCCGTGGCCCGGTCCGAGATTTCTGGACGCCTGGATTCCCGAAACGCGTGCGGGGAGCGCGCTGGTGAGCATCGCAATCACTGCGGCGATCGGGTTGGGGTTTACGCTGCTCGGAACGCAGGTTGTAGCGACCTACGGTTGGGGATTGTTCGTCGGGCTGCCGTTTTGTCTGGGGTTGTTTGCGGTGCTGTTGCACAGCTATCGGCAGCCGCGTAGCTACAGCGAGTGCGTGTTGATGGCAGTGCTGCCGGTATTCCTGCTGGGCGCGATTTTGTTGCTGGTGGCGATAGAGGGTCTGATTTGTATTTTGATGGCGGCTCCGATCGCGCTGGTGATGGCACTATTGGGCGGAAGTTTGGGATTTGTGATTCAGGCGGCGCATTGGGGTCGGCGAAATGCGCCGGCGATATTGTCTATGGCGGTTTTGCTGACGCCGGGATTTTGCGGCGTGGAGCATTTCACGCGGCCGCAGGCAGGCGTGTTCGAAGTGCAGAGCGCCATCGAAATTAGCGCGCCTCCTGAAAAAGTTTGGCTGAAAGTTGTAGCGTTCACGGAGATTCCGCCGCCGCAAGAGATGCTTTTCCGTGCTGGGATTGCCTATCCGATTCGGGCGGAAATCACCGGGCATGGGGCAGGCGCGGTCAGGCACTGCGTATTTTCGACCGGACCGTTTGTGGAGCCGATTGTGGTGTGGGATGAGCCGCATCTGTTGCGATTCAGCGTGACGGCTAATCCCGCGCCGTTGAATGAGCTGACGCCGTACGGTCACGTCGAGCCGCGGCATCTGCATGGATATTTCGAATCGCATCAGGGGCAATTCTTACTTACAGAGTTGCCGGGCGGCCGCACTCGCGTGGAAGGAACCACCTGGTATTCGCACTCGATGTGGCCGGAGACGTACTGGCATTGGTGGTCGGATTACGTGATTCATCGGATTCACATGCGGGTTCTCGGGCACATTCGGGAAGAAGCGGAAGCAAGAAGGAATTAACGCGGAGACAAAAAAATGAGGCGCAGAGGGAAACGGAGAGAGCTGCGGCGCCGCAAAAAGGACGAGAGGACGGATTTAACACAGAGCACACAAAGGTCGAGCATCGAGACCACAGAGAGATTGGAAACGTTGGCAAAACTTGCGCGGAGGTATCGAGACTCAGGCTGAGGCGGCGCGGGTTTCTGAGAGGACGCGCTGGTAGTAGCGTTCGTAGGAGGGGATTACGTCGTTGGCGCAGAAATTTTTCTTGGCGTGGATGCGTGCGCGCTGGCCCATTTCGCGGCCGCGATCTGCCCGTAAGAGAAGATCGATAGCGTACTTAGCGGCGGTGGAGACTTCGCCGGGTTCGACCAGGTAGCCATCCGCTCCATGCTCGACGACTTCGGGGACGCCGCCGACATTGGTGGCGATGACGGGAACTTCGCAGGCCATGGCTTCCAGGGCCGCGAGTCCAAACGATTCCAACTGAGAAGGCAAGAGGAAGAGATCGGCGTCGGAGAGCAGGTGATAGACCTGGTCCTGTTTGCCGAGGAAGTGCACGTCTTTTTGCAGCTTCTTTTTGCGCACGAGATATTCAGCGGCGCCGCGGTCCGGGCCATCCCCGATCAACACCAGTTTTGCGGGCATCTTTGCGCGGACTTGCGCAAAGATTTCGACGGTGTCGGTAATGCGCTTTACCGGACGAAAATTCGAGAGGTGCATCAGTATGGGCTCGCCAGCCGGCGCCCACTTGGCGCGCTGCGCGGGGTTAGGCTGGCGCGTATAGAGGTCGCAATTGACGAAGTTTGGTATGACTTCAATGGGCCGCTTGATGTCGAATTCCTTGATGGTCTGGTTCAGGAGATACTGCGAGATGGCCGTGACGCCATCGCTTTGCTCGATAGAAAACTTGGTAATCGGCAGGTAAGAGCGGTTGCTGCCGACGAGCGTAATGTCCGTGCCGTGAAGCGTGGTAATGAACGGCAGGCGGCGCGGGGCGGCCATCGAGCGTGCAAGCATGGCGCTGACGGAATGGGGAATCGCGTAATGGACATGGAGCAGGTCCAGCGATTCCGCTTCGAAAACCTCGAGCATTTTAGTGGCGAGAGCCAGGGCGTAAGGCGGGTGGTCGAAAAGCGGGTAGGAAGCGACTTCGACTTCGTGGAAGAAAATATGTGGGTCGTTCAGGTTCATGCGGATGGGCGGGGCGTAGCTAATGAAATGTACGTCATGGCCGCGGGCGGCCAATTCCTGGCCGAGCTCGGTGGCGACGACGCCGGAGCCGCCGTAAGTGGGGTAGCAGGTGATACCGATGCGCATGGTTTCGAGTTTTTCCAAGTCCGCAGCGAGGCTAACATACCCACGCTACGGGTTGCTGCTAGAATGGCGGCCTTCGCCCGAGCGGCGGATTGCGCGGTCGGGTGCTGTATTAGACGCAGGCTGGCGGAAAGCGTGACATTCCAGGGATCGGCGAGGGTGGGTCGAGTCGGAGACCGTTCTAGGGGGGATCTTGGGTAAAGGTAAAGAGGGTAGGATCGAGTTAAACTCAGAGTTGTTGGCATACGCCCAGAGCCGCCTGAAATTGAGCAACTTCAGCGTGCTGGTGGGCCTGGAGGTGGAAAAGCTGTATCAGGGTGGCGCGGTTCTGGGAATGACGGTGAACGAGCACCATCGCCAGATCCATAATGTTGTCCACGGAGGGGTGATTGCGACGCTAGCGGACACGGCCGGAGCCATAGCTGCCTACACGGTGTCGGCCCTGGGGACGGAACTGGCTACCATCGAGCTGAAGATCAACTACCTGCTACCCATCGCGGAGGGCAAAGTGGAAGCGGAAGGGAAAGTCTTGCGGGCCGGCAGGAATTTTATCGTGGTGGAGTGCGACATTCGTAACGCGCAGGGCCAACTGGCTGCAAAAGCGCTGATGACATTTGGCGGGGCTGGAGCGCGAACGCAGCAGAGTAGTCCTGACTGAGAAACACGGTTCGGGCAGCTTGAGCGTTAAAGTGAACGAAAGTCCGGTAAAAACACTTGCCGCGGCGCTACTCGTCGCCGTTTTCCCCGCCCTCTTTGTGGACGTACTTGATGGTGCGCTTGAAGATCATCAGGTTGGGGCTGCCCTGGCGGGTGAGCTTGATACAGTCGCGGTCGTACCATTCCACGATGCCATGCACGGTCTCGCCGCTTTCGAGCGCAACTACCATCGGAGTGCGAGACTGCATCTGTTTGATCCAGTAAAAATTTTCGGCATGCGTGATTTCCGGTGGAGCGGGCTTCTTGCTAGGGGCGGGGCCAGCGTTGTGATTCGGATGCGAGTTGTTGCGGGGCGGAAGAGGTTCCTTGATGTCGGGAAAACCCGGCCGAAACATACGACGATTCACCATAAACACTCCTTTTTGGCCCAAAGGTGGGAAGTTAGCACCAATGAGTGTGAGATGCGGTCTGTGAGCGCGCGGTTACAGTTGAGGAAAAAAAGTTGGCGGGAGGAAATCGGGAACTTTGTTGGCTATCTGCGAGAAGACCAAGCAGGAGAAAGTTCGGCTGCAAGAGAGTCCAGGCCGAGTTGTCGATTGAGATTGCGGCGGGCGCCGGCGGCCAGTTGATCGAGGCCGCGAAGAGCGCGCATTACCCAGGGCGCGTCAATTCGTTTGGCGACGACATCCAAGTCCTTGCGCAGCGGCAGGTTGCGGAGCTGCGGCGACGCGATGCCGGAGCTTAGTTCGAGTAGGTCAGAAAGCAAACTATAAAAAACGGAAAGCTGTTCTTCGAAAGAGACTTCACGATCCTTGGAAATGGCGTTGGTAAGAGCGAAGAGCTGACCAAACTCTTCGCCGCGAGAGGCGCGATCCAGGATTTTCAGCGCATTGCCGCGGCGCTCGCTTTCCTTGATGGCATTCATTTCCAGCGCATAGCCTGGCCGGCCTTCTGAAAGCTGTGCCGCCAGGCGCGCGGCGGTTGGGGAAAGGTCTGATTTTTCCTTGAGAATGGCTTCGACTTCGCTGGCGGGCAGCGGCGCGAAGTGGAATTGCAAGCATCGTGACACGATAGTTGGCAGAAGCGAGTAGGGCGACGGTGCGGTCAGGATTAGCGTGGCTGAACCGGGCGGCTCTTCAAGGATTTTCAAGAAAACGCTGGCTACGTCCCAGCGCATGGTGTCCGCGCCGTCGAGAATGAACACCCGGCGGCGGCCCATGGGTTGAAAATACGCGGCACGCTGTACGGCACGCAGTTGGCCGATGCGCAAGACGGGACGTGCTGCCGGGGACTTGAGGCGCACTGGATCGGGAACCAGGGCCCAGACGTCGGGATGCGTTTGCAGGATCAGGGGAGTGCGTTCGACCATGGCGGCGTCGGCGCTTTCTCCGCGTTCGGCCAGGCCCTGTTCGACCAGGCGTTGCGGTTCGGCGAGCAGCGCGATGCGCTGGCAGGTGTAACACTCGCCGCAGGCATCGTCGGTGAAGCGTTCACAATTCGCGGCTTGTGCGAATAGGCGCGCCAACGTGTATTTACCTACGCCCTGCGGGCCGGTAAAAAGCAGCGCATGCGGCACACGGCCAGTGCGCAATGCGCCACGAAGCGCAGTAACGATTTGCGGATTGCCGCGAAATTCAGAGAAGGCCATGGCTAGACCTTTCCTTTTGCAGCGAAGCGATGCTGGGGAGCACGGCAGCGAGTACTTCGGCGGAAATTTCTTGCTCGGATCGAATCACTTGTTTCGCGGGATCGAAACATTCGATGGTTTTCCAGTTCGCGGCGTGCGACAGTTCGTCATACATATCCGCTGCCGCCTGCAGATGGCGGATATTGGATTCGAGGATGTCGTGCGCGGAATCGGTGTAAGCGCGGGCTGATTTTTTGGCGATCAGAGTTTGTGCTTCGCGCGGCGGCAAGCGCAGGTAGAGCACGAGATCTTCCTTGGGCAAGCCATAGATGTTGTATTCCAGGTGTTCAATCCATGCGCGGAATTCGGCGCGTTTTTCCGGAGCAGCGCGAACGGCCTGATGCGCCAGACTCGAAGCAACATAACGATCCGCGAGGACGATGGCGCCATCTTCGAGAGCCGAGACCATGGGTTGTTTGCATTCGAAGCGGTCCCCGGCATACAACAACGCGGCAAAGTGCGGGTCCACGGAATTCAGCGGTCCTAGATCGCCGTTCAGAAACTGCCCGACCATTTTTCCGAACCAGGAGCCGTACTGCGGAAAGCCGGTGGACAAAACCTGGTAGCCGCGTGATTCGAGTCCGCGCGTCAGAAGGCGCACTTGAGTTTGTTTGCCGCTGCCATCGATGCCTTCGACGGCGATAAGTGTTCCGGGATCGTTCATGAGTCGATTGTGTACCGAGCGTTAGTCTAACCGGAGCCGCAGCCAGCCGCAAAGGCGCACGTGATACGATTTTAGTTCGCGTATGAGTGAATCCAATTTACCGGGAAGGCTCGCAGCAATTCGTGCGCGCATTGCTGTTGCCGCTAAACGGGCGGGCCGCGAGAGCGATGACATCACGTTGATGGCGGTGTCGAAGACGCATTCGGCGGATACGATTCGTGCCGCGTTCGAGCTTGGCGTAAGGCATTTCGGGGAAAACCGCGTGCAGGAGTGGGAAGGGAAGCGAGATGCGTTGCAAGATTTGCCGGCCGAGTGGCATTTAGTCGGGCACTTGCAAAGTAACAAAGCTGCGAAAGCCGCGCGACTTTTTCATAGTGTTGATTCAGTGGATGATTTTGCGCTGGCGCAGCGGCTCGATCGCGCGCGCTCTGAGCTTGGCCAATCGCGGAAATTGCGCGTGCTGATCGAAGTTCGCATCGTGCCGGAAGCGGCGAAGAGCGGCGTTGCGCGCGAGGGGCTAGCCCGGCTGGCGGAGCAAATTTCGACTCTGAGTGGACTCGATTTGCAAGGGCTGATGTGCATTCCACCGTTCCTCGGTGATACGGGAAAAGTGCGACCGTATTTCAGCGAGCTGCGTGAAATGCGAGAAGATCTCGAGCGACGGCTGGGAAAAAAGCTGGGTGTATTGTCGATGGGTATGTCTCATGACTTCGAAGTGGCCATCGAAGAAGGCGCAACCGAAGTGCGCGTGGGAACTGCGCTGTTTGGAACGCGCGCGCTCCCGCAGCATCCAATAGCCTAGAGGAAAACAGAGAATGAATCTTTTCAGTTCGATCCGGTTGCGGGAACTGCAATTGAAAAACCGCATTGTGGTTTCGCCGATGTGCGAATATTCCGCTGTGGAAGGGCATCCGCAGCCTTGGCATCTGGTGCATCTCGGTAGCCGTGCCATAGGCGGCGCGGGACTGGTTTTCACTGAAGCTACTGCAGTCGAGGAGCGCGGAAGGATTTCCCCTGTCGACACTGGGATTTATCTGGACGCACATGTCGATTCCTGGCAGCCAATCGCGAAGTTTGTTCGTGGACAGGGTGCCGTACCGGGAATGCAACTGGCGCATGCGGGACGCAAAGGAAGCACGAACGTGCCTTGGCGGGGCGGTAAGGCTCTGGCCGCAGCGGACGGCGCGTGGGAGCCGGTCGCGCCGAGTGCAATTCGCTTTGCTGAAGATTACCCCACGCCGCGCGCTTTGACGCTTGCCGGAATCGAGTCTGTGGTTAAAAGCTTCGCGCAGGCGGCCGAACGCGCGCTGGCTGCTGGATTCGAAGTAGTCGAGATTCATTCGGCACATGGCTATCTCCTGCATGAGTTTCTCTCCCCGCTGTCGAATCAACGCACCGACGAATATGGCGGCAGCTTCGAAAATCGCGTCCGCCTGGTGGTCGGGGTAGCGGAAGCGATTCGCAAAGTCTGGCCGGATCGACTGCCGCTTTTTTGCCGAATATCTGCCACGGATTGGAAGGAAGGCGGCTGGGATTTGCCGCAATCCATCCAGCTGGCAAAACTACTAAAGTCGGCGGGCGTGGATTTGATTGATACCTCGAGCGGCGGGCTGGTGCCGAACGTGAACATTCCCGTCGGGCCGGGCTACCAAGTGCCGTTCGCGGAGGCAATTCGCAAAAACGCCGGCCTCGCCACTGGAGCGGTCGGTATGATCACGGAACCCGCACAAGCGGAGGCTATTCTGGCCAGCGGTCAGGCCGATCTCGTTTTTCTCGCGCGCGAACTGCTCCGCGATCCGTACTGGCCGATGCGCGCCGCGCAGCAATTCGGCGCCGCCATCCATGCCCCGGTGCAATACGAAAGAGCCTGGTAAAGAATGGTCGTGTTGGCGTTGCAAGCGCATCCGGATCGAGGATCGGTGTCGTTTGCAGTGCTTGTGCAGCCGCGCGCCAGCAAGAATGAGGTCGCTGGGGTGATGGATGGCGCACTGAAAATCAGATTGCAGGCGCCTGCGGTGGAAGACCGCGCGAACCAGGCTTTGTGCACATTTCTGGCGGACCTTTTGAAAAGGCCGAAGTCGGCTGTTAGAATTTTGTCCGGAGAGCGCAGCCGCAGCAAGCGCGTGGAAATCTTTGGCGTTACCACGCTGGAAATCGAAGCGCTCGCGCTACACGACGTCTAAGGTCCACACTGACAATGGAGTACACCGCGCTAATGACCTTTCGACTCAACGAAATCCAGAGCGATTTGCGAGCCGCCAAGCTGGATGGCTGGCTGTTCTACGATTTTCGCGGCCGCGACCCGATCGCGCACCGCATTTTGGACCTACCCAACGCCATGCGCACGCGTCGCTGGTTTTATTTTGTTCCGACCAAGGGAACGCCGAAGAAACTTGTCCACAAAATTGAGACTGAGTCCCTCGTCACCTTGCCGGGTGAAACGCTTTTCTATTCGGGCCAGGAAGAGCTGCGCAAAAGTCTGACGAAAATGCTGGTCCGCGCAAAGAAAATCGCCATGCAGTATTCTCCGAAAAATTCCATTCCCTATGTGGCGATGGTCGATGCCGGTACCGTAGAACTAGTCAAAAGCTGCGGCGTGAAAGTCGTCACTTCCGCCGACCTAGTCCAGAAATACGAGGCTTGCTGGACGCCGCAACAATTGCAATCCCATCTGCTGGCCGGAAAAACCATCGACCGCATCGTCGCTGAAGCGTTTGCGCTCGCGGCCAAGGGCGTGCGAGATAAAAGGCCGCTGACTGAAGTGGCGCTGCAGCAATGGATTCTGGCGGAATTTGAGAAGGCCGACATCACCACCGACGAGGGTCCGGACGTCGCCGTTAATGCCCACGCGAGCGATCCGCACTATGCGCCATCGAATGAGAGGCCGACCGAGATCAGGCAAGGCGATTTGCTCCTGTTGGACGTCTGGGGAAAATTGAAAACCCCCGACAGCGTTTATTACGACGTTGCCTGGGTCGGCTATCTGGGCGCAAAAGTACCGGAAAGGTATGCGAAGATTTTTAAAGTATTAACCGAAGCGCGAGACCGGGCAGTTTCTCTGATTCAATCCTCAATTGCGGCCGGCAAACCGTTGCAAGGCTGGCAGGTGGACAAAGCCGCGCGCAGCGTCGTTGAGAAAGCCGGCTACGGAAAATATTTTATCCACCGCACTGGCCACAGCATTGGCCAAACTGTGCACGGAAATGGCGTGAACATGGACGGACTCGAAACGCACGATTCTCGCCGGCTGATCGCCGGAACTTGCAATTCCATCGAGCCGGGAATCTATCTTCCGGAATTTGGCATGCGCAGCGAAGTGAACGTCCACATTGACCAAGACAAGGCGCAAGTTACAGGCGCTGTACAAAAGGAGATTCTCGCGCTGCTAGCCTAGTCTCGGTCCTACTCTCAGCGAAGAAGCAAAATGTTCGACGACATCATCGAGAACAAGACAGCAAACAATGCATCCAGTGTTGCGAGCGCGGAGAACGTTGACGCGGCCGCGCCCATTCACGACGTGTACCAAGCGAAAGAACATTCCAAAAATGCAGGCAGCTACGATTTCCGCGCCGTCGCAGTCGCCATTGCCGGCTGGATTTTGCCGGGCTCGGGCCACGCGTTACTTCGAATGTGGGGCCGCGCAGTTACGATTTTTCTAGCGGTGGGATTTCTGGTCTATCTCGGCGCTGGAATGCGAGGGAATCTCTTTGCGCCCGGCGGCGACGATGCATTCGCGCGGCTCGGCTACGCCGCTGACTTAGGTACTGGCAGCTTTTATTTTATTGCGCGCAATCTGGAACCGTCGGGCGCCGATGTTTCCCACGCCGACGGCGATTACGGCACGCGCTTTCTGGCCACGGCTGGAGTTTTGAATCTTTTGGCAGCGCTGCACGCTTATGAAGCGGCGCGCAGGCGCAAGGCCTGACCAGCATGCTGGCGCTGCATTTATCGCACTTTCAGTCGCTGCTGCTTTTTGCGGTGATCATTTCGCTGGCCTTCGGCACTCTGGGCCGCCGCGATCCACTCGAACGTCTCAAATACGCCGCTTGGTCCTTCGCCATGTTCGTGCTGATCGCATTAGCGCTGGGCTGGCTGATGTACCCGTTTTCGCGTTGAAAACGCGCGGCTCTTGTTTAGCCCCGGGGTTCGCAGATACAAATCCTGAAACCCGGCTAATCTCAGGGTTTGCAAATACCAACCCGCAATTCGCGCCAGAATTGCGGAAACGAATCGCCAATATTATCGCGAAAATCGCGTCGAGGTAGCTCAGTTGGTAGAGCAGCCGGTTCGTAATCCAGGAATGCGCTCTCCGTAAAAGACGGACCTCGCTAGCGTGCCGGGACCTGTGTGGCCCAGACCCAAGTACGCGGTTCGGCAGATGAAACGCCGTGTGTTGCTGCGCGAGCCGGTCAGCGTGGCGCTGGAGACGCTGCGCGCGCACAAGATGCGTTCCTTCCTGATGCTGCTGGGGACTATCCTTTCCGTTTCCACGCTGATTGTGATGATCGCTCTGATTTCCGGGGTGAATCGGTACATTGCCGACCGAGTGGCCAATCTGGGATCGAACGTATTTCTGCTGACGCGCTTTCCCATTATTACGGATGTGGAAGAGTACGTGAAGGCGAACCGGCGCAACAAGAAAGTGACCTGGGACGACTACGAAGCGTTGCGCGCAAACCTGAAGCTGCCGGAGCGTGTGGGAGTGGAGCTGCGCACGTCGGGAAAAGTGCGCGTGGGTTCACAAAGCCTGGAGGACTGTAACATTCGAGGGGTTACCGCGAACATGGTTGATATCGACATCGTGACTCCCGCGGATGGCCGATACATTACTGAGGGCGACGATCGGAGCCGCGCGCTGATGACGATGATCGGGCAGGACGTCGCCACGAAACTGTTTCCCAACGTAGACGCCATCGGGCGCGAAATACTCATCGACGGGCGGCCGTTCCAGGTTGTTGGTATCGCGAAACCGATCGGCTCGGTGCTCGGTCAATCGCAAGATAACTTCGCGTACATTCCCATCCAGACGTATTTCAAGATGTATGGCAAGCAGGAGACGATCTGGGTGAACATCCAGGCGCGCGGGGCGGACTGGATGGACCGGACGCAGGATGAGGCGCGCGCATTGATGCGGGCGCGCCGGCATCTGTCTCCCAACGAGAAGGATAACTTCGGGATCTTTGATTCCGCGACGCTCATGGACTTGTGGAAGAATCTGACCGGCGTGATCGCCACGGCTATGATTGGGGTGGTCTCGGTGTTCCTGGTGATCGGGGGAGTCGTAATCATGAACGTGATGCTCGCGACGGTCACCGAGAGGACGCGAGAGATTGGGATCCGCAAGGCGCTGGGCGCGCGCCATCGCGATATCCTGTTGCAATTCCTGGTCGAGGCTGCCGTTATGGCCGCGATTGGCGGAGCTATCGGCGTGATAACGGCCTACGCGATTTCCGGACTCACAAGGGCCACAACCTCCGTGCCGATGAGCGTCCCCTTTGCCGCGGTCGTTATCGCGGAAGTGATTTCGGCCGCGGTCGGCATCTTTTTCGGCGTTTACCCTGCAAAGAAAGCCGCAAGCTTGCTGCCTATTGAAGCGCTGCGCCAGGAATTCTAGGCGGGTGGAGAGATCAGCATGCGCATCAATATCGGCGAGAATGGGCGGATGGCCATCACGACGCTGCGTGAGAACAAGATGCGTTCGTTCCTGACGGTGCTGGGCGTGGTCATCGGTATTACGGCATTGCTCTCCGTGGTCTCCATTCTCGTAGGTGTTTATGGCAATGTGAATGACTACCTGACAGACTACGGTCCGGAAACGCTGTTCATCTTTCGGTTCGACCCCGGAATTCACACGGGGAGATTGACTTCTGAGGAACGAGCGCGCAGACCGCTCACACTGGAGGATGCCGAAGCCATCGAGCAGTTCTGCCCGGCGGTCCGCGCCGTCACGGTCAGCCTCTATCCACGCTTTGTGGAGGAAGGCCCTTCGCGCGGGCCCGTCACGGCGCGGTATGTCAGCAAAGAAGTCTCTGGAATTGATTACAACGGGACACTTCCCGCCACCGAAGAGGTATTCAATTCCAGGCCGCGCATCGGACGTTTCTTCAGCGACGCTGAAAACGCGCACCGCGCGGATGTGGCGGTGATTGGCGCCGACATTGCAAAGACGCTCTATGCGGACATCAAGCCGCTGGGAAAGCCAATCATGATCGACGGCGTCACCTACGAAGTGATCGGGGTTCTTGAGCCGCGCAAAGGCGGATTCGTCAGGATCAGTCCGCGGACAAAGCAGTGATGGTGCCGTATCGTAGTTACCACAAGCACATTCCGCAAGATGACGAGCACTTCGTTGGGGCCACGGCCTATCCCGGCCTGATGTCAGAGGCGGAGGACCAAATCCGCGGGGTGTTGCGCCGGCGGAGAAACGTGCCTTACAGCAAGCCGGATGATTTCGGCATCTCCAGTGCACAGCAGATCGCCGACGAATTTCGCCAGATCACTTCCTCGGTGGCGCTCTTGATTTCCGTGATTAGCTCGATCGGGCTTCTGGTGGGTGGGGTGGGCGTGATGAACATCATGCTGATGGC
>WNFP01012247.1_pt1 | contig 17818 bp, 13 predicted proteins | sample 5400201 | NCBI WGS metagenome assembly WNFP01 (sample SAMN13153355, study PRJNA577476) | soil metagenome | isolation source: 115 cm saprolite under Madrone tree | place: USA:California | collected 2016-06-14 | reverse complement strand
AGGGAATGTAATCCCCCGGGCGAGCCTGGTTGGTTATAAGGCGATTGGCGTTCCCGGATCAGTGGCCGGCTTGGTGTACGCCCAGCAGCATTGGGGCAAGCTGGCGTTGAAAACGGTCATGCAGCCGGCGATCCTGCTGGCGCGCGACGGAGTCCGGCTGACTTACGAAGAAGCGCAGTCCATGCATGACGAAGATCTTGCCGGCTTTCCCGATTCCAAACGCATCTTCCAGCGCAACGGGAAACTGTATGAGGCGGGAGAGATCTTTCGCCAGCCGGAACTGGCAGGCACGCTGGAGCGGATCGCCGCGAATCCCAATGAGTTTTACAAAGGCGCCATGGCCCGCGAACTGGCGACGGAGATCCAACGCGGCGGTGGGCTGATCACGGCGGAAGACCTTGCCGCGTATGACGTCAAAGAGCGCCAGGCGGTCCGCGGGACCTATCGCGGATACGAGATCATCAGCGCTCCTCCGCCCAGCTCGGGCGGCATCACCATGCTGGAGGCGCTGAACATCCTTGAGGGATATGACCTGGGCAAGATGGGAAATCGTTCCGCTGACTCCATCCACTTGACGGTGGAGGCCTATCGCCGCGCATTTTATGACCGCGCTGAGTTGCTGGGCGATCCGGACTTTGCGCAGGTTCCCGTGGCGCAGCTCATCGACAAAAAATATGCGGACGGCTGGCGGCAATCGATTGGATTGGCGCGCGCCAGCGAGAGCAAAGAGATTCGGCGTCCCTCCGGTTTTGGCGAACTGGACCGCTCAGCGGCGCTGCATGCGCCTTACATGGGACGCGAATCCAACAACACCACGCATTATTCCGTAGTCGACCAGGAAGGTAATGCCGTGGCCGTGACCACTACGCTGAATGAAAGTTTTGGCTCGGCTGTTACCTCCGGCAAGCTGGGCTTTCTTTTGAACGATGAGATGGACGACTTTACCTCCAAGCCCGGAGTGCCAAACGGCTATGGCTTGCTTCAGGGTGAGGCAAACGCCATCGGTCCGGGAAAACGTCCGTTGAGCGCCATGGCCCCGACAATCGTAGTAAAAGACGGCAAACTGGTATTGGTGCTGGGTTCGCCCGTCGGGCCGCGCATCATCAGCACCGTGGCCAACATTCTGATGGGTGTGGCCGATTACGGCCTGGACATCCAGCAGGCCGTGAATGCGCCGCGCTTCCATCACCAATGGCAGCCGGATGAGATTGATATCGAGAAAAACGGGATCTCGCCAGACACCATCAGGTTGCTGCAGGAGCGCGGCCACAAGATCAAGCAACAGGGTTACTGGAGTGACGGTGAATGCATCGCCGTGGACGCGAAGACGGGCGAGCTGCTGGGTGCGCCGGACGGACGCAATGGCGGAAAGGCGGTTGGCTTCTGATGTTACGCGCAATGTCGAGCTACGTTTACATCAAAAAGCGGCTGCATCCCGGCCTGCTGGACAACCTGGCGCGCGGCGGCGCGCAGGCCGTGGAGCTGTTTGCCGCACGCGGGCATTTTAATTATCACGACCGGGAACACATCAGGGAGCTGGCCGCCTGGTTCAAGTCGGAAAAGGTGGAGTTCCACTCCGTGCACGCTCCCATCTATATGAGCAATGATTTCCGCTCCGGCGGACAGCCGCTGAACATTGTGGACGCGGACAAGCGCCAGCGCATTGAGGCCATGGATGAGATCAAGCGGGCGATTGAGGTGGCCGAGTATGCTCCGTTTCGCTTTCTTATCCAGCACATTGGCAAGAGCGATGAGTATGACGATCCGCGCAAGTTCGATAATGCTCTCAGCGCCATTGAACACCTGCGCGCTTTCGCCCGTCCGCTGGGCGTGAGCCTGTTGCTCGAAAATACGCCCAATGATCTTTCCACGCCGGAGAAGTTACAGGAGATGATCAAGCTGCTGCGTTATGAAGATCTGGGAGTGTGTTTTGACGTGGGTCACGCCCACATGGCCAGCTCGGTGCATCAGGCGTTTGGAGCGCTCGAACAGCGTATCGGCTCCACCCACATTCATGACAACCGGGGCGATAAGGACACACACCTGTGGCCGGGAGACGGGACCATCGACTGGGAACAGACGATGCAGTCACTGCGCGGGGCGCCGCAAGCCCCGGCGTTGCTGCTGGAGATTGAAGGCGAAGAAGGAATGGACGTTCCACGAAAAATGGCGGAAGTGTTCGGCAAGCTGGAAAATGCGGGAGTAGCCGCGGAGTGAACCTGCGCAGCGGCACGGATCAGGCATAACAAAAAATGGAAACCACGACTCAGGCACCTATTACCACCATCGCGGAAGTTGGCCGGCATGACGGCGAGGCCGTTACCATTCGCGGCTGGCTCTATAACAAGCGTGAAAGCGGAAAACTTATCTTCCCGATTTTTCGCGACGGCACGGGAGTGATCCAGGGTGTAGCGCCCAAGAACCAGGTAACACCCGAGGTCTTTGACACGCTGAAGAACCTGACCGATGAATCCAGCGTGATTGTTACCGGCAAGGTGCGTGCAGACAAGCGCGCTCCCGGCGGTTATGAGCTGGACGTAAGTGACGTGAAGGTGGTGCAGCGCGTTACGGAAGACGATCCGTTCCCCATCGCACGCAAAGAGCATGGCATTGATTTCCTGATGGAAAACCGCCATCTGTGGGTGCGCACCCCGCGGCAGACGTCCATTCTGCGTGTTCGGGCGGAAATCATTCGCGCGGCCCGCAACTTTTTTGACGAACGTGGCTTTACTCTGACTGATCCTCCCATTCTCACGCCCGCCGCGTGCGAAGGCACCTCCACGCTGTTTGAAGTGGATTACTTTGACGAACAGGCATTCCTCACCCAGAGCGGGCAGCTTTACATTGAAGCCATGGCCATGGCGCTGGGCAAGGTCTACTCCTTTGGCCCCACGTTCCGCGCGGAAAAATCCAAGACCCGCCGCCACCTGACGGAATTCTGGATGGTGGAGCCCGAAGTGGCCTATGCGGAGCTCGATGACATCATGCAGTTGGCGGAGGAGTTCATCAGCCATCTGGTGCAGAGCGCCGTGGCCAACCGCAAAGCTGACCTGGAAACAATTGGGCGCGACGTAAGCAAACTGGCCAACATCAAGCCGCCCTTTCCCCGCATCACGTATGACGAAGCGGTCAAAATGTTGCAGGAAGGCCACGCCAAAGGGCAGGTTGAAACCAGGTTTGAGTGGGGCGGAGACTTTGGCTCACCCGATGAGACCTACATCTCTTCGCAGTTTGAAAAGCCGGTCATGGTCCATCGCTATCCGGCGCAGGTGAAGGCGTTTTACATGGAACCGGACCCGCAACGCCCTGATCTGGCGCTTTGCGTGGACGTGCTGGCGCCGGAGGGTTACGGCGAAATCATTGGCGGATCGCAGCGCATTGGCAATTACGAAGCTTTGCGGAAGCGGATTCATGAGCATGATCTGCCGGAATCGGCCTTCAAGTGGTATTTGGACTTACGCAAGTTTGGCGGCGTCCCGCACTCCGGCTTCGGTATGGGGATAGAGCGCGCCGTGGCCTGGGTATGCGGCCTGGAGCATGTGCGCGAAACCATTCCGTTTGCCCGTACCCTGACCCGCATTTATCCATAAGATTGGGGACGTATGACTTCGGAGCCAACAGCAGCACCGTTTGCCGCCAAGACGGAACCGGCCAACCGGCCCGTGGTCGCCGACAATATTGTCCCTAAAAAGATCAGGATTCTTGGCGTGCCGCTGGACCTTGGCCAGTCGCGCCGTGGCGTTGATATGGGACCTTCCGCGGTGCGCGTGGCCGGTCTGGAAGCCCGCCTGGAAGCCCTGGGACACATTGTGGAAGATGGCGGCAACATTGCCGTGGCCATTGCCGAGCAGAGAAAATCGGGGGATCCGCATGCCAAGTATTTGAAGGAAATTACCGCTACCTGCACCAAGCACGCAGAAGCGGTGATGAAGACGCTGGAGACCGGCAAATTTCCTTTGGTGCTGGGCGGAGACCATTCCGTAGCGGCAGGCACCGTGGCGGGAGTGGCCGAATTTTTCCGGCAGCAGCGGCGCGTGCAGGAACAGAAGATTGGGCTGATCTGGATTGACGCCCATGCCGACATCAATACCCCTGAGACTTCACCCAGTGGAAACGTCCACGGCATGCCGCTGGCCGCCATCATGGGCCTGGGCCCCTCCGACCTGGCCGATATTTATGGCTTTAAGCCCAAAGTTCAGCCGGAAAACTGCGTGCTGGTGGGCGTGCGCGACGTGGATATGCGCGAAAAGGAAAACATCAAAGAGACCGGGATCGAAGTCTATACCATGCGCGATATCGACGAGCGCGGCATGCGCACGGTCATAGAAGAAGCGCTCAGGATTGCCGGGCGCGGGACCGCCGGCTACCACGTTTCACTGGACATGGACTGGATCGATCCCGAAGACGCTCCGGGCGTGGGAACGCCGGTGCGCGGCGGGGCCAGCTATCGCGAAGCCCATCTGGCCATGGAGATCATTGCCGACCACGGACGCATGACCAGCTTTGAAATCGTGGAAGTGAATCCGGTGATCGATGAGCATAACCGCACAGCAGATTTGGCAGTAGAGCTGGCGCTCTCGGCGTTCGGTAAAAAGATTCTGTAAATTCCAGTGCGAATGGACGGCCTCAGTTTTTGTCCTGCACTGGCATATGGTAAAGTCGGCTTCCTGATTAACACTTTCCGTTTACCGGAGTGAAGAATGCGTTACGCAAGACTGTTTCGAATTCTACTGTCTTTATTTGCTCTCTTCTCTATTGCCACGGCCCAGGATGAACCCAAGCGGGGCCCCTCCACTGCGGAAGAGCGGACGCGTTTTGTTGCGCTCACGCGAAAACTGGAAACCAACCCCCTGGACAAGGGCCTTTATGCCGAGAAAAAGTGGGCGAAGCAGTGGCTGGATGAGGTGCCGGACATCAACGTGAATGTCTGCGCGCCTCTGGTCTTTGGGGCGGATTTTGTGGCGGAACAATACAGATATACGCCGCAACTTTCTTACCAGGTAACCTTCGCCAGCGCGGTGTTCATTATTGAGCATCCGGACAAGAAGGGCGACACTACGGCGCAATTCATCGCCGGAGTGGAGAGCGCGCTTAAAACTTACTCCGCGCTACTGAAAGCCGATCCGGATGCCAAATCCAAGTCTCTGAATGGCCTGATGGAAAAACAAAAGCAGGGCAAGCTGGCGGATTTTGTCCGCGATGCCAGCAAGCCGTGCGAAGACAAAAAAGAAGGCTGAGCGCAGAGGCTACCCGGCTGGGTGCTGCGTGCTTTACAGTAGTCCAGATGAACAAACTCAAGGTCGGCATTCTTTTCGGTGGCCGCAGCGGCGAACATGAAGTGTCTCTGCTCTCGGCGGCGTCAGTCCTCAAGGCCCTCAATCCAGATAAATATGTGGCCATGCCGATCGGCATTACCAAAGAAGGCCGTTGGCTCACGGAATCCCATGCGGAGCGCATGCTCAATGGCGAAAACGCGCCCCCGGCAGGCGACAAGCATCTGCGCGCCGGTGATCCTCTGGCCACGCCGGGAGCGGCATTGCTGGCCAAAGGCGAAGCCGTGATTGTTCCACCGACGCCACAGTCGCACGGCCTGATTCCTTTTGAAAGTGCGTCCCATTCCGGGCAAGAAGCCATTGAGGTTGACGTGATGTTTCCGGTGTTGCACGGCACCTTTGGCGAGGATGGAACCATCCAGGGACTGCTGGAGCTGGCAGACATTCCTTATGTGGGCGCAGGCGTGCTCGGCTCCGCCGCCGGCATGGACAAGAACATCATGAAACAGCTCTTTGCCGGCGCCGGGCTGACGATTGTGAAACATGTAACAGTCCTTCGCGGCCAATGGGAAAAAGACCGCAAAAAAGTCACGAAGCTGGTGGAAAGCAAGCTGAAGTACCCGGTGTTCGTGAAACCGGCCAACCTGGGTTCGTCCGTGGGGATTTCCAAGGCGCATGATCGCAAGGAATTGGGGCCGGCCATTGAGCTGGCTGCCGGATACGACCGGAAAATCGTGATTGAACAAGGTGTGGGCGGCAAGAAGCAAAAAGCACGCGAACTGGAAGTGGCCGTGCTTGGCAATGACGAACCCCAGGCCTCCACCGTGGGTGAGATCGTTCCCGCAGCGGAGTTTTACGATTACAACGCCAAATATGTGGATGAGGGTTCGCAGCTGGTGATCCCGGCCAGGCTCAGTAAAAAACAGACCAAAGAGGTGCAAGGAATGGCCCTCCGCGCGTTCCAGTCAGTGGACTGTTCCGGGCTGGCGCGCGTGGACTTTCTGATGGACCCAAAGAGCGGCAAGCTGTACTTGAACGAAATCAATACCATGCCGGGTTTTACTTCCATCAGTATGTATCCCAAGCTGTGGGCGGCTTCAGGGCTGGGTTATTCGGAGCTGATTGACCGGTTGATCCAGCTGGCAATGGAGCGCTCCGCGGACAAAAAGAAGAACCGGTACAGCAGAAATTAACCGCAGTTTCACTTGGGATAGCGCATGATTTAACGCTGCAACTCGACGCATGGGTTCGCACAGCATAATGGCCGCTGCGTGGTGATAGGCAAGAATGGCAGTTGCTCATAGAACGAGTTTCTTCACGTTAGCTGGCTCAGGAAGCCAGTCCGTGCGGGCCGACAGTAGCGGCCACTTCATTTTTCAAAATGTTGGCCCCGGCACGTACAAGCTGGTGGCAGAGCGGCAGGGCTTCTTCTCCGACGAAAGCAAGCAAGAAGATCAGCCGGTGTTTGAAGTCGCTTCCGGAGCGCACGTCAAGAACATGCCCGTTCGGCTGATGCCGGCAGCCGTGGTGAGCGGCGAGATTGTGGATGAATTCAACGATCCGCTCCAGAACGTGGAGATCAGGCTGCTGAAAACGCAGATGCGGCTTGGCCAGATAGTCCTCACTGCCGCAGGCAAGGCAATAACGGATGACCGGGGGCAGTATCGCGTGGCCGGTCTCCGCCCGGGAAAGTATTATCTGGTGGCGGAATACAAGCCCGTGAATACGCTTCCTGGGGCGAATGCCACCCCGCCAAATGCAACCCCGCCAACGGAGCCTGCGCCCGGCCAATCGTATACACTGGCCGGCCACAACCGCGCACCAGTCCTCATCAATCCTCCCAACCTTCCGGAGCCTGCCTTCACTTATCCACCGTTGTTTTACCCGGCCACTGGAGATTTTCAACAGGCGCAAGCCCTGCATTTGAATTCCGGCGATGAACTGGCGGCAAACTTCATCTTCTTCAGTTCTCCGGTGGTATCGATCCAAGGCAGAGTGACCAACGGTATGACTGGCGCACCCGCCAAAGCGGCATCAGTTGCGGCGCACTGGACGCCGTACATGGAAGGCGAAGGGATGCCGGCGCGTGTCTCCACAACGGATGGCAGGTTTGAGGTCCTGGGCCTGGCGCCCGGCACTTACACTTTGCGCACCAGCTTTACTGAAGATGGACAAACCTATGCAGGGGAACGGACCGTGGAGGTAGGGAACCAGGGCGCGCTGAATGTAGATATTTCCGGGCTGCCTGACTTTGTGGCGTCCGGCCGGGTGAACATCACTGGAACTCCTCAAACTGCTATGAGTCTGGTTTCGATCGACTTTACGGGAGAAGGCCTGCTACCGCGAGTGCATGCCAGCGCACGTTTTCCCGATTTTAAGTTTGCAGCACAGCTACGCCCTGATCAACGCTACCGCGTGAATGTGCGCAATTTGCCGGAAGATTATTACCTGAAGTCTATGGCGCTCTTCGGCCATGAAATGCCGGTAGACAGCCTGATGGTGAGCGGCCGGCGCGGCGATCTGGAACTAACGCTGAGCCCTTCCGGCGGGCAGATTGATGGAATGCTCTTCGACCAGAAAGAGCAGCCAACACGCGGCTCCATACTGATGGTACCCGATGTCCCCCAGCCGGGACCGCCCGACCTGTTCCGCAGAACCAGCGCCGATTTAGGTGGCAAATTCACTTTTCGGGGTGTAGCCCCGGGCAGCTATCGGCTGGTAGCTCTGGACAGTGTGAATTTGAGCACTGAGATCAACGAGCCGGATTTTCTTAAATCTATCGGCAATCGCGGAGAGAACCTAATCGTAGATGAAAGCGGTAAGTATAGGATCAATCTAAAGTTGATCCCGGAAAAGCCGTGATCATTGGTTTCAAAGCCAGGGGGCTTCAAAACCAGGTGTTCAAAATCAGGGGTTCAACCACGGTTCAAGCCACGCTGCGACCCTGAGCCAGACGCAGCACCAGCACAATCAGCGCAAATACCAGCAGCAGATGGATGGCTCCGCCAAAGGTATAACTGCTGACCATTCCCAGGGCCCACATCAACAGCAGAATGAAGAAAACCCCAAGCATTGAAAACGGCGCCTCAAAGTATTTTAGACGCAAAGACGTACGGCGGAGTTGGTTTTCTACTGCTTTTGAGCTTTTTGGCTAAGAAGCACGCGGGCCGCCCTATTTTGGTTATTGACTCTTTGGTTATTTACCAAAGATGGCTTTGGGCATCATCACATGGACGCCCTTATTGCCATCCACCAATTCGGTGATGTCTACGTCGCCGGCAACGCTGGTCAGCATATAGGCGTCATCGCGGGTCAGGTGCTTTTCGGCCACCAGAAAGTCAATCATCTCGCGGACCGCGATACGCGTGGCCTCATACAGCTCCTGATGAAATCCCATGCTGATGTAGTGCGTGGGAGTCTCAGCGCGCGGATATTTCTGGTTTGTGCCTTTATGCACGATGAACTCCATCGTGCCGGTCAATGACGTCTCCAGGGCCGTGATATCCACTTCGCCGTTCCCCTGGCCTGCATGGCCATCGCCAATCTCAAACAGGGCCCCGCGCGCATGCACCGGAAGCAACAAGGTTGTCCCTGCCACCAGCTCTTTGTTGTCCATGTTGCCGGCGTGCAGGCCCGGCGGCGCGCTGTCCAGGCGTCCGTAAACTTCCGGCGGGGCCACGCCCATGCTGCCGAAGAAAGGATGCAGCGGAATCTCAATGCCGGGAGCAAGCTTTGCCACCATGCGCTCACGGTCCAGGGGAATGATCTTCATCTTGCGATACGGAAAATCATCCGGCAGAAATCCGCGCGTGGGACCAAAGGCGTTATACGCATAAGGAATGGCCAGATCAATCTTCCGTATGCGGACCTCCAGCGTGTCTCCCGGTTCAGCTTCTTCTATATAAACCGGGCCGTTCAGAATGTGTCCGCCGGGACCTCTGCTGGTTATGGGTACTTCCTTGAAGACATCGCGAAGACTCTGCTGTACCTGCTCCGGAGCCACTCCCGCCCGCTCCAGTCCGGTTGGACTGTTGGTGAGCAGGGTCTCGAATTCCACGCTATCACCGGAATGTATGCGCAACACCGGCGGGGCGGCAGCGTCATAGTATCCCCAGGCAACGGTCTTGGGCGTGGCGGGGAGCTTGTATTTTTGTGGCGTGGTGGTGGCCAGGGTGGATGATGTTTGCGCCATGGTAATTGCGGACATGGCCAACCCAAAAATGAATTGCAGAGCAATAATCTTGCGCATGTGCCTCCGGGATTCGCAGCGAAGAATCCTGCCACATGTGGAGAGAAAGGGCAAGAATGCACTGACATAAGTAGTGGTACAGTTTGACAATCCTATTTTTCTGGAATTTTGGCTGATGCGGCGGCTGATTTCTGCTGCGCTTCCCATTCGGAGGCGCAACGCAGCTTAATCGCCTTCTGCGCCTTTGTGGATTTAAGCATGCCCTCTTGCACTTTCTTGAGCAGGTCAGCAGAACATGATTCCTGGGATTTGCAAACAAAACTTCTTGGCTTTATCCGAATGGCAGTATATACAGCCTTGACATCAATTATCCGGGCATCCCTGTAATTGATAACAGAGGGATGCGCGACGAATGGATGGTCGCCAGCATTCAGGATGACTGTAGTTTCTGAGTATGTCCGCTGAGTAGTGATATTGACGCCGACAGCTTTGCCATCGGCGTCAGGGTCGGTAATGATTATCCAGAGATGTTCCGTGCCACTGCTGGTTATTGGGGCGAGAAATGTATCACCGCACTTAAGCATTAAGAAGTGGCTTTCTCTTACGCGAACGCCTTCATAATGCCTAGGCTTTCAAGTTCGTCTTCGATGGCGCGTATGTCTTCTGCTGATTTTTTGCCAGCTAACAATATGTCTTTGATCGCCAGCGGCAAGCGTTCGCCTTTTTCAACTTTCTTCCATTCCGGCAAATTCTTGTGGAGCAATTCCACAAGCTCAAATGGCTTGTTTTTGTATGGTTCGCCGAATTTTGCAAACAGCTGATCTATGAGTTCGTCTTCATCTTCTGAAAGATTTTCTGTTCCGATGTCCTTCAGGAGTTTGACGCTGTAATTGTCCGGACTGGAAATGACATTATTCCAGAGGTTTTCCTCTTGAGGAATAGGCGGCTCAGTGATGAGATCGTGAACAGTGCTCAACATTGGCCCAAGGTACATTGAGTAAAAGCTGTCAAAGCTCACAGGGCGGCCCCAGCGAAGCAGTGCCTCTCGATCAAGCATGTAAAGTAACTTAATTAGCAACATATAATTGAGTTCGCCCCCTGCAAGACGCAGGAACCGCGCAGCGGCCTGAGTGGTCTTCGTTTCGTCAAAGCGATGTTGCATACCATAATTTTAGTCTCTTTTTATCATTTTGATAACTTTTATATCCCTTCAATTATCAGTTAGTTACCGGCACATTGCGATTAGCCAACTTCGCCACGTGTTCGCTATGCCAGTTGACAAGTTCCTTAATAGTCCAGTCGTGATCGCATGCGGCGCACTCTCAGGGTGCGCACGGCCCGATTGTGATATTCGGCAGAGGCGCAACCCATCTACTCCAAGAGCCGCAGGGTTGTGCGCAGGACTTTTCCCGATGGACTTTTATAAGCAGGTATTCCGGTTGAAGTGCTGGAATTGGAACGCGGGGAGAATGTCACCAATCATGGGCAACATCGTTAAATTCAAACTGCACTACTCCCCTCACCTCCGCAGAAGCGCGTCCTCTGGATCGAGCACGATCTGCCTGGTTCCGCCGGGCACGGTCAGCGTAAATTCCGTCGTGGCATCGTCAGCGAACACAAAGGCCAGGAACCGTGACTTGCCCGCAGCGTCCACGGCATACAAGGGCACGGCTGTTACGTTGTCTCTGGCAGCATGGCTTTGCGCGATGACGCCGCTGGCCTTCAGCTTGCCTGCCGCTGGAGTCATGTGGACGCGTTCAAGAGAAAATTGCGGGATGGAATCGCCGTTGACCCAGCTATCAAAAAACCAGTCCAGCGATTTCCTGCCTTCATAACTGAGTGACGCAGGCAGCACGCGCTCAAAAGCCCGCTGCAAATCGAGCGTGGATATCTTATGGTTGGGCGCGCGCGCCAGAAGGTCTTTCAAGGCGGAAAAGAAAAGAGCGTCATTCTGGGCCGAAATCGCGACGAAGTAAGGCGGCGGCCCAGCGTTACCGGGCCCGCCTCCGCGATGACGCCGTTTTTCGTCTCCTGCAGCAGCTCAGCGCGATAGTAATTGAGCGCCGTCTTCATGTCGCCCGGATGCAGTTTTTCAAGCATGAGAAGCGCGCTGTAGTTGGCCAGGGCTTCCAGTATCCACTCATCGCGATAGCTTACCCAGTCCACGGCGTCGCCCCACCACTGGTGCGCCGTTTCATGGGACAGCATGAGCCGGCTCAACAACAGTTCCACATACGGCTCGCGCACGCCCAGCGCGCGACGCTCATCGGATGACAGGAACGCGGTGCTGGAGAGATAAATCAGCCCCGGCCAGGACTGGCTGACCCTGCCCGGCAACTGTGTGATCTCCAGGTTCGAATAAGGGAAAGGATCGAGCTCAGCCGAAAGAAACTCCACCGTGGCGGCGGCCTGTTCCGCAATCTGCTGCGCCTCTCTGGCTGGATCGGGCTTCAGGCCGGCACGGGCTTCGGCCCCGGCCAGGGATTGCTCCACGTTTCTTGCGCCATAAGCATGGATTTCCACTTTGCCTGCGGATGCGCTCGCCGTGGCGAATTTGCCCAGATTGAAGCCGGCCCGGCCAATGGGCTTCTCAGTAAAAAAGCGCGTGATGCGCCGGCCATTGGCCACGGAACTGGCAATCTGCTTTCCGGTGGCAACCACAGACCAATCCGCCGGGGAATCAAACGTGAGATCAAAGGTGCTGAACGACGGGCCAATGTTGGGATACCATGTGCCCCGCGCGCCCACATAAATGAGCTCTCCGCCAGCGTTAAACATGACCGGCCCGGAGTATTTGAAAGCCAGTTTCACCGGCTTGTCTTTCGCCAGCGGCTCCGGCAGTACGATGCCAATCAGGTCGTCACCACGGCGGGAAAGCTCACTGCCGCTGATGGCTTCATTCTGAATGAACTCCACCGGCGCACCGTTCACCCGCGCTTCACTAAGCTTCAGGTACCGGGAAAGCTCCAGGATGACCATCCTCTGGCCGGAGCGGCGTGGTATGAGCGTAAATTCAGCCTCAGCGCTCAGATCGGTAGGTGGCTCAACTTTTGCGCGCAACTGATAGCCGGCCATGTCATAGTTCGGACGCGCTGCCGGATCTTCCTCTCCAGCAGCCTGCCGTACTGAGCGCATGGGGAAGGAAGTCCACGTATCGTAAAACGAAACATCATTCAGCACGCTGGCCTGGGCCACGCTGATCTGCTCAGAGGCATCGGTGTCATAAAAAAGATCAACAATGCCGGACGGAGTGCCGCCTATGCGCAGGTGCAGAAAACGCGAACCTGCGTCCGTGGAGCTGCTCATGGATTCAAGAATCGGCAGCGCGTCGCCCCGGGCCAGCACCGTGGCGGGGTCCTTCCATCGGGTAATGAACTCCTGCGCGTCTTCTGCCGGGCTGCGGAAACCGGAACGCAATTCATTGACCAGGGCATCGTCAGAGAAACGCAGGTAGGCCGATTGAAATGGCAGCTCCAGCACGGCGGATCCGGTGAAATGGGCCAGTGAAGTGCGTTCCGCACGATTGGGCGGGACCAGTAAGACTTCGCCCGCGCCCTCAAATACCGCGCCCGTGATATGCCCATCCACCTCCCGGATGAGGGCAATAGTACCGTCACTGATGGAGATGTGCAGGTCCTCGCGCAAAATGGAGACCTCGCGGACCTGATAGACATCTTTGGCGTCAAAAGAAGGGTTGAGAAGTTCACGATACAGTGCAACCGCTCCTGCAGTTGACACGGACTGGGCCACGGAGCCGGTTGAGCCTACAGCCAGCACCAGCAGCAGTACCTTCGTTACCCGGCAGATCAGGACACGCTTCATTGGCAGGCCATAATCGCTTACACTTTTTTAAGTTGAAGTTGATTATTACATTTTGTGCGTCCATCGTCTTCTGCGCTTCCGCCGGCGCGGACACGATTGTTCTGAAAAATGGCGACCGCATCCACGCCGATTCCGTCCAGGAGCACAATGGGCGGGTTGAGTACAGCATTGGCGACAATACTCTGACAATTCCAGGATCCATTGTGGTGCGAATTGAGAAAGGGCCCGCGCCTGCCCCTGTGGCTCCGGCTTCTGCCGCGCTCGCTGATCTGCAACCGAGGCATGAAGAGATGAGCGTTTCCGGCGACCTGGTGGCGCGCGTGATCCGCAACGGTGCGGTTGATGCCGCGGCGCTTAAGTCCATTGCGAGTGAAAACGTTCCCCAGCAGTCCGCCGAAGCCAATTTGATTGCCGCCAACTTTGAAGAGAAGCGGCATAACTTTCCAGCTGCCGCCCGCTATCTGCAAAATGCGTTAGTTTACTTGCCGGATAACCCTCTGCTGCTGGAGAACTATACGACCGTACTGCTGCAACTGGGCAAAACGGAAGAGGCGCTGATGCGCGCGCAGCAGGCCGTGCGCACCAATCCTCAATCCGCCGACGCATACACTTTGCTGGGCTACGCGCTTTACAAAAATGACCATAACCGCGAGGCCATGTCTGCCTTCAAGAAATCTCTTCAGCTCCGTCCTGACGCCACGACACAGGAGCTCCTGGCCCGCGTGGAGCGCGAATCAAAGACAGAAGCCGATTTCCGGCAAGCGGAAAGCAGCCACTTTACTCTCCGCTATGAAGGCTCGCACACGCCGGACGGCCTGCGCTCGCAGATTCTGGAAGTGCTGGAAGCGGACTATCGCGACCTGGTCAATGATCTGGGTGTAACGCCCAAAAATATTTACGTCTCTTTGTACACCGACCAGGCTTTCTTTGACGTGACCCATGCCGCCGCGTGGACCGCGGCCCTGAATGACGGCAAGATCCGTATTCCCATTTCCGGGGCCCAATCAGTAACGCCGGAGATGGCCAGAGTGCTGCGCCATGAGCTCACGCATTCCTTTGTTGCGCAGATTACGCATGGCCGCGCTCCCAGCTGGCTGAATGAAGGCATCGCGCAACTGGAAGAGGGAATGACCACAGCGAAGTATGGCCCGCGCCTGGCTGCGCTGTACGCTTCAGGGCGGCAAATTCCACTCAATCAACTGGAAGGCGAATTCCAGGGCTACAGCTCGGCGGAAGCTTCAGTGGCCTATGCTGAGAGCCTGGCCGCGGCGGAATACATTCGCGCGACCTACGGACTGGGCGATGTGGCGCGCCTGTTGCAAAGGCTTGGAGAAGGCCAGGGTATGGAACTGGCTCTCAGGAGCACCATCCACGGCGGGTATGCGGACCTGGAAGCCGACATCGCCATCTACCTAAAGAAAAATTATGGCGAATGACCTGCCATCATTTGGTAGGGGTGCTGTGGATGAACCCGTTATTCTTACAGTCGCCTCCACCATTACCGGCTTGCCCTTGAAGATGTAAGGGCGGTATCTCCACTGTTTGACAGCATCAACGGCAGCTTCGGCCAGGATATTTGTCTCCTTGCACCACTCTTATAGATAAGGCCAGAACGAGCATAACCGCCCAGAACGGTTGATTTTCTTATTCCGGTATGCTCCAGCAAACCAACTCCAGTGTCAATTACATCTATCAATATGCCTTTCTGGTAGCATTTTCCTTATGAAACGCTGGCTTATTATTTCTGGGATCGGTGTAGCGGTTCTCCTGCTGATCGTCGCGGCAGTTCCGCTGTTCATTAACGTTGACAGCTTTCGGCCTGAACTGGAGAAAAAACTCTCCGCTGCCCTGAACCGGCAAGTCAGCATTGGCAAGCTCGATGCCTCCATTTTCAGCGGCGGAGCCTCGGCCAGTGACATTGTCATTCAGGATGATCCGGCTTTCAACAAAGGGCCGTTCCTGAAAGCGTCGTCTGTTAAGGTGGGCTTGCAACTCATCCCCTTGATCTTTTCCCGGCAGATGAAGGTGACCTCTCTGGTCATTCAGCAGCCGGAGATCAATTTGCTTACGAACGCTGCCGGAAAGTGGAATTACTCCACGCTGGGCAGCACCACAAGCCCCCAAAAGCCCAGCAGCGAGCCTCCCGGAAAAGCGCCTGAGGTATCCGTAGATAAATTCGTGATTGCAAATGGAACGGTGCGGGTGGGACATAATACTGGCCATTCCGCCGCTAAAGAAAGCGTCTATAGCGACGTGAATATCACGGCCCACAATATTTCCGCGCATAGCGCCATGCCTTTCACGCTTTCTGCCGGCATGCCGGGCGGGGGCAAACTGGAGCTTGATGGTCAAGCCGGACCGCTCAATCCTGCTGATTCCACCAAGAGCCCTCTGGAAGCCAAGGTGACCCTCAGGAACGCGGACCTGGGCGCAACGGGTTTTGCCGATCCCAGCTCAGGACTTGGCGGCAAGCTTGATTTTGACGGGCAGCTTAAGTCTGACGGCCGTCGCCTGCACTCTGAAGGGAAAGCCCAGGCCGCCGGGCTGCGCGTGGTCAAGGGCAGTCAACCGGCAAAGCAACCCGTTGCTCTGGATTACAAGTCAGAATACGCATTAGATTCACAAACCGGAACGGTGGACGCCAATGTTCATACGGGGAACAGTGTCACCAATGCCAGCGGGACGCTCAGCGCGCGCGGCGAAGATACAGTCGCAGATTTGAAGATCACCGGCAAGAACATGGCCGTGAATGACGTGGAAGGCCTGCTGCCGGCGTTCGGTGTTGTAATGCCCTCAGGCGCATCGCTCCAGGGTGGCACCATCAACATGGACTTGACGGCGGAAGGGCCGCTGGACCGTTTAGTGATCAATGGGCCTTTGAACATCTCCGGGACCCATCTCTCCGGTTACAACCTGGGTTCCAAACTGGGTACGCTGGCCGCCTTTACCGGCAACAGGTCCAGCAGCACTGACACCTTGATCCAGACGCTCAGCTCCGGCCTGCGCGTGGCGCCGGAAGGCATTCGTGCCGATAACATCGTGCTGGACGTGCCTACGCTCGGCATGGTCACCGGCAACGGCGTAATTGCCAGCGATAATTCACTGAATTTTAAGATGTTTCTCAAACTCTCCGGCGCCGCCAACAACCTGATGGGGAGCCTGACCGGCATCACCGCTTCAGCCCAGAGCAAAGGGCTTCCGTTCCTCATTGAGGGTAAGACTTCCAATCCCGTTTTCCGGCCTGCGCTGGGGGACGCCGTGAAAGGCAACCTTGGAGGCTCACTGCTACAGGCATTCCAGGGAAACAAAAGCGGCAATAAAACTGACGCCCAGCCACAAGATCAACAGAAACAAGACCTGAAGGGCGTGCTGGGCGGACTGCTGAACAAGAAGAAAAAACCGCAACAATAGCTCCGGACAAGCGTTCCTTAAAGCAGGGTGGATGGCATTGGTGCGCCACTGCTAGAATATCCACCAAAGCCATAATATTTACCGGCTTCAAGAGAAGGTCAGTATCTATGTTCAAGAATTTGTCTTTGATCGCGCTGGCTCTGCTGCTGGTTGCGGGAGCGCTGCACGCCGATAACAATATTGTCGACGAAATCATTGCCCGCGTGGATGACCAGATCATCACGCGCTCCGATCTAGAAAAAGCCAGGCAGACCAATCAGGAAGAACTCAAGCAGCGGTATCCTTCAGACTGGCAGGCAAAGTGGGACGCAGCCCAAAAAGACATGCTCCGTGACCTGATTGATCGCCAGTTACTGCTGGAACGCGGCAAAGACCTGGGTATTACCGGTGAAACCGAGGTCGTCAAGCGGCTGAACCAGTTGCGCCAGCAAATGGGCCTGGCCAGCATTGATGACCTGGAAAAAGAAGCGCAGAAGCAGGGTGTCTCCTATGAAGAGTTTAAGGAGCAGATGCGCGAGGGTGTGGTAACCGAGCAGGTGGTCGGCCAGGAAGTGGGCTCAAAGCTGCATATCTCGAATGAGGAAATTCAAGACTGGTACAACAAGCACCAGAAAGAGCTGGCCGGGCCGGAAGAAATCGGCCTGAGTGAGATTCTGGTTTCCACCCAGACAGCAAAGCAAAACCTGGAAGACAAAGACAAGCCGGGCCCGGAAAAAGACAAGCTTCTGCCCGAAGATCCAGCCAGAGTGGCTGAGGCTGAAGCCAAGGCAAAACAGCTTTTGGCAGAGCTGGCGAAGGGCGCAAAGTTTGAAGATGTGGCCAAGAAGAACTCTGACGGCACTACCGCTGCCCAGGGCGGCACGTTGGGCGCCTTTAAGCGCGGGGAGCTGGCCAAAGACCTGGAAGAAAAAACCTTCTCCCTGAAGCCAGGAGAGAACACGGATGTCATCCGTACCCGGCAGGGCTTTATTATCTTGAAGGTAACAGCCCATCGCGCCGCGGGTGTTGCGCCGCTCAAAGACATCTCGGAAAAAATCCGCGAGGCAATTTATTCGGAAAAGCTGCCTGAATCTGCCCGGGCTTTTCTCACCAAACTGAGAGAACAGGCTTACATTGATGTTAA